>Ga0209517_10006448_pt1 | contig 14497 bp, 13 predicted proteins | sample PeaSoiMetSII2010_FD_187695 | JGI IMG/M metagenome (GOLD analysis project Ga0209517, IMG submission 187695) | Peat soil microbial communities from Weissenstadt, Germany - SII-2010 (SPAdes) (version 2) | ecosystem: Environmental > Terrestrial > Soil > Wetlands > Peat | place: Germany... | reverse complement strand
CCCGCCCCACGTTCCATTGCCCAACAGACAATTGCTGCCACTCGCGGTGCCCGCCCCCAATTCGCTTACCGGCACCAGTCCCGCAATCAAACTTGCCTTCGATGTAAGTCCCAGGTCCACGTACTGCTTGGTCGCAGCCTGCAGCGGCGCCGCAGGATTCGCCGGCAAAGTGATCGGTCCCGTCATCGTCCCGCCCGCCGTCGATAAGAAACTTCCCGATCCCACATTCGACACCGACTGATCGACGTACCCCTTGCTCGCCACGTCTCCCGGGTTCACCGGCGCAGGCACATTCGGCGGTACGCTGAAAACCTTCGCTCCCGTGATCGTCTCCGCCCCGTTCAGATGCACCACCGCGCTGTCATTTGCCTTTCCCGCCAGCTGCGTGTCCACATACTGCATCGACACAGGCTGCGCCGCCCCGCCCGATCCCGGCGTCGTCCTCACCCCCGCCAGGTTCGCCGGAGAATTCGTCGGCACCACCCAATATTCGGTTCTCACTTCGCCTGGCCCCAACTGGTAGATGACCGTGTAATACACTCCCGCCGGAGTCGCTCCCGCATTCGGCACCAACGCCACGCTGAGCGCCCCATTCGCTCCCAGGGTCACGTTCGTCGCCCCGCCCGCCACCGCCGTCCCGCTCGCCGTCACAAACGCCGGCCATGTGATGATCAGAGTTCCTGAAGCTGCGGTTCCATCCGCTAAATAAACCGTATCTGCAACCGTGGTCGTTGGAGGCCCAGTCTGCGGAACAGGTTCCGCTCCGAAAGCCGAAAGCCGAAAGCCCCAAGCCACCATCACTACCATCAGCAACCAATAAAAATGCCGCCCGGTAGGGCGGCGGCCCGCGTCAAACATCGTCTCCTCCATCCATCCGAATTCCACTTCCAGGAAGTGTGGAGCGGGCACTCCCGCCCGCTGCTCTTCGCCTCAGCCCGTTCCCCCCCAAAAAAGTTATGGGAGCCCGCCCGGGCTCCCGTCCCCCAACTGCCATTCCTCAAACCAAAACTGTCATCCCGACCGGAGCCGGAGCGAAGCGACGGCGCAGTGGAGGGACCTTGTGTTCTCCCAAAGAAACGAGAAACGAGAAACTGGAAACTAGAAACTAGCCCCTACTCCCCAATCCCCAAAAACTTCTCCACGCTCTCCACATACACCCCGGCAAAATCCGCTACCGGACGCCGCACCTCAATCAATTGCATCGCGTCGTCCATCCTCCATCCCATCGCTCCCAGCAGCGCCAGCGCCATCATCGGCGCACGGTGCACTCCCGCCGCGCAATGGATGAACACTTTCGCATCCGCACCTTCCAGCGCCGCCAAGGCAAAATCCACTCCTCGCCGGAACAGTTCCGCCGGCTTCTCCTCGAAATCGTCGTCCGTCGGATTCCACAACACCTCGATGCCCTGCGCCCGTCCCAGCGCCGTGTCATCGAATTCAATCTGCATGTCGATGATGTGCGTGATTCCTGCCCTCGCCACCTTCGCCATGTTCTCCGACGTCCAGATCCCGCCCCCGACCGCGATCCGGTCGGTCAACCATGTAATATCCATCCCCATCCTGTGTTTAGCGGACACCCGCCTTCGCAACTCGACGCCAACCAGCCGCTTTGGGGTGCCCGGGTGCCCCATTTCTCGCGCGCCTCTTGCGCGAGAAGTGGGGATTTTACTCTCCGATTTCGGTCCCACCCAAACAGCCACCGGTTCTCGTCGCATTGCCCTGCCCCTCAATTCTACGGCATCGCCGCGTCCTGGATTTCCCGCCGCACCAGCGTGAAGCAACCGGAAGTAACACTCCCCAATTCCGATTTTCGATTCGACCCGCATCGCTCACCTGGCCCCGGACGCATTCGTCCGGGGCCGCATGCCCCACCCACACTCACGCCAACCCCGGACCCCTACTTTCGTCGTCCCCCGGTTTCGAGTTGCAAGCTTTCCCGTCGCCTTCACTCTCAGCGCTCGCAACCGCCTTCTCCGCACTCTCCGGTTCGTCACCTTCGTCCCGTACGATCGGTTCCTCCGGCAGGTTCAACCGGTGCAGCAACGTCTTCGCCAGGCTGTCTTCGTCCGCACTGCCTAGGCTTCCATCCGTCGACGCCGGATAGATTTCCGCCATCTCCAGTAAGTACTTCACCGTGGCCAGCTGTCCCTTCTTCCCCTCGTCGATCACCGCCTTCACCATGACCGCCGCTTCCCAATCCACCATCTGCGCAATGGCCTTCCGCACTTCTGCCGGATCAAGCGTCTTCTTCTTCGCGTTCTTTTTCTTCCCCGCTTTTTCCCCGGCCGTCTTGCTCTTCGCCTTTTTTTTCTTGATAATCGCCCCGATTCGGATCACTTTGATCTTCTCAATTCCGCCCAATGCAGCCCCCAAACGCCGAGGGCGCGCCCCAAGGCGCGCCCTCAACTAGAGAATTTCTTCTTGTCACTCTATGAATTCAGAATATCAAATCGCATAGGGTAAACCGGAAAGTTTTCAAACTTTATATTTTCCATCTGCACAATCACTTGCGGCGATTTCGCTCTCCAGACCCCCTTGACAACAGTTTTCCCGATTCGAGACAACCCGCTCCAACAGCCCCACTTCCAGCAAAATCTCGCTGAACAGGTCCAACACCATCGGTACATACGTTCTCACCGTCCTCTCCGTGCAGCCCAGCAGCCTCCCGGTCGCTTCCAGGTCATGCTCCTGCAGAACGTGCCGCGCGATCACCTGCCGCGAAAAATCGTCCAGCTGCTCCAGGCACGTCTCCATGTCGTGCACGAAGATCACGCGATCCTCAAACGTGACCACCGTATACGCCGTCACCTTCGCTCGGAAGAATTCCGCTCCCAGCATCGACGGCAACCGCCCCGCTTCAATCGAGTACCGCAAATAGCGTCGCAACATCCCCACCGTCCGCCCCCCCGGTAAATTCGCCGATCCCGTTCGCGATCCTCCTCCTGCCGCCTCTGCAGCGCAGCCACAGCTTGCGGCCCGGCCTCCTCCTGCGTGGCTTCGCCCTTCGCCGGAAATTGGTGTGCCGGCAGATTTTCGACGGATGGTCTCTCGCTCCCTGCACGCCGCCGCGAAGTGTCGGCGCTCGCAAAGATTTCCACTCGCTCCGCTCCCGTCATCGTGCCCACGATCCGCGCGCTCATCCCCAAATCGTTCATGCCGCACCGCCCGCTTCATAGTCCGAAGCATCAAGATCCAAAGCGTCATGATCCGGAGCATCCATTTCCGCCGCGTCTTCCCGATCGACTTCGACCGAGTACTCCTCGACCGCCGTACGTGGACGCACCGGAAGAATGAGCCTGCTCCGTCTCTTCCTGGGAGCCGGCAAGTCCGCCACCTTCGCCTGACACCGGTCGCAGTAGATCGTTCCCGCTCCTCGCTCCCGTACCCACAACCCTCCGCAGTGCTCGCAATATTTCAATTCCATGCCTACTTCGTTTCCTTCGCCCTCAGATTTGCGTCTCATCACTCCTCCGAATATTGTCAATTTTGGAATCTCCGCCTGCACTGCCCGCGCCCGTCCGCAAAATGCGAAGTGGAACGCCCATCAAAAAAAGCCCTGCGGTCGATCCCGCTTAAGTTGCGGAACCGAACGCAGGGCTCGTTTCTCTTACGAAGACCTGCTTGCGCTATTTAGTTTTATGGAGCTCTAAGAAAATGTCCCCATCGCCGTCCGATGCCCCAGGATGCGGCCCTTCTGTTTGCCGTGAACTGCCTCCGCTTCTACAGTTTGTGTGCGCCCTCTTCCTCGTGTCGCTCGCCCTGCCGCTGCTGGAAGTAGCCTTCCTCGTAGCCCGACTTTAGCACGCGTCCGTTTTGCATCACCACGCTCAGTCGTCCCGTAAAGCGCAGCGCCAGCAGCAGATGCTCCATGGATGCCGATAGCACTTCGGCCGACTTCACCTTCCGCCGAAATTCGCTGAAATCCTTCTCATCATTCGACTTATCCGTGTGACTCCCGAGTTTTCTGTCATAGAGCATATGGGCCCCTACAATTCGGCGATCGTATAGCTGTGAATTTTCTCAGTCAAGGTCGGATTCACAATCTCACCCTGTGGAAATCTCGGCAATAACCAAGCTGGACGGGCGTTCCCGGCGATGCGTGCGCGGCCGCCCAGCAATCGCTTTCCCTCACAAACCAAGGCACTTCCCAATTCTCCCGGACTCAGCCCCACCCCATAAGCCGGTGCTGTACTCCGGCCCATGAAGTTCAAAATCCTGCAAGATAACCTTCGCAAGTTGCTCTGGGAGCGCATCGAAGCAGGCGAACTTACCGGCCTCCAGCTCCCCACCAGGCCGGATTCAAGCAGGCCCACATCTCCAACTTCCTCAACCGCAAGCGCGGCCTCAGTCTCGAAGGCATGGACAAAGTCCTCTCCGTCCAGCATCTCTCCGTGCTCGATCTGCTCGATCCCGCCGAGGTCAACCAGCGCGCTTCCATCCTGCCTCCCAGCAACGACGAATTTGAAAACGTTCTCCTCACCGATGCTTCCACCGCCGCCTCCCGGCCGCTCATCACCGCCATGCACGTCAAAGACATTCTCAAGTTCAAGAAAACCTTCCTGCATAAGCTGAAAGCCGAATCCGACGGCGACCGCTCCGGCTGGCACCGCTTCGTCCTCATCAAGCTCGATCCCCGCGAAGCCACCAGCATGCATCCTCGCCTCATGCCAGGGGCAACGCTCCTGATAGACCGCCATTACAACGCACTCAAGCCATATCGCAAAGGCGAACTCAATATGTACGCTGTTCTGAAAAGCGATACTTGCGCGGTAAGATACGTCGAAGTCGCCGGAAGTGAGCTCATTCTCCGCCCCTACAACCAGTCTTCGCCTATCGAGGTAATCGCCATGGCCGACGGCAAACGCGCCGCCGACTACCTCGTCGGCCGCATCTGCCACATCAGCTCGGAAGCGTAGTCGCGCCTCCCGACGGCCAATTGAATTTCCCCTGTCATCCTGAGCGTTGTCTTGTCATCCTGAGCGAAGCGAAGGACCTCTGCATTTCGCCGGTGCCATCAATGCCGCCGGCCACTCCTCTGCCCGCAAAGGCGCGGGACCGAGGATCACAATTTGTCAGAGTTTTACTTTTGTGCCGCGGCCGGCCCCTGGGAGTTGTACGAGTAGATCACCTGCTCGGCATAGAACACTTCCGTCGACCACCACCCGAAAATGGCGGCAGCGGTCAGAATTCCGGACAGCACCACGTAGCGCCGCCACGGCTCTTTCTGCCACGAATATCTCGCCCCAGCCTTCTTCGGCGCGTCCGTTTCCTCCACCGGCCCGGCTGGCCGCCCCCAAACTAGCCACGCTCCTGCCAGCCCCAGCAGCAATAGCGTGTATTCCATATAAGGCGGCTCAGAAACCCCGCGCTCGAAAAAGTGATGCACCAGGGCAAGCACCGTCAACGCAAGATAAATGCCCGGAAACACTGCCAGAACCCAGCGCAACGCCGACCGCGGTCTTTCCGAGCGCACCTGCGCGCCCCAGGCAAACAAGCAGAGTGAGAATCCAACCACGCCGTTAAAAGCAGCGCCGCGCAGCACCATGACCTGGTCGTGCAGTTGCCGCAGCCGCACCGTATAGTCCTGACCCTTTTCCATCAACGCGTTTTCCTGCAGACCGAAAATATTGGTCGCGGTTTTGTACAACCAGTTATCTTCAGGATCGAATTGGTAGCGCACTACCCAGCTCAAAGTGTGCTTGCACAGGAAGTCCCCCGGCGACGTTTTCCGTTTAAAAACTCGGATCTCACGGGTCAGAGGATCAGTCCCGGTGTCCGTAGGGCCTATCGAAGCCTCCCCGTCGGTGCTGCCGCGGCTGCCGCCGGCAACATACAGCAAATCGGTATTCTGACAATAAACACTCGTCAGGATGCGTTCCTCGTTCACCCCCATCCGCAACAACAGAGGTGGGTCGGTGGGGAATTGAAGGTGAAGATCATCGTCGTTAAAAAAGTCCTGCGCGATCCGCGAGATCGCCGAGCCCAGCGAATATGTCATGGCGAATAACAAGACGCCCGCCACCGCCGGCTGGTTTTGTTTCCGCACCCAGCGCAGCAGGGCGACGATGCTCCTCTCCCCGCGAAAAAAGAACAGGTGAATGACCAGCACTACCCAGGGCAGCGCGAGCGCTCCCACAATCGTGGTGTCGAATGCGATCGTAAGAGCGCCCATGCCTGATTCCTTTCCTGGAGTCAACGGAAGAAAGCGCGAACTGAAACTTCCTGCCCCACAGCTTCCCGCCAACGTCCGTGTTTACTTCAAGTCCGCCAAATCGGCCTGCAACTGCGCCAGATCGAAGCCCTGGGGCGCCTTCTTGTCTCCATCGAGATAGTCCGTGCTCAGGATGGCGTAGGCTTCATCGCAGTAGGCTTCCCAGAAAGACCACGTCATCACCTGCAACGCTCCCCAAGTCACCACCGTGACCCCGCGAGGGTCGTACGCCACCACCGGAATCGCGTGCCCTCCCCAGGACCCGGGTTTGCCATCGCCCGTGGTTCCTCCCGGCGGCACCGACCAGGGTTGATGATTCTGCGTCTGGGCCTGCGCGCTGATGGGCAACTGCACCCCGATGTAGCAGCCTTCAAAGATATAAACCGAATCCATGATGTGGGTATGGTTGCCGGGTTCGAGCGACGCATACGCGCCGATCTTGTGTCCGGCGATGCCCGTCTGGCGCCAGTAGTTCAGCACATCGACCTCGTTCGCGCCATTGTCATTGGCCCCGGTCGTCGGGTTGTAGCCGGTGATGGCCGAGTACGCGGCGACAATCTGCTTGTCGGTGGGCGTCACCATCTTCTTGCCCGCGTTCGCCGTCCACTCCATCATCAGGTGTCCGGCGGCGGCGCAGGTGCAGTCTCCAATCTGGTCGTTGTCCATCATGCCCCAATCGGATCCCACCTTCGGGCTCAGATCAAAACTGTCGGGGGGCGTGGGCAACTCCGCGGTCATGTAAGTGGCCAGCAGCAGCGCGCGGGGATCGTGCCGCGCCGTTCCTTTGCCCAATTTGAGTTTGCGTGGATCAATCTGCATCTTCCGGTCCGATCGCATGGCGACCCCTTGTCGCGAGGCGGTTAGTGCGCTTTCGAGCTTCTTCACAGCCATATGGGAATCTCCTTTGGCGAGAGTTCAGATTTCGCAATTCGAAACACAGGTCCGGCCGCTCGCGAAGTTGCTCAGTTCGAAAAAAAGGCATCGACCACGAAGGACACGAAGTATCACGAAGGAATTCTCCGATGTGCCTTCCTTCGTGTACCTTCGTGCCCTTCGTGGTTATAGATCTTCGAACTGGCCCAAACGTCAGGATGCCTTCGCGAACAGGAATTACTGCGGGGAAGAAATCCGGCGAATCTTAGCCCTGAATTCGGGCGAGGTCAACCGCACCCCTGGAATTGTTACGAAACCCGAACAGAACAGAGGAGCGGGCAGACAAGGGTAAGAAACAAGGGAAAGAGACAAGGGAGAAATACAAACGAAAGAGGGTGCCCCATTTCTCGCGCGCTTTTTGCGCGAGATGTGGGGTTTTTCCGCACAGATTATCGGGTGCGGATGGCTCCGCCAGCCCGCGGATTCTGCTGCAGGATCCGCTCTTCGATCCGCTCCACGAATTTCGGCAGATGGCTCGTCACCGCTTGCCCAAGGTCCGGCCCAAACTCATGGAACAGGTTCATCCCCGCATCGTTGCCGACGTTCGAACCGAAATCGCTGAGCGGCGCCGTCTTCGAGCGAGCCCGATATTTACGAGAGGCACTGTCGGCTGCGACCGAAGTGGCCAGGCGAAGGAAATAGGCTGTGTTGAACCGGCGCTTCCCTGACTGGTCACGAGTAAGCACGATCCTCGAAGCCGCATCGGTGGCTCGCCCGATCAACCCGTCACTCGACGACGCCTGGTATCGCGAACCCTGCGGCAGCGTTGGCGGGTAAAGATACTTGTCCAAAAAGAAGGCGGAGCCTTTTTGAGACGGAACGCCCCGATCAGCGGCGTCATAAGAGAGAGCCGAGGCGCTCGGTGGCACTAAAGTGGCAACCTGTGTTTCTCGAAACACACCCGTGTTTCCCGGCACCGCGCCCACCAGGAACGCCAAACGCGACTCAGCGCCGGTCGGCTCGGCCCTGACCCATCGAAAGCTGACCGTTTGGAATTGCGCCGGCCCGGCGTTGGAAATTAGCGCACTGGGGGCGTCGGGCAGCGGGGCGTCTGGAGACGATCTCCAAGCCCCGCGCTCCGGGCGCTGCCTGTCGGTACCGCGGAACTGCAACCCGCGAAGTCCTCCCCCGAAAGCAGGTTCGCTCTGGCAGGACGCTGCGCAAGCCGCTAACAGGCAAAAGCAGATGATCCGGAAAAGTGTAATCCGTTTCACCATAACTGAAATTTGCCGTCGGCAAACCCCTTTGCGGCCATCGCATAACGCGATTCCGCTGCTACCCACGTCCTGTCATAAGCACTTTGCATACCAAATGTCGCGCCGATGTTTCGATGACAATTGCGACCCCCTCGGTTGTCTGTTTTCACGTAGCCCCGGACGCATTCGTCCGGGGACGGTTCCGGCTGGAAGGCCACGTTCCGGCTGGAATTGGGGCAGTGGTGCGGTTTGGGGAGTTTGAGGAGAAGGTTCGTATCAGGGCATGCCTTCAGGCTGCGGAAAAACTCGCTCGCAGGCTCGCTGTGAAAGGGCGCGGCTTAAGCCGCGCCGTAAGTGCCTGTAATCACGAGCGGCTTTAGCCGCTGAGGGAATGCTCAGCCGGGAGTAGGAGTTTTCCGCGGCCTGTTCAGGCAAGTTGCCGAAGGCCGTTGTAATTCGGGGTTACAGCCAGAAGTCCCGGTTGGGCGCGGTGGTGGGGCCCTGGCCGGCGCTGGCGGCGCGGCCTATGTTCGGTTCGACGCGGGGTTCGACGCGGTTGCGTCCCGCATTCTTGGCCTGGTAGAGCGCGACATCCGCACCCTGCAGCAACTTCTCCATCTCCGCGGCGGTCTGCCCGGTGGCCACGCCCAGGCTCAAACTAACTTGGACACTCGCCCCACCCACCATGATGCTGCAGCCGGCCACGTGGCTCCGTACGCGCTCAGCCAGTTCCCAGGTCTCGGCCAGGCCGCAGCCGGGAGCGACGATCAGAAATTCTTCCCCGCCGCAGCGTCCCACCGAATCGTAAGGCCGCACCACCGCCGCAATGCTGCTGGCAATGATGCGCAGCACCGCGTCTCCGGCGGCGTGCCCGCGGCTGTCGTTGATGGCCTTGAAGTGATCCACGTCGATCATGATCAGGCCCACCGGTTCGTGATCGCGTTCAGCGCGCAGCAAGTCCCGCTCCAGAATCGCCAGAATCGCCTTGCGATTCCACAGGCTGGTCAGCCCGTCGCGCGATGCCTCACGGCGCAGTGCCTCTTTCGCCAGCAGCAACCGGTTCTGCGTGACCAGCAGACGCGCGCTCGAACACACAAACGACAGCGACACCACCACTGCGGCCAATCCCAACCGTTCTCGCGCAATGCGCAGTGACATGAACAACACCAGCAGGGGATACAGCAGAAAGAAAATTTCCGTATAGATGCGCTTCTCGCGCCGCGGCTGCTCGAACGAAAGCTCCGGCGCTTCCGCCTGCTTCCAGGTCGAGGCAATCACGATCGGCACCACCAGCAGACCGCTCCAAAACAGGTCGAACCACGCGCCCGTGGTCAGCCCGCGTCCCGGCCCGTAGTAGTAGAGCGCATCCACGCCCCCGGAAAAGCAGAGAAAGATTCCCATCCGTCCGAACAGCACCCGGACGTCGCGCACGCGGCTGATGGCGCCGCGCAATACAAACGACCCCGCCATAAAAAAATAGCCGAGAAAGTATGGAGCCCAAACTTCGTGCGCCAGTTCCCCCGGAGATTCCGCCTTGGGAATGTAGAAAAAATACAGATAAGCAGCCACGCAAACCAGCACGCCCTGCACGAAGTCGAGAGCGACCAGGGCGTCGACCTTGCCGGCTTCCTTGTCCGGATCGAGAAAGATCGCCATGCCCAGCGGCACGAACCAGAACGAGAACAGGAGGTTATTCACCCATGCGATGGTCAGAGACGGTGCGAAGTCGTTGTATACGGTGAGAATCTGCGCCACGATCCACAGCGCGTAAGCCAATGCGGTCAGGCGCCAAAACGAGCGCGCCAGGCCCTCCGCGCGGCGCCCGGCCGCGATCACGGCATAAATCAGCACCCACCCCAGCGTCAGCTGAAGCATGTCCGAGACCAGAGGTCCCGGGGTTTTCGTTCCAAGCCACGCGACCTCGCCGAGGTGCGCCAGCCATAACAGGCCGGCGACGGTCACAACGATGCGCGCGCGCCGCGATGCAGTCTCTTTTTCCAATATCTTTTCCGAGGACAGTGTCGCCAGAGGGAGCAACCGGAACGCGAATGACTCGGCGAGTCCGCTTACCGCCGGACGGCATACTTCGGCTCAGGCTCCAAGACCCTTCAGTATCCCGCGTTGCGCGGGAAATTTCACCTGACCATAGTACCCTCGCTCTCATTACCGCCCAATCGAAATTCGCGCCAGCATTCACGCGGTGGTCTAAAGATTTCCACAGCATTCCAACACCCCGCGAGATATGATTCTCGAACTTCAGACGTCAGACCTCGGACTTCAGACTTCGGACCAGCTTCGCCGAGATCCGAGGCCTGAGGTCCAAGGTCCAAGGTCCAAGGTCTGAGGTCTGAGTGTGAGCGCTCGCGGGGGGACGAATAATGGCTGAATCAGGAATCGGAATTTCGCGGATCGGGCAGATCGCCATCCACGCCCACGACGTGGATCGTGCTGCCACTTTCTATCAGGATGCGCTGGGGTTGAAGCTGCTGTTCAAGGCCCCTCCGGGTCTCGCATTTTTCGATTGCGGCGGAGTGCGCCTGATGCTGACCCACCCGGAGAAGCCCGAGTTCGATCATCCCAGCTCCGTTCTTTACTTTGCCGTCGCCGACATTCAGGCGGCGCACACCGCCATGAAAGCGAAGGGTGTCCACTTCGAAGACGACCCGCACTTGATCGCAAAAATGCCCGACCACGATTTGTGGATGACGTTCTTCCGCGACTCAGAGGGAAATTTGCTGGGCCTGATGAGTGAAGTGAGATAGCAGCGGACTATGCCTGCGCACTGCTTTGTCATCCAGCAAGCTTTGTCATCCTGAGCGAAGCGAAGGACCAATGCAACTTGCCGACAGCGTATCGATAGCGACGAGTTACACAGGTCTTTCGCTTCACTCAGGATGACAAGCCGAGAGCCGGAAGCCCTCCTCTGCTATCATCGCTGGCGGAGTATTTTCGCAGTATGACATTCCTCGACGACGAAGATTTCGAAGACGACGAGACACCCATTCTCTCCGCCAGGGGAACAGGAGAAGGACTCATGGAAGAAGGTTCGCAAACGGGACCGGTGGCTGCTGGGCGCCGCAACGAAGATATAGCACTCGATCTGATGAAGTTCATCGCCATGACCACGGGCTACGGCCGAACCACCTCGTCGGGCGTGGGATTTCAAGGCTCCGGCTCAGCTGCTAAACCGGAAGACTACGCCGACCACCTGCTCGAGTTGTACGGCAAGTGCCTGGGCGCAGTCGCCGCCAAAAAGTAGCGCGGCACTTGGAACTCAGTCTCCATGCAGTCTGAAAGTTTGAGGAAGGGTCCGTATCAAGGACTTCGCGAAGGATTCGTATCAGGGCATCGCTTTAGCGATGCCGCCCAGAGCGCCGAGCTCGAACGGCTTTAGCCGCTGGGGCTCTTCCAACCACGGCACGCAACCGCTAAAGCGGAGCGTCCGCCAGGCGCTTTTGTGGCATGCCTCAAGGCATGCCCTGATACGAATCGTTTTATCACGTACTCACTTCGTCGGCTCGCTGCGGTACTGAATCCCGAGCTGATCAAACAGAAAGCTGTATACGTCGGCGCTCTGCTCGATGGCCTCGTCGAGCGAGGTGCCAAAGCCGTGGCCGGCGCTCGACGACGTGCGCAGCAGTATGGGATGCCCCGAACTGTCCGCGGCTTGCAGGCGCGCGATCATTTTCCGGGATTCCATCGGATTAACGCGGTGATCGTTTTCTCCCGTGGGCATCAGGATCGCGGGATAGGCCGTGCTGTCTTTCACGTGATGGTAGGGCGAGTAGGCGTAGAGCGCCTTGAACTGGTCAGGATCTTTCACGGTGCCGAATTCGGTGATGTTGAATGCGCCGTTCGGGTCGAGTTCGACGCGCAGCATATCGTAGATGCCGACTTCGGACACGACCGCGCGAAACAGGTCCGGACGCTGGGTGAACGCCGCGCCCATCAGCAGACCTCCGTTGCTGCCGCCGAGAATCGCGAGATGCGCCGGAGAAGTATATTTCTGGTCGATCAGATATTGTGCGCAGGCCAGAAAGTCATCGAAAACATTCTGCTTGTGCGTGAGGTTGCCCGCGAGGTGCCATTCTTCGCCGTATTCGGCGCCGCCGCGCAGGTTGGCGTCGACGTAAACGCCGCCTTGATCGAGCCAGAGGCGCGCGGACGAGCCGAGAAAATAAGGCTGCTCACTGATGCCATATCCGCCATAGCCGTAAAGCAGGGTCGGGTTGGTGCCGTCGAGCCGGGTGCCTTTGCGACGAATGATGTTGACGGGAACGCGGGTGCCGTCTTTGGAAACGGCAAAGTCGCGCACTACTTCGGCATCGTCGAAGTGAATGGGCGAGGTCCGGACCAGCGCCGTGGGAACCGCTTTTCCCTCGGTGGTATCGAAACGATACCAGGCGGGCGGGTTCAGGTAGGTCGAAGTGAAGAACAGCACGTCGCCGCCGCCGGTTGGAACCATCTGCCCAACCGCGGAGATGGGCGGCAGCGGCACCTCGCCCATGGGGTCGAAGACGGGCGGAGCGCCGCGCTGGCCGCGCTCCGAAGTTTTTCGTCCGAAGACGCGCACCCGCGAGGGCCCGCCAATAATGTCGATCACGTAGAGGCGGTCGACGGCAGGGGCGAAACTTTCGATGGACGCGCGATCGCTCTCGTTAGTGCCGCCGGGCGTTTGCGGCACGACGACCTTAGCCTGCGCCAGATCATGCGCCAGATCGAGGCGCGCGAGCGGCAGCCGCAGAATCTGGCCGCGCGGCGCATCTTTGCGCGAGAGCAGGTAGACCGCCGGGTCCACGCCAAACTTCACCGAGACGATTCCATCTTCGAAGTGCGTGATCTGGGTCCACTTGCCGTCGGAATCCATCAGGTAGTGCGCGAACTGTCCGCCATCGCCGTTGGCCACCGAAGCCAGCAGCCAGTTTCCGTCATCGCTGGTGTGGAGCTGAATCTCCGCGATGCGCGGAAAATCTTTGCCGATGACGTAGGTATCTTGCTTGGGGTCGCTGCCGAGTTTGTGAAAGTAGACTTGCTGGTAGAAGTTGGCGTCCTCGGGGGGACGCTCGTCGCCCTGCGGATAGCGCGTGTAGTAGAAGCCGGAACTGTCGGCCTTCCACGCAATGCTGCCACCGGCAGTCGCGAAATTCACGCGGGGAACGACATCTGCGAGTTCCTTGCCCGTGGCCACTTCGAAAATATGCGCTGAGGCGTCTTCGGATCCGTTTTCTGAGAGTGCGGCAGCTACGTATTTGCCGCCGAACGACGGCACAAAGAAATCCATCGACAGCGATCCTTTGGCGCTGGCGGCGTTGGGATCGAAAATGACCCGGGCGCTGGCGGGATCGTCCGCCGAGCGCATCACCACCAAAGTCGGTTGTTGCTGCGGCGGCTGATATTTTTCCGCGAACAACATTCCGGCGCGGAACTGCAGATCGAAATACGAGGCGGAGCCTAGGGCAATCACCTGCTTCAGGCGATCTTTAATGGCGGCGCGAGCGGGGAGGTGGTCGAAATATTCGCGAGTGCGAGCGTTCTCAGCGGCGCTCCACTGCTTAACCGCGGGGTCGTCCCAGCTTTCCAGCCAGCGGTAGTCGTCGCTAACCGTGACGCCAAAATATTGGTCGGTGACGGGCCGCTTGGGAGTGTCGGGCGGCTTGGGGACGGGCGCGCTCTGGGCGAAGGCGAAGCCGGTGAGAGCGCAGAGCAACAAAACGAGCGACGCAAGTTTCTTTGTCGGCATGGAGGGCCTTTGCAGCAGGCGCGGGGAATTATACAAGGGTGCAGCGTCGCCTTGTGGAAGATCGCCTTGTCATCCTGAGGCCGCGTCTTTTTGCGGCCGAAGGATCTATGCAATCCGCCGTCACCATCGAGGGTCCAAGCGCGTGCATAGGTCCTTCGGCTCGCAGAAAACGCGAGCCTCAGGATGACAGAATTTGTATTCGATCAGGAGTTTCGCTGGAGCAGGAAAAGAGGAGCAAGAAAAAACCGCGCCCCGTGCAGGGCGCGGCTCTGAAGTTTTGCGGACGGGAGGCGCCCGCGGCCAGCTGCCGACTTAACGCTTCTTGCCCTTCTTTGCCGGCTTTTTCTTTGCCGGTTTTTTCTTTGCCGGTTTTTTCTTGGCAGCCTTCTTCGCCGGCTTCTTGGCGGCTTTTTTCTT
>Ga0209517_10006447_pt1 | contig 14501 bp, 13 predicted proteins | sample PeaSoiMetSII2010_FD_187695 | JGI IMG/M metagenome (GOLD analysis project Ga0209517, IMG submission 187695) | Peat soil microbial communities from Weissenstadt, Germany - SII-2010 (SPAdes) (version 2) | ecosystem: Environmental > Terrestrial > Soil > Wetlands > Peat | place: Germany... | reverse complement strand
TGGAGTGGACCCACGTTTTGAGACAACCAGTTAACCCCTGAAAATCATTGAAAGGGGAAAGCTGGAAAATGAAATCTCGAAGGAAGTTCACAAAAGAGTTCAAAATGACGGCGGTGCGCCGTCTGGAGAGCGGGCAGAGCGCGGCCGAGGTGGCGCGAGCGCTGGAGGTGAATCCCAGTGAGTTGCACCGTTGGCGGAAGGAGTTGCAGGCTCACGGTGAGCGCGCCTTCAGCGGCGCGGGCAAGAAGCGCGCTGAAGAGAGCCGCGTGGCCGAACTGGAACGGAAGGTCGGTCAACAGGCCATGGAGATCGATTTTTTAGAACGAGCCTTGCAGCATGTCGAGGAGCAGCGCCTGCTGCGGGCACTGAACAACGGCGCGCATTCTACGAGGGGGTCGAGAAGGAAGTGAAGACGGCGACACAGTTGAGTGTGGTTCAGATGTGCGCGGTGGCCGGATTTAGCCGCGCGGGCTACTATCGGTTTCTGGACCCGGAGAAGTCCGCGCCGGCGGACATGGACTTGCGCCACGCAATGCAGAAGGTGGCGCTGGAGTGGCCCAGTTACGGCAGCCGGCGAATGGCCCGCGAGTTGCGGGCGCGGGGATGGAACGTCAACCGCAAACGGGTGCAACGGCTGATGCGCGAAGACAATCTGCTGTGTGTGACCAAGCGGAAGTTCGTGGTGACCACCAACTCCGCACACGGCCTGACGGTCTATCAGAATTTAGCGGGGGGAATGACGCTCACCGGCGTGGATCAACTGTGGGTGGCGGATATCACGTACATCCGGCTGGAAGAGGAATTTGTCTACCTGGCGGTGATTCTGGACGCCTACTCGCGGCGCGTGATTGGATGGCATCTTGACGATTGCATGGAGGATTCGCTGACCATCGCGGCGTTACGCATGGCACTTAGCGCACGTGGGGTCCGGCCGGGCTTGGTGCACCATTCCGATCGTGGGGTGCAATACGCGAGTGGGGACTACACGCAATTGTTAAAAGACAATCAGATCGCAATTAGCATGAGTCGCAAAGCCAGCCCGTGGGACAACGCCGCCTGCGAGTCGTTTATGAAGACGCTCAAGTATGAAGAGGTATACAGAACTGAATATCGGAATATGGCGCATGCTCGCAGCGCCATCGGCGAGTTTCTGGAAAACGTCTACAACGAAAAGCGGTTGCACTCAGCGCTGGACTATCGGTCGCCGGTGCAATTTGAGCGTACGCTGGCCACGCCCGCAGGGGCGCAGAAAGTGAGGATTTCCGCATGAGGGGTCCACACAGGGGGGCGCGCGCGGCGCGATCACGAGCCAGGCGGAGGGGTGGCAGCGGTGTGGGGGAAAGAATCGCGCCGGGGAAAAGGGGTGGCCTGCAACTCCAGCGCGGCTCGCGCGATGGTCCGGCGAAGATAATCCTGAGGATTAGAATGGCGGCGTGGAAAGCGGGGACTGCCGCATTGCAGGATAGCAGCGACTCGCGCCGTGGGCGTCCCCCTCTGCAGCAATTCTTTGGCGATCCACTTGTCGGCAATGCTCCAATCGGGTTGTGGAAAGCGCTCGAAAATGCGCAACCGCTGCAACCAACTGCGGTAGATATTGGCTGCCTCAGGGGCTGCGGTCGAACTCGCCAACAGGTTGGCGTCAGCCGCGGCGCCACACGCGGGAGGAGCAAGACGGACGCATGGAGATGGGGGCAGGTTCGAGTAGCGGCCCAAGCTGCGTTCGGCGGTCTGCACCAAAGTGGGGCCCTCAGGGGCCAAACCTGCGTGGGTGTGCCAGACCTTCACCCAGGGAGCGTAGCCGCGCTCATTGCGTCGCTGCGGTTTCTGATTGGTGAACCCGGCCAGGCGGCCCAAATGACGCCAATCCGTGCTGGCCCGGTCACCGCCGTAGGTGTGGGCCAACTGTTTGCCGATGGAGGTGGCCACCGCGGGTTCGATGGGTATGGCACTGACGTGCACCCAAGCCTGGAGATTCCGGGGGCTGGTCTGGAGTACCACACACGGCTCATGTCCATTGGTTCGCATGCTTTTGACGACGGCTGGGCTGGCCTGATCCAGGTCGACGAGGATGTAGCCGGCGTTGCGCTCCTGCGCATAGGGATGGATATAAATGTCACAACCTTCCCGATTGCGAACACGCAGAAACCTGATGGTGGCTGGCTGGATCAGTTGGGCAGCGGTCCACAACCGTTCGCCTGGAAACGCTCTTCTGGTTTGGTGGTGAATCAGGCGGACGAGGTAGAGGTCATTCGGCATGGCCGCGAGTTGGCGGCGAATCGCCTGCAAGGTGAGATTGAGTCCACGGTCGAACATGGACCCAATTTTGAAATCAAAACCACTCGCCGTACAATGGTTTCTCAGCGGACGGCGAACAGTGGGTTAACTGGTTGTCTCAGCCTTTGGGTCCACCCCAGAGGTTCGCCCCCCATTCAGTCAAATATGCCTCCGCCCCCGTCCGACCGCTTCATGTTGTAGTATTGGAGGAGGTCATCGGGAGGAGTGTATGGTGAAGGAGCCGCCTGAACTACCGCAAATGGACTATGGGGAAACAATTCTTTTTTTGGGCGCCCATTGTGACGATATTGAAATCGGATGTGGCGGAACTGCCGCGAAGTTGGTTGCCGTAGGCCACAAGATCATATTTGCCGTGGCAACAGACTGCGGTTCCGAGCGACAGGCCGAGGCTCGGGCTGCGGCTCACATCATAGGGCTAAATCAAGACAGCATTTTTTTCAGTACGATTCTCGACGGGAAATTGGATCAGAACAAGGAGCAGCTGCAAAGGTGGTTCCATGAGCTCCGGCAGAGATTTGAACCGGATACGGTATTCGTCCACCACGCAGACAATAACCCCGATCACCAGACCGTTTTCAGCGTTGCCATCCGATGTTTCAACCAGCAAACGATTCTTCAGTATTACATTCCCCAGATGGATACCCGCCGGACCGAGTTTTCACCGAACGTGACAGAAGACATCTCAGAGTACATGGAAACGAAACTCAGAATGTGTGCCTGCCACAACTCACAAGCAGGCAAGGGCATTTACCTTGACCCCGGAACGCTGACCGCGACCGCATTTCTCTTCTTCAAGGAGGCTCACTCGACACCAAAGTCAAAGTTGAGCGGACACGCCGAGGCATTCCATATTCACATACTTCGTCGGGCCGTCGCTTCTCACTATTACGGTGAACCGGATTCCACGTTTGATGTCGTAAGAGGTGCATCGGCTCAGGCATTCAGACACCATTCCTACGATTGGACCAACCTTGTAAACGGTGCTGTGCGGGTCGGTAGATACGTGTTCGAAGAGTTTGCCGCCGACGCAGTCATCACATTTTCAGGGCACAGTGCCATTTTTGCGAGTCTTGTCATGGTAAAGGTACTCCCCCGAGAACGCCTGCTCGGAATGCCGGTTTACCTCGCCATGGCCAGGGACATAGATCCAGCCGGGACGCCTCCGCCCTTGCCTGGATTTGCGGTCGTCAGAGGTCGGGAAGGCCGATTCGAAGTTCTGGTGCCGCATGCACTGGCGGACGCCGATCCAGAGCGGAAAAAGAACATCGCCATCATTGACGATGCTATTACCACTGGGGAGGCGATCATTACTTTGAAGCACTATCTTCTGGATACGCTTGAATACAGGCGGGCGAGCATTCGGGTTGGATGTTTTGTTTGTCACGAACTCACGACTAGTCTCCCGGATGGTCGCCCTGATGTGTGGGAATTCATTACCGATACAACCGCTTATCGTCTTCCTTGGGGTGACCCGCTCTGGTTTCCCCGTCCCGGTCAATAGCAAAGTGCTTCGAGTGTACAATGGTGTATAGGGCCGCGCTGGGCGCGCTCTCTGTTGCGATCGGTATCGCTGCCTACGCGATCTACCTGCGAAAGACCCTGAAGAAGGAAGGCATCCGGCCTCACCCCTTCTCGTGGCTGCTATGGGGCTTGGTGACTGCTGTCGCGTTTTTCGTGCAGCTCACGGAAGGCGGCGGAGCTGGAAGCTGGGTCACTGGCTTCACGGCGTTCGCCTGCTTTGTCATCAGCGCCCTGACCATGACGAAATATACCTGGTCTTTCTCTTGGATTGAACGGCTTTCTCTAATGATGGGCGTCTTTGCGCTCGCAGGTTACCTGTTCTATAGAGGCACAGAACATCCGACCCTGTTGGCAACACTGGCAACCCTCGCCGATGTTTTGGGATACTGGCCGACGATCAAGAAAGGGTGGGCTGGTCCGGAGACGGATGATCCGACCTCATTTGCACTGAACAGCGTCAAGTTCATTCCTGCTCTGTTCGCGTTGGGGTCATACTCGGTATCGACCTGGCTGTATCCCGCTACGCTGGTATTTGTGAATGGCGTCGTCGCGGTGATGCTCGTTGCGCGCCGGCAGCAGCACATTCAAGCGGAAACCGCTGAAGAGCATAGTCGAGAACGAAGCCTGCTGGACTGAGGCGACCTGAGCCGCCTTTTGAACCTGTACGGTGAAGATTTCGGCTTCCCGACGCGCCGTTCCGTGTAATGGTAATGAGGAGGTGTTCTATGCGTGAAGACGTGACCGGGCTGCTGAAGCCCACCTGAACGGGATTGGGGCTAAGGATATCAGTGCCGTGCCATACCATCCCGACATCGTAGGTGAGTCCCCGCTTGGCCCGCCAAGCAAAGGCGCCGGCGCTCTCCGGCAGGTGATCGCTGGAGTCTTTCCGCCGATAAAGGGCATCCACATCATCCGGCACATCGTCGACGGCGACTGGTGCGCCACGATCTTCGACTTCGAATACACGTTCGGCGCCTTCCGGATCATCGACTGCTTTCACATGGTAGACGGGCAGATCGTGTCCATTCAGGCGTGTTACGATCCGCAGCCGATCCTCGAGGGTGTTAAGCGGGCAGCGGCCTCACGATAGCGCTCACAGCATGGCCACGTAGACCTGCGTAGTCCCGCTGCGGTCGCTGGCAAAGGCGATCTTGTCTTCATTCGCCGACCAGGAGGGATGCGGATGGGTCCATTGCGGGCCATAGACGGTATCCGCAGCGGTCTCCATCCAGCTCAGATTGCCCCCGGATTTGGCGGCGCTGCGAGCCGCCGCGAAATCCTCCGCCAAAGCATAGCGCGAAGTCTTCCATTGGCTGCCCTGGTTGGTCGCATCCGGCCGGCACACGGTACGAATGGCCCCCGTTCCAGCATCGATGATCTGAATGCCGCGGTCCGGGTGGTTGGTATCGCAGAGGATTGCCGTGCCGCCGCGATTGGGCGCGATGTGCCACGCGTTGTGCTCGACGATGGCCCGCATGGCGCGCGTGGTCCAATCCATGCGGCAGACACGCCGGGGCCAGACCGTGAATACCAGGTCGCCGGTCTTTCCCAGAAAGGTCTCGTGCACGATGAACTCGTCGTTGCCATGCTGGTAGAGGCACTCGAGGCCCGTGCCGTCGCGGCGCACGCGAAACATGCGGGGCGCGGGGTCCGCGGCGAATTCGATCCATTCCGGCTCGAGCGGGTGGAACTGCGGGTGGATCACGGTGCGCGGAAACGGAATCAGTTGGGCGCTCCCGCCGTCCGAGCGGCCCACAAAGAGTCCGGACTGCGCACCCTGCCGGAAGGCCGTGACGAACCACTCGCCGTCCGGGCTGATGGATGGCTCGCCGATCTGGGCGCCGGCGATCCCGGCGACCGCGCGCTCGGTGAGCGATGGAAGCTCGACGGCCCAAAGGCCCCCGCCGCGGACGAAGAAAATCTCGCGGCCGTTCGGATTCGCCGCCGGCGAAAAGGGATGGATGGTGGGACCATCCGTGAGCTGACGGATCGGACCGGCGGGAAATCCGGCCTGAAACAATTGTGCCGAGCCGGTGCGGTACGACGTGAAAAAGAGACTTTCGTCCCCCGGCAGAAACGACGATTGCAAGAAGTAGCTCGGGTGACTGATCGCCGGCCGACTCGTGAGTTGACAGACCAGCGCGCCGGTAGTTGCATCGCGGTACGAGGATGACTCCGCGGGTGAGATGGCGCCCTTCATAGGCTCCCCTCAGAAACCCAGGTACCGGTCGCGCCCTTTGACCAGCGCTTCGATCTTGCGGTCCGCAACCGACCGCTTGAGCATCCAGAATCCGCAGTCGGGGTGAACCCATGCCACGCGGCCGGGGCCCAGGACCTTCTCGGCCCGCTCGATGCGCGCGGCGACCTCATCCGGCGTCTCGATGGGATTGACCTTGACGTCGATCACACCGATCCCCAACCCGATCCGCGGCTCGATCTCCCGGAGAGCTTCGAGATCCCGCGGAGGCCGGTGGGCAAGCTCCAGAACGAGATGATCCGCGCGCAGCGCGTTGAGGAAGGTCGCCAACCCCTGCCATTCGCCCTTCTGGATGACTTGGCCGCCATAGTTGCCGAAACACAGGTGGACGGCTTTCTGCGTCTCGACGCGGTCGAGCACGGTATTGATGGCGGCCGCGGCCAGCGGACCGTCGGATGGGTTGCCGGGCAGGTTCGCCTCGTCGATTTGCACGCAGGCGCACGGCAGCCCTGCTACCTGATCGGCGAGAACATCGGCGATGGCCATGGTCAGCCGGCTGAAGTCGCCGTAGTGACGATCGAGCAGCGTGCGCGCCAGCATGTAGGGGCTGGTGACGGTGAACTTGAAGTCTCCCCCGGCAACGCGGGCGGCGCGCTCGCAATCCGCGAGCAAGTTGAGCCCGCCTTCGGCCAGCGGCCCTTCGACGACGCCGGCGGCTTTCCGGCGGAAGAGCATGGGGGCGTGGCGCTGGAACGCCTCGTGATCCGAGCGTCCCAGCCGGGTCCGCACTCCGTCCAGGGCGCTCACGAAGTAATCGATCATGCCATTGGTATCGGGATGGCTGATATCGAAGCGGTAGAGCTCGCCGTCGGTCGGCAGGTCGATGCCTGCCTGGCGCTGGATGTCGAAGACGACACGGGTGGCATCGATGAGAGCCTGCTCGCTCGGGAGCGCGGCCAGCCAATCGGGAATCGGATAGGAGCCGACCGTGGTGGTGAGGATGCGCCGTGCCATCAGAGTGAGAACCCCCCATCCATCACGTGGATTGCGCCGGTGGCGTAGGCACTCTCATCGGAGGCCAGAAAGACCGCCAGCGACGCGATCTCCTCGGGCTTTGCTATGCGCCCCATGGGTTGGCGATCGATAAACTCCTGGCGGATCTCCTCCGCTGGTATGCCCCGCTGCCGCGCCTGGGCCTGGATGCGGGCTTCGAGCGATGGCGAATCCACGGTGCCCGGGCAAATGACATTCGAGCGAATGCCGGCGCGAATGTAATCGGCCGCCACGGCCTTCGTCAGCCCGATCACCGCGGCTTTGGTTGCGCCGTAGACGTAGCGGTTGGGAAATCCGCGCACGGAGGAGGCGCCCGACGCTATGTTGATGATCGATCCGCGCCCTCGCTCGAGCATGCCCGGCAGGAAGGCCTGAATGGTCCGGTGCATGGATTTCACGTTCACGTCGAAAGAAAAATCCCAATCCTCCTCCGTGCAGTCCAGGACCGTCCCATGGTGCACAAATCCGGCGCAATTGAAGAGGATATCGATGGGCCCGATGCGCCGGGCCAGCTCTCGTACCGCTGCAGTAGATCGGACATCCAGGGGCAGCAACTCGCCCGAGAGGCCGTGGAGCTTGGCCGGATCGATGTCCGTCGCCACCACGTGGCAGCCCTCGCGGGCGAAGGCTTCCGCTGTGGCTCGGCCGATTCCCGCGCCGGCGGCGGTGATCAAAGCGACTTTGTTGTCGAGGCGTCCCACGGTCTCTTCATGATCCAACATCATCACCGGGCCGTGTCAATTCCCGACGACCGTGTCTCTAGTGCCGCCTCGCAAGTCCATTTCGTACTCGATCGAGACGATGGGCGGACGGCTGTAATGCCAAGTAACGCCGTGCGCCCCGGCGCGCCCCATGCGCGGAAGAATCACCTCCCTGAGCATCGCGTTGACGTCGTGCACCGTATAGATGTTGGTCACGATGACGTCGTTCCAGGTCGCGCCTATGCCGTGGAGCCTCCCTTCCATCAGGCCCAGCACGAAGCCCGCCTTGGCCGCCAGCGCGTCGCGCGAGGTCTCGCCGCCGCGCACCACATCGTGCGGGTCGAGCGACCCCTCGGGCAATTCTCCGGCGCCCGCCACCACGAAGGAGAGCGGTGCCCCCGCGGCCGGCGCCGCGTAGGCAAACGAGTACAGTGACGGCTCGCTGGGCGGATCGAGCTCCGGTGCGATGTTGGTGCGAGCCACCGGATTGACGCCTTCGACCAGGATGTCCCACGACTTCAGAACCTCCACATAGCCGGCATTGAACTGGTTGAAACCGTCGAAGGAGAACGGCCGCGGCGACCGCAGGGCCATGGCGCACAGCGCCGCGCGCGGCCGCCCGTGAGCGCGCAGATGCGCATCCACGCGTTCGAAGCCGTCCTTCCACGGGACCGGCCGCGCCAGCCGGACGTGCTCGATGGCGAATCCGTCCGCCGCCACCACGCCGGCCGAATACGGGCTGATGCCTTGGAGGAAGCGGTATCCACCGCGAGAGTTCTGGATGAGCATCAGAGGCCAGTGTAGTACAACGGGGCCCGACGGCCCTGGTAGGAGCGCATCGCCCGAGACTTTCTCCGCCTGTCAGAAGCACCGGTATCGACCAATTCTTTCCTATAGGCTGGTGGCCATGAGCGGGTCACCGGATCGGCTAAGTGGCCGGCTCGGTCAACGGCCGTGACTGGCGTGTCACTTCAAGAATCGCCGAACGACCGCTCAAGCTTCCCAGACCGGGACGTCCTGTGAGTCTGGCGCCCTTTCTACGGAACGGGGTGATCGCCATGTCGCTTTTGGAGTCATCCGGCCCCCAGCCTCCGGCCGCGTGCCGGGAGCTACAATCACCGTTGCGGACTTACCGACATGAAAATCTCCAATGATGTTAAGCGGCTCGGCTGGACTGCCGTGGCTGCTGCCTTGATCGGGGCCTGGGCCCTCTCGGGGCAGAACTCGGGCGATGCGCTCGAGCGCGGCTTCCAGAACCCGCCGGACAGCGCCAGGCCCCGCGTCTGGTGGCACTGGATGAACGGCAACATCACCAAGGACGGCATCCAGCTCGACCTCCAATGGATGAAGCGCGTGGGCCTCGGCGGTTTCCAGAATTTCGACGCCGCGCTCAACACGCCCCAGGTGGTCGACCATCGGCTCGTCTACATGACACCCGAGTGGAAGGACGCGTTCCGCTATGCCGTAACCCTAGCCGACCAGTTGGGGCTCGAGATGGCCATCGCCGGGTCGCCCGGATGGAGCGAGAGCGGCGGCCCGTGGGTTCCGCCCGCGCAGGCCATGAAGAAAGTGGTCTGGAGCGAAACGCGCGTGGAAGGCGGCCGGCCCTTCAGCGGCGCGCTTCCCCAACCGCCGTCCGCCACCGGACCGTTTCAGAATATCGCCGGCGGCCGCGGATTCAATACGGGCGGTGAGGCGCCCGCGCCTCCCCAGTATTATAAGGATGCCGCGGTGATCGCGTATCGCGCGCCCGAAAGCGACGTGCCGATGGCGCAGTTGCAGCCCAAGGTGACGTCCAGCGGCGGACAGTTCGATCTGGCTGCGCTCACCGATGGCGACCTGGTGAAGAGCACGCCCCTGCCCATGGCTCCGGTCGGTGAGAAGGCGTGGATCCAGTTCGAATTCCCGAAGCCACAGGCCATCCGTGGGGTCACCCTGGTGATGGGAGGTGGCGGCGGAAGGGGTGGCAGGGGCGGCGGGGCCGGCGGCCCGGAACTGGAAGCCGGCGATGACGGCCGGCAATTCCACACCATCGCCACGCTTCCCACCGGGGGAGCGGCCCAGCACACCATCGCGTTCCCGGAGGTCACGGCCAGGTTCTTCCGCGTCACATTCACGACGCCGCCGCCACCCGCGGGCCGCGGCCGCGGCGGCGATCTTCCGGCTTTCGGTGGAGGCAGAAACCCCGCGCCGGCGCCCACCACTCACCAGGTGGCCGAGCTCGTGCTGCACCCCGGCGCGCGCGTGAATCGGTTCGAGGAGAAGGCGGCCTTCGCGACCTTCCCCGATCTGTACACCGTGCCGACGACCGCGGTGGCGCCGCAGGACGCGGTCCGCAAGGCCGACGTCATCGACGTAACGTCCAGGATGCATGCCGATGGAACACTCGAGTGGACCCCGCCCGACGGCCGCTGGATCGTGCTGCGCATGGGCTATTCGCTGACCGGCGCCAGGAACTCCCCGGCTTCGCCCGAGGCCACGGGCCTGGAAGTGGACAAGCTCAACCGCGGCTACGTCAAGGCGTACCTCGACAATTACCTGGGCCAGTACAAGGACACCGTGGGTCCGCTGATGGGCAAGCGCGGCTTGCAGTACGTGATCACCGACAGTTGGGAGGCCGGCGTCCAGAACTGGACCGACGACATGGTGGCGGAGTTCACCAAGCGACGCGGCTACGATCCGCGTCCGTGGCTGCCGGTCCTCACCGGCCGTGTCGTGGAGAGCGCCGAATCGAGCGACCGCTTCCTCTGGGACTTCCGCAAAACCATCGGCGACCTGACCACCGAAAATCACTACGACCAGATCACGGCATCGCTGCATGAGCGGGGCATGGGCCGCTACAGCGAGTCGCACGAATCGGGACGGGCGTTTATCGGAGACGGCATGGAGGTGAAACGCAATGCCGAGGTGCCCATGAGCGCGATGTGGACGCAAATGCCGGGGGTCTACGCGGAACAGTTCGGCTACAACGCCGACATCCGCGAGTCGGCCTCGGTGGCCCATATTTACGGGCAGAACCTGGTGGCCGCCGAGTCGCTCACGGCGGGTAGCGGCGCCTGGTCATGGTCGCCCGAGACGTTGAAGCCCACCGCCGACAAGGAACTGGCGATGGGCCTGAACCGCTTCGTCATCCACACTTCGGTGCACCAGCCGGTGTCGGACAAAGTGCCCGGCCTCGGGCTGGGGCCGTTCGGCCAGTGGTTCACACGGCACGAAACCTGGGCCGAGCTGGCCAAGCCGTGGGTGACCTACCTGGCGCGCAGCTCGTACATGCTGCAGCAAGGCCATTTCGCAGCCGATATCCTCTACTTCTACGGCGAGGACTCCAACCTGACCGCCTTGTTCGCGGCCAAATCCCCGGACGTCCCCGCCGGTTACAACTTCGATTACGTGAACGCCGACGCCTTGGTGCATAAGCTGTCCGTGCAGGGCGGGCGGATCATTACGCCCAGCGGCATGAGCTATCGCGTGCTGGCGCTCGATCCGCGGAGCCGGCACATGTCGCTGCCGGTGCTTCGCAAGATCCGCGATCTGGTGAACGCGGGCGCCGCGGTAGTGGGCGCCAAACCCACCGACAGCCCCAGCCTGAGCGACAACCAGGCGGAGTTCCAAACCATTGCCGACCAGGTCTGGAGCTCCGGCAAAAATAACGTCTATGGCGCCCAGACGCTGGCAGCGGCGCTCGAAGCCATGCAGGCGGCGCCCGATTTCGAATACACCAAACCGCAAGCCGACACCAACCTGTTGTTCGTTCACCGCAGGCTGTCCGATGGCGAAGTGTATTGGGTGGACAACCGCAACAACCGCGCCGAGACCGTGGACGCAACCTTCCGCGTGCAAGCGAAGGCGCCCGAGCTTTGGCACGCCTCGACCGGCAAGATCGAGCCCGCTTCTTACCGCATCTCGGGCGGTCGCACCATCGTGCCGCTGCAGCTCGATCCCTTCGAGGCCGTGTTCGTCGTGTTTCGTAAAACGGCAGCGCAGCAGACACGCACGTTGCCGCGGCAGATCGAAACGCCGGTCGCCACCATCGAGGGCGCGTGGGACGTCGGCTTTCAACCGAACCGCGGAGCCCCCGCCAAGATTGCGCTCGCGAGCCTGAGCTCGTGGAGCGACAACCCCGATGCCGGCGTGAAGTATTTCTCCGGCGCCGGGACCTATACGAAGACAGTCCAGGCGCCCGCGGACTGGTTCCGGACAGGAGCGCGCCTGTGGCTCGACCTGGGCAGCGTGAAGAACCTCGCGGAGGTGTCGGTCAACGGCAAGCCGCTGGGCATCCTGTGGAACGTGCCGTTCCGGGTGGATGTGACCGAGGCCCTCAAGCCAGGCGCAAACACGCTGGAAGTCAAGGTGACCAACCTGTGGGTCAACCGCCTGATCGGCGACCAGCAGCCCGATGTGACCAAGAAGTACACTTATACGACGCAGGCGTTCTACCGTGCCGACTCTCCGCTGCTGCCCTCTGGGCTTCTGGGTCCGGTGCGGATTGTGAGGTCCGCCGGAGAGTAGGACGCAGGAATCAATCGGAATGAACTCCTGTTCGGAAGCGAACGGCAAGATGTGGTCCACCACGTAGCCGGGACAGGCACCGGTTGCCTTGCCGGTTGCTGGGCACGGGTGGCTCCGCACGAACGCGCGCCGGGCCGCCCGGTCGCGCTGTCGCGGGTCGCGGCGGGGGCGACGGCAACTACTGCGCGGACGATTCTGCCGCTCGCCGCAGGACTCGGTTTCGACACACCTGCCAGACGCTGCTATGATCGACTCGGGAGCGTGATTTGCAGCCATCGAAACGAGCGATTGAGCCCAGGTTCTCGGCCATCGCCGCTTCGGTTCTGGCGATCATCATCTACGGTTCGCTATTCCCTTTCGATTTTTATGCCAACCCGAATCCCGCCGGACCGTTCGCCGCGCTGATCGCCACCTACCGTTCGCCGGGCAGCCGCGGTGACCTGATCTCCAACATCCTGCTTTACATTCCGCTCGGCTTCTTTTCCGTTCTGGCTTTGCGCCCCAGACCGCGATTGCCTCATGTCCTGCTTGTGATATTCGCCGGCGGGGTGCTATCCATGGGCATCGAGTTAACGCAATTCTACGACCGCGGGCGGGTCAGCTCCCTCTCGGACTTTTACGCAAACGCTGCCGGCACGGGACTGGGCGCCGTAGCCGGCGTCATCCTTCATCGTAAGTTGCGGTTCGCAGCGATTGGCAACACCAGACAGCACCCTTTTGTTGTCCTCCTGCTGGCGTGCTGGCTGGGCTATCGATTGTTCCCGTATGTTCCCACCATCGATTTGCACAAATACTGGCACGCCGTGAGGCCGTTGCTATTTGCCCCGAGCCTGCCGATCCTGGATCTATACCGGCACACCGTGGGCTGGCTCGCCATCGCGCTCCTGTTCGAGGCTCTCGTCGGCATAGCACGTAGCAGGTTGGTCTTCATCCTGTTTATTCCAGCCGTACTCTTTACAAGGATCCTGGTGGTCGATATCAGCCTCTCACCCGCTGAAGTCGCCGGTGGCATAATTGCGGCGCTGGTGTGGGTCGGCCTGCTCTCGCGTCTCCAGATTCGGGTCGTTCTGATTGCCGTAATGTTCACCGGAGCCGTCATCATCCAAGGTCTATATCCCTTCCATTTCAGCGCCAGCGCACGCCCATTCGGATGGATTCCATTTCGCGGCTTCATGCAGGGGTCGATCGCCACGAACATCTCTTCGTTCTTCGAAAAGGCTTTTACATATGGAGCATTGACCTGGCTTTTCGTCCGTGCGGGCTGCTCATTGAGAACGGCCACCCTGCTGGGAGGCGCGCTAGTGCTGTGCCTTCGGCTCGGACAAGCTTATCTGCCTGGGCGGTCGGCAGAGATCACGGATGTAGTCCTCCTGATGATCCTCGCGGCCATGATGAAGTTGATGTCCGAGGATCCATCGGACAGGAGGGCTTCCACGGCAACCGGCAATCGCGAAGAAAGCCTCAGGGAGCCTTACGAGGGTCTAAGCCAACGGTAATGATCGGTGTCGAAATGCCGGCCGGAAGTTGGTGGCATGCCGTTCTGCTCAGGCTTTACGAGAGCCTGACCCGGAGCGATGCGACGACACCGGCCGACCTGATCTTTGTAATGGCAGGCAGGATGGACCGGAAGCACTATGGCCTCGAACTCTATCGAGCCGGACTGGCCCCACGGTTGGTGCTCAGTGTCGGGCGCTTCGAAGTGAGCAAAATGCACAAAGTCGACTTCGAGCGCGCTCTCGTGGAGGAGTTGATCGCGCTTCGAGACAAGACCCGGCCGGACCAGCGGCATTTTTTCGTGAAGCTGGACCCTTCCGGAGCTTCCATCGAGAGGCGCAGCCCTCCGACGTGGAACACCTATGGGGAGATCCTGGATTTGCGGCATTTTCTGGAAGCCGGCAATGTGCGTAGGGTGATGGTCGTCAGCACGGACGTCCATCTGCGTCGGGTGGCTCTCACCTGCGCCCGAGTCTTTCGTGGTACGCCGGTCGAGTTCCTTTACTGTCCGGTTCCATCCCGGTTCGGATCCGTCAGAAAAGATGGCTGGTGGACTCGTCCGGAGGACCGGCGGTTCGTCATCAAAGAAATGATAAAACTGGCTGGGTACAGAGTGATCTTGTCCCTGCCCGCATCGGCTAGCCGTTCAACACTGTTCACTTACTGAATCTCGCATAATACAGTGACAGAAAAGTCAAAAAGAAAGACCGGCGTGCTTGAGGAAGGAAAAC
>Ga0209517_10006446_pt1 | contig 14502 bp, 10 predicted proteins | sample PeaSoiMetSII2010_FD_187695 | JGI IMG/M metagenome (GOLD analysis project Ga0209517, IMG submission 187695) | Peat soil microbial communities from Weissenstadt, Germany - SII-2010 (SPAdes) (version 2) | ecosystem: Environmental > Terrestrial > Soil > Wetlands > Peat | place: Germany... | reverse complement strand
CATCGCTGCCACCGCGTTGGCTCACGCATGCACTCTGGAAGCGACGCATTCCCCGGCTCCTGCATCTATAATGAAGCTCGCGAAATCTTCGCGGGAGCTTGATTCATGGCCTCTTTTGACGATGTAGTCATCATCTCCGGCTGCCGCACTGCCGTAGGGAAATTTCAGGGCAGCCTCTCCGATTTGAGCGCGCCGCAACTCGGCGCCATCGCTGTCCGTGAGGCCGTCAAACGTGCGGGTGTCGAGGTTGCGGCGATTGACGAGTGCATCATGGGCAACGTCGTCTCCGCCGGACTCGGTCAAAATCCCGCGCGGCAGGCCGCCATCTTCGGCGGACTCTCTGCCGCGACAGGTGCCATGACAATCAACAAGGTTTGTGGCTCAGGATTGAAATCCGTCGCTCTCGCAGCGCAGGCGGTGCAGACCGGAAACAGTTCCATCGTCGTCGCCGGCGGGATGGAATCGATGACCAACGCGCCGTATCTTCTGCCGCAAGCGCGCAAGGGATACCGTCTCGGCAACGCGCAGATCGTCGACTCCATGGTGCACGACGGACTGTGGGACATTTACAACGACTACCACATGGGCATTACCGGCGAGAACGTGGCCGAGAAATACGGCATCACGCGCGAGGAGCAGGATCAGTTTGCCCTGAACTCGCACCGCAAGGCGCTATCCGCGATCAAGGAATGCCGCTTCAAGTCGCAGATCGTTCCGGTTGAGATTCCCGCGAAGAAGAAAGGTGCTCCTGCCATCATTTTCGACAAAGACGAGAGTCCCCGCGAAGACACTACGATCGAAGTGCTGCGCGCCCTGAAGCCTGCCTTCAAGAAAGATGGCACCGTCACGGCCGGCAACGCGCCCGGCGTGAACGATGGTGCTGCCGCACTGGTAGTTACCAGCGCGAAGCGCGCGGCAGAACTCGGGGCGAAGCCCATGGTCCGCATCGTCGCGCAGGCGACCAGTGGCGTCGAACCCAAATGGGTCATGATGGCTCCGGTCGGCGCCGTCCGCACGATCTGGGAGAAGACCGGCTGGAAGAACGAAGACGTCGATCTTTACGAACTCAACGAAGCCTTCGCTGTGCAGGCACTGGGTGTAATGCGCGAGTTGGGCCTGAATCCCGACAAAGTCAACGTGAACGGAGGTGCCGTCGCCATTGGCCACCCCATCGGCGCCAGCGGCGCGCGCGTCCTGGTCACGCTCATCTACGAAATGATTCGCCGCGACGTGAAGCGGGGGATTGCGGCGCTGTGCCTGGGCGGAGGAAATGCCGTGGCAATGGCCGTCGAGCGCTAATAGGAGCGGCGTAACCACTGGAGCCGCGGTTGCTCCAGTAGTTCGGATGAAGCGTACTGCAGTGGCTCCACATTTCTGGCAGCTTCCGAATCACTGTGTGATCCGCGGGTTAATGCAGATTCTCCACCATCGAAATCTGACGTTCGGCGGCGTCATTCATGATGGCTCTCTTCCCGTCGATGGAGGCACCCACCCAAAACGGGGCGCTTTGCAGCAAAGCGAGATCGTGTACTTGCCGTCGAGCCGGATCGTACAGGCTCAGCCCCGCCTTTCCGTCCGGCAGATCTTCGGCAAACACGATCCCTTCCCGCGTAGGCGCCCAACTTGCCCAGGTACGTGGTCGCAAATGCTGGAAGCCGCAGGATTCGTCCCCACCCCGGATTCGGACCCGGCATATTTCGGGTTGAGGATAGCGGGACTTTGAGTAGTAGACATATCCATCTGTGGATTCCAGCGCTGCGAAGCCTCCGCTAAACGTAACTTGGACTTGAGAGCCATTACCGACTGAGGTCTTCCAGACCTCCCACTCTCCTGTTCGCTCCGAAGAGAAGTAGATCCACTTTCCGTCGCGAGAAAAACTTGGTACCAGACCTTCCACAATCGGCTTGGCGCGTTCGCTCTGGCCTACACGGACGACGAAGATCCACGTGGTGTCATCGAAAGGAGCGTCAAAAGCAATGCTGGTTCCATCCGGAGACCAGCGAGGAGTGCCGGCACTTTCAGTGAAGCTGACCTGCCGAGGCCGGGAACCATCCACTTCGCTGACCCAGATCTGCCACGGGCCCTTGCGATTCGACATGAATGCGATTCGCTTTCCGTCCGGGGAAAATTGCGGCGCGGCATTGCCACCATCGCCCCAGATTACCTTGCGCGTGGTAAGAGCGTGCTGCAGCGCCGCTGCGCCGTCGAGTGCAATTCGCTCTTCGTTTCGATTATCGGGGGTAAGAAGATTTCCCGCAGGAAGAGAGTGCAGTCCTAAGACCTTTGCCGGCTTTTCGGAAGAGATCCTTTGCGAGGCGACTGGTCCGGCAGCAGTGAACTTTTCATCGGCAGACTTGCGTTGCTGTTCAAGACTTTCCACGCGATTGGACGGCCTGCCGGCAAAGACAAGGAAGCCGATGAGGCAGAAGAATAGTGCCGCTGCGCTCGAAAAGATCATCCAGTGTCGGGCGCTTCCTTGCGAAGTATCGACGGCCGGCGTTTCGGGACTCATCTTCTTGGTTTCGTCTTCTGCCTGTTGTGGGGCAGCTTCCAGGGAAGTCAATAGATTTCCCGCGATCACGCCGGGCTGAGGATTGTCCGCTTCCAAAGGTCCAATGAACCGGTACCCGCGGCGCGGAAGCGTTTCAATATACTTCGGCTCGGCCGCCGAATCGCTCAGGGCGTCCCGCAATTTGTTGACGGCGGCATTCAGGCCGTGGTTCGAATCCACAAAAACCTGACCCGGCCAAAGCAACCGCTCAAGTTCGACACGCGTCACCAACTGGCCCGGACGCGCCAACAGGAACTCCAGCACCTGCAGGGGCTGCCCGGCTAGCTTGATGCGGACCCCATGCTTTCTGAGTTCCTGGGTGTGAAAGTCGGCCTCGTAGGGTCCGAATCGAACGGTTCGGGACGGTTCATTCGCTTTCATGTTTTTACTCCCGCGTCTATATATAGACTGACTACGTTTTCTGCGGTGAGCAGGTTCGAAGCTTCTCATCGAAGCCGGACCATGCCGCTCACCCTCCTGTCCCCGACAAGGTAAGTCCTCTGAAATCAGGTTTTACGCGATGACTCTGGCATGACCCTCAGGGAACAATCGAGGTACCAAGAAAGGATAACCTCCGCATTGAAGTAGCGGTTCTGGACTGCCAGAATTGCTCCGGGATTCGCTCTTGAAGCGGTTTGCTGTGGTACGAGAACGGGTCCAGGGGAAGCCAGATGAAGAGCGTGATAGCGGTTTCAGCAGCCTCCTTTCTTGTGCTAACAGGTCTCGCGTCGGCCCAGAAACCTTCAGGCAAGACAGTGGAACAATGCAGCCTGGCAGTTGTTTCCCGGCTGGTGAGCGGGAAGCAGAAGGTGTGCGACGGCAAGGCGGTTCGCGAAATGGCCCGGCGAGGGAATGCCTTCGAACAGAATCAACTCGGGATTGCCTCCGTGCTCGCCATCGGTCCGGACTACAGCGAGAAAGAAGCGTTGCAGTGGTTCGAGCGAGCGGCGATGCGCGGCTACGCTCCGGCGCAGGTCAATCTGGCCGTGATGTACGCTAACGGATGGGCAACTCCGGTGAACTATGGGGTCGCCATCCGATGGCTTCGCGAGGCCGCCGATCAGGGCTTTGCCCGCGCCTACTACAACCTTGGAATCCTCTACATGAACGGGCAGGGTGTCGCTCAGGACTACAAAGAAGCGTTCCGCTGGTTCGAGAAGGGAGCCGTAGCCAACGATTCAGACGCCGAAACTAACCTCGGCTATATGTACGATCAGGGGCTCGGGTGTGACCGCGATGCCAAGACTGCGGTGATCTGGTATCGCAAAGCCGCGGTCGCCGGAAATCCTCTTGGAGAAAACAATCTGGCCGACATGTACTTGAAGGGAGTTGGCGTTTCTCGCGACTATACCGAGGCCCTTCAGTGGTTTCAGAAGGCCGCCTCGCATGGATCGACGGCTGCGCGCGTCAAGCTGGCTTACATGTACGCCGAGGGCTTGGGCGTCGCCAAAGACTCCGAAACTGCGTATATGTGGGTCGTTTCCGCTTCACTCGCGGGAGATCGCCGCGCGGACAACCTGATGGCCCAGCTCGGAACCCGGCTTACTCAACAGCAGATTTCGGAAGTCCGCGACCGGGCCCGCGGCATATCGGTGGAGTACTGGCCACCGATCGCCCAAAATGCATTCGTCCAGTAAACCTGAACGGGCGGACCTCCCGGACGCGTGTTTTGCCTGAAACCGTCGGAACAACCCTACCCCGACACCGGCAACGTCACCGTAAACACCGCTCCCCCCTCGGGAGAGTTGGCCGCTTCCACACTGCCATTGTGTTCCTTCATCACCGACTTGCAGATGCTCAGGCCTAAACCCGTGCCGCGCCCCGGCCGTTTGGTCGTGTAAAACGGATCGAAGATGCTCGCCAGGTTTTCCTTTGCGATGCCGGGCCCGTCGTCGTGAAAGCTCACCCAAACTGAATTGTCACCTTTGCCCAGCCGAATCCGCAGCGTCCCCTTGTCCCGCACCTCGCGGATGGCCTGCTCGGCGTTCACGATCAGGTTCAGAAACACCTGCATCAGCTGGTGGGGATCGCCCAACGCATAAGGCACCCCAGCTTCTTTCAGAAAATCCACCGTAATGTTGTTCTTGCGCAGCGAATAGGCGTGCAGGTTCAGCGTGCGCTCGACCACTTCCACAAGATTAATCCGGCTCTTGCCGGGAGCGGGCGGGCGCGAAAAATACGTCAGGTTCTGTACGATCTCCGCCGCCCTGCGGGCCTGCTGCTGCAGCATCGCCAGTTGCTTGCGAGAGGCTTCATTGGTCTCGGTGTCCTGCAGCAGTTCGCTCACGCCCATAATCGCGGTCAGAGGATTGTTCAGTTCGTGGGCGACGCCCCCAATCATGGCACCCATCGCCGCCAGACGCTCGCTCTGCACCACCTGCTGTTCCAGCTTTCGTTCCACGGTGATATCGCGCACCGAGATGATAACTCCGCTGGTCTTGGCTTCGGCATCGACCAGCCGGCTGCCCGCGGCGCGCATCGTCCGCCAGCTTCCATCGCGATGCCGCGCCCCGTACTCCGCGGACGCGAAAAGCTGATTGCCCGACACAACCTCGTGATACAGGGAAGCTAGCTCCGGCGAATGGTCTTGCAGCTCGGAGATCTTTTTCCCGATCATGTCTTGCGGCTCGAAACCCAGAAGATCCCGGGCCCGCGAACTAACGAACGTATACCGCTCCTCGAGATCTACCACCAGAATCAAATCCGGGAAACTTTCCAACAGTCGACGCCGGAACTCCTCCTGCTGTGCCAGTTGCCGCTCCATTTTCCGCTTTTCGGTGATGTCCACCAGCGTTCCCTGGTAGCGGATGATGTTCCCCGACGTGTCCCAAACCGCCCGCGAGGAATCCAGAAAGACCGCGGCGGTTCCATCTTTGCGCCGCAGCTTGATCTCTCGCGTGCGTATGCCTCCGCGGTCGTCAACCGCCCGCCCCAGAACCGGTTGCCCTAGATCGATATTCAACGCGGCCGGTTCCGCCGCCAGAAGGTCCCGCTTCTCCATGTATCCCAGCATGCTTACCAGGGCGGGATTAGCGTCCAGCAAACGTCCTTCGGGCGTGCTGAAGTAGACGCCCTCCTGCAGGGTCTCAAACAACTCCGTGAAGCGCAGTTCCTTCTCGCGTTGCTCGGTGACGTCGCGTCCCAGCATGCTCGCGCCCACCACCTCATCGCCTTTGATAATGCCGTTCAGTGCGCATTCAAAATAAAGAGGCCTTGAATTGTTCTTCAGCCGGACTCGCACCGTCCCCGCCCAGCGCTTCCTTTGCAGAAAGTTCCCCAGGCCGCGCTCCACTTCTTCCTGGGTAGGCTCCTCCAGCAAATCGTAGATCTTGCGCCCCACCAGTTCGGAGTAAGGCTGTCCCGTCACCTCGGTAATGCGCTTGTTGACCGTCCGCAGGGTACCGTCGAGCGACACCGCACAGGCGGGATCATCAAAGGAGTCGATCAACTCCTTGAAGTTGCGTTGCGAGCGCATGATGACCTGGCTGAGCTGGTCGAGCTGCTCCTCCGAAGGGGCCGCGCCCACGTGCTCCTGCAACCCGCGCAGCAGCCCTTTGAGCTCGCCGACCTCGCGCCGGCGCCCGTAGGCGTACACCGCGAACAGCACCGACAATGCCGCCACTCCGATCGGAATGGCGCGCAGCGAGTAAGGGATGTTTTCCAGCCGTTCCCACAGCAGGGCCGCCAGTGCGACCGACAGCAGAACCATGAACAAAAGCAACCACCGCCACAGCTGCGATTCCTCCCGTTCCAGATTTCCAGGAGGGCGAGGCGAGTTGGAGGTATTTACGGGGTCCAGGCTCATGAGGGAAACTGCCGAATTAACTAGAAGTCATCCTAATTCTATACGCTTTGACGGAACAACAGCCCGGTTGGACACCTTAGTAACGCGATAATTTACTCGTCAGGCTCAGGCGCCGGCGCCGGGGACGAGCCCGGTTTTCCCTGATTAGGACTGCCGCGAGAGGGCGCTCTTCTGGGTGGCCCAGCGCTTCTAGCGCTGGGATCGGGCGAGCCGTTTTCCACAGCCCTCTGGTGACATCCGTCACAGCCAGCACCGCCCTTCAGCCCGTAAGGTAGGGCTCTGGTACATCAGGACTTCGTGTGCCCTCGGTCCGGGTGCCCCATTTCTCGCGTTCTTTGCGAGAAAGCCTGCCCCTTCGACAGGCTCAGGGCAAGCTCTGAGCGAAGTCGAAGAGTGGGGAATTACTGGCACTCGCTCCATGCTCTACAAAACTCTCAGCGCCGCCGTCTACGGTATCGATGCCAACATTATTCAGGTGGAAGTGGACTGCTCTGGCATCAAGTGCGATCAGGACCACTTCCACACGGTTGGCTTGCCTGACGCCGCCGTGCGCGAGAGCCGCGACCGCGTCCGCGCCGCGCTCAAGAATTGCGGCTACGACATTCCGCCTACGCACATCACCATCAACCTCGCTCCAGCGGACATCAAGAAAGAAGGCTCCGGATTCGATCTGCCCATGGCCCTGGGCATCGTCGGAGCCTACGGCGGCCTGACCAAGAAGGAAATGCCCGATTGCCTTTTCGTAGGAGAACTCTCGCTCGACGGCGGAGTACGCGGCGTTCGCGGCGCCCTGCCGATAGCCCTCGAGGCCCGCGGGAAGAAAATTGCCCGCATGGTTGTGCCAGAGGCCAACGCCAAAGAAGCCGCCATGGTCACGGGCCTGGACGTTTACCCCGTGCGCTCGCTGCTCGATGTGATCCACTTCGTAAATTCAGGCAACGGCATCCTCCCCATCAAGGCCGACGGCGACTCGCTGCTGCGCGAATCCCAGCAGTTCTTCGTCGATTTCAAAGACGTCCGTGGCCAGCAGACCGCCAAGCGCGCCATCGAAATCGCCTGCGCTGGAGGCCACAACATCCTCATGATCGGCCCGCCCGGCTCGGGCAAGACCATGCTCGCCAAGCGCATGCCCACCATCCTGCCGCCGTTCACCTTCGAAGAGGCCCTTGAAACCACCAAAATTCATAGCGTCGCCGGAGTGCTCGATCAAGGCGTCGGCCTGGTCGGAACGCGTCCCTACCGCTCGCCGCATCACACTATCTCCGACGCCGGACTGATCGGCGGCGGCGCAATTCCACGCCCGGGCGAAGTTTCACTGGCCCACAACGGCTTGCTCTTTCTCGACGAACTCCCCGAATTTCCCCGCAATGTGCTCGAAGTTCTGCGCCAGCCCCTCGAAGACGGCACGGTTTCGATCGCCCGTGCCTCCATGTCGCTCACTTTTCCAGCGCGCTTCATGCTGGCCGCCGCCATGAATCCCTGCCCTTGCGGCTTCCACAACGACCGCACCCGCGACTGCCAGTGCACGACTCCCATGATCCAGCGCTACGTCTCCAAAATCTCCGGCCCGCTCATGGACCGCATCGACATTCACATCGACGTCCCCGCGGTGAACTATAAAGAAATGCGATCCACCCGCGAGCCCGAAAGCTCGGCCACGATTCGCGACCGCGTCATCCATGCCCGCCAGAAGCAACTGGAACGCTTCGCCTCGTCGCGCGAAAAACTCTACTGCAACGCCCAGATGTCCTCCCGCCACATCCGGACATTCTGCGAACTCTCGGCCGACTGCGAACGCCTGCTGGAACGCGCTATGACCCAGCAGGGCCTGAGTGCCCGCGCGCACGACCGCATCCTGAAAGTAGCCCGCACCGTCGCCGACCTGGAAGACTCGCCGAATCTTGAGCCCAAACACATCGCCGAAGCTATTCAGTACCGCAGCCTCGACCGCACCTATTGGGCGTAAGGAAGCCGCCCTACAGGAATGACAGCATTACGCGACGAGCTCGTGATAACAGCCGACTCTACTCATTGATCTCAAAATGAGTGATAAGGCGACGATCTAACGTCACTGAGAAACTTGGTTTACGCGGACTGATTAGCACGACTAGCCCCGAACTCAGCCTGCTCGTTTGGAATCACCTCTTTGGCCTCGGATGGGAGCCGCGGTCTTCGTCGGATATGCCCCAGTTGGGGAAGATTTCTGCAGTGGAATATGTAACGAAAGCAGGTCTTCGTCGCCGCTTCTCTCGGAGAATGAACATGATAGCAAGGAGGAATCCGGTTAAAGCTCCGAGGCAGGCTTCCGTAATTGAGAGGCTGTTGAAAGTTCGCAGCCCCTGGCCGGTCAGAAGGAAACCGGCATATGCCATAGTTACCGTCCAGAGAATGAGGCGAACAGAGTACATGGGGGGCACCTCTTGATGAACAAAATATTGCCACAGTTTGCCCTTGCGGAGTGAGAGCTTTTGAAGTTTACCGAAAGGATGGCGATCCTGATATTTGGTATTGCCGCCTGCTTAGTCCGTCGAGCAGCCTGGTCAATGCGTGATAAAGCGATGTTGCAACGGTGTTGCGAATGGCGGCTTCACAGCCTGCCGTACAGTCGGCCCTGGCGAAGTTCTGCCGTGATTTCCGCTGACTTGATCGTGTGGGTCAACTGCTGGTGCCAGACTTTGTCGCGCCACATGCCTACGAACTGCGGACCACAGAAGTTGCTGCTGGCGATCGCCAGCCACTGTCCGGTCGAGGCCGCGTGCTGCGTTCCGAGCGCACACAGATCCTTCACCCAATCCCATTTCAGCAGTGGCCAGTCCTTGTAATCGACGCTACCCCAGCACTCGGTGGTGACGAGCGGCATGTTCATCTTTCGTGAAACCGCGGCGTGCTGGTCGATCGTCCGTACCAGCGCGCTCTGCCAGTATTCCGGCCGTGCCCGATAAATGTTTTCGGCTTTGAGACTCAGGTTCGTGTATCCCTTGGCATCGAATCGTTCGTAACCGTATTCCGCGAGCTTATAGAACTCACCGCCATTCTGCTGCACCATCCAGATGTGAGGATCGAGCAGGTCGAAGTCGCTTAGATTTTGCGCCAGATAGCTTTCCGGGCGGTCCTCGGCGCAAGAGAATAGCAGCGGCATCTGCGGATATTTCGCGCGCACCAGCGCAATCGCCTTGTGCATGTAATCCAGCGATGCGGGCTTATCCCAGTCGCCGTACGTCAAATGAGGCTTGACGAACGGAGCCCAGTCGTCGCCGGGCCACTCGTTGCACAGATCGGTGTAGAGAATGGAGTCGATGTAACCGGCTTGCGAGATGAGGTCGAGTGTCTTGATCCAATTCGACGCCATCCCCTCGGGTCCGGTGATCGTCATCCGTGTGTCTGCATCGTCCTTCCGGTACCACGTCGAGAGTCCGACCATGATCCCGCGATCGCGGCACTTGCCGAGAAATTCAAAGAGCGCGGGTACGAGTACAATGCAGTTCACATCGGGCGATCCCCACATCTGGGTATTCCACTGGGGCCAGAGCGTCCATGTCTTATGGGGATCGGCCGCCAGCAGGTGCGGAAATGGATCGATGCGAACCGCATTGTAGCCGCGCACATAAAGCTCATCGAGCGCCAGGTCCCAGTCCTCGTAGCCCGCGCCGGGCCAGCGCCGCTCGATCCAGGAGAACTCCCACATGGTGATGGCCCGCGGATACTTACTGGTGGCCGGATCACCAGTGATCGAATGCCCCTTCGGTATTGCCGCCGTGCCGAGCGGCTCGGTCACTACACTGGAGACTACGGCTGCGGAAGACACCCCGGTTAAGAACTCTCTGCGATTCATCACTGATCTCCAAAGTGCTGCGACTAAGCAGGTACGCGGTTCGTCACGCCGGGTGCCCCATTTTTCGGATTCTTTGCGAGAAGTGGGGCTTTTGACTTCCCGCCCGTGTCGCTAGAATCCTTTAGCCTTCAGCATCACATCCAGATCCTCCGGGTGGATCGCCCGCACCATGGCATCTTCCCGCGCCAGGTCGTTCTGAAACACCAACTGCGCCAGCGATTCCTCCAGCGTGAACGAACCTTGCTTGCGAGTGATGGTGATCTCCTGATGCAAATGCTGCAGCGCGTTCTTGCGGATATGCTGCCGCGCCCCGTACCCGACCATCAGCAGTTCCGCGGCGGGCACGCGGCCACCGTTCCGCCGCGGAATGAGGGTTTGTGTCAGCATGGCGGCCAACGCCATCGCCATTTCCGCGCGCACCGAGTGCTGCCGCTCCTGCGGGAAAGAATCCGCAATGCGCGAGACCGTCGAGGCCGCGTCGGTCGTATGCAGAGTCGTGAACACCAGATGCCCGGTCTCGGCTGCCGACAAAGCAATTCTCGCCGTCTCCGGATCGCGCATCTCACCCACCACAATCACATCCGGGGCCTGCCGCAGCGCCGCCCGCAGCGCGGTCGGGAAGTCGGGCGCGTCGATCCCGATTTCCACCTGCTCGATCACGCTCATAGTGTGGCTGTGCTCGTACTCGATCGGATCTTCGATCGTCACAATGTGCCGTGCTTCGTGTTGATTGATCTCGTTCACCAGCGCGGCCAGCGTCGTAGTCTTACCCGATCCAGTTGCCCCGCCAATGATCACTAGCCCTCGCCGCAGCTTGGCCAGCGCCGCAATTCCCGCCGGCAGGCGCAGTTCGTCGAGCGTCGGTATTGTAGAGGGCAGTGCTCGCACGGTCGCGGCCGCGCGCCCCCGCTCGTGATGCAGATTGATGCGGAACCGCCCCGATCCCTCGACCCGATAGGAGGAATCCGCGATGTGATTTTGCTGATACTGTTCGCGCGCGTGCTCCGCCAGGGCTGGCAGCACTGCCGCTTCGATTTCTTCGCCGGTCAGAGGGTTGTCTCCAATGGTGACGAGAGCCCCCTCCACGCGCACCGACGCTCGCGCGTGCGGCACCAGCAGCAGGTCGCTGCCCTTGCGCGACACCAGCTGGTCCAGCCATGAATTGAGTTCAGCCGAGCCGTGCGGCCGGGTTTCGGGGTGAATGACTTGAACGCGGGCTGGATTTCCTTCGGCGGTCATCGTCCTACCTTAGATGCTACAACGGATGCTACAACGCGCGTCCCCGCACCGTGTAGCGCCGCCGTCCGGCGGGGTCGCGGGGGCGTCCCGCCCGCGCTCTCGACGCTGGCACGGGCTCGCCTGATTTAACTTCGCCTGATTTAACTTCGCCTGATTTACACCAGCCTGATTTACACCAGGCTGATTTACCCTTGACCACTGCCCGTCGCAAGGATAGCCTCCCGAAGACACCCGGCAGGCAACCGTTTCTCGACTTCGATCTGGAGGCTCCCCATGGTTCCGCTCTCCGCTCTCTGGCTTCCCATCGTGCTCTCGGCGGTCATCGTATTCGTCGCCAGTTCCATCATGCACATGGTGCTGCCTTATCACAAAGGTGATTACCAGAAACTGCCCGACGAAGACAAAGTCCTCCCCGCTCTGCGCGCCGCGGGCCTGAAGCGCGGACTGTACATCTTCCCCTTCACCACCCACCAGGACATGAAGTCGCCCGAGGTGATGGAGAAATACAAGCAGGGTCCAGTCGGAATGATGACCATCTTTCCCAGCGGCCCACCGGTCATGCCGAAATTCCTGGGATTGTGGTTCGGATACTGCCTGGTCATCGGCTTCTTCGTGGCATATCTTGCCGCCCACACGGTCGCGCCGGGCGCGCACTATTTACGCGTTTTTCGCGTCGTGGGGACCGCCGCGTTCCTCGCCTACGGGCTGGGGAATATGAGCAACAGCATCTGGAAAGGACAGACCTGGAGCATGACCATCAAGGAAGTGATCGACGGACTCGTCTACGCCCTGCTGACGGCGGGAACGTTCGGCTGGCTGTGGCCGCGCTAGAGCGGTTTCGCGGTAGATGTCGCGCGTTTTGAAAGGGCGCGCCTTTAAGGCGCGCCGCAAGAAGCAACAAAAGACTTGCGGCTTTAGCCGCTGGGGAAATGTCCCTCAGGGCCCAAAGGCCCGGGCTTTCCTAGTTCTTCTCGGCGCGGCTGAAGCCGCGCCCTTTCAAATCCGTGCGTGATTACCGCAAGTCCGAAATGTTGCCAAATTGCGCGCGTCGCGCACGCCCCGGACGAAGGCGTCCGGGGCCACACGTTTCTCTTCTAGCTTTCTTCCCGCGGGCGCATGTTCCCGGTGCGCAGGTAGCGGTTGTGCCAGCTCAGCGATTCCGTCAGCAGGTGCGGCGTATGTTTGCCATACGACAACTGCTCTGATCGCGACAAGTAATCCTGCAGCAGAGGCTTGTACTCGGCACTCGCGCACTTCTCGATAACGAGCTTCGCCCGCTCCTTCGGCGACAGTCCTCGCAAATCTGCCAACCCATTCTCCGTGACCAGTACCTGCACATCGTGCTCGGTATGATCCACATGCGAAACCATCGGCACGATGGTCGAGATCGTCCCCTTCTTGGCCGACGACGGCGCCATGAAGATCGAAAGGTATCCGTTGCGCGCGAAGTCTCCCGAGCCGCCAATGCCGTTCTGAATGCGCGATCCCATCACATGCGTCGAGTTGACGTTGCCGTAAATGTCGGCCTCGATCATGCCATTCATCGCGATCACGCCCAGCCGGCGAATAATTCCAGGATTATTCGAAATCTCCTGCGGCCGCAGGACAATCCGTTCGCGGTAGCTGGCCATATCAGCATTCACTTCATCGAGCATGGCTGGACTGAGCGAGAACGCCGTCGCCGAGGCCGACGTGACCTTACCCGACTTCAGCAGGCGAATCATTCCATCCTGAATTACTTCCGTGTACGAAGTGAGCCCCTCAAACGGACCCTCCTCCAGCCCAAACAAAACTGCGTTCGCAATGTTGCCTACGCCCGATTGCAGCGGCAGCAGGTTTGCCGGCATCCGGCCCTTCTTTACTTCCCAGCTCAGGAACTCGAGAATGTGCCCGGCGATCTTCTTCGAAGCCTCGTCCGGAGCCTTGAACGGACTATTGCGGTCCGGAGAATCGGTCAATACGATGCCGGCAATCTTCTCGATTGGCACCTTGAGATAGGGTGTGCCGATGCGATCGCCCGGCCGTACCAGCGGGATTGGTGTGCGATTCGGAGGCGGCTGCAGACCGTAGTAAATGTCGTGCATCCCCTCCAGCGCCATCGGTTGCCAGGAGTTCACCTCAAGGATGATCCGCTCGGCGCAGTCGACCCATGTCTTGTTATTGCCAATGGAAGAACTCGGCACTACCCGGCCATCTTCAAGGATTGCCGTGACTTCGATCAGAGCCACATCCATCTTGCCCAGAAATCCATATTCCACAAACTGGGCCACATGGCTCAGGTGGATGTCCATGTAGTCCATTTCGCCGGCGTTGATCCGCTTGCGGGTCTCAGGGTCGGACTGGTAGGGAAGCCGCAGGTGGATGCCGCCCGCCATGGCGAGAGCTCCATCGAGTTCAGGCCCCGTGGACGCCCCGGTGAACACGCTGACCTGAAACTTCTGCCCGTGGAAGTGGGCGTCGGCAATGCGGTGCGCCAGTTCAATCGGCACCGTCTTGGGATAACCCGACCCGGTAAAGCCGCTCATGCCGATCTGGTCGCCGGACTGAATTAAAGCCGCCGCTTCTTCGGCGCTCATGATTTTCTTCTCTAAAGCGGGGTTTAAAACGCGCGTGGTCGGGGATGCAACACTCATGGAAAGGCCCTCACAGTCTTGGAAAATGATGCACCTTAACGGTAGCGACGCCGGTTTGACCGGTCTGTGATTTCAATCACACCCGACTGTGGCGGCTGAATTTGAGGGTATGCCGCCCAGTACCTTTGCAAGGGAGTTTTGAGTGCTATGGCGTGATGACTTCAAGAAATCAATTCTCCAATTCTCAATGTCCGAAGCGTCCGTCCATGGCACATGACGCTGTGCTGTCAACGAGGAATGCAAGATTATTTTCCGAGCCGGCATTATTTCACTGGAAAACGTTGGGAGAGCAGTGGCACAATAGCTGGAACTTAGGCCTTCAAGGGATTCGCGGAGGCTCCTATGCTAGCGCTTCGCAAGCTTCCGACGCGACCACGCCGTCGCCCGGCACACACCAAACTTTTTGATCCCCAGGCCTTCTTGGCCAAGTCTGGCGTGGGCA
>Ga0209517_10006444_pt1 | contig 14507 bp, 17 predicted proteins | sample PeaSoiMetSII2010_FD_187695 | JGI IMG/M metagenome (GOLD analysis project Ga0209517, IMG submission 187695) | Peat soil microbial communities from Weissenstadt, Germany - SII-2010 (SPAdes) (version 2) | ecosystem: Environmental > Terrestrial > Soil > Wetlands > Peat | place: Germany... | reverse complement strand
CTCACCCTCGAGCGCATCGCCAGCGCCTGGCCCAACCGCCAACTCGACGCCCTCTTGCCCTGGAATTACCGCGCAGCCTGAACGGCCTCCGCTGGACGCTTACGTTCAAGCGGCTCAGCGCGCTATTTATTCGTCCGATGTTTTGCAGTCGAGTGACTTGTCACGTCATCTTTCCGAAATTAGTGCTGCCATCGACAAAGCCAGCATTTCAGGCTGGTACGTATTTGGCGCTCCGCTCCTTCTCCTTGTCTATTTGAGCATCTTGTCATCCTTCCCCTACTGGCTACTTCAGGAGCGACCAGAGCCCCCAAAGACAAAACGCGACAAAAAATCCTACGGCGAAAGCCCATAGGAAATCCCGCAGAGCGGCTTTGGAGGCTGGGGTCAAATTAGACACTACCGGGAGCGGGTACTGGCCGGGCCAGCACCCGGGAGCGCAGCCTTGTACCATAGTTGGTAAAATCGCCTCAGGTGACGGCTCACCCTCTTTTAACCTGCGAGGTAATCGGTTTTCAAAACGCGGCGCGATAGAGGACATTGCCCTGAAAGATTTTTAGCGCGAGCGATCCGGCCCCTACCCGGCACCCCACCCGGTCTTTTGCGATCGAGCGACCTGGCGCGCAGCATTTTTTTTCCTGCGAGTATGATTGCCGGCCGGGATGATCACCCTCCGGGAAGGCCGCCAGGCAGCGACTAGGCAGGGACCAGGCACCAGGCACCACGACACGGTAAGATCGTCGGCCTGGTGGCCTAGACCGATCGGGCCACTTCGGCGCAGTGAATTGCGGGCCGATTAATGGGATGAGCTTGGGGCGTGAGAAAAAAGAACATGCTTCCAATCACTTATGACCATTGGCGAGCGGATTGACGTTCTTCCAGATCCCGCCGTTATCGCCGCCGAGGTAGATCGTTTTGGGGTCGGTCGGATCGGGTGCCGCGGCCTGAACGCGCCCCGAGATCTGGTCGAGGCCGCCGAGTGTCTGAATGGGCGCGGGCCCGATCGGCGTCCATTTTGCGGTGCTCAGCGTCACGAGACCCATGGCGATGCCCCCCGTTCTCTTGCGGTTGCTCTGATCGAGCTCAAGTCATGCGAAGCCCCGCCGCGCCGATTCGCTCGCGCCCGATCGGCAGCCGGACGGTCACGGTTGTGGAAAGCGGTTAGAGGCGCGCCGCGGCTCGATAGCGGTCGCGCAGCAGGCTCAGCGCCAGGACGGCGGCCAGGATAAGCGGCGCCGCGACCCACAGGATTTCCGCCGATCCGTTGCCGCCATCGGGGCTGACGCCGAAGCGCTGCTCGATCCAATCATCGGGCAGCATGGCGGCCGTCGTGCCGATCGCCGCCAAGAGCATGGCGAGGGTCGCGCGGAGTTTTGACGGGATCTTCATGGTGCGGCTCCTTTGCTGCTAGCCCCTGATCGCAATGTCGCCGGAGGGGTCCACGGAAGACGTGGTTCGTCTCGCCATGGTCGTTGCGCGCGACCACTGTGCCGCCGCTTCAACGGCGCCCACGTGACAACGTCATGATCAATACGTTGAGTTTTACGCGTATTCTCTGCTTCGCCGATCCGCTTCGGTTGCGCGCGGGATCGTCGCCTGGAGCCGCTCGCTCGCGACTTAGATCGAGCCCAGTAGCCCCGCGGCGACGCGGAGGAGCATGGCCACTCCGGAAACGATCACGACACCGCCGAGGAGCCGGCGCAGTTTCAGTTGCGGCAGCGCGTGAGCGATCGGCGTGCCGATGGCGATGCCCGTCATGAGCGTCAGCGCCAGTACGCCCGCGAGAACGGGATCGACGAGCCCCGCGGCGACATTGGCGAGGCTCGCGAGGCCGGCGACCGGGATCGCGATGGCTTGCCCCAGTCCGATCGCCGAGAGCACGGGCATGTCGAGCAGCAGCAGGATCGGCAGCAGTACGAAGGCGCCGCCCGCGCCCGTCAAGGCGGAGACGAAGCCGGTGCCGCCGCCGAGTCCCAGCAGCAGGCCCGGACTCAGCGGGTTCGACCCCGCCGACCGGCCGCGCCCGACCCGCAATGCGTAAAACCCGCCCGCCAGGAGCAGCAGCCCGATCAGCGCTTCGAGAATCGGCGCGGGCGCAATGCTCGCGGCGCGCGCCCCAAGATAGGCCGCGGGCAGGGCCGCGAGGCACAAGAGCCGCGCCTCGCGCCAAGGTACCGAGCCGCGCCGCGCATAAAGCGTCACCGCCACGAAGCCGCTGGGCAGATAGCTCAGCAAGGCGGCCGCGATGGCGTGCTTGACGTCGATCCCCAGCGCCAGCGTCAGGATCGGCACCAGCAGCACGCCGCCAATGCCGACGCAGCCCACGGCGATTCCGATGAGCAGCCCCACGGCCGCGATACCGAGCATGGCGAAGGAGAAATCCAAGGGCACCCCGCGACGATCCCTCTCGTATAACCTTCTTGACGGTTATAAGTCCACTCTCTCGCGCGGTTGAGGCCCATCGAGGCGCGGGCCTACACTCGTGACGTCCAGGGCGCTAGCGAGGGAGCAACCAATGACGAGTGCAACGCCGGAGAAGGTCGCGATCGTGACGGGCGGGGCCCGCGGCATCGGCCGCGCCTGCGCGCACGCCCTCGCCAGGGTGGGCCACAGGATCGCGCTGGTGGATTTGCTGGTGCCCGAGATGGAGCGGACCGCCGGCGAGATTCGAGCGCTCGGCCGCGAGGCCCTGATCTTCGAGGCCGACGTGGCGCTCCATGCGCGCGCACAGGAGGTCGCGGCCGAGGTGAAGCGCAAATTCGGGCGGATCGATTTCCTGCTGAACGACGCGGGCAAGGCGATGCCGAAGGGCATCCTGGAGATCACCGAGGAGGAATTCGACCGCACGATCGCGATCAACCTCAAGAGCTGCTTCAACTACATCCGCGCGGTGGCGCCGATCATGTTGGAGCAGGGCGGCGGCCGGATCGCCTCCATTTCCTCGCTCAACGCCTATTCGGGAGGCGTCACTGCCGCGGTGAGCCGCTTCGCCTACGCTTCCGCGAAGGCCGGCATCCTCGGCATGACCCGCGCGCTCGCGAAGGAGCTCGGGCCCACCATCCTCATCAACGCGGTGGTGCCCGGCGTGATCGAGACGGAATTGGGCAACGCACTGACGAAGAGCCGCGGCGCCGAGATCGCGCGGACGGGGATCGCGCTCCGCCGGATGGGCAAGCCCGACGACGTCGCACAGCTCGTGGCGTTTCTCGCGAGCTCCGAGCCCTGCTTCATCACCGGCCAGGACTTCATCGTCGACGGATTTCAGTACAACGTGTGAGGCGCGGAAATAACGAGGCGCCAGGGGCGAGATCCCCGAGGGGATCCTGCTTCAGCGGCCGAAGCCGCCTCCCTGGCGCCTCTGGAGCCGACAGGCGGCTCCGCGGGCTTCGTAAGGGAGATCGCTCTCCTGGGGCGAAGGGTCCGGGAAGGACGCCACCGCGCAACCGGCATGAAGGCTCCGGGTCTGAGCCATCCGTCCGCTCGGCTCGGCGCTCGGGTCATCCGCCGCCGGAGCGAGGGAAAGCTCCCGAGAGAACCTTCTCCGCTGGCGCGGGTCTCCGCCAAACCGCTCGTCCGGCCCGGCAACCCGGTTTTGAGGCCGAGCCGCCACATCTGCCGATCCGGCCGCCGTGTTACCGGCAACCACCGCGCTCCCTCCCGACCGCCTGTACCGTACCCCTGCCGTCCAGCCGAGGCCTCGGCACCTGCCGCCGCGAAGCAGCGCTCTCACGAGCCACGATGCCATTCTCGGAAAGCACGGCCGAGGGGGCAATAACGCGCAGGCCCGCGCCGTGAGATTTCTGTGCATAAGGGCGGGAAAGCTGCACAGCTCATCCCCAGCTTTCTCCACAGCGGCGCCGATGATGGCGGCCATGCCGATTTCCGATGGAAGCATTGCGAACTGCTCGGCGTTGACTTGAAAGCACGTGAGGCGCTACACCAACTCCAAGGCTTGTACATTTTCCGCGCGTCAAACTCCCATCGAGGCCCGGCACATGTCCGCTTCGCGGCCGCTCTCGCCCCATCTTCAGATCTACCGCCCGCAAATCACCTCCATACTCTCCATCGGCCATCGCCTCACCGGCTTGGCGCTGAGCGCGGGCACGCTGCTCCTGGTCTGGTGGCTGGTGGCGCTGGCGCGGGGGCCGGAGGCGTTCGCGGCGGCGCAGGGCTTGGTGGGCTCGTGGCTCGGTCGGTTGCTGTTGCTGGGCTGGACCTTCTCGCTCTTCTATCACCTCGCGAACGGCATCCGGCATCTCTGCTGGGACGCGGGCTACGGCTTCGAGATCAAGACGACGACGGCCTCTGGCTGGGTCGTGGTCGCAGCCAGCATCGGGCTCACGGCGATCGCGTGGATCGCGGGCCTCGCCGCGATGGCGGGCTAGGGATGAGCGCCGATCGCCTTCGCTCCCCGCTCGGCCGCGCGCTCGGGCTCGGCTCCGCGAAGGAAGGCGTCGAGCACTGGTGGCTGCAGCGCGTGACCGCCGTGGCGCTGGTACCGCTGGCGCTCTGGTTCGTGACGACGTTGGTCGCGCATTTGGGCGCCGATCGCACGGCCGCGACCGACTGGCTGGGCTCGCCGCTGACCGCGGTCGCCATGATCCTGCTGGTGGTCGCGACCTTCGTTCATATGGCGCTCGGTCTGCAGGTCGTGATCGAGGATTATGTGCATCACGAGGCGACGAAGCTCGTGAGCCTCCTCCTCGTGCGGCTCGCGTGCTGGGCGCTCGGCGCGGCGGCGCTCTTCGCCGTGCTGCGCGTCGCCCTCGGGAGCTGAGCCCATGGCCGAAGCCTATCCCATCATCGACCATGCCTACGACGTGGTGGTCGTCGGCGCCGGCGGTGCCGGGCTGCGCGCCACCCTCGGCATGGCCCATTCTGGGCTCAAGACCGCCTGTATCACCAAGCTGTTCCCGACCCGCAGCCACACCGTGGCTGCGCAGGGCGGGGTTGCCGCCGCGCTCGGCAACATGGGCGCCGACGATTGGCGCTGGCATATGTACGACACCGTCAAGGGCTCCGACTGGCTCGGCGACCAGGACGCGATCGAGTACATGGCTCGCAACGCGATCCCCGCGGTGATCGAGCTCGAGCATTGGGGCGTGCCATTCTCGCGCACCGAAGCCGGCGAGATCTATCAGCGGCCATTCGGCGGCCACACCATGGAATACGGCGACGGCGGCATGGCCAAGCGCGCCTGCGCCGCCGCGGACCGCACGGGTCATGCGATCATCCACACGCTCTACCAGCAGTGCCTCAAGAACAACGCGGAGTTCTTCGTCGAGTATTTCGCCCTCGACCTCATCATGGACGAAGGCACCTGCCGCGGCGTACTCGCGTGGAACCTGGAGGACGGCACGCTGCATCGGTTCCGCGCCCACATGGTGGTGTTGGCGACTGGCGGCTACGGCCGCACCTATTTTTCCTGCACCTCCGCGCACTCCTGCACTGGCGACGGGAACGCCATGGTGCTTCGCGCGGGCTTGCCCCTGCAGGACATGGAGTTCATCCAGTTCCACCCGACTGGCATCTATGGCGCGGGCTGCCTCATCACCGAGGGCGCGCGCGGCGAGGGCGGCTATCTCACGAACGCCGAGGGCGAGCGCTTCATGGAGCGCTACGCCCCGCACGCCAAGGACCTGGCCTCGCGCGACGTGGTGAGCCGCGCCATGACCATCGAGATCCGCGAGGGCCGCGGCTGCGGGCCGCAGAAGGACCACATCCTGCTGCATCTCGAGCATCTCGAGCCGAAGCTGCTGCACGAGCGGCTGCCCGGCATCTCCGAGACCGCGCGCATCTTCTCCGGCGTCGACGTGACGCGCGAGCCGATCCCGGTGCTGCCCACCGTGCACTACAACATGGGCGGCATTCCCACCAACTATCACGCCGAGGCCATCAGCCCGACGCCGGACGATCCCGAGCGCGTGGTGCCGGGTCTGATGGCGATCGGCGAAGCCGCCTGCGTCTCGGTCCACGGCGCCAATCGCCTCGGGTGCAACTCGCTCCTGGACATCGTGGTGTTCGGCCGGGCCGCGGCGCATCGCGCGGCGGAGCTGCTGAAGCCCGAGCAGCCGCACAAGCCGCTCGCGGCATCGGCGACCGACGCATCCGTCGCGCGCCTCGATCGCATGCGCAACGCCAAGGGCCGCCTCAAGACCGGCGAGCTCCGCCTCGCCATGCAGCGCGCGATGCAGGATCACTGCGCGGTATTCCGCACCGCCGAGACGCTGCAGGCGGGCGTGCGGAAGATCGACGACATCGCGGGCTCGATGCTGGAGCACGGCATCGCCGACCGCTCGATGATCTGGAACACCGACCTGGTCGAGGCGCTGGAGCTGGAGAACCTGTTCGAGCAGGCGATGGTGAGCCTGCATGGCGCGGTCAACCGTACGGAATCCCGCGGCGCCCATGCGCGCGAGGACTTCCCGGAGCGCGACGACAAGAACTGGCTGAAGCACACGGTCGCCTGGCTCGACGACCAGCGCAAGCTGCGCCTGGGATATCGCCCGGTGCACCTCGCGACGCTCTCGAACGAAGTCCAGTCCTTCCCGCCCAAGGCGCGCGTCTACTAAGGGTTTGCCCATGGTTGAATTCACCTTGCCGGCCAACTCCAAGGTCGGTGTCGGCAAGACCGTGAAGGCGCCGCCGGGCGCCAAGCGCGTCAAGACTTTCAAGGTCTATCGCTGGAACCCGGACGATGGGCAGAACCCGCGGGTCGACAGCTATGAGATCGATCTCGACGCCTGCGGTCCGATGGTCCTGGATGCTCTCATCAAGATCAAGAACGAGCTCGACACCACGCTGACCTTCCGCCGGTCCTGCCGCGAGGGGATCTGCGGCTCCTGCGCCATGAACATCGACGGCACGAATACGCTCGCGTGCCTGAAGTACATCAACGAGGTCAAGGGCGACGCACGGATCTATCCGCTGCCGCACATGCCCGTGGTGAAAGATCTGGTGCCGGACCTCACGCACGTCTACGCGCAATACCACTCGATCAAACCGTGGCTGCAGGCGGAAAGCGCGCCGCCACCCGACCGCGAGCGCTCCCAGTCCGTCGCCGAGCGCGAGAAGCTCGACGGCCTCTGGGAATGCATCCTCTGCTTCTGCTGCTCAACCTCGTGCCCGAGCTATTGGTGGAACAGCGACCGCTACCTGGGTCCCGCGATCCTGCTGCAGGCCTATCGCTGGATCGCCGACAGCCGCGACGAGAAGACCGGCGAGCGCCTGGATGCGCTCGAGGACCCGTTCCGGCTCTATCGCTGCCACACCATCATGAATTGCACCAAGACCTGCCCCAAGGGGCTCAACCCCGCCAAGGCGATCGGCGAAATCAAGAAGCTCCTGGTGGCGCGGCGGTGAGCCGCCGCGTCTGATGCCAGGAGACATCGTTGTCCGCCCGATGGCGGCGGGCGATCTCGCGGAAGCAGCGCGCATCTATCGGTTAGCTTTCGGTACCCTTCTCGGGGCGCCGGATCCAACGCAATTCCGCCTCGACATCCGCACGGTGGCGACGCGGTTTGCGACCGATCCCGGCACCGCCTTCGTCGCGGAAAGCGAAGGCCGGCTGCTCGGCAGCGTCATCGGCATGGATTGGGGCAGCCAGCTCGTGCTCGGGCCGCTCACGGTCGATCCGGAATTCTGGGGCCAGGGCGTGGCGCGGCGGCTGACCGCGGCGATCCTCGCAGCTGCCGCCGAGCGCAAGCCCGCGCTGATGTCGCTCTTCACGCATCCGGCCAGCACGACGCATCTGCGGCTCTACGAGAGCGTCGGATTTGTCCCGATGTTCCTGACGCTGATCTTGAGCAAGCCCGCCGGCAGCGCGGCGCCGGCTCGGGCCGTGCGGCTCTTCTCGGCACTGACGGTGCCCGAGCGGGCGGTCGTCCTCGGCCAGAGCCGCGACCTCACCGACGCGAGCTTCGCGGGGCTCGACCTCCGGTGCGAGATCCAGGCGATCGAGGCGCAACACCTCGGCGAGACCGTCCTGCTCGACGGCTCCGGCACGCTCGCGGGCGTGGCGCTGTGCCACATCGGCGCCGGCACGGAGGCAGGCGACGGCGTTCTCTTCGTGAAGTTCGCGGCGGTTCGGCCCGGAGCCGCGGCCGAGTTCGAGCGCTTGTTGGATGCGATCGATGCGCTCGCGGCGGAGCGCGGCGTGCAGCGGGTCGCGGCGGGAGTCAACACCGGACGGCGAGACGCCTATCGGCGCATGCTTTCGCGCGGTTTCCGCGCGGGGCTCGTGGGTGTCGCCATGCATCGGCCCGACGGTCCCGGCACGCTTCGGCCGGACGTCTACGTCATCGACGATTGGCGATAGGAGCACTTTCCGCCGAAGTGGACGCCGGTTCGGCGCAGGACATGCGACCAACCCAAAAGCTCAGGGCGCCGGAGAGAACCGAGCCCCGTCGAGCACCGTCTTGAAGACCGCGAGGTCCTGCTGCAGGCGCTGCGGCGCGGTGACCAGCGATGCCTCGAACAGGATCCAGTCGTCGGGGCTGTGGCCGAGGCGCTTGTCCTTGCGCTCTTTGCGAAACGCGAACACGTCGATGCGCGCGTGACCCTGGCGGTCGTTGTACCTGCAGGTGGCGCTCGGGGTGCCGGAAAAGCGGAGATCCTTCGAGTCGTAAGTCCGCGCGGCCTCCTTCGGGCACCGCTTGTCCACGATCTCCTTGAGGTTCTTGTATTCGAGCGCGTTGTAGGAGGCGGAGACCGCGATATAAAGCGCGTCCAAAGGCACGACAGCGGGGCAAGCGCCGGGCGTGGACAACAGCAGGAATGCGCCGCGGTTGGGCCTGGGCGGTCCGTCCACGCAGAGCGTATGACCGCGCGGCGCGCTGAACGCGAGGCCGTACCGCGGGTTCTGGTAAGGCACGGGCGCCTGAGTGGAGGCGAGCGTCAGGGCGAGTGCGAGTTCGGGAAGCCCGGGGATCAGCATGGTCGCCGCCTGAGCCGGTCCCGGTTCCCGCGCTCAATCCGCAAGCGAGGCATAGACGAGGTTGCGGAACAGCGCGCGGTAATACTCGCGCTGGCCCGGCGCCTGGGTCAACAGCACCGCGACCAGCTCTTCGCGCGGATCGACCCAGAACACGGTGCCGGCGATTCCTCCCCAGTAATACTGGCCGGCCGAGCCCGGCGAGGTCGCGAGGCCGTCGGCGAGCCGCACGGCAAATCCCAGGCCGAAGCCGAAGCCCGGCCCGGTCATGACCTCGACGCCGGGGATCGAGCCCAGGTGATCGGCGGTCATGAGCTCCACGGTCTTGCGCCCCAAGAGCCTGACGCCGCCAAGCTGGCCGCCGCCGAGCAACATCAGCATGAACTTCGCGCAGTCCTGCGCGGTCGACATCAATCCGCCGCCGCCGGACTGGAACATCGGGGGCTCGCGGACGTCGAGCAGGCTTACGGCCTCGCCGGTATCCGGGTCCTTGTCGAAGGCTTCGGCCACGCGATGGAGCTCCGACGCCGGCACGTGGAACCCGGTGTCGACCATGCCGAGCGGGCGCAGGACGCGCTCGGCCAGCACCTCGCCCAAGGGCTTACCCGCGATCACCTCGAGAACCCGTCCGAGCACGTCGGTAGAACGCCCGTATTCCCACTGCGTTCCCGGATGGTGGCGCAGCGGCAGGGTCGCCAGCGTCGCCGCGTGATCGGCATTGGTCTGGTCGCGCCGGGATACCTTCGCCTCCGTGTACCGCTTGTACACGGCGCTGTTACCGCGGAATTCGTAGATCAGCCCGGAGGTGTGGCGCAGCAGGTCTTGGATCGTGATCTCGCGGGCGGCCGGCACGAGGTCGACGCCGCTGCCGGACTCGACGGCCACTCTGGGCTTGGCGAAAGCCGGCAGATATTTCGACAACGGATCGCTGAGCAACAGCCGGCCTTCCTCGACCAACATCATGGCGGCGACGGACACGATCGGCTTGGTCATGGAGTAGATGCGAAAGATCGCATCCGGCGTCATCGCGGCCCCGCTCTTGGGGTCGCGCGCGCCCAGGCTCTCGACAAATCCGACGCGGCCTCGCCGAGCGATCAACGCGACGATGCCGGGCAGCCGCTTGCTCTCGATCTCGCGGGTGAAAGCGGCGGAAAGCCGCCGAAGGCATTCCTCGGAGAGGCCGATCTCGGCGGGGCGGGCGGTGGGGAGCGGGGCTGGAGCCATGGGGACTCTCGAGGACAGGAGGGCGAGCCGAGCATAGCAAGGGCGCGGCGAGCAGCGCCAGCCTACGACCCGCGAATTACCGTGGATGGCGCTGTGGCTCGTGCCGCACCTTCTTGGCCCGCGCCGCGAGTTCCTTGGCGAGCAGCAAAAACTCCTCGCGCCGGCCGGTGCCGCGGCGCCAGACCAGCGCGATCTCCCGGCCGGGCTCCTCGGAGGCGAGGGGGCGGGTGACCAGGCTGGTGCCGCGCAAGAGCCCGGCATCGACGGCGAGCTCGGGGAGCAGGGTGATCCCGAGCCCGTTGTCGACCATTTGCACGAGGGTCGGCAGGCTCGTCGCCTCGAAGGCCTCGCTGCGGCGCCGGTCGGCGAGATGACAGACGGAGAGCGCGTGCTCGCGCAAGCAATGCCCGTCCCGCAGCAGCAGCACCTCTTCGGAGCGCAGGCGCTCGGGATCGATCCGCCGCTCCTTCGCGAGCGGGTGATCGGGCGGCAGCGCCAGGAGGAAACGATCGTCGAACAGGGTCGCGCTCTCCACGTTGCCGCAGTCGTAGGGCAGCGCCAGCATCACCATATCAAGCTGCCCGGCATGCAGCTGCTCGATCAGGCGGGGTGTCAGGTCTTCGACGAGATAGAGCTGCAAGCCCCGATAGCTGTGCCGCAAGCCCGGCAGCACCGCCGGCAGGAGATAAGGCCCGATCGTGGGGATCACGCCCATGCGCAGCGTGCCGGTGAGCGGCTCCCGCTCCGCGCGGGCGGCAAGCGCCAAGGCCTCCGTGTCCGCGAGGATGCGCCGCGCACGCTCGACGGTCTGCTTGCCGAGCGGGGTCAGCACCACTTGTCGGCGCGTGCGGTCGACCAGCGAGGCCTCCAGCACGGTCTCGAGCTCCTTGATGCTGGCGCTCAGCGTCGACTGGGTGATGGCGGCGGCGGCGGCGGCGCGGCCGAAATGGCCATGATCCGCCAAGGCCACGAGGTGGCGAAGCTGGCGCAGGGTGGGGAGGGTTATCATCGCTTTTATCGATCAATAGATATAATATAAGTCATTGGATCGATCGTTCAAGAGACCTTATCTCCTGGGTGCACCCGAACGCAAAGACCAAGGAGCCCCGATTATGTTGACTGTTGGCAACCGTTTTCCCGACTTCGCCCTTAAGGCCGTCGTCTCCAGCGATCCGAAGACCGCCTTCACGGAGGTGAGCGGCGTGTCGAATCCCGGCAAGTGGAAGATCGTGTTCTTCTGGCCGAAGGACTTCACCTTCGTCTGCCCGACCGAGATCGCCGCCTTCGGCAAGCAGAACCCGGAATTCGCCGACCGCGATGCCGTCATCTATGGTGTCAGCATCGATAGCGAATACGTGCACCTCGCCTGGCGGCAGAACCACGCCGACCTGAAGGCGCTGCCGTTCCCGATGCTGTCGGATATCCGGCGCGAGCTCGGCACGGCCCTCGGCATTCTCGACCAGACCGAGGGCGTCGCGCTCCGCGCCACCTTCATCGTCGATCCCGAGGGCATTATCCGCTTCGTCTCGGTCAACGATCTCAGCGTCGGCCGCAACCCGCAGGAGGTCCTGCGCGTGCTCGACGCCCTGCAGACCGACGAGCTCTGCCCCTGCAACTGGCAGAAGGGCGAGGAGGTCCTGAAGGCCGCTTGACCGCGATGGCGGCCGGGTTCGCTGCCCGGCCGCCGTCTCTTTCTTATTCCAACACGGAGATTTCGATGTCCATCGATACCCTAAAGGCTCGGTTGCCAGATTACGCGAAGGACCTAAGACTCAATCTGTCCAGCCTTGCAACGGAGCCCACCCTGACGGAGCAGCAGCGCGCCGGCACCTTCGTCGCCTCGGCCTTGGCGGCGCGCAATCCCGAGGTGACCGAGGCGATCATGGCGGAGTTCGCGCCCCGACTGGCTCTGGAAGCGCTGGAAGCGGCCAAGGCAGCGGCGGCGATCATGGCGATGAACAATATCTACTACCGCTTCACCCACCTCGCGAGCGCAGCCGACTATCGCACGCTCCCGGCGAAGCTGCGCATGAACGTGATCGGCAAGCCCGGTGTGGCCAAGCCCGATTTCGAGCTCTGGTCGCTGGCGGTTTCCGCCATCAACGGCTGCGGCATGTGCATCGACGCCCACGAGCGCGAGCTGCGCAAGGCCGGCTTCACGACCGAGGCGATCCAGGCCGCGGTACGCATTGCCGCTGTCGTTCACGCCGTGGCCGCGACCCTCGACGGGGAGCCCGCCGCGGCTGAAACCAGAACGGCTGCCTGAAAGTCCATCAACCCTAACCCCCAAGAGGAGACATCCATGCATAAGACCAAGAATTCGCTGTCGGAAGCCGTGCGCACGAAATCGATCGCGCTGCTCGGCCGAAATCTCGCGCTCGCGATCGATCTGTCGCTGCAGACGAAGCAAGCGCACTGGAACGTCAAGGGACCGAACTTCATCGCGCTCCACGAGCTCTTCGACAAGATCTCGGACGAGGTGCGGGAGTTCGTCGACCTGGTGGCCGAGCGGATCACCAGCCTCGGCGGTACCGCCGAGGGCACGCTGCAGGCCGTGGGCCCGCGCACCACGCTGGCGCCCTATTCCCTCACGATCACGTCGGGGCCCCAGCATCTCGAGGCGCTCTCGAGCGCGCTCGCGGCCTTCGGCGCCGCCGCGCGGCAAGCCATCGACGAGGCCGCCGGTTTCGGCGATGCCGACACCGCCGATCTCTTCACAGAGGTAAGCCGCGAGACCGACAAGCAGCTCTGGTTCCTCGAGGCGCATCTCCAGTCCTGAGCGGGTTGATCCCTTCCTCCGTCGAGATTACCGTCTACGCCGACGGGGGAGGGGACCATGCCATTCAAGATCACCGCGCTCTACGCCGGGCTGAACGGGCTTATCCTGCTGGTGCTCGCGATCCGCGTCGCGCGCCAGCGGGGCATCTCGAAGGTCGGCATCGGGACGGGCGGCGATGCCACGCTCGAGCGCGCGTCCCGCATTCACGGCAATGCCGTCGAGAACATCCCGATCGTCCTGATCCTGCTCGGGCTCGCGGAGGCCTCCGGCTCGAGTCCCATACTGCTGCACGGCATGGGCATCGCGCTGACGCTCGGGCGCTTGCTCCATGCCTGGGGCCTCGCGCGATCGGCCGGCGAGTCGGTCGGCCGTGTCGCCGGGATGGCGCTCACCTGGCTTGCGCTCGCGGCGGGCGCGATCCGCGCGCTTCTCATCGGCCTCGGCGTCTGAGGTCGAGCGCGGTCACCCCGTCTTGATCTTGCCGTCGATGTGATGCTCGAGGCCGAGGCCGGGGATGGTGAGCACCATCTTGGCGTCGAGGGTCGCGTCGTCCTTGAGCTTGCCGGCTCCGAGCGCCTTGCGCACCGCGAGCTCGATCTCGCGCTGCGAGGTGATGCCCACCACCTTCAAGAACTTGCGCACTTCCATGTTGAAGGTGTCTTCGTTCATGGGCTCGTCTCCTGTGATCGGGAAAGGGCCGGTGCGGCCGCCCTCTGGCATCGCTTGCCGGGCTCGGTCATAGTCTAGCAAAGTTGCGCCGCCGGGAGGCCGTCCGATGAAGCTCACGCCAGCCCAGATTGCCGAGTTCGAGGAGCGGGGTTTCCTGTTCCTGCCGAGCCTGTTCACGGCCGAGGAGATGGGCGTGCTCAACGCCGAGGTGCCCGGCATGTTCGCGCAGACCCGCCCCGAGGTGGTGCGCGAGAAGGGCTCGGACGCGCCCCGCACGGCCTTTTATGTCCAGACCTGGAACGAGGCCTTCGCGCGCCTCGCGCGCCATCCCCGCCTGGTCGAGCCGGGCATGCAGCTCCTCGGCTCCGACCGGCTCTACATGCATCAGTTCAAGATCAACGCGAAGGCCGCCTTCGACGGCGCGGTCTGGCAGTGGCACCAGGATTACGGCACCTGGTACGAGGACGACCAGATGCCCGCGCCCAAGGCGATGAACATCGCGCTCTTTCTCGCGGAGGCGAACGAGTTCAACGGTCCCCTCATGTTCATCCCGCGGAGCCATCGCGTCGGCAAGCTCGCCGCCGGCCACGACGTCACCACCACCAGCTATCCGCTCTGGACCATCGACAATGCCGCTATCACGCGGCTCGTGGATGAGGGCGGGATCGTGGCGCCCAAGGGGCCGCCCGGTTCGGTCCTGCTGTTCCACTGCAACCTCGTGCATGCCTCCGGCTCGAACCTGACGCCCTGGTCTCGCTGGATCGTCTATCTCTCGCTCAATCGCTGCGACAACGCGATCCGCCGCTTCAGCCGGCCCGCGCACATCGCCAATCGGGACTTCACGCCGATCGAGATGCTGCCGGACGATTGCCTCGTGCGATACGCGCGCGAGCGGCGGCCCGCGGC
>Ga0209517_10006439_pt1 | contig 14514 bp, 16 predicted proteins | sample PeaSoiMetSII2010_FD_187695 | JGI IMG/M metagenome (GOLD analysis project Ga0209517, IMG submission 187695) | Peat soil microbial communities from Weissenstadt, Germany - SII-2010 (SPAdes) (version 2) | ecosystem: Environmental > Terrestrial > Soil > Wetlands > Peat | place: Germany... | reverse complement strand
AATCGCTATAATCGAACTACCAGTATGGGTACTACGGCACTTCAGGTTCATGGCGAGGGACTGGGCGCGGCGGGCGTCAGCGAGTACCGCGGCGCTACGACGGCCGCGCGGTTCCGTGATCCGCAGGCGGAGTTTGCTGCTCTGCGCAGCGGCTGCGGCGTGTATGACCTTGGATTTCGGGCAAAGATTTCGCTTACGGGTGGCGATCGCGTGCGCTGGTTGAACGGGATGGTGACCAACAATGTCCGCGACCTGGCGGTGGGCGAGGGAGTATATGCGTTTCTGCTGAATCCGCAGGGGCACATTCTGGGCGACCTTTACGCCTACAACCGTGGAGACTCCATCAGAGTTGATACCGACCTCGGACAGGCCGACAAGATTCTGGCGACGTTCGACCACTACATCATCATGGACGACGTTGAGGTCACAAACCTCAGTGAGCAACAGACTGCGCTGGGCGTTGCCGGGCCGAAGTCCCGCGAGGTGTTGTCGGCGGCGGGCTTCGCGATTCCTGAGATGCGGGCTTTGCAGGTGCAATCCGTGATGTGGCAAGGTATTGATTGCGCGCTCTTACACAGCGAAGCACGCGGCGAGGATGCGGAGTTCGATTCGTATGAGATCTGGGTTGCGCCGGGGAGTGTGCGGCAACTTTGGGACAGTTTACTGGCCGCCGGGGCTGCGCCGGTAGGATCCGAGGCGCTCGAGTTGCAGCGCATCGTCTCCGGCGTTCCGCGCTATGGTGTGGACATTCGCGAGCGCGACTTGCCGCAGGAGACTGAGCAGGCGCGCGCGTTGAACTTCAGCAAGGGATGCTACGTCGGGCAGGAGATCGTCGAGCGCATTCGCTCGCGTGGAGCCGTACATCGCAAGTTCACGGGATTTGTCGCTGACGGTACGGTCCAGATCGTTGCGGGAACCAAGATTCTGGCTGGGGAGAAGGAAGTCGGAGAAATCACCAGTGCAGCTTCTCTGCGACTAAGCGTTCGGGACAAGACTGTCGCGCTGGGATACATCCGGCGGGAAGCCGGTGTGCCGGGACGTGAGGTTGTGCTTGGCACCGCAAGGGCAACCGTGGTGCAGTTGCCGGTCCGAGATAGCGTGCTGTTACAGGAAGAGAGATCCCTGGAACAGCATCCGGCCTGACCGAAACAAAGTTTTGCCCGCAAAAGAGAGGGATCGCGAAGCGCGCAGAGAAGAGCTGCCGCTCTTGTTGAGGAAAGGGTTTATGGCTGAGAAGAAACACGAACAATCTGGTTTTAAGGTAACAGACCGGCGGCTGTTCACTTCAGAGGGTGAGTTGCGAGTTGAGGCGCCCGAGGAAGTAGAAGCGCCCAAAGCTGCGGCGCCCACTGTCGCCGAGGCTCTTTCATCCACGGAAAAGGCTCCATCGCCCGTTGCAGTCGACGCCGGCGGAGTAGATACCGGCGCGACGCCGGATCGTGAAATGCCTGCGCCACCTACCAGCGCCGAGCAGGACGCGCAGGCGGCCGCCTACCGGCAGTCTTCCAAGGATCTCGATGCCCAGGTCGAACTCAGCGGGCACTCCGTCAAGGATTTTGAGATTACGTTTGAGCGTTTTCTGGCCTCGCTCTACATGACCTCGATGATGCAGCTGGGATTAATGCGGCAACAGGGTGAGCAGCCGCGAGTCGACCTGATTGGGGCGCGCCAGACCATTGACACGCTGAGCCTGATCGCTGAAAAAACTAAGGGCAACCTCACCGCGGCAGAGGAAAATTTCCTGCAGAACAGTCTCTATGAACTGCGAATGGCATACGTGGAAGTGACCAATGCGCTCGCACGGCCCCCACAAGCGGGTCCTGCCACCGGAACCGGCGGACGATGAAAGCAACGTTGACCGTGTTGGGCAGTGGGACGTCGATGGGTGTGCCCACGCTGGGGTGCGACTGTGCTGTGTGCCGTTCGAGCGACCCGCACGACCGGCGCACACGGCCTTCGATTATGCTCGAGTACGACGGCAAAGTCGTGCTCATCGATACCACACCTGATTTTTACGCGCAGGCCGTGCGCGAAAACATTACCCGCGTGGACGCCGTGCTCTACACCCACACCCACGCCGACCACATCCTCGGCATCGACGACCTGCGGCCTCTCAGCTACCGGCACAAACCGGACAAGTTGCCGCTGTATGCGCGTCCCGACGCAGCCGCGTTTCTGCGCAAAATGTTCAGCTATATTTTTGACGCGGACTACAAGTTCGGCGGATTGCCTTTGCTGGAACTGCGCCCCATTGATGGGCCGGTCGATGTGTTCGGAGTGCAGTTCGAGCCGGTGATTTTGATTCATGGAGAATCGCAGATTTACGGCTACCGGTTTGGCTCGGGAGCGTATCTGACCGACCACAGCGAGATTCCCGAATCTTCGCTGCATCAACTCGAAGGGTTGGACATTTTGTTTCTGGATGCGCTGCGCCACATACCACATCCGACCCACTCGACAGTGAAGAATTCGCTGGCCATCGTGGATCGGCTGAAGCCAAAGCGCGCATTTTTCACCCACATTTGCCACGATCTGGCGCATGAAGCCACAAACGCGTCACTGCCCAGGCACGTGCGGTTGTCGCATGACGGGATGAAACTGGAGTTTGAAATTTGAGGTGTGTGGCGCGGGCGCCCTCGCCGCGTGCCGGCGCATGGATCATCGCTTGACGCTAACACTCAGCAAGGCTGGCTGAACACGCGGGCGGGGGCGCCCGCGCCACATGATTCATGGAAGTGTTTCACAAACTCGACGAGCTTCCTGCCGACTTCGGGCCTGCCTTGGTTAGCGTCGGCAACTTTGACGGCGTCCACCGGGCGCATGCGCACGTGTTGCGGGAGATCGTTTCGCAGGCGCGGGCGAGCGGGGCTACGGCCGTGGCTGTCTCGTTTGAGCCGCATCCAACGCGGATTCTGCGCCCCGAGGCAGGATTGAAGTTACTCACACCCACTCCAGAAAAACTGCGCTTGCTCGAAGGCACCGGGATCGACGCCGTCCTGCTGCTTCCTTTTGGACGTGATCTCTCGCTGATGACCCCACGCCAATTCGCGGAGCGAATTCTGAAGAAAAAGCTGCATGCCCGCGAGGTGCACGAAGGGTTTAACTTCCGCTTCGGGCATAAGGCGGCGGGCGACATGAACCTGCTGGCCGAATTCGGACGTGAGATGGGATTCGAGGTCAAGGTTTATCCCGAGATGACCCTGCGCGGCGAAATGGTGTCGAGCAGCCAGATTCGCAGGCTGCTCACTGCGGGGCGCGTGAGCCGGGCGCGGCACCTGCTGGCGCGTCCGTTCTGCATTCTAGGGACGCCGGGGCGGGGGCGCGGCTACGGCTCGAAGTACACCGTTCCGACCATCAACCTCGCGCGCTATGAAGAACTTGTGCCCCAAGACGGCGTCTACATCACCTGGACGCGCGTGGGGACTGAGCGCTTTGATTCAGTCACGAATGTGGGCAATCGTCCGACGTTTGGGACGGAATTGTTCGCGATTGAAACGCATCTGCTCAACTTCCATCCTCTCGAACTGCTGCCGGAGACGGAAGTCGAGATCTGCTTTTTGGAACGCCTGCGGGATGAAATCAAGTTTCCCTCGGTGGACGCTCTGCGGGAGCAGATTGCACGTGATGTGAAAAAAGCGCGACGCTATTTTCACTTGTTGCGCAGGGCCAGCGGCGCCAGTTGAGGCCTCTTCCTAGTGAGGCAGATAGCCAAACTCCATGGGGAGTTTGCCGTCCACGTGGACCACGTTAATGCTGTTGTCAATCGAGTGGACCTCGATCAGGCCCACGGCACCGGGTTCGGACTGCACCGCCTTGAGCACGTCGGCGTCAGTATCGACGAATAGAATTGAATCCTTGTGGGCTGCGAGAAAACTCTTCCACTCAGCGGGAGACATCTTGTTCAGCCGCTGCAGAGTTTCAGCTTCACTGGCGGAGTCTTTGTGGAGGACCAGGACGATGTTCCTGCCGTCGGGCCACTTCTTGACTTCGCCGCGAATGATCCTCGCCAGATGCGCGGAGCTGACGTTATCAACTGCGTTTTCTTTATTGACGACCACAGCCGTATGGTGCGCGAAACAAGGCGTAAGGCACGCGGAAAGAAACGCGAGCACGTAAATCGTGGAACGGACTCTCATGAAATACACCTCGAAAATGCTTTGGGGGATGGTCTAAGCCTAGCGAAATATCCCCAGGCATATTGTCAAAAAGAAGAAAACCTCCACACCGAAGTAATGGAGGCTTAACTGCGGAACGCGATAGCTACCGAACAGACCTGTGGTGTCAAATAGAGCAGGGGGATGGTGAGATGTTCCAAGAGCGCCGATTCCGCGAGCTGTTGCCAGTCGCGCAAAGTTTCCTCGCTGCATTCTTCGGAGGGTTGGGGCTTTGGCAACGGTACGCGATTCTAAATCGTCCCTTCCTCGAGGGTCAGACCTTGTGGGACACGACGGGGCGTTTTCATGTATGGCCATGGCCATACAAACTCGCTGCGGTATCAAATCTGCCTGCAGTCCTCGCGGGTTCTCTGACATCGTTGCCACTTGCTTTCATCTGGCCGCGTGCCCCTGAGTACCTAGCCAACCTGCCAGCCCTGCTATTCGTTCCACTTCTTTGGTACTGGGTTGGCTCTCGATTCGACCGGCGATGGCGAATGGCGGATAAGACGCCGTGGATCGCCTTGTCAGTATTCACTCTGGGCTGCCTTGCGGGCGCGTTTCTGCCCATCGGATACACTGGATTCTTGCCCTATGGCTTTGCGGTCTGGGTGATTGCTACCTTGACAATCTCTCGGCACACGCAGGTATGCTCTGGAATCCCGATCCACAAGAGCGGTACACGCGATTGACGTGATCGGGCTTGACGCAAATGAATGCATTTCCCGGCTTGGAAGGACTTCCACCCGTCCCTCTTCACTCAATCGGGTCGATCACAACCGATTCCTCCGCTGCGCCTCTCCCCGGCAGCTGCACGATCACGATCGCCGCCAGCACTAGCACGATCCCCACCGTCTGGACTGGGCGCAGGCCTTCCCCCAACAACGCCGCCGCGAGCAGGATCGAGAATACCGGCTCCAGGCAGCTGGCAATGATGGCGCGCGTGGGCTCGAGATGCTGCAGGCCGAGGAAGTAGAGCGAGAACGATCCCAGCACCGAAATCATGGAAAAGACGAACAGGAATCCCCACTGCGCGGGCGCATAGTGCGAGGCGAGAACCTTCCAAGGGGGATTCACGAACAACCAGAACACCGCGGCGGAGGTCAGCGTCCACACGAGGACGCGCCAGCGGTCGTAGCGGGCCAGAAGGCGGTGTCCGCCGACGTTGTAGAACGCAAACGAAAACGACGCCAACAAAGCGGCGATGAAACCGTAGGAATCAAGACGCAGGGGCGATCCTGACCCGCCCACGATTCCGATCGTCAGAGCGATGCCGGCGATGGCGACCGCAACGGCGGCGACTTTCTGCAACGAGAGTTTTTGCTGCCGGCGGGCGACCACGTACAGCAGCACCCAGACCGGCGCCGTGTATTGCACAACGATGGCGATGGCGACGCTCGTCTTCTGAATGGCAACGTAATAGAAGTAGTTCGACGCGGCCACGCCGAGCATCCCGAGCACCAGGCATTGGATGAGATCGCCAGTAGGAAGTTTGATTCGTTGCCAGCCGCGCCGTCCCACCAGGAGGGGAAGCAGCACGAGCAGCGAGAACGACGTCCGCGTTTGCGACAGGATAATCGGGTCGATGGGATGCAGAGCCTCCCCGCTCAACGCCAGTTTGCCGGTGAAGACGGCGCGGCCGAGCACGGCCGAGACTCCCCAGAGAAACGCGGCGGCGCCGATAAAGAAATATCCGCGCAGGGGATGAGGGATTCGACTGGGATTGGCGGAGTTCAGGATTCCTTCACCGAATCCGATGATGAGGCCGCATCGAGGTACTGGTCAAGGCGGACGGGATCGAAGCCGACAATCACTTCCTCGGTTTCGCCGGAGAAGATCACCAAGGTTGGAGTTTCGCCGCTGTCGTGCTGTTCGATCATGGCGCGGCGGGCTTCGAGGTCGGCGCTGATGTCGCGCTCTTCGAATGCGATCCCCTTGGCTTCCAGGAATACCTTCATCAGCTCGCAGGAGAGGCAGCCGGGTTGGGTGAAGAGTACTACGCGAGTAAGCGCCATTTACTCCACCAGTTCAATCTTAGAAGTAATCTTCGCGGTCTTTTCCAGCATGGCCGAGACCGAACAATACTTTTCTTTCGAGAGGCGGACGGCGTCTTCCACCGCTTTGCGAGAAACTTTCCCGGCGATGCGGTAAACGAGGTTGATCTCCGTGTACACGGCGGGATAGCCGGATGCGCGCTCGCCACTGGCCGTCACTTCTAAGCTGGTAAACGGCTCGCGCTTTTTGCGAAGAATGCCGACAACATCAGAAGCCGTGCAGCCGCAAAGCGCGATCAGCACCAGTTCCATTGGCGTGCTGGCAGTCTTCTCGGTTGCCGTGTCCATGACAATGGCGTGGTGCGAACTGGCTTCGCCGATGTAACGCTCGTTGTCGGTCCAGACGGCCTTCGCTGTGATCACGATACCCTCTTTTGAGAAATTGTTGATTGCTGATTGTGGATTGCTGATTGAACCCGCTTCTTGGCAGTGGTTCGGGAGGCATTGAAAATTGCAACCAACTGATTCGCCTCCGAGTTCAACTCCTTCAATTTCGATTGGGGGACCAGTCCCGCATCAACCAGTAACTCCAGCCAGAATGCAGATTCGTCCTCTTCCTCAATTACGATTGCGAGTTTAGCGAGAAACTCCGGCCGCGAGCGGGCGCGGCAAACAGCTCTGTAGTTGGCCGCCACTGACATCCCCGAACGCAACAGTTGATGAGAGATGATTTTTCCTTCCGGTCCGGTGGCAGAGAGCGAATGACCCGGATGATGCGCAAGGCAAACTGCTTCGTGCGATTCTTGAGAATCTCGGCCTGGTTTTCCATCATCGATCTCCAATCATCAATCAGAAATCAACAATCAACAATATCTGCACGGCTGTCTGTGACGGATGTCACAATCCCCTTATCTCCGGTTATCAGTGCTGGGTTCCGGGTGAATCAGGACGCGGAACAGTTCGGGCGCGTCCTGCTTGAAACGGATTTCCAACTCGGTCTGGATGTCATGCACGCGGGCGAGAGAAAGATCGTCGGACAGGGTGCAATGACACGAGATGTACAAGCGGCCGCGCACACGCTTGATGACGAAATCATGAACGTCGAGCACTTCGGGAAATTGCGATGCCACCGCTTTGAGGCGATGTTCAAGTTCCGCGTCGCTGACGACTTCTTCCGGCCTTTCGATGGTGGCGGGCTCGCTCTCGATATGGGTAAGGATGTCGGCAATCTCTGGCACGTCGCGGCGCATATCCGCTTCGAGCTCGGTGACCTGATCGTGGGCGTGCTTGAGGGTCATGCGCTCGTCGAGTTCGATGTGTTGTTCGACGTGCAGGCGGCCGGCGAAATCCTGCACGCTGATGTCATGCACGTTGAGATTATTGTTGGTGGCGACCGCACGGATGCGGTCAAAAATATTCTCCGAATGCTGCGCGCGTGGAAGAGGCTGGACAGTCACATCGGCCTCAGGAAGAACCTGACGCACGGCCGCGGTGACGGAAGCGGCCAGCTGGCCTGAACGCTGGAACGTTACGGTGCGCGCGAGTCCCACGGCGAGATCGGCAAAATAGCGGTTCCCGGCCCGGCGGATGCGGATGCGATCAACTTCGAGAACTCCGTCGACGCGCAGGACGGCGTCGTAGATCTTGGACCGCACTCCCGGCGGGGCAGCGTCGAGCAGAGCGTCTACGGTGCGACGGGCCAGCCGCCAGCTCACCGAAACCACGACACCGGCCACGAACAGCGCGGCGATGGGATCGGAATCGCGCAGCCAGTCAATGTGATAGACGCGGCCGACAAGAACGAGTGCCAGCCCGAGCACCACCACCCCGGCTGACCAGATGTCGGTGGAGAAATGCAGCGCGTCGGCTTCCAGGGCCTGGCTATCGTACTTGCTGGCGATGCGGCCGAGTACGCGCGAGCGCCACCAGTCCAGTCCCATCGAGAACAGCATCACCGCGAACGCCGCGATGGAAGGTTCAATGTCGATCCGGCGAAAGAAGAGGCGCAACGCAGCTTCGTAGACGATCCATGCGCAGGTGACCAGCAGCAGGCCGGTTTCGACGAACGCCGAAAAGTTTTCGATCTTGCCGTGGCCGTACTGGTGGTCCGCGTCGGCCGGCTTGTCGGACACTCCTACGGAGAAAAATGTGAGCAGCGAGGCGATTAGATCGAGTCCGGAGTGCGCGGCTTCCGAGAGAATGCCGAGGCTCCCCGTACTGAATCCGACGACCAGCTTGAGGCCAGTGATGACGACCGCGGCCAGAACGGAATTCCTCGCCGCGGCGCGCTTTTCCGAGCGCATCAAATCAGACGGAGAAATGGCGGGGCTTCCCGACATGCAGGAATTATCGCCGCTGCGAGCCGAAAGCGCCAAGCAAATCGCGGCGACGCCATGGTCGTGCTCGATCGCTGACAGAACCGCCGCCCCGCAAGTCATTCGTTGAGCGACGGGCGAGCAAAAGGCCGCTTGTGCTAGGATTTCATGCTTGGCCATTTTCAACTTTCTGAAGGACCAATCCTGGAGGAAACGACCTATGGGTAAGAGTTGGCTGATGTGTGTTTTGTTGGGAACGCTGGCCTGGGGACAAGCCGCCCCGGGCGCGCCTTCCGGGGTAGGGGGACACCTTCCGGACAATCCGGCGATGCAGCAGTCTTCGACCGAGCAGGCGGATACGTCTGCTTCGGTGGAACCCGACGCGGCCGTGATCACGGTGGTCGGCGTATGTTCGTCACAGTCTGATACTCCGGCAGCCGATTGCAAAACCGTCATCACCAAGGCCGAGTTTGAGAAGCTGATCCACAATCTCACTCCCAACGTCACTCCCCAGACGAAGAAGCAATTGGCCAACCTCCTCCCCCGGTTGGTCGCGATGTCGACCGAAGCCAAGAAGAAAGGCATGGACCGGACTCCGCAATTTGAAGACCGGGTCAAGTTCGCGCAGATGCAGATCCTTACCCAGGAGCTACAGCAAAGCATTCAGGACGAAGGGGCAAACGTTCCCCAAGAGGAAATCGAGAAGTATTACAAAGAGCATGCAGACGCTTTCGAGCAATTCAACCTGGACCGTCTGTTCGTCCCGCGCACCAAGCAGCCTGACTCCGAAGTCAAGGACGAAGACGAAAAGGACGCAAAGCTGAGCGAGGCGGCGAAGAAGGCCAAAGAAGCCAAAGAGAAGGCGAAGGCGGATGCGGCCGAGCAGGCGATGACCAAGCTGGCCGAAAGCTTGCGGGCGCGGGCTGCGGCCGGAGAGGACATCGCCAAGCTGCAGAAAGAGGCGTTCGACGCTGCCGGAATGAAGATTGCATCTCCGAATGTGAATCTGCCGACCGTCCGCCGCGCCGCCTTGCAGGCAGGACACGCTGCGGCATTCGATTTGAAACCTGGGGAAGTTTCGCAGGTGATCAGTGATGTAGGAGGGCACTACATTTACAAGATGAACAGCAAGAGCGAGCTCACGCTCGATCAGGCCAGGAACGAGATCCACGGCAAGTTGCAGAACGATCGGACGCGCGAAATGACGGACAAGTTGAACAACTCGTTCAAAGTGGAAACGAACGACGCGTACTTTGGCCCGGGCGGAGTGGGCGCCGCGCCGCCGCCGCGGCCTCCGCGTCCGCGGTTGCCCCAAATGGCGCCGCCAGCTCAGCAGCAAACTCCGCCTCCAACGCAACCTCCGGCGGCCAAACCGAACTGATGGCTAAACCTGTCGTCGTCATTACCGGTGTATCGGGCAACCTGGGTTCCAGGCTACTGCCGCTGCTCGGGAGTTATTCGGTGATTGGGGTGGACGTGAGTCCGCCCCGCACTGACTCCGAGTTGCAGTTTGAAAGCATGGACCTGGGCCAGGAATCCTCGACCCGGGTTATATACGAGCTGCTGCGCGATACACACGCCTACGCGGTGGTTCACCTTGCATTCGTGATCGATCCCGTACGCACGGGCGTGGTGGACGTCGAGCGCATGTGGCAGATCAATGTAGCGGGAACAGCGCGCGTGATGGAAGCGGTCACCGAGGCTAATCGTTCCACCGACGATGGGGTCAAGCAATTCATCTTTCCCAGCAGCGTCTCCGCCTACGGGTCGAATCTGCCGGCACCGGCGACCGAAGACTCGGTGCTGGCGGCGCACACGCTGCCCTACGCGATTCACAAGAAGCAGTCGGATGAAGTGGTACAAACCCGCTCCCATGCCCTGCGCGGGTGCAGCGCGTATATTTTGCGGCCGCATATTTTTGCCGGAGCCAGTGTCGAGAATTACCTGATGGGAGCATTCCGCGGTACGCCCAACGGCAAAAGTGTCCGGGCCGAGAAGATGCGCAAGGAGGGCAAGCGCTTGCCCTGCATGTTCCCCCGTGGTCAGCAGTACCTCGACAACAAGATTCAATTCATCCACGTCGACGACATGGCACGGTTGATTCGGCACATCCTGCAGCGTGAGCCGGAGACGCAGCGCCTGACCGTGCTGAATGTTGCCGGCCGCGGCGAGCCTTTAACCTTCGGCCGCTGCGTCGAAATGGCGCAGGCCAAGCTGATCCGCGTTCCCGGAAAGTGGGCGATGCGGCAGGTGCTGAAATTCCTCTGGAAGTACAAGATTTCGGCCATCCCTCCTGAGGCGGTCCCCTACATGACCGGGGAGTACATCATGAACACCGACCGCCTGCGCCGCTTCCTCGGCCCGGAGTACGAGCACGTAGTCCGCTACACCATCGCCGACGCCTTTGCGGATTCCTTTCGCCGGGATGCGGCTGCAACCTGAGTTGGGATCTCCTGTTGCCCTTTCTTCAAGAGAGCGTCCAGCGACCACCTTCCCGGACCGTTGATCATCAAAAACACACCCGTAAGCAGTTGTGCGTATTCGGAGCGGACCTCGTGCAGGACGGCCCACATTCCCACCTTTGGTGGTACAGCGGGAAGAGGCAGTGGCGAAGTGCCCAGGTAGAGTGAGATCTTGGTGGAGAGGATGGCCACGATCATCTCGGCAATGAACGGAATTGCAATCAGCCGCGTCAGCAAGCCCGAGAGCAGAAGCAGCCCGCCGACAATTTCAAGGCAAGCTACGAAGTCGGCTGTGAAGTGTGGCAGCGGCATGCCGAGCTTTGTGAAGCGGCCGATGCCCTGGTTCGCGTAGACAAATTTCAGAATTCCCTCCCATAAGAAAACGCCTCCGGCCATCAGGCGCAGGGCTATGGTCGATTTCGGTCCGTCGGTGGGCGGATTCGTCAGCCAGGTGAATAGGTTTCTCATTGTGCCTCCTTGGTGTTGTTGTGTTTGTTTCGTCGCTCTGTCGTTGCATTCTGATAACCGTCAGAGGGTGGCTTTATTCCCGCAAGAATTTGCCGTTGGACAGGGAATAAATTAGCGTTGGACTGGTTTTCATATGAAGGTGCCGGAAGAGCACGTGCCTGCCGTGACATTTGAAGATCTGGCCATGCCGCTGTTCGACCAGCTCTACAACTTCGCGCGCTGGCTAACCCAGGACACCACGGAGGCTGAGGATTTGGTGCAGGAAACCTACGCGAAAGCTCTGCGCGGATTTTCTTCGTTTCAGCCCGGCACGAACTTCCGGGCGTGGATGTACCGAATCCTGCGAAATTCTTTCCTGAGTTCGCGCACCGGGCTCAAGGTGACGGTCGCGCTCGATGGAGAAGCGGACGAGAGTCTGCTGCCCGCCGAGAGTAATACGCCGGAGAGCCTCCTGATCGAGCAGGCCGATCGCGAAACAGTGCAGCAGGCACTGGCAGATCTGCCGGTGCCTTTCCGCGAGATCCTGCTACTGTGCGAGGTTGAAGAGATGTCATATCAAGAGATCTCCGAAACGCTGGCGATTCCGATGGGCACGGTGATGTCGCGCCTTTTTCGCGCCCGCAAGGCGCTGCGCGATTTGCTGCGGACGAAGAACGAGGGAGGCCGTCGTGGCGTGTGAGCAATGGCGCGGCAAACTCGATGCCTATCTTGATGGCGAACTCGATCCCGCGGAAGCCAGCATGCTGGGAAAGCATTTGCAGGGATGCGCGGCGTGTTCCGCGGACGCACTCGGACGAGTACAGATGAAGCGCTCGGTGCAGATGGCCGGCCAGCGCTACACCGCGGGCGCGGAACTACGCAATCGTGTCGCGAAGAGTGTTGCCGGGAAACCGCCCCGGGATTCCCGCGGACTCTGGTGGATCCTGGCCGTGCCGGCGGCCTTCGTACTGATCCTCTCGGTCGCGGTGAATCTTTACGTGGGGCGCGACAACGCACGCCGGCAGCGGGTATACAGCGAACTGGCCGACTTACACGTCGCCGCCTTGGCAAGCGCGGCGCCGGTCGACGTGGTATCGACCGACCGCCATACCGTAAAGCCGTGGTTTCAAGGGAAAATTCCGTTCAGCTTCAATCTGCCAGAGTTACAGGGAACAGAATTCATGCTGCTCGGAGGGCGAGTCACCTATCTGGCCCAAACGCCGGGCGCGCATTTGATCTATCAGGTCCGCAAGCACGAGGTTTCGGTCTTCATTTTTCAGGATCGCGGCGATGAGACGGCAAGCCCAGCGTCAGGGCCGATCCATGCCCTGTCGTTTAACATGGAGAGCTGGACGCAAAATGGGTTACGGTATTTTGTGGTAGGTGACGTGGGTGCGGACGATATTCAGGCGCTCAGCAAATTGCTGCGAGACGCCGGCTAGTCCGCCGGGCTTCGCCCTGGCGGGACAGCCGAGAGCCTGCCCTGAGCGCAGTCGAAGGGCGGCTGTCGCTACATGAGTTTCCTTCCGCGATACAGTCCCGCGATTCTGAACGTGTAGGGCGTCCATGCGGCTTCCGCAAAACCCGAGCGTTTCATCCTCGCCAGCATTTCTTCCGGCAGCGGGAAGCGCTCGACCGAGGCGGGCAGATAGGCATAGGGACCGCGCACTCCGGAGATCATGGTGCCGACGCGGGGCAGGACTTGCTTGAAATAGATGCGATACAGCGCACCCATGATCCCTTCCGGCTCTCCGAAATCGAGGATGCCGCATTCTCCGCCGGGACGCAACACTCGGACAATCTCCCGCAGTCCGGCGTCGTAGTCGGCGAGATTTCGAAAACCGAACGCCGAGGTCACAAGATCGAAGTGAGCGCTCGGAAACGGAAGATTAAGAGCATCGGCTTCGATCCATCCTGGCCTTGAGCCCTCTGGCGATCCATTCTGCTCAGCTGACGACTTGGCTGCGGCGCGTTGCAGCATGGCGTGAGAAAAATCTGCCCCGAGAATCTGAAGAGAGGCCTTCCCCGCTTGACGGCGCAATGCGAACGTCATGTCCCCGGTTCCGCAGCACAGGTCGAGGATGCGCGCGTCGGGGCGGGCCATGACGTGCCGGAAAGTGCGCGCAGTGCGGCGCCACCACATGCGGTCGATATTGAATGACAACACGTGGTTCAGCAGGTCGTAGCGCGGCGCGATCGAGGTAAACATCTCGCGCACAGCGCGGGCAGCGGAGTTCGGGTCGCTGGCGCCTTCGGGCGCTGCTCCGAGTACTATCGATCGGTTGGTTTCCGGCATCATCACTCGAGGGCCGCGACTTACCTGCGCTTCTTCTTGCTGGCGTCCTTCTTGCGCGCCGTCTTCGGGCGCGCGCTCTTCAATTGTGTAGCGATGCCTTCGACCTGCAGGATGTGGTTGGTATCGTGCCCGGCAAACATGCGCGCTAAATGCGCGATCGTCTCCTTGCCGCGCTCGGCGTGCATACCGTAGTTGTCCCAACTCTCAGGCGGAAGCGCCTTCAGCATCGCCAGATTGTTCTCGCGCAGCACGCGAAACACTTCCAGCGAATGTTTCGGGTCGCGTTTGCTGTATTGAAACACTGCTGCCCAGGCATCCTGATCAAAGGCCTGGATGGCCGTGCCATTCGCGCCCAGCACCGAGCGCATCCGCCAACTGGCTACGATTTCAACGTCGGCCAGATGAGCGACAATCTCCGCGACTGACCACTTTCCCGGTGCGGGCTTCCACTTCAGTTCCCTGGGAGTCAAGCGGTGAATCAGTTTCTTTAGCTTCGCCGCGGTCGCCCGCTGCACTTTGATTGCGTCGTGACCTTCCACGTGGCCCAGAATCCGCTGGATGTACTGCTGCGCCGTTTCCTGCATATTTCTACTCCTCTCTTCTGTTTTCGCCGGATCATTTTCGGCTTTGTATCAGAGCATGCCTTCAGGCATGCCACACCAGCACCGCAGCGCACGCACGGCTTTAGCCGCTGCGGCGGTGGCTCGGCAAACTCCGGCGGCTAAACAGTCTGCTGAAAAACTTACCGATTGCGGGTAAAAGTGCGTCCCGCCATCGTTTGTTCCTGCGTCCGCTCTCGTTCTCGTCTTCCATCTCGACGTGACCGCGAGCCCGGAGGACGCCTCG
>Ga0209517_10006438_pt1 | contig 14515 bp, 16 predicted proteins | sample PeaSoiMetSII2010_FD_187695 | JGI IMG/M metagenome (GOLD analysis project Ga0209517, IMG submission 187695) | Peat soil microbial communities from Weissenstadt, Germany - SII-2010 (SPAdes) (version 2) | ecosystem: Environmental > Terrestrial > Soil > Wetlands > Peat | place: Germany... | reverse complement strand
GGCCGAAGCGCCTCCCGACGCCACGCGGATTGAGGTCGTGGACAAAGAATCGCGCCGGGCCATCGAGTTGACCGTGCCGCTCGCGGGGCGATTTCAGACGCGCAATGCCGTCACCGCACTCGCGGCGGCGCGGCTGCTCGCCGAGCGCGGATTTCCCACCGACGACGCGGCGGTCGCTCGCGGCATCGCTGAGGTCCGCTGGCCGGGACGACTCGAACGCGTGGGCGAGCGGCCCGCTGTTTTCATTGATGGGACGCACAATCCGGCGGGCGCGCGGGAGCTCGTTGCGTTCTGGGATGAGAAGTTTCCGGGCGTCGCAATTCATCTCGTCTATGGAACGTTGCGCGACAAACCGATCGATGAAATTTGCGGAGCGCTGTTTCCGCGCGCAGCCAGCGTGATGCTCACCGAGCCGCGCCAATCGCGCGCACTCAAGGCCGTAACGCTCGCGGAGATGACGCGACACCTCGCGCCGCTTCGCGAGATCGTGCGCGACCCTGCCGAAGCGATCGAACGCGCCCTGCAACTTGCCGCGCCTGAAGACGCGATTTTCGCCACGGGCTCTCTCTATCTCGTCGCGGACTACCGCCGCGGCTGGGAGCGCGCTCACCCGACAGCTGCAAACCCCGCCGATGGATTGCATCCGGCAAAGAAATAAGAACATTTAGTGAAGAATTGCGTCTACAGAAAGGAATGGGAGTTTCATGTTCTCCAAACCAGGCATTCTGTTGCGCAGCGAAGGCGCATTCGTTCTCGCGCTTAGCTTGTACCTGTATCGGACCACGGGAGCCCATTGGGGAATTTTCTTCCTGCTGTTCTTGTGGCCTGACTTGTCCATCTTGGGCTACCTCGGGTCTGCCCGGCTCGGCGCGCGGCTCTACAACCTTGTCCATACATACATTTTCCCGTTGACGCTGGCTGGAGTTTCTTATTACGAGGATAAGGCCCGACTTCTGACGTTCGCTCTCATTTGGTTTGCGCACATCGGAATGGATCGCGCTCTCGGTTTTGGATTGAAGTACCCGACGTTATTCAAAGACACGCATCTGCAACGCGTGAGTTAGAGGGATCGGAATCCCAGGTTCCAGAATGCAATCTACGTCTTCGGCGCTTCCCAGGGATCGAAGCTTCCCACATACCAGATATGGCCTTCGGGATCGCTGCAGGTGAAGGATTTGCCGCCGAAGGGTTTCTCTTCGAGATCCATCAGCATCTTCGCGCCGGCGCGTTTGGCGCTGGCGTACATCGCGTCGATGTCTGACGCGACGAGGCACGAGGATTGCGTCTCCGCGCCGCCGATTTCATCCGGCTGTTTGAAGAGCTTCCCGGACGCAGTGGAGTTGTCCACCCCGCCGATCATGATCATGCCGTTGCCAAACGTGAGTTGCGCGTGCATCACAACCCCGCCGGGCGCTTCGTAGATTGCCTGCTTCTCAAAGCCAAACGCTGCGCAGAGCCAATCGATCATGGCTTTGGCATTGCGATAACGCAGCGCCGGGATTACGGACGATTTGCAGTCTTTCGCGAAGGTCGCCATGCGAGCCATTCTGCCATCGGAAGGCATCGGATGCTTGAAAAAATCGGAGTTCCGGTTAGTTCGCGCGGACCTTCCGAAGAACCTCCTGGCATCGAGCCGTGGTAATCTCAGTGTCAGGGTGGTATGGACGTGAGAATGCGATTGAGAATACTCGCCATGCTAGTTGGGTTGGGAATGAGTTCGATTGCCGCCCGACCGCAAACCGCGAATGACCTCCCCGCCTCGGCGGCCCCCTTACTCAAGCTGAGGATCATTCTCGGGAAAGAAACGTATGCTCTACACGAACCTCTTTTCATCAAGACGGAATTCACGAATCTGTCAGATAGGACCCTATGTTTTCCAAAGCCCGAGCAGGGACGCACAGTTCCAGTGCAGGGATATTTGGTTACGGGAGTAATTGCTCCCCCCGGGGACAACGAGGTCGAGAAATTCATCGAGGTGTTCGATGGCGGGGGAGTCTGGCCGCGCGAAAAGCTTCTGTCGGAGATAAAGCAACGATGGATCTGGCTGCCACCGCACGAGGTGTACGTCTCGGACCCCGCGCAGGTTCAAACAGAATTGAATTTTCCGGGCAATTGGCAGATTGAGGAAACCTATCAACCCCCAGAGGGCTCCTTCGATCGGGCGGGGGAGTATCGGAAGTATCTGAAGACCACGGCTCTGAGTGTCGGCTGCACGCTACCCGAAACTGAAGTTTCAACCCAACCCGTAACGATCAGCGTAATGGCGGCGCCTGAGAAAAAGTAGACTTCGCGCGGAAGCGGGCCGAGCAATTCGCGGATTTGCAGTGGACCAACCTGTCGGAAACTGCCCCAATCACGATTACCGACCTCGGTTGCCGGGGTCTGGGGGCGAATGCTACGATGAACGTTTCCATGGCGAGCGAAAAATCCAGCAAACCGCGCGTCGGCGTGCCGTGGCGCACTCTCTCGGAGGAAAAGCAGAACAAGCGGCCGAAAATCGATCACTACCTGAAAGCCGTGGAGGCCGCGGGCGGCGAGCCGGTGCTGCTTTCGCTGGAGACGCCCGTCGAAACGCTCCACGAGCTGGCTGGGACGCTGGACGCGTTCGTGCTGCCGGGTAGCCCCGCCGACGTGGACCCATCTCGCTACGGCGCGGCCAGGCATCCGGAAACAGCGACGCCGGACGGGGCGCGCGAACGAATGGATTTCGCGCTGCTGGACCACGCGCTCGAGAAGCACAAGCCGGTGCTGGCGATCTGCTACGGCACGCAACTCCTGAACGTCTACATGGGCGGCAGCCTGGTGCAGGACATTCCCGACGAAGTGGGCGGCCCCATCCGTCACGACCGCGACGATGACGCGCCGGATTCGATCCACGCCGCGAAGGTCGAAGGCGGGCGCCTCGCGAAGCTGGCAGACGCAAAAGAATTGGTCGTGAACAGTTCGCATCATCAATCGGTGCGCAAGGCCGCGCCGAAGCTGAAGGTGACCGCGCACGCGCTGGACGGGATCGTGGAAGCCGTGGAGTACACCGGGCCGGACGATTGGGTGGTGGGAGTGCAATGGCACCCGGAAAGAATTGACGATACGGCATCAGGGGCTGCGCTTTCTCGCGCGCTGTTCAAGGAATTGATGGCGGAAGCGCGCAAACGCCGCGGGAACAACCGCTAACCGCATCGCGCACAGCCGAAACAGCTACCACATTCTATTCAGCTACACCGGAGAACAAGCAAATGATCTCACTGGCGGGCAGGGCGGCGCTCATCACTGGCGGCTCGCGCGGGATCGGCGCCGCAACCGTGAAACTTTTCGCGCAGGCCGGCGCGGACGTGGTGTTCAGCTACAACCGCGGCAAGGAACCGGCGGCGCAGGTGGCACAGGAAGCGCGCAAGCACGGCACGCGAATCGAATCGCTGAAGGCGGACCTTTCGCGCAGCGCTGATACGCAGAAGCTGGTGCAGCACACCATCCAGCGGCTGGGAAGAATCGACATTCTGGTGGCCAACGCCGGGATCTGGAACGCGGCGGAATCTCCCATCGAAGAATTGACTGAGCGCGAGTGGGACGAAATGTTGTGCGTCAATTTGAAGAGCGTCTATGAAGTCGCGCATTTCGCCGCACCGCAAATGATCGCCCAACGCTCCGGCCGCATCATAGCCATCAGCTCCACGGCGGGGCAGCGCGGCGAAGCCTTCCACTCCCACTACGCGGCCGCGAAGGGCGCGATACTCAGCTTTGTGAAATCGCTTTCCACCGAACTGGCGCGGCACAATATCCTCGTCAACGCCGTGGCGCCCGGCTGGGTGGATACCGATATGTCGCGGCCCGTGCTGGCGACGAAGGAAGGCGCGAAATTCGCCACGGCGGCCACTCCGCTGAAGCGCGTCGCCTCGGCGGACGAGGTCGCGGGACCCATCCTCTTCCTCGCCTCGGACCTGGCAACCTTTATCACCGGTGAAGTGCTCAATGTAAACGGGGGTTCGGTGCTTTGCGGATGAAAACTCTTCTCGTGACGGCATTTCTGGCGATTCTGGCAATTGCGGCGCCGGGGCCTCATTCCGCGCGCGCGCAGGACGATGAATCCCTGATGCCCGAACAGAGCGCCGCAAAGGCGAAACAACTCATACGCCAGACCATCGCCGCGCTCGGCGGCGACGCCTATCTCAACATCCGCGATTACGTCTGCACGGGCCATGCCGCCCCCTTCGAGCGTTCCGGTGAAGCGGGCGAACCTACCGAGTTCAAAGATCTCTGGCTGATGCCGGACAAGAACCGCAAGGAATTTGAGGCCCATGGCGTGAACGCGCTCACCGTGATCCTGGGAATCCCCGGCAAGGCCGGCTACACCATCGACGTTTACGCCGGAGATCAGGGCTGGACGATGGACCACAGCGGCGTCACCGACCAGAGTCCGGAGTCCATCTCCGATTTTCAGGAGCAACTGCATAACAACATGAACAATGTGTTGCGGCACCGGCTGAACGAACCGGGGATGACCTATCGCTACGCGGGCGCGGATGTCGTGGACCTTAAGCCGGTCGACTGGGTGGAGTTGGTGGACAGCAGCGATCGCGTGATGCGCCTCGCGATCGAGCAGTCCACGCACCTGCCGTTGCAATTCGTGGTCACCACCAGCGATCCCGAAACACACGAAGAAAGCAGCCGCACGACCAAGTTCTCCGAGTTTCTGCCCGTGAACGGCGTCATGATCCCGCGCAACATTGTCACCATGCGGAACGCGATGATGTTCTATCAGGTGTTTTACACGGATTGCGACGTCAACACCGGCCTGGACCCCAATCTTTTCACGAAGCAGTCGCTCCAGGAGCGTTACGCCAAGCTCGGAATTAAAGACAAGGGAACTAAGAGACAGAACCAATAAAAGCGGTCAGACGCCCTCCTCCGTACGCTCCTGAAACTCCACGTTTGAATCCAGGCTGCGGCATCCGTCCAGTGGCAGTACCCTAAATACCTGTGGGGAAAGGCAAAGATAATGTGGACCTGGCAGCAAACGTGCTACTAAATCGTAAGGATTCACCAAACGCCAGGGGTGATTCCAGGACTAGAAGCGGGACTTGGCGACCACGTTTGGACAATCGAAGAAATGCTTGGTAGAGTCGGATTCTAAAATGGCCTATGAAATATATCTCGCGGATGCTTTCGCATGGCTTGAAGCTCGAGATATGAATTCGATTCATGCGATTGTCACGGATCCTCCCTATGGACTCAAGGAATACACGGAAATCGAGAAAACAAAACTGCGCAACGGACGCGGGGGGGTCTGGCGCATTCCTCCATCATTCGATGGCTGCACACGGAGCCCGCTTCCTAGGTTCACGATATTGGGCAAAGCCGACATTGACGCTCTGCGCTCGTTCTTTTCGAGATTCGCAGAACAAGCGATGCGGGCTCTTGTTCCAGGCGGGCACATCATTATTGCAACGAATCCGCTGCTTTCGCAGTACGTCTATACGCCGATTATATCCGCAGGATTCGAGAAGCGCGGTGAAATCATCCGTCTGGTGCAAACTCTACGTGGCGGGGACCGTCCCAAAAACGCACACAAAGAGTTTCACGATGTTTCTGTGATGCCACGGTCCGGTTGGGAGCCGTGGGGGCTTTTCAGGAAACCATGCGAAGGCCGGGTTCAGGACAATTTGCGTAAATGGCTAACTGGAGGATTGCGGCGTATCTCTGATGAGAACCCATTCCTTGATGTCATTCAATCAACGCCAGCGCGTAGCCTAGAACGAAAAATTGCCCCGCATCCATCGCTGAAGCCACAAGCCTTCATGCGTCAGCTTGTCCGCGCCGCTCTCCCATTGGGCCGTGGCGTAATCTTGGATCCTTTTATGGGAGCCGGATCGACTATCGCCGCTGCGGAGGCTGTGGGCTACTCAAGTATTGGGATTGAGAAGGATTCGGCGTACTATTCCATCGCCAAGAAATCTATTCCGGCGCTTGCCCGATTGGCGCCGAATGGAACCAACGGGAAGCGCGAGGTCGCACTTGCCACTGCCAAGAGACTTGACGCCAATTCACATCAAGAAGGCAGTCGCGTACATCGAGAAGGAGACAGCCGACCTTATAGACCTGTATTTGGAGCAAGCGAACGTATTTAGTGCCATCGTTGGTATCTTCGGAGTAAGAGGACTTCACGCAGTTAGCCCGTACAAAAAACACAAGAACCCCGACATTGCCCAACAGCAATTCCCTGATCTATCGTTGAGAGGAGAAATTAATCCGCCTCCAAAACAGGCCTTGGAATCCAAAGGCAGCACACGCCCCTGGGCAATCCAGTCTCACTACAATCATCCTGGCTGGTATATCGTCTGGCGCTATCTCGTGGATACCACCGAGTCAATCAAACCGGGCTATCCAGTGGTTATCTGGCGCGTGGACGTCGCTTTCCTGGAAGCCAAGGATTGGAAATATGAGGCAAGCACGGCGAAAAAGGGTCGCGGTGGTCGGACGCACACTTTCGGAGTGTCACAGCCCGCAAAAAAGCTAGCCGGAGCCGCCGCTTATTCATTGCCTGGAATTGTGGTCAAGAACGGAAAACCAATTCTAGCCGAAAGCTAGAGGCACAAGGTCACAAATTCGGACTCTGCCCATTCTGCGGGTAGTTTTGGCCGCGTGCGCGGGCGGCGCTATAATGGGCAGATGGCAATGACCCGGGGAAGCACGCAGATGCACGCCACCACGGTTCTGTGTGTGCGGCGGGACGGCAAAGTCGTCATCGCGGGCGACGGACAGGTGACGATGGGCGACCACGTCATGAAGCACACCGCCAAAAAACTGCGCCGCCTGTTCGAGGGAAAAATCCTGGCGGGATTCGCGGGCTCGACCGCGGACGCCCTCTCTCTCTTCGAGCGGTTTGAGGGCAAGCTCCAGGAGTTTCATGGAAATTTGCAGCGCGCCTCCGTCGAATTGGCGAAGGAGTGGCGCAAGGACCGGGCGCTGCGGCATCTCGAAGCCCTGCTCGTGGTGGCCGACTCGAAATCCACCTTTCTGCTCTCCGGCAATGGCGACGTGATCGAGCCGGACGACGGGATTTGCGCCATCGGATCGGGCGGGGCCTACGCGCTCTCCGCCGCCCGCGCGCTGGCGCGGCACACCAAGCTGGGCGCGAAAGACATCGCCCAAGAGGCGATGAAGATCGCCAGCGAAGTCTGCATCTACACGAACGGAAACATTCTGATCGAAGAGCTGTAGTATTTTTTTGCGGCCCCGGCCAGCCGGGGCAAGAGAAGGCGAGTGAATTCAGACATGGTGATCTATCTTCCCGGCGAGCAACGCGAACCCGAGCCGCCGCCGCAGCCGTCGTTTGACGAGCTGACGCCGCGGGAAATCGTCGTCGAGCTCGACAAGTACATTGTGGGCCAGAACGCCGCGAAGCGCGCCGTGGCCGTGGCCCTGCGCAACCGCGTGCGCCGGCAAAAGCTGGAATCGGAACTCGCCGACGACATCCTTCCGAAGAACATCCTCATGATCGGCCCGACCGGCGTGGGCAAGACGGAACTTGCGCGACGGCTGGCGCGACTGGCGGGCTGCCCGTTCGTCAAGGTCGAGGCGTCGAAATACACCGAGGTGGGCTACGTCGGACGCGACGTGGAATCCATGGTGCGCGACCTGGTGGAAACTTCGATTGACATGGTGCGCGAGGAAAAGCTCGACGAGGTCGCCGAGCGGGCCGAGCAGGCCGCCGAGGAACGCGTGCTCGATCTTCTGCTTCCTCCTTCGCCGCAACTCGAACCTGTCGGCTCCCTGTCTCCCCAAGCGGAAACGCAGCGGCGCGAACAGGGCGACCGGACGCGCGAAAAACTGCGCGCGCAACTCCGCGAAGGCAAGCTCGATCAGCGTCTGGTGGAGGTCGAGGTGCGCGAGCGCTCGATGCCCGCGTTCGAGATCGTGACCAATCAAGGCATCGAGGAGATGGACGTCAACGTGAAGGACATGCTCTCCGGGCTTTTCGGCCAGCAAAAAAAGAAGCGCAAGATGAACGTGGCCGAGGCCTTCGAGTACATGATTCAGGAAGAAGAAAATAAGCTCATCGATATGGATCAGGTGACGCGTCTGGCCGTGGAGCGCGCCGAACAGATGGGCATCATCTTCATCGATGAGATCGATAAGATCGCCGGGCGCGAATCGGGGCACGGGCCGGACGTTTCGCGCGAGGGCGTGCAGCGCGATATTCTGCCGATCATCGAGGGTACGACGGTGAACACGCGCTACGGCATGATTCGCACCGACCACATCTTATTTATCGCGGCGGGCGCGTTTCACGTCACCAAGCCTTCGGACTTGATCCCCGAGCTGCAGGGGCGTTTGCCGATTCGCGTCGAGCTGACGGCGCTCACCGAAGGCGATTTCGTCCGCATCCTTACGGAGCCGAAAAACGCGCTCATCAAGCAATATATCGCCCTGCTCGAAACCGAAGGCCTCAAGCTCAGTTTCAGCGACGAAGCCGTCGAGGCGGTGGCGCGCTTTGCCGTGCAGGTGAACGAGCAAACGGAAAATATCGGCGCGCGGCGGCTGCACACGATTTTGGAAAAATTGCTCGAGGAAATTTCCTTCGAGGCGCCGGAATTGAAAAAGAAGACCGTGAAGCTCGACGCCGCCTACGTTCAAAAGCAACTCTCGGACATCGTGAAGAATCAGGACCTCAGCCGGTACATCCTCTGACGCTCCGCAAGGCGGCCATGCCGGGCAGCAATCTCACAGCACCGCAACTCCCCGCAGCGCGGCCCGCGGCCCGAAATCGCGCGCCGGTCCCGGTGCTCGGCGCTGCCGCCTGCGCGTTGTTGCTGACAGCGGCGGCATTTTGCGCGGGAGGCTGCGCCACGCCCGGCGAACCAACGCCGCCGAAGCCGATTCTTCCCGTGGCCGTCGCGGACCTCGCGGCGCACCAGCAGGGAGACGCCGTGATCCTCACCTTCACGCTGCCCACGAATTCCACCGAACACGAACCGCTCGGCGAACTTCCGGCCGTGGAGATTTATCGCGGGATGCTGGCCCCCACTGAAGCGGCGCACAAGACGCCGACGCGCCTCATCTACACGATTCCCAGCGCGCTGGTGGACACCTACCTGTCCGCGGGCCAGTTTGAATTCAGCGATCCGTTCCCCGCGGCGGACCTCCTGCAAAACTCCGGCGCGCAAATGATCTACATGGTGCGCACGCGCGTATCGAAGAAGCGCGCCTCCGGCGATTCCAATGTGGTGGCCGCGCGCGTCTATCCCGGGCCGGAGTCTCCGTCCAATTTGCGCGGCACGGTCACCGAGCACGCCATCGAACTCGCCTGGCAGCCCGCCTCCACCTCAGCCGTCATTGCCGGCTACCGCGTCTACCGCGGCGAACTCGCGGCCGGGGCTCCCGCGCCCGCCGGCGCCGCCGATATTTCCAAACTCAAGTTCAGCGCGCCGCTGGAATTGCTGGGCCCCGCGCCAGAGGCTTCCTACAGCGACGCGCAATTCGACTTTGGCAAGACGTACGTCTATACAGTCCGCAGCGTGGCCCAATACGGCGCCGATTCCGTCGAGTCCGCGGACTCGGCTCCGGTGACCGTAACCCCACGCGACATCTTCCCGCCCGCCGCGCCGCAAGGGCTCGAAGCGCTGGCTGTGCCGGCAACCAGTCAGCAAACTGCGGACATCGAACTCTCGTGGGCCATCAGTCCGGAAACTGACTTGGCCGGATATAACGTGTACCGAAGTGAACAGTCGGACACACTGGGTCAGCGCGTCAACCAGGATTTGTTGCTGAGCCCGACGTTTCGTGATACTTCAGTAGTGGCGGGAAGGCGCTATTTCTACCAAGTGACCGCGGTGGATCGCGCCGGCAACGAGAGCCCTCGGAGTGTCGCGGTTTCGGCTGAAGTCCCCGCAAACGCCCAGTAGCGAAAGGTAAAAGTGAACGCCCGATCCCAGCTCGCGGGCCTTAAGAGATTTTTCCCTCTGCGCGACTCCACGTTGCGCGTCGGAATCTTCACGGGCGTTGCGGTTTCGGTTGTTTTTTCCACTTGGCTCTTTGTCGCGAATCGCGTGCCGCAGCTCGAGCGATTCGCCACCCTCCGCAATCTCGCGGCAGCCACAACCCTGCTGGTGCTGATGTCTCTTCCGGTATGGCGTTTCCTTTTGTCCCCGGTGCATATGTTTGTTTCCGGCATGGTGAGTTGGGGGCTGGGCACGTTCTGCTACATTCTGCTGGGCATGCATTTCCCACGCCTGGAAGAGCGCATGGGCGCGCTGCACGTTTTCATGCTCGGCGCGGTCGCCTACGGCTTTCTTGCCGTGCTGGATTGGGTTGTAAACATTTGCCGCCTCGCGCGGCGGCAACCCGCCGTGGCCACCCGGCGCAGGAGCCCCTGACGCCCCATGAAGTTTTGCCGTTTTCAACCACTGGAATTCAGCGCCGCAGTGACCCGCCAGGGTGAGACTCTTTCTCCAACTCCACGCATCGGTCGAATCGAAGGCGACTTGATCCACGAGCTGTCCGGCAGTCTGCTCGGCGAAACCAAGCCCACGGGCAAGAGCTGGAAGCTCGCTGAAGTGGCGCTGTTGCCGCCGTCGGCGCCTTCCAAGGTCGTTTGCGTAGGGCGCAACTACTACGCCCATATCGCGGAGATGCAGCATCAAGTTCCCACCGATCCGCTGATCTTCCTGAAGCCGCCCTCCTCGATCATCGCGCCGGGCGAAGCCATCGTCTTGCCGGAATCTTCCCGGCGCGTGGATTACGAAGGCGAATTGTGCATCGTGATCAAGAACAGGTGCGCGCAGCTTTCCGCTGCGGACGAGGTGCATCCCTACATCCTAGGATTCACCTGCTTAAATGACGTCACGGCGCGCGACTTACAGGAGAAAGACGATCAGTGGACGCGCGCCAAAGGTTTCGACACGTTCTGCCCGTTCGGCCCGGTGCTCGAAACCGAGATCGATCCGAAGAACACGGTCGTGGAAACGTTCGTGAATGGCCAGAAGAAGCAGTCCGCGCCCATCAGCCTGATGATCTTTCCCATTGATGTTATAATCCGCTGGATATCGCGGATTATGACGCTGGAACCCGGCGACATCATCGCCACGGGAACTCCGGCGGGCGTCGGGCCTCTCGCCGCCGGCGACGTGGTGGAAATCAGCGTCAGCGGGATTGGAACGCTGCGGAATCCGGTGCAAGGGTACAACGCTTAGGAATTTTCGAAAGTCACTATAAAACTCTGCGCGGGAGGCAAGGAACTATGAAGTTTTTCCTCGATACCGCAAACTTGGATGAGATTCGCCGCGGGATGTCGCTCGGCGTCATTGACGGCGTCACGACCAATCCCACGCTGGTCGCCAAGGAAAAGAAGCCGTTCCGCGAACACATTCTGGAAATCTGCGAAGCGGTGGGATCGGGCGCGGTCAGCGCCGAAGTCGTCTCCACCGATACGCAAAATATTCTGAACGAAGCGCACGAGATCGCCACCTGGCACCCGAACATTGTGGTCAAGATTCCCTGCATTCCGGACGGCGTGCGCGCGCTCAGCGTGCTCTCGAAGGAAGGCATCCGCGTCAACATGACGCTGGTCTTTTCGGCCAGCCAGGCGCTGATTGTGGCGAAGGCGGGCGCGTATTTCGTAAGCCCGTTCGTCGGCCGCCTGGACGATATTTCCATGGACGGGTTGCACTTGGTGCGCGAAATCATGGAAATCTATCGCGCCTACAATTACTCGACGCAAGTGCTCGCCGCCAGCTTGCGGCATCCGCTGCACGTCGTCGAAGCCGCGAAAATGGGCGCGCACATCGGCACCATGCCGTACAAAGTTTTCGAGCAGTTGTTCAAGCATCCGCTGACCGATCGCGGGCTGCAGGGTTTTCTGAGCGACTGGGCCAGCGCGCGGGAAGTGCTGGGCGACGTCTTCGCGTCGGCCGCGGCGCCCAAGACTGGACGTTGACGCCTTTACCTCACGATTGGCGGATATTTGCAGCCGCTGGAGCGGCCCTGGCCGCGGCCATTGGCATCGCCCTCGCCTGGAGATTTCGCCGCCGCCCCGATCCCGACGAAATCGAGCGCAAACGGCGTTCCTATATCAACCAGGTGGGCCGCATCGCCGAAGGCCGCATCACCGAATTGGTGGAGCTTGCGGGGCAGGCTCAGACCGTCACGCGGTTCGGCATTTTGGGCCCCAAGACGAGCAAGATTTCTCCCGCCTCCGATCATCAGCGCCGGCTGGTTTGCTATAGCTATTCGATCTCAGGCGTGACATACGAGACCGCCCAGGACATCACCAGCCTGGAAAATCGCGCGCTCGTCGCCCGCCTGGTTTCCGGCCAGGTCGCCAGCGTGAAGTACGATCCATCCAATCCAAGCAATTCCATCGTCGTGGCGGACGATTGGTCCGGCATTCCATAGATTTTTCATGCGAAGATTCGCTCAAGACGTGTTGGCCGGCGTGATTGCTTTTGGGGTCCTACTCGGCGCGGCTGCCGCGTTGGTGCTTTGGACGGAACGCCTCGCCGCGATCTCCAGGCCTTTCCTGCACGTGCTGGCCATGGTCGCGGAGTTGCTATGCGGCGTGCCGGTCCTACTGGGCGCCGTGTACATCGCCGCGCAAACGGCCGTGCGTATTTTCGCTCGGGACACGGAAACCGGCGAAGCGGATCCGCTCCGTGCCAAATAAACGGATCGTAAGCCGGGAATGACATGACCACCGCACCCAAACCGCCAAAACCGAAAGATCGGGCGCAGGAGCAGCTTGACGAGTTGCGCCGCCGCAATTCCGCCGCGGAAGAAGGCGGGGGCGCCGAACGTCGCGAGCGAGAGCGTAATTCCGGAAAGCTCTCGGCTCGGGAGCGCATCGCGCTTTTGCTCGACGAAGGCAGCTTCGAGGAACTCGACAAACTCGTCGCCCACCGCTGCACCGATTTCGGCATGGAGCAGCAACGCCCGCCGGGCGACGGTTTTGTGACCGGCCACGGCCGCGTGAATAGCCGGCTGGTCTACGTCTTCGCCCAGGACTTCACCGTATTTGGCGGCTCGCTCTCGGAATCGAACGCCCAGAAAATCTGCAAGATCATGGACCAGGCCATGCGCGTCGGCGCGCCCGTCATCGGGCTGAACGATTCGGGCGGGGCGCGCATTCAAGAAGGTGTCGTATCCCTTGCGGGCTACGCGGATATTTTTCTGCGCAACACGCTCGCCAGCGGCGTGATCCCACAAATCAGCGCGATTCTCGGTCCGTGCGCGGGAGGAGCGGTCTACTCGCCGGCGATCACGGACTTCATCGTGATGACGCGCGAGACTTCCTATATGTTCGTCACCGGGCCGGACGTGATCAAGACCGTCACGCACGAAGAAGTCACCAAGCAGGAATTGGGCGGCGCGATGACGCACAATCAGACCAGCGGCGTCGCACACTTCGTCGCGCGAGACGACGCCGAATGCCTCGCCCTGATTCGCGAGCTCCTCGGATTCTTGCCATCGAATAACGTCGATGATCCGCCGCGCCGCGCAACCTCCGACCCGTGGGATCGCGCGGAATCCTCGCTCGACCGGCTCGTGCCCGCCGATCCCATGCAGCCGTACGACATCAAGGACGCGATTCATGCGATCGCGGACGAAGGATATTTCTTCGAGGTCCACGAACATTTTGCGCGAAACATCGTGGTGGGGTTCGCGCGGCTCGAAGGACGCCCGGTCGGCATCGTCGCGAACCAGCCGGCGTTTCTCGCCGGCGTGCTCGATATCAACGCTTCGCTGAAAGCCGCGCGCTTCGTGCGCTTTTGCGACGCGTTCAACATTCCGCTCGTCACGTTCGAGGATGTTCCGGGATTCTTGCCCGGCACACAGCAGGAGTTCGGCGGGATCATCAAGCACGGGGCCAAGCTGCTGTTCGCCTTCGCGGAAGCCACCGTGCCCAAGCTCACCGTCATTACGCGGAAGGCGTACGGCGGGGCGTATTGCGTGATGTCCAGCAAGCACATCCGCACCGACGCGAATTTCGCGTGGCCCACCGCGGAAATCGCGGTGATGGGACCCGAGGGCGCCGTCAACATCGTTTACAAACGCGAACTCGAGCGCGCGCCTGAAAATCAGCGCGAGACGCTCCGGCGCGAAAAGATTGCCGAGTTCCGCGAGCGTTTCGCCAATCCCTACATCGCGGCCGAGCGCGGCTACATTGATGCCGTCATCGAGCCGCACGAAACGCGCGCCCGCCTCATCACTGCCCTGCGCGCCCTCGAAAATAAGCGCGACTCAAACCCCAAGAAAAAGCACGGCAATATCCCGCTCTAATCGCGGCGGTAGCATGTAATCTCCAAATCGCGCCGAACTCCGCTCCGGCAACGCGAATCAAGCCAGCCCCGGAGGGGCGGTCCAATCTAGCCCAGGGCGGGAGCCCTGGGTAGGCAAAGCAAATTTGTTGTCATAGCCCAATAATTCTGTCACCCCTTAACGGCCCGGTGAAAATGTCACCCTATGAACAGGGAGACCTTTGCATTGAGCCAGAAAGAGTTGCAACGAGTGGCGGTCATTTCATCGT
>Ga0209517_10006436_pt1 | contig 14518 bp, 16 predicted proteins | sample PeaSoiMetSII2010_FD_187695 | JGI IMG/M metagenome (GOLD analysis project Ga0209517, IMG submission 187695) | Peat soil microbial communities from Weissenstadt, Germany - SII-2010 (SPAdes) (version 2) | ecosystem: Environmental > Terrestrial > Soil > Wetlands > Peat | place: Germany... | reverse complement strand
AGGCTCGCGCAGAGATCGGCCGTGCGGCGATCCTGCCAGACAATCGCATTGCAGATCGGCTCGCCGGTTTCGCGGCTCCAGACGAGTGTGGTCTCGCGCTGGTTGGTGATGCCGATGGCGGCAATATCCCCGGCAGGTACGGCGGCCTTGTGCAACGCCGCGCGCATGGTCGTCAAAGTTGTTTGCCAGATATCGCTCGGATCGTGCTCGATCCAGCCCGGATGCGGATAGATTTGCCTGAACTCCTCCTGTGCGACCGACAGCGGAGTGCCGTCCGCGCCGAATATGATCGTGCGCGTCGAGGTGGTGCCTTGATCGACGGCGAGGATGTATTGCATCAACGCGGCTTTCCCAGCGCGGCAAATGCCGATCGCTTATGAATCAACGCGGGCGCCGGTTGCGACGCCCCCTTTACTCCTGGATACTGGCCTAAACTCAAGAGTGTGCTCGGCGCGGGCGGAGGAGTTGCCCGGCCGAGAATGTCAGCGCTTGACCCAAGGCGGACTTGTCGCGAAAACGGCAGACTAAGCCGAGACCGGTGGCGAAAATGCCTACGGGCTCTAGTGTGCTTCCGGATTACGACCGCAGATTTAATATGCCCAAGAACACGACGATTGCGGTTAAGGCAGCAGCGGCGCCGATCGAATCTGGCGTCGCATCGGTCGTAAGGATGACTGTCCACAGGAGAATCGTAAGTATAACGCAAACCAATCCAATGATCTTTAATGTGGAGCGCATGCTGAACGTCCGTATCAGCAGATCGACCAGAAATGCGAGCCCTCGCGGACCACGCTGACAACACCGAACCCTTGGTTGCGATTGCGTATGAGCGCATTCGCCGGCTTTCCTCATGCGGTGTTGCCGGCTCACCGAACCGGCAACACCGCAATCACGGCTACCTTACAGCGGCAGCTCTCCCGACAACATTTGCTTCATGATCTCGTCATACGGCATTGTCTTGCCGGGCGGCTTCTCGTTGGCGAGCTTCTTCCACGGGGCGTGGTCATCGCTGAGCCACGCCGCGGCAGGCTTCTCCGGATTAAGCTTCGGGCCACAGTCGCCCTGCAGGCCGGAGCGTCCGATGCGTTCCATGACTTCGTCCTGCGCCTTCGCCAAGTTGTCGAGAGCCGTTTCGGGCGTAACTTCGCCGGCGACGGCCTCGCCGATGTTTTGCCACCACAGCTGGGCGAGCTTCGCATAGTCGGGAACGTTCAGGCCCGTGGGGGTCCAATATTTGATTCCGGGCCCCCGGAAGAACTGGATCAGGCCACCGTACTTCGAGCCATCCGGATCGTCGAAAGACTTGTCGTTGACGGTGCTCTTGCGGATGAACGTCCAGCCGACATGGGACTTCTTGAGGTCCACCGTTCTCGAAGTGATGAACTGTGCGTAAAGCCAAGCAGCCTTGGTCCGCTCCAACGGAACGTTCTTGAGGAGGGTCCAGGAGCCTTCGTCCCGATAACCGGCCTTCATGCCCGGCTTCCAATACGGCCCATGAGGCGTCGGCGCCATCCGCCAGAGCGGCTTGCCTGCCGCGTCCACCGTATGGTTGCCCTTGCTCTGCGGTTCGAGCATGTTGGCGGCAAACGCCGAGTACCAGAAGACCTGCTGCGCGACGTTGCCTTTAGCGAGGCTGGGCAGGGACTGATAGAAGTCCATGCCGAGCGCACCGGGCGGCGCGAATTCGCGCAACCACTCCACGTACTTGCGAAGCGCGTACTGAGCGGCCGGGCCGTTGACATCCCCGCCTCTGGTCACGCTGGAGCCCACCGGTCGGCAGCCCTCCATGCGGATACCCCACTCGTCGACCGGATAGCCGTTTGGAATGCCGATGTCGCCCTCGCCGGCCATACCCAGCCAGTCGTCGGTGAAGCGCCAGCCGAGATCGGGAGCCTTCTTGCCGTAGTCCATGTGACCGAACACGGCCTTGCCGTCGATCTCCTTTACATTCTCTTTGAAGAACTGAGCGATGTCCTCGTAGGCCGACCAGTTGAGCGGAACGCCCAATTCATAGCCGTACTTCTTCTTGAATTCCGCCTTCAGGTCTGGTCGATCGAACCAGTCCTTGCGGAACCAGTACACGTTGATGAAGGACTGGTCCGGCAGCTGCCAGAGCTTGCCATCAAAGCCGCGCGACTTCAGCCCGGTCGCATCCGCCAAGCCGAGGAAGTCCTCCAGATCCAAGAAAGGATCGGTGACATCCTTGCCTTCATTCGCCATCCAGTCCGTCAAGTTTCGCGTGTAGGGATAGCGGGCGTGAAAGCCGATGAAGTCGTCATCGTTGATGTAGGCGTCGTAGATGGGCTCCCCCGTCTGCACTTGGGTCTGCAGCTTCTCCACGACGTCGCCTTCTTGGATCACGTCATGCGTGACGTGAATCCCGGTGATCTCCTCGAAGGCCTTGGTGAGCGTCTTCCCTTCGTATGCGTGGGTCGGAATGCTCTCGGACACGACCTTGATGCTCATGCCCTTGTAGGGCTCAGCCGCGTGGATGAACCACTCCATTTCCTTCATCTGCTGCTCTTTGCTGAGCGTCGATGGCTGAAACTCCTCATCGACCCACTTCTTCGCTGCAGCCATGTCCGCGCTCGCCGTGCCCGCGTACAGCACGAAGGAGGCGGAAACCGCGCCCCAGAGAAGCATTCGCCGTGGCGTCTTCTCCCTTGGCTTACTCATGTTCTGTTTCTCCTTATGGCCTTCGATTTATTTACCCGGCTGACCGGGTTCCTGCCTGCCGGTGTGAAGGCCGAAAACACCGGCAGGCAGGGGCGTCGTTAATCACGCTTGCTCAGCCCCGAACCATGACCACCGCCAACCAGATCAGGGACGCGACGGACGCGATCCACAAGCTGGACCCGACCAGCCCAATCCACGCTAGATGCAAGTAGGCGCTCACCGTCAAGCCGACGAACAGTCGATCACCCGGTGTCGTGGGAATCGGCAGGAAGCCGCGGCGTTCTGGGCTCGGTGCAACGATCTGCCAGACGGTCATGCCCACCAGAACGAGGGCAATGACGACGAAGAAGATCGCCGTCGGCACGGTCCACACCATCCATCCAAGGTTCATGCGACCCTCTCTCTCACACGCGGCCGAGCGCGAAGCCCTTGGCGATGTAGTTGCGTACAAAATAGATCACGAGCGCGCCGGGAACGATGGTGAGCGTGCCGGCGGCGGCCAACAGGCCCCAATCGAGGCCGGACGCGCTGACCGTACGCGTCATCACTACGGCGATGGGCTTGGCGTTGGTGACCGTGAGCGTCCGCGCGAACAGCAGTTCGACCCAGGAAAACATAAAGCAGAAGAACGCTGTCACGCCGACCCCGGCGCGGATTAGTGGAATGAACACGACCAAGAAGAAGCGAGGCAGCGAGTAGCCGTCGATGAAGGCGGTCTCGTCGATTTCCCTCGGCACAGCCGACATGAAGCCTTCGAGGATCCAGACCGCTAACGGCACGTTGAAAAGCGTGTGCGCGAGAGCGACGGCAATGTAAGTGTCGCGAAGCCCCAAAGCCGAGTAGAGCTGAAAGACCGGAAGCAGAAACACCGCCGCCGGCGCCATGCGGTTTGTTAGCAGCCAGAAAAACAGATGCTTGTCGCCGAGGAAGCGGTAGCGCGAGAACGCATACGCCGCCGGCAGCGCTGCCACGAGGCTGATGACCACGTTGATGCTGACGTAGGCGAACGAATTGATATAGCCCCAATACCAGGACGGATCGGTCAATATCTGCACGTAGTTGTGGATGACGGGGTGGTCCGGAAAGAACGCCAGGCGGTACATGATGTCGTTGTTGTCGCGCAACGACATGTTGAGCATCCAGTAGATCGGCAGCAGCAGGACGAGCAAATAGATGAGGAGCCCGATCAAGCGGAAGCTGATGCTTTTCGATATCTGGCTGTTGGTCTGGACCGGCATGTGACGAGTCCGAACTTCAACCGCAAGATCGTCTATCCGAACTTCGGGAAGATATGATGCTTGCGATTTTTGCTCTTGGGCTTGGTCTTGTTGTCGGTTTTTCTGCCGGCGTTTGGTGGATCGGTTATTCATCGAACCTCTCCCCTTTGGGCTCGCAGCAGCACTTGATAAAAGACGTAGCTGAACACCAGCACGATTAGGAAATAAATGATCGAGAAGGCCGCGGCTTTGCCGACGTCAAATTCTCCAACGGCCAGCTTGACCAGATAAATCGAGAGGAAGGTCGTCGTGTCACCGGGTCCGCCGCCCGTCAGCACAAACGGTTCGGTGTAGATCAGGAAGCTGTCCATGAACCGCAGCAGCACCGCGATGGTCAGCACGCCACGCATCTTGGGCAGCTGGATGTACCAAAAGACGGCCCATCGCGAGGCGGCATCGATGTTTGCCGCCTGGTAGTAGGCGTCCGGTATCGATCGCAAGCCGGCATAGGCAAGCAGCACGACCAACGGGGTCCAGTGCCAGACCTCCATCATCATCACCGAAATCCAAGCCTGGATCGGCACGGTCGGATAGTCGAAGTGGATGCCCAGCGTGTGGTCGATGAAATGTCCGAGCAATCCGATATCCGGCCGTAGAAAGATCACCCAGATCGTGCCGATGACGTTCCAGGGAATCAGCAGCGGCAGCGCGACGATAACCAATGTCGCGGAGAGTCCCCATCCGCCCTTGCGCGGCATGGTCAGGGCAATCGCGACGCCCAGCGGCAGCTCGATCAGCAGCACCAGTCCCGAGAACACCAGCTGGCGCAGCAGCGCATGCTGCAGCCGCGTGTTTAGCAGCATCTCCCGGTACCATTCGGTGCCGACGAAAATCCGGTGGGTAGAGTCGAAAATGTCCTGGACCGAGTAATTTACCACCGTCATCACCGGGATGAGCGCATTGAAGGCAACCAGCACCACGACCGGAATGACCAGAAACCAGGCTCGTTGGTTTTGCCACTTTTGCATCGCGCGGCCCCTAGCCGACCAGTCGACCGTCGGCATAGAGGCGGGTCATCGCCGGGTTGAATTTCAGAATGCCGCGCTCCGAAAGAATCGGCTGCTCCGGCGGGACCACGACTTTGATCTCGTGCTCGCCGAGCCGGCAGGTTGCAATATTGCGGGTGCCCAAATGCTCGACGTCGCCAATCTCAACGGCGAGGCCGCTCCCGCTGCTGCTAAGACCGATTGCTTCCGGCCGTATCCCAATCTCCAGCCCCGTGGTCTGCGTCGCCTTGGCCAGCAGCGTGGCCGCCAGCGGGACAAACTGACCCACCACCTCGGCGCCATCGCCTGACAACCGGCAGGGCAAAAAGTTCATTCCCGGGCTGCCGATGAAATAGCCGACAAACCGGTCGATCGGCGTCTCGAACAACTCCTGCGGTGTACCCTGCTGAAGCACGCTCCCTTCATGAATCACTACGACGCGGTCGGCGAAGGTCAGCGCCTCGCTCTGATCGTGAGTCACGTAGATAAGAGTCGTGTTATAACGTTTGTGAATCTCCTTGAGTTTGCGGCGCAGTCGCCACTTGAGGTTCGGATCGATGACAGTCAAAGGCTCATCGAACAGGATCGCACTGACATCGGAGCGCACGAGACCGCGACCGAGGGATACCTTCTGCTTTTCGTCCGCCGCGAGGCCGCTGGCGCGCCACCGCAGGTGGTCGGTGAGATCCAGCATCTCGGCGACCTCGGAGACGCGGCTGCGAACATCCGCGGCCGCGACGCCGCGATTGCGCAGCGGAAAGGCGAGATTATCGAATACCGTCATGGTGTCGTAGATCACCGGGAACTGGAACACCTGGGCGATATTGCGCTGAACGGTCGAGGAGTCAGTGACGTCGCGGCCGTCGAACCGCACACGGCCGGCGCTCGGGCGCAGCAGCCCCGAGATGATGTTGAGCAGCGTCGTCTTGCCAGAACCCGACGCCCCGAGCAGCGCATAAGCGCCTCCGTCCTGCCAAGCGAGATTCATCGGGCGCAATGCATAGTCTTCCATTCGCGCCGGCGAGCGCAGGTAACTGTGCGCGACGTTTTCGAACTCGATCAGCGCCATTAGTGCGCCCCCGTGCCACCGGCATTCTCTCCGGGTGCCGCCACCAGATTGCCGGCGCTGTCAAACACGAACAAGCGCCGGGGATCGAGATAGAGGTTGATCTCATCCCCCAATCCGAATTTGTGCACACCCTGCAGCACGGCAATCATCTGAAAGTCGCCATGCCCGGCGTGAATGTAGGTTTCCGAGCCGTTGATCTCGGCAAGCTCGACCTTCGCCGGGATCAAGCGGCCGTACTCGGCGTGACCCGCGAGGCCGATGTGGTCAGCCCGCACACCCACGCGATAGTCGCCCTGTGGCAGCGCGCGCATGTGCCGCGCCAACGGAAAGGCAACGCTAGGCGACAAGCGGCAACCCTGAGGGCCGATGACCGCGCGGATGAGGTTGATCGGCGGATCGCTGAATACCTGGCTCGCTCGAATAGTCGCGGGGCGGTCATAGATTTCGAGGGCGGGCCCACACTGAAGCACGCGTCCGGCATCGAGCACGATAGTATTGCCGCCAAACAGCAAGGCCTCCTGCGGTTCAGTCGTCGCATAGACGACTGTCGTGCTGCCGCGGCGGAAGATTTCGCGGATCTCACTGCGCAGTTCTTCACGCAGCTTGTAGTCAAGATTCACCAGCGGCTCATCGAGCAGCAAGAGCGGCGCTTCCTTGACCAGCGCGCGGGCCAGCGCGACGCGCTGCTGCTGCCCTCCAGAAAGCTCCGACGGCAGGCGGTGCAGCAGATGATCGATATGCATCATCTGCGCTCTTGCTCTGACCTTGGCATCGATCTGCGGCGCGGACAGGCGCTTCGCGCGCCGCAGCGGCGCCGCGATGTTTTCGTAGACAGTGAAGGAGGGGTAGTTCACGAACTCCTGATAGACCATCGCCACCGACCGCTCGCGCACGGAAACTCCGGTCACGTCGTTGCCGTCATCCAGAATCCGGCCCGAGGTCGGCTTATCGAGGCCGGCCATCAGCCGCATCAGCGTGGTTTTGCCGGCGAGCGTGGGGCCGAGCAGGACGTTCATGGTTCCCCGTTCGACGGCGAGCGAGACGTCGTTGATGATGCTCTCTCCCATCGAAACCATGCTGACGCTCTCAAGACGGATGCTCATGCGCTCCCGGCCGCTAGGCAGAGCACTTGGTCGAAAAGTCCGCAGAAAGCTCGTTTTGCAGGTGATGCTCAGAGGCGATCGTGGCGGCCGAAGAGCAGAAGACGCGGCAGGGGCCGCCATCCGCGAACGGCGAACGCACAATGCGGTCGATTCGGCAGCACGCGATATACACCGGTAATCCCCCCTGCAGCTTTCGTTCGTTAACCGAACTGATTTGCATTCGAACTCGATATCAATCATAAACGGTCAAAACGAAAATGGAAAGAGAAATTTTACCCCGTTGACGGGCCAGTGGACCGAAACCGACTTGAGCATTATGCAATGGCGCCCTGACGGGCGCAGGAGTTTTGCGGGGAAGGTGGGCGCATGCAACTCCTCAGTGACAGACAGAACACCATTGTCGGCTTGGCCCGTTCCATCGGTCGGGTGACAGTCGAAGATCTCGCGGCGCGCTTCGAGGTCACTCCGCAAACGATCCGCCGCGACCTCAACGAGCTCTGCGATCTACGCGTCCTGTCGCGGACGCATGGCGGCGCGATCATCGCCTCTTCCGTCGAAAACCTGTCGTATGAGGCCCGCCGCTTCATCGCCGCCACTGAGAAGCGCGAAATCGGCATTGCGGCCGCGGCGCTCATCCCCAACGAGTGCTCGCTCTTCATCAACATCGGCACGACCACTGAAGAAGTCGCCAACTCTCTGAAAAACCATCAAAATCTCCTTGTCATCACCAACAACCTCAACGTCGCTATGGCGCTCTATCGTTATCCGACCATCGAAGTCATCGTGGCCGGCGGCTTGGTCCGCCGCACAGACGGTGCGGTCATCGGCAGCTCGGCGGTCGATCTCATCAAGCAATTCAAAGTCGACATGGCGATCATCGGCGCCTCGGCTCTCGATGAAGACGGCTCGCTGCTCGACTTTGACCCGCGCGAGGTCAACGTTTCCCGCGCCATCATCGACAATGCCCGGCGTGTACTTCTGGTTTGCGACCGCACGAAACTCGACCGGGCCGCCCCGGTCCGCATCGGCCACATGTCCGACGTCCATTCCTTCGTCACCGATAGGCTGACCTCCGCCCGGCTCCGCGAGGTCTGCGCGACGCACCACGTCAAGGTGATCGAAACCGCAAAGGAAGAGGCCGTTTCGAGCCTGTCGCCATTGGCCGCTCCCGGGCGCTGAATGGTCCAGAAACCGACGGAGACCCACGGGCACCCGCCCGGCCGACAGGGTGTCGGTCGGCATGTTTCGTTTCAAATTTCGAAATGCGCGCTTGTGTACGGATTATTATTCACTTACCGTCTTAGTCAATCAAAAAACGAATAAAGGCATCTCGTCGGCTTGGGGAGGAACGGGTGGACGGGACCTACGATGTCGCGATCATCGGGGGCGGGATTAACGGTTGCGGCATAGCACGCGATGCGGCCGGCCGCGGCCTTTCGGTCTACCTTTGCGAGCAGGCCGACCTCGCCAGCGGCACATCCTCAGCCGCTACCAAGCTGATCCACGGCGGCCTTCGTTATCTCGAACACCTCGAGTTTCGCCTGGTGCGCGAAGCCCTGATGGAGCGCGAGGTGCTGTGGCGCATGGCGCCGCACATCATTTGGCCGTTGCGGTTTGTGCTGCCCTACCACGAAGGGCTGCGTCCGGCTTGGCTGCTGCGGCTAGGTCTGTTTCTCTACGATCATCTCGGCGGGCGCGAGCTTCTGCCCGCCACTTCTACCCTCGATCTGACCAAGGACGAGGCCGGCCGGCCGCTCAAGCCCGGCCAATACTCGGTCGGCTTCGAATATTCCGATTGCTGGGTGGATGATGCTCGCCTGGTGACGCTCAACGCCCGGGATGCCGCCGACCGTGGAGCGACAATCCGCACCCGGACCAAGGCCGTTGCGGCAGACCGCAGCGCCGACGTTTGGCGCCTTACGACGGTGGACTGCCGGTCCGGCGGCGGCACCGCAACGGTGCAGGCGAAGATTCTCGTCAATGCTGCCGGCCCTTGGGTAGCCGACGTCCTGGCCGCCACCCGGCGATGCAACGCGCCCGCTAGCATCCGCCTGGTCCAGGGATCGCACATCGTGATCCCCCGGCTCTATGCGCATGACCGCTGCTACATTTTTCAGAACCCCGATAAGCGCATCATCTTCGCCATTCCGTACGAAGGCGATTTCACGCTGATCGGCACGACAGAGCGCGACTATGTCGGCGATCCAGGCTTGGTCAAGACGACCGCCGATGACATCGACTATCTGTGCCAAGCGGCAAACCGGTATTTCAGCATGGCCATCACTCCGGCGGAGGTGGTTTGGACCTATTCAGGGGTCCGGCCGCTCTACGACGACGGGGCGAGCGAAGCGCAGGCGGCAACGCGTGATTACGTGCTGGATCTGGACGAAGCCGGCGCGCCGATACTCTCGATATTCGGCGGCAAGATCACGACTTATCGGCGACTTGCGCTGCATGCACTCGATAAGCTTGACCGGTATCTGCCGGCGAAGGCGCGTGGGCGCCGCAACTGGTCGGGCACGACGCCCCTGCCGGGCGGCGATTTTCCGGTTCAGGGCTTCGAGGCGTTGGTCAAGGATATCGTTCGCGATTATCCATGGCTCGGCGCGCATCAGTCCCGCCGCCTCGCCCGCGCCTACGGCACTCGCGTGCGCGCGATCCTCAACGGCGCAACCCACTGGGGTGCGTTGGGCCGGGACTTCGGCAGCGGTCTGACCGAGACGGAGGTGACTTATCTGATGCGCGAGGAATGGGCGGAGGAAGCCGTTGACGTCCTTTGGCGGCGCTCCAAGCTCGGCCTGCGGCTATCGCAAGAGCAGATGTTGGCGCTTCAGAGCTTCATGGTCGAACATCGCGAGGAATTTCTCACCCGGTAGGATATTTTGGAGCAGAGACCTGGGCTCCCTCGCTTATCAAACTCGACCGGACCGCCTAATACGGCCGGTTATGGAATCGCAATGAGCAGGCCCACGGTGAGGCCAAACGATTGCCCATGCCCGCTGCCGAAATCGTATCCATAGCTCGGCTCCAGATACCAGCCGTAGTTTCGATTCGGCCATGGCCAGAACTGGAATTCGACCACCGCTTCGCCACCAAGCGAATCGGCCGTTTTCCCTCCGCCTGTCGTATGCAGCCATTCCGGCCCGACACCGAACTCCACCTCTACGGTCTTGGATAAGGTAAAGGGCTTCTTGAACACGAGATCGGTGTTCCAGTCGGTGTGACCGCCGCCAAAGAGAGGCGAAACGCCCCCTTCGATTTCCAACCAATCCTTGAGAGGGGTGACCTCTATGGCGACCGCAGGGCCGAAACTCTGCCCGCCCCGCAGGTCCCACTCAGTCGCACCGCCCATCTCAATGAGTGCGGAAGGCTCCTTCTCCTCGGCCCGTGCTGCCCCTGCGATCAATAGCAGAGCGGCTATCAACCCCATCGTCCCGCACTTGATCATTCGCCCAGCCTTGGTCGCTTCCCACCCGCGGCGATTTCACCATATCAGGGATTTCTCGCAGCTTGGTAGCTGGCGCGCGCGGCTTCTTTGGCGCTCACGCGAGGCAGAAATTCTATCCAAGTTTTCGGATTGGATTGGTAGCGGAGGAGGGACTCGAACCCCCGACACACGGATTATGATGCAGCGGTTTATTTTGGAAAACCAAGGCTTTATTCCACGCAATCTGTCAAACCCGGCTCCAAAGATCAATGACTTAGCCTAGTTTTGTCAAACGTCTCGGAACCGCCATACGCGAAACCTGAACCAACCAGCCAAGAGGACCCCCAAGGGAACGGTGGATGCGGCACTGCCGAAGAGCCTGAAGGAGGCTTCCTTTGGGCGAGGATGCAGTGTCATATTCGGCGCGTAATTAGGTCCGCTTTCGGGAAACTGCGGAAATGAATGCCCGTGCCACCTTGGCTGAAAGCAACGCGATTGACCCAAACCGACCAATGCCGGCACTTGTGGGGCCAGCAGGCGGCCTAATTCAACTGCGATGAGATTGAGGAGAAGGGCGTCGGCGCTAAACTGGTTACGACGAACTACAGCGCATTTCCCACGCTTGTGAACGTGGTGTTAAGCTTAGTGCCGATGCCCTTAATCGCCGTAATAATCACGAGAGCTACGCCAGCGGCAATGAGGCTGTACTCGATGGCGGTCACCGCATTCTCGTCCTTCAAGAACCTGATGACCAAGCGCATAAAATGGACGCTCCTAAAAGTCGCCGGGCTTCTTCGCGTATCACGCCGTGCCGACCAACTTCACGGCACTGCGCGCCTTCCATCACCACGTCACGTGCTTATGGCTGCCATGCTACAACGCCGCTTGTTTATGTTAATGGAGACCCATTGCGAAGCCGTTAACGGTCCACCTCGCCTATAGGATCGACATCAGTTGGTGACTTTGGTCGCGACGCTTTTTGACGACTGCCAAAGTAGACCAACTAGCACACTCAATCCGCCAGCTGCACCGGAACCAAGGCCGAGGAGTAATTCGCCCTGGGTAAGGCCGAGGACGCGGGCTGCGACGAAGAACGTAGCGACAAATGATGCTATGGAAATAGCGGTTGGAAGGGCGAGAAGATTGAGTTGCCTTAACATAATCGTGCCTCGTCGTCTCTGCTTTGTCTGGGGCGGCCTCAAAGACAGCTATGGACGCGACCATCGCGGGGTTCATATACCAAACACACATTAGCTAACGATTGTTGACGTAGGCAGAATTTATAGGTCGCGGGATTAGAGAATATTAACGACGGCATTGGTAGCTGCGAACGAAGTCCACGTCGTAGATCGGTTCCGAGGTCCGGCCGGCCCGGGGCTACGATGTCTCCAGGTTGGCCCTTAGCTACAAATCACTGCCATAGGCATAGGCGGTCGCTTTTGGGGCACACCGGACATTCCCAGCAATCAAGCGCCCGATGCCCTCGGCCTGAAAGCCCTTAACCCGAGTATTTCGCGGCGGTATGCCTGTCGATTCTGAGAGCCTTGGCGATGGCATAGGGCGTCTCGCCGCTGGCCGCCCGTTTGGCAACCTTTTGGCGCAGTTCAATTCCGATCCGTGGACGGCCAATTTTGACTCCCTTGGCCTTTGCTCGGGCCATGCCAGCCTTGGTGCGGGCGCTAATCTTCTGCGCCTCCACCTTCGCCAAGGACGAAAGCAGGGCCAGCAGGATATTCCTGACCAACTCGTTGTCCGTTGACAGGTGCGGTTCCGTGTAACTGTGGAAAGTTACGCCGCAAGCCGTGAGCCGTTGCAGATGCAAAATAGTTTGCGCCATGCCCTCTCGGCTGAATCGATCCAGCGCCCAAAACAACACGCAATCAAACTTGCGCTTTGCGGCGTCCTCGAACAGGGCGGCGAACGTGCTGCGACCGTCCAAAACAGGCGGACGTCAGATAAAAGGGACGCGGCTGTATTCCATATCGAAGGCTTACGAGGGTCGGATTATCGGCGAACTCGTCAAGCAAAGAATCGGCCCCGCCGATGCGGGCAAAGCCCTGGCTAAAATTGCGGAGTTAGCCACGAAAGGCGGATGGATCGAAAGTTGGGCAAGGGCGTTAGAAGCAAACCGCCCCTTGATCCCGGCGTACATGATTGTGGCGTGGTCGAACGATTGCTATGACGCCCAGGTCATCAACGGCGACGACAAGACCGGCTGGCCGGATTTCGCGTCCGTTCCGGATATTCGCCGCCGCTTCTTCAAGCACCCGTTTCTCATCTTGCCCCATAAGGACCTTTTTGTAGACGTCTGGCGGAAGTGCATGACGATGTTGGCTGCCGACCAGAAGGCGTGAGACAACATGGGACTAGCCACTCTGAATCTCACGTTGGTCCCGAAACGAATGCTGACGAAGGTCGAGGCAGCCTCCCATTGTGGTAGGCCGGTAAAGCGGTTCGAGATTGAATGCCCGGTGCATCCTGTTCGTTTCGAGAACGGTGACCTTCGTTACGATGTTCATGACCTTGATGGATGGCTCGATAGCCTGAAGACAGGTCACGAAGACGCAGACGTGGAATCGATCATCGATAGGCTTGGCTAAAATGACGCGGGTTTCGGTGAAGGGCTTCCAGATATTCACCGACAGACACGGCAGGCCCCGCTGCTACCATCGCGCCACACGGACGGCCATAGACTTAGCAAAAGCACCCCTCGGCTCGGTGGAGTTCTTGGCGGAATGTGCCCGTATAGCCGCACTGACCCAACCTGTCGGAACACCGAAGCCCGGGACCCTGGGAATGCTGATTGCAGCGTATCGGGCGCATGAGGCATTTACAGGCCTTGCCCACCGGACCCGCGAAGATTACCAGCGCATTTTTGACTACTTGAAGCCAATCGACGGCACAGCACTCGTCAAATTTAATCGGCCCCTTGTGGTTCGAATTCGAGACAAGGCTTCCAAACGAGGACGGCGCTTTGCGAACTACGTCAAGGCCGTGCTTTCCATCATATTCTCATGGGGCGTCGAGCGGGATTATCTAAAATTCAACGCGGCAGAAAAGGTGAAGAACATCCGCCGCCCGAAAGGCTTGCCTCAATCAAATCGCCCGTGGAGCGACGAAGAACGTTACGCGGTGCTGGAGGAAGTACCAGCGCATATTAAGCCCGCCGTCGCTCTCATGATGTTCACGGGTCTCGGCCCAAAAGACGCATTGAAATTGCCGCGCAGTTCCTATCGTGATGGCGAGATAGCAACTCGCCGTTCCAAAACCGGGGAGCCGGTGTCCTGGCCAGCGCCAGAGGAACTGCGGAGAATCCTGGCAGCCGCGCCGATGCACGAAGCAATCACGCTCTGTGCCAACTCGGTAGGAAAGCCGTGGACTGAAAGTGGTTTTCGAGCGTCCTGGCGACACATCCGCGTCAGATTGGAAGGGGCTGGTTCGATAGGTCCAGGGCTGACCCTGTATGGCCTGCGCCATACGGTCGCGGTGATACTGCGAGAGTTGGGATACGACGAACGCACGATTGCTGATGCGCTTGGCCAGAAGACCATCGAGATGGCCCGTCACTATTCTGAAGGCGCTGACCTCAAGCCGAAGATGCGCGGCGTGGTCGCCTCATTCGATGCCGAATTGAACAGGAGGCGAACAAAAACTGTCAAACCGACCGGCTAAAACTGTCAAACCTGGTGCGTGTGAAAATTAATGAAATCTAAACGTAGTGCTAATTCAGCAAGTTAACTGGTAGCGGAGGAGGGACTCGAACCCCCGACACACGGATTATGATTCCGCTGCTCTAACCAGCTGAGCTACTCCGCCATTTCGTCATGTCGAGCCGGTCGGCGCGAGATTTAGGGTAGTTCAGGGTCCTTTCCAAGGGCAAAAAATCGCTCCTGCGCGCCGTGCCAAGGGATCGGCACCCATCCCGCCTTTAGGCGCTTTACTCACCGGACCGCCCCGGTCGCCGGTGCGAAATGCTCGCC
>Ga0209517_10006435_pt1 | contig 14519 bp, 19 predicted proteins | sample PeaSoiMetSII2010_FD_187695 | JGI IMG/M metagenome (GOLD analysis project Ga0209517, IMG submission 187695) | Peat soil microbial communities from Weissenstadt, Germany - SII-2010 (SPAdes) (version 2) | ecosystem: Environmental > Terrestrial > Soil > Wetlands > Peat | place: Germany... | reverse complement strand
CCCCGCCCCCACTCATACTCAAGGCGGCGGGGCAACGCTCGCTGTCTTTGTAGAAGGAAAGTTCGGAATGACTCACCAGCAAGGCACCGTGAAGTTTTTCAACCATGAGCGCGGCTTTGGCTTCATCAAGCCAGATAACGGAAGTGATGATGTGTTCGTCCACATCACCTCACTTGCCGACCGGAGTGTCGTCATCACCGAGGGCGACAAGGTCTCCTTCGAGTACCTCTACATCTGCTCGGTTCCCAGGCACCGACGTGGTGAAGCTCAACAGATGGTTCCGTCCCTGGACGTCGCGGCACGACTACATCAAGCAATTGTGCTTCGGTAAAAACCGTCACGATTTTGCTGGCAATGATGCCGGCTTGATCACCGCGACGACGACCGAGAACATGCGCGCACCGCATCGTCGGCCAGCGCAAAGCTAAAGCCAAGGCGAAGACGCCGGCGCCACCGGCGCGCAAAAGCGCGACAGGCAGGCCGATCCTGCATCTACCAAGCTTGCACCGATGACAGCCGCTGCTAGAGCGACGCATAACATGGTATAGACCCTGTTTGGGGGCAGCATGGATTTCTCAGACCCGAAAGTCTGGACAGACGGCTTGGGCGTTGTGATCAGCGCGCCGCAAATTGTTGGGCCGTTGGTGGTCCTCGCAGCAGGGGCTGGATATTGGCTTAAATCAGAATGGGCCAAAAGCGAGAAGGAGGGGCTGGTGCAGCGTGTGGGCGTCTTGGAGCAGCGCGTGCAGCTCGCCGAAGAGCACTCGCAGTTCGCGAGAGAGCGCGAAGAGGATGTGAAACGAGAGCGCGATGAAGTTAGAAAGCAGTTTCGGAAGCTGAAGGCCCAAATCGCCGCTGGCGCTCCGAAAGAGAAATTGGCCGAAACGTCAGCCAAAGTAGATACGGCATTGCGAAATTTGAGCACCGCCAACAATGCACTTGCTTCGGCAATTAGGGAACCTGCCTTTAGGCCCTGGATGGATGACGTCACCGATCGTTCCGGCACGCCGTTACCAGCGCGTGTCAGCGCGACGTTACCAAGCGAAAAAAAATAAACCCCGCAGGAATAGTCTGAGGGCTATCGCCCGCGCCCTCTGACAGCGCACAAGGCGGCTTGAGAGCCATCAGTCTGGCCCCGGCGGGCGATGCTGCCGCTGATCCCATTTGCCCCGGAGTGCCACCACCAAGAAGGCTACAGAAATGAAAGCAGCGGCCAAGATGAAGGCCAGCAGCGCCGCGCGGTACCATCGCAGCGGCTTCGACTGCCTGCCGCGCCTGCGTCCGGCGTGCCGCCGCCTGGTGCGCCGACACCGCGACAAGATCGAGCGCTTCCGCGTGCATTTGTCGAACATCCGCAAGAAGATCGACAAGTACAACGCGCGCGTCGTGATCGCGCGCGTGAAGCGGCCAACGCAGTATGTGGTGTATTAAGAAATTCAGGCATCGTTAAAAATTCACCGCGCAATGGCGAAGGGCGCGATCACGGCGATCGCGCCCTCTTTTTTTGTCCACCTGCCCCACAGAGCGCGCCCCAGGCTGCCATACGGCACCGCCCGTGGGCAACCGGACCTAGGGCTGGCGACGGCCGTCCCTGGGGCGGCCCCTCCTAACCCCACTAGAGTCGCGTTTCGGCCAAAAACTTAGTATCCCCAAGCGCGTAGCGGCCCATTTTATTCGCATAGCCGACGGTGGTGGCCTGCGGCCAACCGGGTCTCACCGTGGCAATGGTCGTGATGCGGTGCTCGGCGAGCAGGCGCAGGATTGTCTCTTTGTGCTTGAGATCCATGACACGAGCCTCCTTCAGACTGTGTTGATTGCGGCGTCAACACGGCACCGGGCATGTCCAATAGGACCGAGTTGGAAAAAGCCATCGAAGCGGCGAAAGCAGCGGGGTGCTGGGGAGGGGATCAGGGCGTTAAGCAATACATAGACGACCAGTCCGAGGTCTATCACGTTCGCGACGCGGTGTGGAAGGCGGCGGGCATGCAAGCGTTTGGCGGTTGCCTTTGCATCGGTTGTCTCGAAAGGCGCATCGGTCGCCGCCTGAAGCAGAAAGATTTTCCACGCGAACATGGGTACAACCTTCCCAACGTGCTAGGCACGCCGCGACTAATGAAGCGACGGAAGATGCGGGCTGTAACCGTCGGCCCGCCGAGATCGGGCAGGCCGAAGCACTCTATTCACTGACGGCGCGGCGAGACGCTGTAAAGCTGGCCTTTGCGGCCCTCTTCCTCAACCTCTAGTTGTGCCCTGCCTGGCTCTAGAAGCGCGCCGCCAGAGGCTGTTTGGGCCTTCGCGGGTCCTGTCCATACCTAGGCCCTTGAACGGGCCTCCCTGGGCCTCCTACAACCTGGGGTTCCCCCTTACCCCGGATTCCCTTATTTATCCTAATCACCAAATAAGTTGACTGCCGCTAAGTCCTTGATTTTGCTGGCGCGCCTGGCAGGGCTCGAACCTGCAACCCCCAGATTCGAAGTCTGGTGCTCAATGCCTCTGCGAGTGGGTTCGCATGGGGATTGGCTACTGGAGGCCATCAGATCTGGATCGGCGGCAAAGCCAATTCTCGGTGGGTTGCAGGCCTCCGCAACCCCCGATGCCGATCTAAAAAGCCGCATAGTCAAGGTGCAAACAACGCTGGTTGCGGGCCCCCGCAACCAACCTAACTATCTGAATTTAATAAGTTATGGCCTTGACGCGAAGTGCGTCATCTTTGTCCGCCGGGCCTTGGGTCGCCACCGGGTCGCCACCAGCTTGACATACCGTTTTTTCGCCCTCAACACCGGCGAGACCCTTCTTGAAATCGAAGTCCGCGGCAAACGTGGCGTCGGTTATTGCAAGAGCACCGCCGGCGCGGTGCGGCCCTTTCAGCGGATGCAGGAACGAAACAAGCCGCAGCCGACCGATAGGGTGTTTCCGGCGAACCACAAAAAGCAGTTCAACCGACTCCTCGATCAAACCGGATTGAAATTCGACCGCGAGGGAAACCGGCGCGCCGCCTACTCGCTGCGGCACACAGACATTTGCTTACGCCTCATGGAAGGCGCCGACATCTACCAGATTGCCAAGAACTGCCGCACGAGCGTCGAGATGATCGAAAAGCACTACGCCTCGCACATCAAGGACCGTTTAGACGCGGCGGCGATCAACATCCGCAAGCCGAAAAAGGGTTCGGAGAAGCGGAGTGGGATAAAGGGCGCGCAGTGAACCCACACTTTGACATTCTTTATTGCCATGTGCGTCGTAACGCGAAGAAACTCGACCCGGGACATTGGTTTTTTCACACCGGCCAATGGGCCGTTTGTGCCAATGCCGCCAAGGACAAGAAGGGCAAATGGCACGTCCACGTCTATTGGGACCGCCCCGGTAAAGAGTTGCCTGAAGGCAGAACGTTCAATTCAATCGAGGACGTTCTGAAATTCGTCAGCGATTACTTCGAGCAGCCGGTCGTCAAGGTCAAGGTAAGTCAGATGCCTCGGCCGGAAGACGACCTCTGCCCCGCAGCGGCTAGAAGGCGGCGAGAGCGTAGCTTGTGCTGCGGCCGCCAGCCTCTTTGCTGAGGATGCCGCGCTCCAATAAATCGTCGAGGTCGCGCAGCGCTGCGCGAGGCGGGCCTGATGGAGACAGACAAGATGAATGGCGTCGAGATCGAGAAGCCCAGGTACGCTCCCTACGCGCTCAGGCACTACTATGCGAGCAAGCTGATCGCTAAAGGCAAGGACCTCAAATACATTCAGGCGGTCATGGGACACTCAAAAATCGAGATTACGTTGAACGTTTATGGGCTCATGCTAGGAGGATCGCGAGGAGGCTCACAAGGAGACTGCTGACGAACTTGTGGCGGAGGTGCTCGAACCCCGCTGTGGCAAATCTGCGTCAAAAACTTCCAAGCAACTGAACTTGAACAATTTGCATCAGCTTCCCAAGCTGGGGGTCGCGGGTCGATATCCGTCGCCCGCTCCATAATTAAATCAATAACTTAGCTGCCAAATCATTTTCATAAGCAGTCGATTCCAGCGATTTCTGCCACAAACTGAGTCCTCGGAACGCGCAGAAATCCTAACTTGTCTGAATCAGTCCGTTTCGGCTTGTGGCGAGTTTGTGGCAAATTTCCCCTCTACGGTGTGCATTGATCACCAGGCGTCTGGGGAATTGCAGGGAATGATTCAAGCGGCAAGCTTTCCATCGTGTCGGTGCGGCTACTCGGCAGACGCGGGCGGCGTGTAGGCCCATGCCCACCGAGGCGGATACTTGCAGAAAATTTGTCGGCCCAAAGCTTGTGAGTGCCGGATGGGACAATGAACCCCATTCCATCGCAGAGCAGCGCACTATTACCGATGGCCGGATTATTCCGGCCGGCGCAGGCTTCATCCGCAAACCCCCGAAGCGCGTTGATTATCTTCTTCGTTACACGCGCGATTTCCCGCTGGCCGTTGTTGAAGCAAAGGCTGCCTACAAACACGCAGCCGACGGGCTACAGCAGGCGAAAGCATACGCCGAGATGCTGGGACTAAAGTTTGCCTACGCGACCAACGGGCACGCGATCATCGAATTCGACTACCTAACCGGCAGAGAACGTGACCTAACGGGCTATCCGACCCCAGCGGAACTATGGGAGCGTTATCGAAACGGGGCGGAACTTCCGCCAAAGGAAGCGGAACGGCTTCTTACGCCCTACAACCACACGGTTCAAAAGGGTGAGCGCTATTACCAACAGATCGCCATTAACAGAACTGTCGAAGCGATATTAAAGGGCCGGCGTCGTCTATTGCTCACAATGGCGACGGGAACGGGAAAAACAGCCGTCGCCTTTCAGATTTGCTGGAAACTCTGGACAGCGAGGTGGAATCGCACCGGCGAGTATCGGCGTCCGCGTATCCTTTACCTCGCCGACCGCAACATCCTCGTTGACCAACCCAAGGATGGGATCTTCGCCGCTTTCGACGACGCCCGTTACAAGATCGAGTCGGGCGAGGTCGTGCAAAGCCGCGAAATGTATTTCGCCATCTATCAGGCCCTCGCCGAGGACGAACGCCGTGCAGGTCTGTTCAAGGAGTACGCGCCCGATTTTTTCGATCTCATCATCGTCGATGAATGCCATCGCGGCAGCGCGCGCGATGACAGCTCATGGCGCGTAATTCTTGAATACTTTGAGCCTGCGTATCAGCTTGGCATGACGGCGACGCCTCTGCGGGATGAGACTCGGGATACATACCTTTATTTCGGCAACCCGATTTATCAATACAGCCTTCGCCAGGGTATAGAAGACGGGTTTCTCGCACCCTACCGTGTCCACCGGATCATTACCGAGTGGGACGCAGCGGGTTGGCGTCCGAGCAAGGACGATCTTGATCGTTATGGACGCGCGATTCCCGATGACGAATACCAGACCAAAGATTTCGAGCGTGTGGTCGCCTTGCGTGCGCGCACTGAAGCCATCGCGCAGCATTTGACCGAATTTCTGAAGAAGTCGGATCGATTCGCAAAGACGATTGTCTTCTGCGTCGATCAGGAACACGCCAGTGAGATGCGCGGCGCCTTGGCGCGCCTCAATCCTGATCTTATGGCGCAGTACCCCGACTATGTCTGCCGCGTGACCTCCGATGAAGGCGACATCGGGCGAGGTCACCTCAGCCGCTTCCAGGATGTCGATACGAAAACGCCGACGATCCTCACGACCTCGCAACTTCTGACGACCGGTGTCGATGCCCCGACATGCAAGAATATTGTCATCGCGCGTGTTGTGGGCTCGATGAGCGAATTCAAACAAATTATCGGCCGCGGCACGCGCGTGCGCGATGACTACGGAAAGCTCTGGTTCAACATCCTCGATTACACCGGCTCTGCGACGCGCCTCTTTGCCGACCCGACCTTCGATGGCGAACCGGTCCGGCTTACAGAGGAAGAGATTGAGGAAGGTGGCGGGACCAGAGTCATTACTGAAACCGACATTGAAAAGCCGGTCCCGACGCCTGACGACGGGCCCATAATCCATGAGCCTCCGGAGGCGGAACACCGTAAATTCTATTTCGATGGCGGCCAGGTCGAAGTCGCAGCCCATCTGGTTTATGAGCTGGATCCAAATGGAAAGCAGCTTCGTGTCGTGCGCTATACCGACTACGCGGCGGAGACCGTGCGCACGCTCTTTCCGTCAGCTCGCGAACTTCGCAAACGCTGGGCGAATGCGGATCAACGCAACGAGATCATTGCGGCACTGAAGGAGCGGGGCATCAGCTTCGAACATCTCGTGGAAACCGCGGGGCAACCGGACGCCGATCCCTTCGATCTGTTGTGCCATCTGGCTTTTAATGCTCCGCTTAGAACGCGCCGAGAGCGAGCCCAGCAGATGAAGCAGAACAATCAGGATTTTTTCGCGCGGTTTTCGCCGGAAGCCAGAGAGATCCTTGAGGAGCTCCTTGAAAAATACGCGGAATATGGCGACGCGCAATTCGTCCTTCCGGACGTGCTCAAAGTGCCGCCGGTTTCACTTCATGGCCAACCCCGAGAAATCATCAGCCTCTTTGGCGGCCCGGATGAGCTCCGGCAGGCTGTAGCCAACCTTCAGGGACATCTCTATGGCTCGTAAATCAAACAAGAAAGCGCCCGCGGCAACGACACCAGAGGCTCTCGCAAGTCTTCTCAAGTCGGCGCGCGACATCATGCGAAAGGACAAGGGACTCAATGGCGACCTCGACCGCCTCCCGCTGCTCACATGGATAATGTTTCTAAAATTTCTGGACGACCTGGAAATCCAGCGCGAGGAGGAAGCAGCTTCATCCGGAAAGAAGTTTCGCGCCGCGATCGATCCGCCCTATCGCTGGCGGGACTGGGCCGCATCTCCTCAAGGTATCACCGGCAACGAACTGCTATCATTTATCAATCAGGACGAGACTATTCGTCCCGACGGAAAGAAGGGGCCTGGGCTCTTCGCTTATTTGAGGTCACTCACAAACGCGAATGGCGATGACCGCCGCACCGTGATCGCAACCGTATTTCGCGGCGTGGATAACCGCATGAAGAGCGGCTACCTGCTCCGCGATGTGATCAACAAGATCAACAACATCAATTTCACGTCAAGCGAGGAGCTTCACACGCTCGGCGCCCTGTACGAAACAATGCTTCGCGAAATGCGCGATGCTGCTGGCGATTCCGGTGAATTCTACACGCCGCGTCCGGTTGTCCGCCTGATGGTGCAGCTCAGCGACCCCCGCCTCGGGGAAACCGTCCTTGATCCCGCCGCAGGCACGGGCGGATTTCTTGTTGAGGCGTTCAATCACCTGGCGGCGCAGGTGAAAACGGTCGCCGATCATCGGCGGCTGCAGAAGCAATCTTTGTTCGGTTACGAACCGAAGCCGCTACCCTATCTTCTTTGCCAGATGAATCTCCTGCTTCACGGGCTCGACGCGCCGCAGATTGATCCGGAAACGCCCTTCGTTACCGCTTAAGTGAAATCGGTGAGAAGGATCGTGTCGATGTCATCCCCACGAACCCACCGTTTGGGGGCGAAGAAGAAAAAGGCATTCAAGATAACTTTCCCGAAGACCGTCAAACGGCAGAAACAGCGCTTCTCTTTCTCCAACTGATAATGAGGCGGTTGCGTCGCCAACGTACTCCTGCGCGGCGTCCTTCGAGGGCGGCTGTCGTGGTGCCTGAGAGTATAATGTCCGATTCGGGTATTGCTCAGCGCGTACGACAGCAGCTCATCGAAGAGATGAATTTGCACACGGTGGTACGTCTGCCTAAAGGCGTGTTCGAGCCGTACTCAGACATCCAGACAAACCTTCTCTTTTTCGATACCTCCGGGCCAACAAAAGGCGTTTGGTATTACCAACACGAGCTTCCGGAACCACGCCGAAGCATGCGCGATCCCAAGTACACGAAAACATTTCCCCTTAGATACGAAGAGCTGGATCCCGTTCTGGAATGGTCTAAGAATAAGAAGCCAACAGCGTCCTCGTGGTTCGTATCCCGCGAAGAGCTCGTTCAGAGTGGATTTTCACTTGATTTTCGGAATCCCACCCGGGCCGCATGCAAAACGCTGGCGCTTCCAGACCTGCTTGCATCTATAGGTAAGCCGGTGGGCGACGCAGCGCAGGGACTTCGAGAATTATCCGCTGCATATACCAAAATAGCCAAGCTCAGTCCTGCAAAGTGGGAAAGGCATCCCCTAAGCGACATGCTTGATCGGGTACGCGTGGAGGCGGAGGTCGATGACGCCAAGCCGTACAAGCAGATTACCGTTAGACTCTACGGAAAGGGGGTGGTGGAACGCGCCGTCATCCAAGGTCGAGACATAAAAACGCGACCTCAGTTTCGCGCGCATGCCGGCGATCTGATTATGAGTCGGATCGACGCCAGGAACGGCGCCTTCGGCATAATTCCATCCGAGCTCGATGGCGCCCTCGTTACTCAGGACTTTCCCATGTTCAGGATTGATCCCAGCAAGATCACGCCGGAGTATCTGGCTCTGCTTTTAAAGTCGGACGAATTCACCCAAATCTGCAAACGTGCAAGCCGAGGCACAACAAACCGCAAGCGCCTCAAGGAAGATCTGTTCCTTGCCGAGTTGGTTCCGGTTCCTCCGCTGGCGGTTCAGGAGCAACTTGTGCGGTTTGCAAAGGACGCAACGATCCTCTCTCACGGTGCTCGCTTTGTTGCTGAGCGTGCTGATGACATTGAGCAAAATATCTGCAATCTAATGCTGGCGCCTTGAGTTTGCCTGTGAAACCGGCACGAGCGCACTGTCCCTTCTCCTTCCCTGGTTTTCTCAATCGGGCGCGAAGATTGTTTGGCGGATAATCCCGCTAGATTTCATTTTGGGGGGCCTTGAACGATCTCCGGCAGCTGTCGCAGGAAGCCGCGCACGTTGTCTCCGGCATGCGCGGCTGGCCCTCACGGCCTGGGCGTGGGGCTCGGCGTCCGTGCTAGCGCCCTGCGAATATTCTGCAGGTTCGCGTGCGCATCGCGCAGCTCAGTTGAGCCGTCGCGCAAGTCCGGCAGCGCGGTCGAAATGCGCCGCAGCAGGGCCATCAGCTCAGTCTTTGTCTCCTCCATCGTTGTGACCGTGCCCATCGCGGCCTTCATGAGGCCGGCTTTGCGCCTTCGCGGCGGGTCGCATCGCCCCGCGACCGCAACGAAGAGGAGGAGTTCTGGAACAGATACTTGCGGCCCTTCAGCCGCGCTAAGGTGCAACGGTCCCGAATAAATAAGGCCCGCATGGGTGAGGGCGGACAGGTAGGAACGAGACAACGGCTGACACAAAACCGGCGCGGCATGTTCCGCGACGAGCTAGACTGCTGACGGATTTTCCGGCCTTTTTTGCCGGGGACTGAAGGCCCCATCCTCTCCGCAGCAAAGGAGAGCACAGCCTATGAGCACGAATGACCTTCTCGACAGGATTGCGCGGCTGGATCACACGCCGTCGGACGAGCCCGTGATTCCCGAGCCCGAAGTGATTGGCTTTTTCGTCAGCTGGGTGCGTAAGCTTCGCCAATGGAAACAAAGCACCCTCGCTGACTTCGCCCGCGTTTCCCTATCAACCGTTGAGCGCGTCGAGCGCGGCGAAAAAGTGAGCGACGAGGCGCTTGAACGCATTGCTGAAGCGCTTGGGTATGAGCGCGGCTCTTTTACTGCGCCGCGTCACCGGATTGGCCTTGAGCAAGCGGCAGCCGAGGTCGCCGAAGAATTTGGGCAGATCGAACCGGTCAGCGTCAGTCCGTTACGCACGCAGCGACAGGTCCGCGCGCTGGCGACATCTCATGGGCGTGAGCAAGAAGCTGCTCACCCCTTCCGTCATCGATGCGGTGGTCGAAAATGCGCGCCCCAGGGGAGTGTCACATTATGACGTTCTGCGCCGCGACCGCGTAAATTGCCCCCGATAAGTTCTCCGTCACGCATCCTGCAATGACAGCCTGCGGCCGACACTTGTTTTTTTCGGGGCCTGCGGCTCCCGGCCGTCAAGGCCACGCCCCCGTCAGACCGGGGGGCGCGAATGCCTGCGGCGTCGCGGCCTGTGACAGCCCGTCCCCGCTCCTTGACGCGTGGCTAGTCCAGGTTGCATCCGGTATCAATCGGCGGTCGCCACGCGGCAGCAGGCATCCCTGTGCGAGGCTGAAGGTTGATTGGTCGGTCTTTTTTGTCCGGGAGGGATCGGCCGCCCGAAGAGAGATCAAAAGAAACTCAGTCGCGCGCGAGGGGTGTCATTTCTGCCGATCAGTCACTCAGCTGATCAAGAATCTGTTGGTACCTGCGAACCGCACCAACCGAGGCTCCTTTGTTGTAGTACTTCTCGGTGGTGCGTGGGTCGGTGTGCTGTAGCAGGGCCGAAGCGATCCCCATGCGGTCGCCAGCGACGGTCGCCACCGTGTAGACGGCGCAGTCGCGGAATAAATGAGGGCTCACTGCAACACCAAGCTCTCGGAGCGTGGTCTCGGTGATGATCTCTTCTATGTAGTTGTAGGCCAGCGGCCCTCCCTTGGTGGAGGGCCAGAATGCCTCGCCCGGCTCAAGGAAGAGCGGGTGCCAGCGCTCCAACCATCGGTCTATATGTGGGGTGAGAATCTCGGGTACTGGCCGTTCGTCGGGTCGCCCCGATTTCGTCTCGCCGGCTTCCAATATGATCCACCAAGTCTCACCGATCCGGCGGATCTGCCGACCGATGCACAACTTGGCGTAATTGCGCAACCTAATCGGGCAAAGCGCAAGCAGAGCGATCATCAGGCCGTCACGTACGAGCCGAGCGCGCGCAAGGTCTGTGAGATGACCGCTTGTTTCACCGCGCCTGATCAGCTCAAGGCCAAGCGTTAGCAGCTGGTCGGACGAGACGATGCGATCGTATTTGGGTCGCGGGCACGCCTCATAGTGGAGATCGGCCTCAACCTCGGCCAGCCAGGCAAGGTCACGCCTCGGCGCGAGGATCGTGGCGACTCGCCGGATCTTGCCGATATAGCTTGCTCGCGTGACCGAACCGACGCGGTCATGCAGTTCGCGGACGAAGGCATCGATGATTTCCGGCGTCACGTGTGCGCCGGCCTCGGCGTTCAGGTCGAGCAAGCCGTTTCGCCGGCAGAAGTCGAGTAGGTAGCCGTAGGCCCGTACCAGACTAGCTCGCGTTGACGGTTTCATGCGGGCTGCGGTGCCACCCGGCTTCAAACGCTGCCCAGCTATGCAAGCCCGCTCCCACCCCTCACGGTCGGCGGTCGGCCCGTCACATAGAGGACAGGCTTTCACTTTCTCAGGCATGGCTCTTTCTCTTGGGAGGCAGGTTTATTGGCGCCTCACCGCGCGCCAAATCGGTGACCATCTCACTGAACAGGCGGGTCGCATCAAGCGTCTCAAGGCCGATGTAGAAGTTCCGGGTGGTCGCGATGTTGCGATGGCCGAGAACGCGGCGGACGAGTTCATAGTTGCCGGGATCCGCCTTGAGCATGATGTAGGCCGCAGCATGCCGGAATTGGTGCGGTGTTATCTCTAGACCGAGTTCTTTCCAGAGGCGCTCCGAGACCTGTTTCGAAAGCGTCTTGGTGGCCTTCTGCGGGTGAGCTTCTCCGGCAAAGAGGTAGTCGTGGTTGAAGCACCGCATCAACTGCGGCCGGTACTGATGGATGTATTCATCGATGATGGCCGTGGTGGTCGCGTCGAACGCGAACTCCAAGGGCACGCCGTTCTTCACGTCATAATCAGGAAAGACGAGCATGTAAGGCGCTTCCAGGCCGCCTGGTTTGACCAGATTGAGACCAATCTGGATCGAGGCGAGGTTCTGCATCCGAATAGGGGCGCGGATCAGGATGAGGATGGCAATTGCAAGTTGAGCGGTGACGGCTGCTCTGTAGGGCTTCGTCTTACGATTGGCCCTGGCCGCGGCCATGAGCTTGTGCGGAAGCCGCACGACCTCCCGCCATATGTCGCTCTGGGCGATCTGGCGTATCAGTTTCCGGTTCTTCTCGGTGAGACCCGTAGAGCGAAACTGCTCAAGCGCGATTCTGATTTCGTCAAGCCGCTCAATCTCTACCTCTGAGAGAACCTCGCTACGGGCTAGCGCCAGCAGCTTCGCTGCGAGATCGATGGTGTAGAGCGTCGGCTTCTCGCCGTTCTTTTCCCAGTAGTACTCTATTAGGATCTCGACGCGATCAGCGCGGAGAAGGTCCCGGAGGGATTTGAGCTCCTCGAGCGGAATGCCTGCCGCGACGGCGGCTCGGACAGCAGCGATCAGTTCCCGCCGGCGCGTGTCGATGGTGGACTGCTTGCACGGCCGGAAGATTCTGCCGCTCACAGTTTTGTGGCGTTTGCCGATCCGCACGCAATAGGCGTCGATGTCATCCCACAGTCCCTGTGGAAAGTCCTCACAGGCGGGACCCGCGGAGCGATTCGCATAGGCCGGTTCTGTCAGCTCGAACGGGGGCCAGCCAGGAATTCTAGCGACACCGGCATTCCAGTGCCTGACCAACTGCCTTTGCCGTGAGAAGTCGACCATTTTAGAAGCTCGTTTCCTTGCGATAGGCGATGAAAGCCTCAACATGGCTGTCGCGGACATCATCAGGCCGAACGCCAAAAGCGGAGAGGAAGCGGAAGAAGGGCGACAGCATGTCCCGCGCATGGCGATCCGGGACCTGCTCCAAGAGCGATCGGTAGGAGGGGTCCATGGGCGCTTTGCGTCCGCTCTCAGGCATCTGCCTGTTGAACCAGAGAAGAGCCGACCGTGCGTTGGCGCGGTGATTGGCGAAAGTCTTGGCGTTGACTCCTAGCCTTGCAGGATGAAGTTTCTTCACCGCCGGGCCAATGGCTGCAATCCGGGTCGGGATCAGGGGAAGCGGCCGATCAAGGTACCGTCCCATCTGGCGCAGCGATGTGCACCAATGGCGCTTCTGTGCGGGCGTAAGGTCCTCATCCTTGTCGATCGCGGTTAAAGCGTCGGCCCAGGAGGGCTCGCCTATCAGCGCTCCTACGATCTCTAAAGGGCGGTCGATGGCATTCATTGGGACAACCTCAAGTTTCTTATCGTTGCCTTGGGATGGATACATTTGGACAATACTTCCATTTGGGAAGACGTGCAAGGAATATCATCCATCAATACACCTACATACTTTCCTAACACGGAGTCTATTAAAGCTTTCTTGTAGTACGCTGTTGCTTGTTGTTGGAGATGAATTCGGATTTATCTCGTACGGAAATGCGATCACCCTGATACTCGCTCGTTGAGCCGAAGCTGTGCTGGGCAGCCCACGCATCAAGCTCGGATTTGCGGTAAAGGATTTTCCGCCTGCCGAAGCGTAGGAACTTTGGACCGCCGCCATACACACGGAGCTTGTCGACATAGGACTTGCTAACACGCAGATGGGAGGCCGCTTCTGGCGTGGTCAGCAAGCGTTCGTCGGTCGCCTCGCGAGACTGATGAGTTGAAACCCGCGGATCAGGCGGGAGCGTCCTGGAATCGGTCATCAGTGAACTCCTTGTCGATATCCTTATCGACAGGGTTGTCTCTAATGCCCGGCATAGAATCGACGGGATAATTCTATGTTTTTGCTCTGCGTCTTTTTCGGACACCCCCGGTGAACACCGGCCCGATCCGAAGGGCTTCCGCTAGATGCTCGCTTGCCCTTGGTCCCTGGCTAAACATGGCGGAGCGACGCTCGAATCGCCTCCGCTCGCGATTGTCGCTGCTCTGCTGAAGCAGCTCGTCGCGGCAATTGGCTACCGTACTAGGCTTGATGAGCCCCTGCGAGAACTGAGGCCAGTTATCGGCGTGCCGCGCAACGCACGCCGCGGCCTCGTCCTTCCCCACGCCATTTTGCATGAGAGCGTTCATGCAGGCGGCGGCATGTATCTTAATTTCGCGGGCGGCCGCCGAACGAGACCACTTCCGCTCCGGCATTCGGCCGGGCTTTAGCTTCGGATCGAAAAGCTCCGGCAAAACTCCGCTGGCCACGCTCTCCAGCGCCGCCATCAAATCGATCAGCGGCTTTAAGCCTTGGCCCGAAAGGCCGCGAGCGTGCAGAAACGAATAACACGCGTGAAGAGCATGATTAGTACCGAACCGGCCGAAATCCTCTTCGGACTGCAGTAGCTCGGCCGCGTGCTCCATTTCCTCAAACACGACCTGCTCGGCCCGCGCTAGGTCCGCTTCTGGTTCGTGACGCGGAAATTTTGAGGGTGGCAATTTGCAGGTCGATTTCATCTGACTCTAGCCGTGCGATTCGGAATCGCTGACCATTGTCGCCTTAAAGGCAAGGAATGCAATTCGGTAAAGGTCGCTGGAATGAAGGGTACCGCAGCGGACCGGCTGCCGTGTGATACCAGCGGTTAGGCCGTCAGCTTATAAACGAGACAGGGAACCGTTGAAGGACTCAATGTCCGCTTATCACCTCGCTTCAGACCTTACATCGAGAGCGTGTCTTGGTCCGCTAAGTGCCATGTGTGGACGGCTCCGAGTTGGCAAGGATTTTCTTCACGTGTGCAGCATTGGTCGGTGCAGCCATGTGTTCGGCCTTTTAGCGCGGTTCGCATGACCGCTGGCCATAATGCCA
>Ga0209517_10006434_pt1 | contig 14519 bp, 11 predicted proteins | sample PeaSoiMetSII2010_FD_187695 | JGI IMG/M metagenome (GOLD analysis project Ga0209517, IMG submission 187695) | Peat soil microbial communities from Weissenstadt, Germany - SII-2010 (SPAdes) (version 2) | ecosystem: Environmental > Terrestrial > Soil > Wetlands > Peat | place: Germany... | reverse complement strand
GGATGTGGTCCCCGCTGATGGAGATAGTGTTGAAGCGCGGGGTGAACAGCGAGCCGAACTCGAAGGTGTCCACCACCAGCCGCATGGAGGGCGCCGGCGGGTAAATGTATTCCTTCTGCGCGATGTATTCCTTGAGGATGTCGTTCTGGATGGTGCCCGAGACTTTCTTCCAGTCGGCGCCCTGCTTTTCCGCCACCACCAGGTACATCGCCCACAGTACCGAGGCCGGCGAGTTGATGGTCATCGAGACCGTGGTCTTTTCCAGGTCGATGCCACCGAAGAGGATCTCCATGTCCTCGAGCGAGTCGATGGCCACGCCGCACTTGCCGACTTCGCCCTCGCTGGCGGCGTGATCGGAGTCGTAGCCCATCAGCGTCGGCAGATCGAACGCCACCGAAAGCCCGCCACTGCCGGACGCCAGCAGGTACTTGTAGCGGAGGTTCGTTTCCTCGGGCGAGGCGAAGCCGGAGAACTGCCGCATGGTAAAGAGCTTGCCGCGGTAACCCGTGGCGTGGATGCCTCGCGTGTAGGGCGCATGGCCGGGATAGCCCAGGTAGCGCGCGTACTCCCAGTCTTCGGGCAGGTCGGCCTGCGTGTAGAGACGCCGGATGGGCTCGCCGGAGATCGTGGTGTAGCGCGCGTGCCCCTGCTCGTCGAGGTTCACGCCCGTGGGTTTCCCGATCGGCCGCTCGGGATTCTTCTCCAGCGTGGGCAGCAGGGTGTCCTCGGCCCACTGTTTTTCAGAGGCCGAGGGATGCCGTCCTTCAAAAACTTCCTGGATGGGACTTTCAGCGACGTTGGGCTTGTGGGGCTTGTCTTTGGGCGTCATGACGGAGGCCAATTACCTCGCAATCATAGAGGATGCAGAAAACCGGGGCAAGAACACAAAGGTGTGAGCGCCGACACGGCGTCCGGTGCTACCGGGCTTCGCGCTGGTGGGCTCGCGCCAGCTCCCACGCCTTGGCATACTTCCAGCTCACGTAGGCGGAATGGTAGAGGTGCAACAGGAGGCCTTCGCGGCCGTCCAGCATCCCAAGGCGGAAGAAGTAGTTGTAAGCGAAAGTGGCGATGGGGCGCAGAACGATGTCGCTAACGCTGAAGGGCCGTGGGCGAGCCCCGTCCACTTGATTCCAGACGCTGGAGTAGCGATTCATGTGCTCCAGGTAGTAATGCAGGGTGGGATAGGTGTGGTGGATGAGTGGGTTGTGGAACCGGCCTGTTGGCTGGTCAGGGTCACCTTTCAATACCACCCGGTCATGAGGATCACGCCCAATGACGAGTCCCTTCCCGCGGCGGAACAGGCGCAGCTTGGCATCGGGATAGAAGCCCCCGTGGCGCATCCATCGTCCCAAGAACAAGTTCTTGCGTGGCATCCAGTAACCATCGAGAGCATGGGGATCGGCGAGGGCGCGACGAATCTCTCCCGCAAGGCCAGGGCTTACTTCTTCGTCAGCGTCCAACGACAGCACCCAGTCTTGGGTGCACAGCTCCACCGCATAGTTCTTTTGGGCCGCGTAACCTCTCCAGGGCTCGACGATCACCTTGGCGCCAAACTGGCGGGCAATCTCGCAGGTGCGATCGGTCGAGCCAGAGTCCACCACGACAATCTCGTCGGCCCAGTGCACACTTTGCAGCGTGCGTCCCAGGTTGGCTTCCTCATTCAAAGCTACAACCGCGATAGAGAGGCCCATCTCTGAAAACCGCCGAGTTCAGGTTTCTGGAAGCACTATATTCTCACAGGTTTCTTGAAGACCACCCGCGGCTTGTTTCAACGGCAGCGTGGGAGTTTCCTCCGTCCATTCAGCACTCACGGCGTGGAGCCGGGGGAGAAGGTTCCGCTGAGCCCTTCCTGGGCTCAGAGCCTGCCTGGAGCGAGCTGGCCGCCGCGGGCTCAAACGCCCGCGGAATGGGGTTATTTCTGCTGCTGTGGCTGCATCGACGGTGGCTCGGCTGGCTCCTGCCGCTGCTGGATGCCGGGAACGCTGGGCATGCGCGTGACCTTGCCGCTTTCGGCGTCGGCGATGTCGATGCCGTTGTGGGTCAGCGTCAGCCCCATGACCCGGTCCAGCTCGACCCTGGACTTCTCATAGGCGGCCATGCCGATGACCACATTGGCCTCCGCCTGCGCCAGGTCGCGCTGGGCTTGCAGCACCAGGGTGTTGGTGGAAGCGCCGAGGGCGTATTTCTTCTGCTCGGCGTCCAGCGATTCGGAGGCGAGCTGGCGCGCGCTGCTGGCCGCGTCCACTCGCGCGCGGTTCTGCTGCACCGAGAACTGCGCGTTGCGCACCTGGATGGCGATCTGGTTCATGAGCTGCTGCAGCCGCATCTGCGCTTGGCGATATTCCAGCTCGGAGCGCACCTGGTCAGCCTGCGCCGCGCGGTTGCGGATAGGGATGTTGACGCTGAGTCCGACGGCATAGTCGGGCGCGTTGTAGCCGAACAGGTTGGAGAACGCGTCGTTGAAACCGGTAGGCGGCGGTACCGGCGTGGGTGCTGTGCAGAGGGAACTGGGCAGCCCTGCGCATAGGAAGGGGTTGGTGTTGCCAGCCAGCGCGCTGGCGCCATACCAGGCAACCAGGTCCACGGTGGGCAGCAGTTCATTGCGCGCCGACCTCTTGGTGAGGTCGCGATTCGTAAGGTCGATGCGCGACTGAGCCAGGTCGGGGCTGTGCTGCAGCGCGTCGCTGATCAGGTCCTGAACGGGCACCACCGGCTCTTGCTTAGGCAGTTCCATGGTGCTGGTAGGGATGACGGGAGCGGCGGCCAGTTGCGCGTCGGTCATGTTGCGGGTGAGCGCGTTTTTCATGAGCAACTGCTGCAGTTGCAGGTTGGTCTGGGAGACGATCAGGTCCTGCTGTCCGGAAGCCACGGCCGATTCGGCGCGGGTGACTTCGATGGGCGCCAGCGTGCCGATCTCCACCTGCTTCTTGTTGTCGGAGAGCGTTTTCTGCGCCAGCGCCAGCGAGTGCTCCTTCACCCGCACGTCGTCATAAGCGCTCACCAGATCCCAGTAGATGTTTTCGATCTGCGCCACGGTGTTGATGGCCTGCGAGCGGAAGGCCACGTCGGAGATTTCGCGGTTGTTCTTGGCGATGGTGATGAAACGCCGGTTGGCGTTGATGCTCAGCCCCTGCAGCAGGTGCTGCGTGAAGGTGATCCGCATGCCGCTGCTGATGAGCGGGCTAAGTTGGCTGAACGAGCTGTTGGTGGTCTGCCGCTGATTGTTGAAGGTGACCGAATAGGTGGTGCCGGTGGGCAAGTATTGCGTCCATCCGAAATTGGCGGTGCCGGTGTTCTGAGCCAGAGTCGACGAGCCGGAGGTGAACAAGCTGGACGTGGGCTGCACGAAGTGCTCGAGGCTAAGTGTCGAGGTCAGGATGGGGTCATAGGAACCGATGGGCGGTCCGGCGCCTAGGGTCGAAGTCACCAGTCCGGAAGCGCCGGTGCCGGCGCCGCCGGTGGCCGCGGTGGTGCCGCCCGCGCCCGCTCCGGTCGAGGTGGCGCCGACTCCGCCCGCGCCGATGGTGCCCACGCCGCCGCCGGGCGTTCCCTGCACCAGTCCGGTGTTCACACCGCGCGTGGAGGCGCCCGACTTGGCGCGCAGGATGTCGGTGTCGGCGATGGGCAGGTTGTAACGCGCGATGGCCAGGTCGAGGTTGTTCTCCAGCGCCAGCGCGATGGCGTCATCCAGCGACAGGTAGATTTTCCCCTCCTTGATCAACTGGTCGATGCGCGCGCTGTTGGCGAGGTTGGGCTCAGGCACATACCGCGGCATGTACGGACCCACCACGTTGGGGAACTGCGAAACCGACTTGGAATAATCGGTGGTCTGGGCGAGCGCCGGCGGGCAAAAAACCGCCACCAGCAGGCCCGCGGTGATCAACCGCGCCGGGAGTAACAGGACTCGGGAAAAGCGCATTCGGTTATCTCCGGAAAACAATCAGTTCCAACCTCAATACAGACTGCAAGACACGAGAATCGTCACCCGCTGATACGCAAGGAAGTCACGGATGGTTTCATTTTTCTGCCGCGCGGCGCGTCCGTCGTCGCCGCGCATGTCACTCGCGGGAAGTGGGATAGTATAAACCACCGGTTCGCGTGGCCTGCTTGCTTGCTGGGCCGCGAACATCGGCAGCAATCGTGCGCAACCTGAAAATCACGCTGGCTTACGATGGCAGCGACTTCTACGGATGGCAGGTGCAGCCGGAGCGCGCGACCATCCAGGGCACGCTGGCCGCGGCTATCGAGCGCGTGACCGGCTCCAGGGTTCTGCCGCAGGGATCGGGCCGCACCGACGCCGGCGTGCACGCGCTGGCGCAGGTGGCTTCCTGCCCGATAAACGCCGACGCCGGCATTCCCACGGAGCACCTCGTGCGAGCGCTCAACCACGTGCTGCCGGCGGCCATTCGCGTGCTGAGGGTGGAGGAGGCCGCGCCGGAGTTCCACGCCCGCAAGTCGGCACGCGCCAAGACGTACAGCTATCGCATCTACCGCGGCGAGATCTGCCCGCCGTTTCTGGCGCGATACGTCTATCACCACCCTTATCCGCTGGAGGAAGAGGCGATGCGCGACGCGGCGATGGTCATCGTCGGCGAGCACGACTTCACTTCATTCGCTGCCGTGGATCCGGAACGCGGCCGCGAAGAGGAGGAATCTTCGAACGTGCGCACGATTTATTCCTCGGAATGGACTCGCGCAGGAGAAGAGTTTGCTTACACCGTGCGCGGCAGCGGTTTCCTGCACCACATGGTGCGCAACCTGGTGGGGACGTTCCTGCTCGTGGGCAAGAGCACGCTGGATCGCGCGGGCATCAAGCGCGTTCTGGAGGCGCGCGACCGCTCCGCCGCCGGTCCGACGGCGCCGGCCTGCGGGCTGTATTTGGTGAGCGTGGAGTATTGAGGATCGGGTCATCGGGTGATTGGAACGGGATAGATGAAAGCACGCGAAGCGTGCGGAATAACGTAGCCCACGGCGTAAGCCGTGGGACTCGAAGTGGAATGAAGTAGAAGCCCGCGAAGCGGGCGACAGAATGTTGTAGGCTAGGCCAACATGGCGACAGACATCCAAATCGGCATGCGACGGGTGATCTCGCGCAATCCCGCCACCGGAGAAACCCTGCGCGAATTTGAATGCGCGAGCGCGGCCGAGGTCGGCGGTGCGGTCGAGCGCGCGCGGGCCGCGCAACCTGCCTGGGCGGAGCTTGGCGTGCGGGCGCGGGTCGAGATCCTCCGGCGCTTCCAGTGCCTGCTGCACCAGAACAAAGACGGCATCGCCCGCACCATCACGCGCGAGAACGGTAAGCCGCAGGTCGAAGCCTTGCTGACCGAGGTGCTGGTGGTGCTGGACGCGGCGCGCTTCCTCATCGAGAACGCACACGCTCTGCTCAAGCCCGAGCCCGTGCCCCACGGCAACCTGGTGATGAAGACCAAGTCGGCGCACCTGATCCGCGAGCCCTACGGGGTAATCGGAATCATCTCTCCGTGGAATTACCCGTTCTCGACGCCGGCTACGGAAGGACTGGCAGCGCTGGTTGCGGGGAACGCCGTGGTAATCAAGCCCTCGGAGTTCACGCCGCTGGCGGCGCTGGAGCTGGTGTCGCTGCTGTACCAGGCCGGCGTGCCTGCGGACATCTTCCAGGTAGTCGTCGGCGATGGCTCGGCCGGCGCCGCGCTGGTCGAAGCGCCCATCGACAAGATCATCTTCACCGGCAGCGTGCACACGGGCAAGCGCGTTGCCGAGATCGCCGCCGGGAAACTGCTTCCTGTAGTGCTGGAGTTGGGCGGCAAGGATCCCATGCTGGTGCTGGACGACGCCGACCTGAACGTGGCGACGAGCGCCGCTCTGTGGGGCGCGTTCATGAACGCCGGCCAGACGTGTCTCTCGGTCGAGCGCTGCTACGTGCACGGCAACCTGTACGAGAAGTTCCTGGCTGCAGTGGTGGAGAAGACTCGCAAGCTGCGCGTGGGCAACGGCCTGGATCCGGAGACCGACATCGGCCCCATGATCCACGAGCAGCAGTTACGGGTGGTGGAAGCGCACGTCGCGGATGCCATCGCGCGCGGCGCTCGCCTCCTCGCCGGCGGCCGGCGCCTGCCCGAGCTCGGGCCCAACTTCTACGCGCCCACGGTGCTCGCCGGCGTCACACACGAGATGCTGATCATGCGCGAGGAGACGTTCGGGCCCGTCCTGCCGGTGATGCCGTTCACCACCGACGACGACGCGGTGCGACTGGCCAACGACTCCGAGTTCGGCTTGGCGGCCAGCGTCTGGACCAGCGACCGCCGGCGCGGCGAAGCCCTCGCCCGCCGCATCCAGGCGGGCACGGTTATGGTCAACGACGTGATCAGTTGCTTCGGCATCAGCGAAGCTCCGCACGGCGGCGTGAAATCGAGCGGGCTGGGCCGCGCCCACGGCCGCCTGGGCCTGGAAGAAATGGTCCGCATCAAGTACCTGGATTCCGACCTGCTGCCGCGCGTGCGCAAAGTGTGGTGGTTCGGCTACGGCGGGGAGTTCGCGCGGCAGATGGAAGGGTTCGTCGACTTTCTGTTTTCCGGGAGTTGGGTCGGGCGGCTCAGGGGCGGGCTGCGGTCGATGAAAGCGTATTTCCGCAAGGGGAGACTCTAGTAAAATAGGCTGCACTGGTGAGGGCGCAACGTCATCATAGGAGATCGAGAGCCCGTGGCCACAACCCAAACGCAACTAGCCCAGCTCCCTAACCACAAAGTGAAGATCAAGAAGCCGGGGCAGCGCGCCTGCAACGAGAAGGACGCCAAAGGCAAGCTCTGCGGCGGGCACCTGAAGCGTTGGTTCTACATGGCCGACGTCAAGGAGCGGGCCTGCGGCGATGTCGCCAAGGCCTTCGGGCCGGACGCCGAGATTTATCGTTGCGAATTCTGCAAGACGCTCTACCTCCCCAACGCGGAGGATCCCAGCGGACTCAACGTGGCGGGCCAGGGGCAGATCTCGACCTTCGGGCTGACGCTGCCGCCGAAGGAGAAGTGAGTACTGAGTTGCGAGTACCGAGTGGCGAGTACCGAGTGGCGAAGACCGAGGGAGTAGGTACTCGGTACTCGGTACCCGGTACTCGGTACTACTCCTGATGAACCGTTCGGACCTGATCTACGACTGGAACCAGGTATCGGCGCCGCAATTGGCGCCGCGCGGACCGGTCCTGCTCAACGACGAATCCCTGCGCGACGGCCTGCAGTCCCCTTCCGTCCGCGATCCTTCCATCGAAGAGAAGATCGAGATCCTCCACCTGATGGAGTCCCTGGGAATCGATTCCCTCGACCTGGGACTGCCGGGCGCGGGCCCGCGGGCGCAGCAGCACGTCGAGGCGCTGGCGCGGGAGATCGCCCGGGCTCACCTGAAGATCAAAGGCAACTGCGCCGCCCGCACTCACCAGAACGACATCCGCCCCATCGCCGAGATCGTGGAGAGGACGGGCGTGCCCATCGAGGCCGCCACGTTTATCGGCTCCAGCCCCATCCGCCGCTATACCGAGGATTGGACCGACGATTTTCTGCTGCGCACCACCGAAAACGCGGTCAAGTACGCGCGCTCGCTCGGCCTGGAGGTGATGTACGTAACCGAGGACACCTCGCGCTGCGATCCCGCCACCATCAAGCGCCTGTACTCGACCGCCATCAACGCCGGCGCCCGCGCTATCGTCGTGTGCGACACCTGCGGGCACGCTACGCCCATGGGCGTTTTCGCGCTGGTGCGGTTCGTGCTGGAGGAGGTGGTCAAACCCTCGGGCGAGAAGATCCGCGTGGATTGGCACGGCCACTGCGACCGCGGGCTCGCGGTCGCGAACTCGCTGGCGGCGCTGGCCGCGGGCGCCGATTGCGTGCACGCCTGCGCCATCGGCATCGGCGAACGCGTCGGCAACACTCAGATGGATCTGATGCTGGTGAACCTGAAGCTGATGGGCATCGAGCCCTGGGCCAAGCAGGACCTGACCAAGCTGAAAGACTACTGCCAGGCGGTTTCGCGCGCCACCGGCGTGCCTATCCCCAAGAACTATCCGGTGATGGGTGAGGACGCCTTTCGCACCGCCACCGGCGTGCATGCCGCCGCCGTGATCAAGGCGCTCCGGAAGAAAGACATCGAACTGGCCAACACCGTCTATTCCGGTGTACCCTCGCACTTCTTTGGTCTGGACCAGGTGATCGAGATTGGCCCCATGAGCGGCAAGTCCAACGTCCTGTTCTGGCTGGAACGCAAAGGACTGCCGGCGTCGGAAGAAACGGTGAACCGTATTTTCGAGCGCGCCAAGCAGTCCAACCGCCTGCTCACCGAACAGGAGATCCTGGCCTGTTGCAACGGAACCTCCGCCTAGGGCCGCGCCATGTCCACGCACTCCACGCCGGGCGCCGGCCGAGCCCAACCGCAAACCAAGCTGGACATAACTTTCCCCGCGCAAGTCGATCGCATCGCCGGCGTGGTGGAGAAGGTCGTCGCCCTGGCGCGCCAGTTGCACGGCGAAGCCGACAAGGAGCAGGAAATCGCCCTGGCGCTGACCGAGGCCCTGGCCAATGCCGTGAAGCACGGCAGCAAGAACGATCCCTCGCTCCAGGTGCAGTGCCAGGTGATCGACGAGGGCTCCGCCCTGACCATTATCGTGCGCGATTCCGGGCCCGGATTCGATCCGGGGAGCGTCGCCAATCCCCTGGAAAGCGCCGGCTTGAGCGCCGATCATGGCCGCGGCCTGTACATGATTCGGCAGCTCGTGGACGAGGTGCGCTTCGAGCGCCGCGGGGCGGAAATCCACATGACCAAGCGGTTCTGAAAGCAGTACTCAGCATTCAGCATTCAGCAGTCTCTTCGTGCTTATGTTGACATCCGCGCCATTTGTCGCTATCATGGGCGACAGAATGGTCAATGAGCTGCGGGCGGTCGTGCGGGAATTAGGTGGCGAGCACACCTTCGGTCGTGCGCTCTCCAGCGACCACGATCTGCGTGAGGCCATCCGGGAAGGATTCCCGCCGGCCGTGGTCGAGGAATTGATGCGGGCCTCGGGCTTGACGCTGAAGGAACTGGCCAACGCCCTCGATCTCTCGCCCCGAAGCTTGCAGCGGCGGCGGCGCAGTGGCAGGCTGGCGCGTTACGAATCCGACCGGCTTTACCGTCTGGCTCGCATTGTCGCCATCGCCAATGAATATCTCGGCGGCCACGAGACCGCTGTGCGCTGGCTCAAGCGTCCCAATCGTGCCCTGGGCGGTCTCGCTCCCGTCACGGCCATTGACACGGAATTGGGAGCACGCCAGGTCGAGAACATCCTGGGCCGCATCGCCTACGGCGGAATTAGTTGAGCCGGGTTTATCGGGTCTTGCGCAAGAAGTATGCTCGCACGCCGTTGGATGGGGAAGGAGCCTACCGTTATGGTGGGCGCTGGTCGAGCCCCGGAACTCGCCTCAGCTATACGTCGGAGCATCAATCCCTCGCCCTGCTGGAGTATTTCGTCCATCTCGACCAGGACGATCCTCCACCCGATCTCGTTTTGGCGGTTGCGGAGGTGCCCGACGACTTGACCCGAGAGCGGATTGCGGCCAGTGATCTGCCTGCAAACTGGCGCGAGCCCGCGGCTCCGCCGGAACTAGCCCGGTTCGGCGATGAATTCGCTCAACGAGCGCAGCATTGCTTGTTGCTGGTACCCTCAGTGCTTGCTCCCGCTGAAAGTAATTGCCTGATCAACCCTGAGCATCCCGACTACAAGAGGATTGTGGTGGGCGGCCTGGAGCCACTCACCTATGACCCGCGCATGTTTGCCAAGCCGCGTAGCCACCGTAGCCGGGGAACATCCTGAAGACAGCAATCAGCAGTCAGCAGTCAGCCAAATCCTTGAAAAGTTAGACCGAAAGGCCCCACCGCTCCCGGCGTGAACTGCCCTGGTTTTGCTGAATGCTGACTGCTGATTGCTGACTGCTACCGCGGAGTGCTGTTGTAATATTGAGCCTCCAGCCATGGCGCTTCCCGCCTCCATCAACGCCCATACAGCGGTTCAGCATGAAATCGTACGGCTGGCCGGTCTGCGGGATGTCCACCTTGCCATGGAGTGGTTCCGCTCCCACGAGCCCGAGCTGCGCGACTGGCAACTGGAAGTGGCCGCCATTCCGGCGCCGCCGTTCGGTGAAGGCCCGCGCGCGGAGTGGCTGCGCTCCAGATTTGTCGAATTGGGGCTGGAAGACATCCAGATAGACGCTGTGGGCAATGTGCTGGGCGTGTGCCCCGGGTTAGACCCTGAGGAAAAGCTGGTTGCTGTAACGGCGCACATCGACACCGTGTTCGCCGCCGGCACGCCCTTGAACGTCCGCCGCGAAGGCGACCGCCTGCACGGCGCCGGCATCTCCGACAATGGCGCGGGCATCGTGGGGCTGCTGGCGCTGGCTTCGGCGCTCGGTTCGGCCAAGGTACGCCATTCCGCCGGCCTGCTGTTCATCGGCAACGTCGGCGAAGAAGGCGAGGGCGACCTGCGCGGCATGCGGCACATGTTTTGCGAATCTCCCTGGAAGGACCGCATCGGCCCGACGGTCGTTCTCGATGGCGCCGCTACCGATACCGTTGTGACTCAGGCGCTGGGGAGCCGGCGCTTCCAGGTCACCATCACCGGCCCAGGCGGACATTCCTGGAGTGACTTCGGAGCTCCCAACCCGATCGTGGTGCTGGCGCGCGCCATCTCCCGTTTCAGCCGCACCGAGTTGCCGGTCGAGCCCAAGATCAGCGCCAACGTGGGCGTGATCGGCGGCGGCACCTCGGTGAATTCCATCCCTGAATCGGCGAGCATGCGGGTGGACATCCGCTCGGCTTCACCGGAGGAGATGGATCGGGTGGAACGCGCGCTGCGGGAAGCAGTGGCGGAGGCGGCGTCGGAATATCCCAAGCGCGCGCGCAACGGCAGCAAGGGGATCGGCTATGAAATTCAGCTCATCGGCTGCCGTCCGGCGGCGGAGCTGGACCCGAACGCGCGCATCCTGCACGTGATCCGCGCCGTGGACGGCCACCTCGGCAACCGCGCCCGGCCCCATCGCGCCTCCACCGACGCCAACATCCCGCTGTCGCTGGGGCGGGAGGCCATCTCCATCGGCGCCGGCGGCAGCGGCGGCGGCGCCCATACCTTGCAGGAGTGGTACGATCCGGCCGAGCGCGGTCTGGGATTGAAGCGCGTGCTGCTGGCCGTGCTGGCGCTCGCCGGCGTGAAATGAAGAAACCCTTTGCCACGGATTTGCACGGATTCGCGCGGATTTTTTCTTGTTTTCCTCTGCTTATCCTGTTTCTGGGTGGCGCTGTGAATGTTAGCGGCGCGGAGAAGACCACCTCGGCTGACACGATCTTTCTTCACGGCGACATCTACACCGGCACGGCGGGCAAGCGCGCGCAAGCCATGGCGGTGCGCGGCGAGCGCATTGTTGCCGTCGGCTCCGATGCTGAAATCCAAAAGCTCAAGGGCAAGCACACGCAAGTGGTCGACCTGGGCGGGCATTTCGTAATGCCGGGGTTTAATGACGCGCACGTGCATCTGGCCAACGCCGGGTTCGAGAAGCTTTACGTCAACCTGACCGGCGTGCATTCGCTGGCCGAGATGCAGGATCGCATTGTCGATGCCGCGAAGCGCACACCGGCGGGAGACTGGCTCACGGGACGCGGCTGGGACCACACCCTGTGGCCCGGAGAGAAGCTACCCACTCGTCAGGACCTCGACCCGGTCACCGGCGATCATCCCGCGATCTTTACGCGTGTGGACGGTCACATCGCGGTAGCGAATTCGGCGGCGCTGAAATTCGCCGGCATCACCGCTTCTACGCCAGATCCCGCCGGCGGCAGGATTGACCACGATGCGCACGGCGAGCCCACCGGCATTCTGCGGGAAACGGTGAAAGACGATCTGCTCGCCAGAATCCCTCCGCCCTCGCTAGCGCAACGACGCCGCGCGCTGGTGCTTGCCCTGGCCGATGCTGCTCGCTGGGGCATCACCTCCGCCCAGGATTATTCAACCTGGGAAGACTTCCTGGTGCTTGAGGACCTCGAGCGGGAAGGCAAGCTCATCGTGCGCATTGCCGAATGGCTGCCGTTCAACGACTCGCTCAGCTTATTGGATCTGCACCACTCGCATCACCCGGAAACTGATCCCTGGCTGCACACCACCATGCTGAAGGGCTTCATGGATGGCTCGCTGGGATCGCGCACCGCAGCGATGCTGGCCCCCTATGCGGATGATCCCGGCAACACCGGCCTTTCGCGATACGACCAGGCGAAGCTGAACCAGATGGCGGTCGAACGGGTGCGGGCGGGCTTCCAGCTTGGGTTTCACGCCATCGGCGACCGCGCCGTGCAGATGGCGCTCGATGCTTTCGCCGAGGCCGAGCGCGATGCCCGCAAGCGCGGCCAAGTCCCAGCCCAGGGCTTCCGCTTCCGCGTCGAGCACGCGCAGGTCACCACGCCCGAGCAGGTAAAACGCTTTCACGAGCTGGGGGTGATTGCCTCCATGCAGCCCAATCACTTGCTGACCGACATGCGCTGGGTGGAATCGCGCCTGGGCAAAGAACGACTCGCCCACTCCTATGCCTGGAAGGAATTCCTGGATGCCGGAGTTCCGCTCGCCTTCGGGACTGACTATCCCGTCGAGCCCATCACGCCGTTCCGCGGCTTGTACGCGGCGGTCACGCGCCGCAGCGAGGACGGCCAGCAGGAGTACTTCCCCGACCAGAGGCTGACCATCGAACAGGCCACCGCCGCCTACACCGCGGGTTCGGCATACGCCGAATTCGCCGAGCACTACAAGGGATTACTCCAGCCCGGCATGCTGGCCGATCTCGTGGTGCTCGACCGGGACATCACGCGCGTCGAACCCGCCGCAATTCTCAAAACACAAGTGTTGCGAACCATCGTCGGAGGCAGGACCGTTTATGAATCGGGTGATCGGGTCATCGGCTCATCGGGTCATTGATTCGCGAGGCCATCGCGCCTCCACAATCACCCGATCACCCGATGACCCGATGTCCCGATCCGTACCCAGACTGCGCCTCTGCTAATCTAACCACCCCGTGTCCAGATCTCTCAAAGCCCATCTGCTGCTGGTGCTGGTGACGTTCGTCTGGGGGGTGACCTTCGTCCAGATCAAGGACGCGCTCAACGACGTCTCGCCGCTGCTGTTCAACGCGGTGCGCATGGCCGTGGCGGCAACGGCCCTGCTGCTGATCTTCCGCCGACACCTGCGCATGACCGCGGCCGCGCTGCGCACCGGCCTCTGGATGGGAACGCTGTTGTGGATGGGGTACGAATTCCAGACCACCGGCCTGGTTTACACCACGCCTTCCAAGTCGGCGTTCCTCACCGGAGTGTCGGTGGTGCTGGTGCCGCTTTTTCTGGCGCTGATCTGGCGCCGGCACATCAACCGCTGGACCGCGCTCGGCGTGCTGGCCGCCTTGATCGGCCTGTACCTGCTCACCGTCCCCAACGCTGGCTCCGGCGGCCTGTTCTCCGGGATCAACAAGGGCGACGCGCTCACCCTGGGCTGCGCCATGACCTTCGGCTTCCAGATTATCTTCATGGGCCGCGCGATGCGCTCGCATCCCTTTGAGCAGATCGCGACCTTGCAGGCTTGCGTCGCGGCTGTGCTGATGGCCGTCAGCGTTCCGCTGCTGGAGAAGCCGCACGTGGTCTGGTCGCCGCGGGTGGTGATCGCGATCCTGGTCACCGGTCTGCTGGCGACGGCTGCCGCCTTCACTATCCAAGCCTGGGCCCAGCAGTTCACACCCCCCACCCACACCGCGCTGATTTTCGTTCTCGAGCCGGTGTTCGCCTGGGCCAGCTCCTACCTGTTGCTGGGAGAGCGCCTGGGGAGGCGCGCCGGCCTGGGCGCGATCCTGATTGTCGCCGGGGTGCTCGTGTCGGAACTGAAGGGTAGCGCCAGCCAGCCCAGCGAAGAACTAGGTAACGGGGCGGGAGTTACGATCGGCAGAGAAGAAGCTGGGTAACGCTTTGCCGTGAGTTGCATCTAATGTTACTGGTACTTCTGTACATGTCCATTCCAGGGAAACACCACCCTGCAAGGTATAATCGGACACCGCCGGAGGGAAAGTAATGGATCCGCGTGTAAACGGTCTTGTAGAAAAAATGAAGAGTCGCCGCGTGAGCTCAACTTTGTTGGTGGTGCTTACGCTGGCGGTGGGCATTCTGATCGGCAGCGTCATCTCCACCGGGGTGAAGGGGAAAGAAGCGCAGAAGCCGGGGGAGACGGCCACGCCTTTGGCCGTGCCGCCGCTGCAGCAGGGTTCCCCCTCTGCCTTTGCCCAGATCGCCAAGCAGATCGAGCCGTCGGTGGTGAACATCAACACCGAATCCCAGGTCAAGCCGCGGAAGCGGCGCGGGCTGCCCCAGGGACACCCGGGCGGGCAGGGCAACGATCAGGACAATCCCTTCCAGGATTTCTTCGACCGCTTCTTCGGCGGAGACCAGGGGGAAGCGCCCGAGGGCTCCAGGGAGCGTTCGCTGGGCTCGGGCGTGATCGCCGATGCCAA
>Ga0209517_10006433_pt1 | contig 14520 bp, 13 predicted proteins | sample PeaSoiMetSII2010_FD_187695 | JGI IMG/M metagenome (GOLD analysis project Ga0209517, IMG submission 187695) | Peat soil microbial communities from Weissenstadt, Germany - SII-2010 (SPAdes) (version 2) | ecosystem: Environmental > Terrestrial > Soil > Wetlands > Peat | place: Germany... | reverse complement strand
CGGATGTTGCTCCAGAGGTTCACTTCGAAAGCCTGTACGTCGGCCGTCGCCGGTGCGGGTCCCGTATAGGCATTGACCGTACTCGTCGGCGCTTGTGCCGGCGTTGCGGTCGTTGGGGCGCCGCCGCCGCAGCCGGCCAAGACCAAGGAGGCCGCCAGGGCGAGCAAGCCGGCAATGCGTGTCATGTGGTTCAACTTGTTGCGGTTGCTGTTGCTGACGCTCATGCTCAATTCCCCATGCAGTAGGCGGCGCTTTGCGCGAATACCTGCCGCAGCGAATAGCCGTTCTGGAAAGAAGTGATCATCGTGTTGACTTGCGTGACGTCGGCCGCGCTGGCGGGCGCGCGCAGACACACATCCTTGAACACCCGAGTGACCTGGCAGCTGGCAAATGCGGTGGAATTCTCGAGTTCGGTTCCCAATGACTTGGCGCCGTTACCGCTGCCGGGCAGCGTCGCGCTCCAGCCCAGCACTTCATTGGGGCCGGTACGCCAACGGTTGTTCCAGCTATCGTCAGGCGTCGAGAAGCCCTGCGGGAAATTCGTGGCGTTGATGTGATACTTCGGTTGCACCTGACCGGCGGTGTACACGATTTGCCCGATGGGCCAGGAGGTTGCCCCAATCTCGCTCGCGGGGTAGGAGAAGTTGTAATAGGCGAAAGCCTGAGCCATCGGGTCCATGCCGCTGTGGCAGCCGATGCAGTTGTTCAAGAACAAGGTGCTGACGCCGCCCGGACTGCGGGTCACGTCCTGACGAATGCGATCCGGGGGCCGGGTGGTGTCCATGATGGTCTGCAAGTCGCTGCACAGGTGATTCATCATGGTGAAGCGGAACATCGCCCGGTTGGTGCCGTTGACGAAGAACGCACTGGCCGCGCCGCGCGTAGTCATGATGCCGGCGGTGGCCGCCGCGGGAATACCGGTGAGCGCCGACTGGGTGCTCGACACCAGATGCGCCTTCAAGTCGACGTTGTTGTCGTCCATCGTCTGGTACATATCGTTGTTCGCCGGCGAATAGGCCGGCACGCCGGACGCCGAGTCGGCGATGTACACAAGATCGGCGCTGAGCAGGGTGTTGAACGGCACATTGTCGCGAACCATGCCCACGACCGTCGCGGTATAATCGTTGAGCGGTGCGAACACCGTTTGATCGCGATTGGTCCACGGCGTCGCCAGGTTGCGGATCGTGTTGTTATAGAACGCCGGATCGTTGGTGGCGATGAGCGCCGCACTTACCGGGTCGGTGGCCATCATACTTGCGAGTACCGTGGCCGAGGGCGGCACGCCGGCGATGCGGTTGTACATCCGCGTGGCCTGATCGGCGTTGGGACTTTGCGCGAAAGCGTTCGCACCGAGCAGCGCCAACGCTCCGGTGCAAAGGCTAGCGCGAATCGTCACTATCGTTTTCATCCCTTTCTTCATGTTCACATCCACTCGCGTGAGTTGCGTAATCAGACGTAGCACAAATATACGCAGGGAAAGGCCCTCGGGTAATGTCTCATCCGCACGACGTCGGCGTTTCGCGACATTACATGCGGCTCATTGCCGACCTATCCTGCATCGCCATTGGCGGATATCCGCCCCGGCGCACAGAGAATCGGATGTGGGCAAGTTCTTCTGTGAATGCGTTAACAGAACGCACATGAGCATCGAACCAAGATGCAGTTATGATAGCCATTAAGTTCAATGGCACCGCGCGCACATGCATGCTGGTGCTGAACCGAACGTCGAATCTGCAGGTAGCCTAAATAAATGAACTACAACCGTCCGTGTGAGACTCGTCACGGTTTCGTGAGACTCGCAGCAATCGTCCTGCCGCTGCTGATCGTTCTCGGGTGCTCGAGTGCCCAGAGCGGGCATGCGCCCGGAGTTGCCGGTGGCGAGACTTTGACTCCCGGCGTCACCAACTACCCGCTTGCCTATATCAAGCAGCCCGTACCGACCACGGACATCGACGTACGCGACCTCATTACTTCGATCACCGGCAGCGACCTCTATGTGCGCGCTCAGGCGAGCGCCGGTGGAATGGAAACCAACGTCACGAAGTCCATTACCAAGGGCATGGGGGCCGTGCGCGATCTCGATGTGTCGCCGGACGGCACGAAGATCGTGTTCTCGCTGCGCTTGCCGCTGGATCCGAACAAGAAGAACACGGATCCCACGCAGCCGAATTGGAAAATCTACCAATACGACGCCGCGACCAATGCCGTCACTCAGCTCACGACGGACGACATCACGAGCGGTCACGACGTGGGCGCGCATTATCTACCGGACGGACGGATCGTGTTCGCCTCGACCCGGCAGCTCGCGACCCAATCGATTCTGCTCGACGAAGGGCGACCGCAATACCAGGCGGTGACCGACAATCGCCAACAGTTCATCTTTCTGTTGCATGTCATGAATGGCGACGGCACCGGCATGCATCAGATCAGCTTCAACACCAACCATGATTTCGCGCCATCGGTGTTGGCCAACGGCCAGATCGTGTTTTCGCGCTGGGAAGTGACCAACGGCACGGATCAAATCAGCTTGTATCGAGCCAATCCGGACGGCACGGGATTGGAGCTCTATTACGGCGCGAACAGCCATGCCACCGGCGCGAACATCGCGGGTACGAACGACAACGTGATTCAATTCCTGAACGCCCGCCAGCGCGCCGACGGCAAGTTGATCGCGATCGATCGACCTTTCTTGGGGACCCAGCTCGGCGGCGATACCCTGCTCATCGATGCGGCGAACTTCGTCGAGTTCGATCAAGCAAGCACGCCCACCCCTGGCACGTCGGGCTCCGGACAAACCAGCGCCACCGCGTTGGGCATCACCACGGATGCCAACAAGCCGTCGCTGGGAGGACGGTTCGCATCGGCCTACCCGCTCTACGACGGCACCAACCGGATGTTGGTGAGTTGGGCACCGTGCCTGATCCTGAATTCGGATGGGTCCACCTCCGTGTGCACCAACGCCAACACCACCGGCGCCAATGTGCAACAAGCGCCTCCCCCGTACACTATTTGGATCTACGACTTCGATGCGGGAACCTTGAGCCCGGTAATCAGCTCAGTACCCGGCACCGAGATCGTCGAGCCCGTTATTCTGCAGGCTCGGACGCCGCCTGCAGCATTCATTCCCGACGCCGTTCCCACCTCGACCGCGGGGCAGACCTTGGTTGCCGACCAGGTGGGTATCTTGGACATCAGCAGCGTCTACGATTTCGACGGAGTCGACACGGCAAAACCCAATATCGCTCAGGTATCGGATCCCGCCCAGGCAGCGTTCTATGAACGGCCTGCCCGCTTCATCCGCATCGAGAAGGCCGTCGAGATTCCCGACAAGACGGTGCGCAAAATCAATGCGTCCGCATTTGGGCCGGCCGGCATGGGTATGCGGGAGATTCTCGGCTATGCGCCGATTCAGCCCGATGGGTCGGTGCAGATCCAAGTGCCCGCCAATGTTCCGTTCACCATCGATATTCTCGATGCGAACGCGCGCCGCATCACGGCCCAACATACGAGCTGGCTGCAGCTCATACCCGGCGAAACGAAATCCTGCAATGGGTGCCATAGCACGGCGAACAACACCTCGCACGGGCGCTCCGGCTTGACGGTGGCGGTCAATCAAGGCGCCCCCACGACCGGTCAGCCGTTTCCCGACACCAACCCCGCGTTATTCGCGAATGCCGGCGAGACCATGGCGCAAACCCTGGCGCGGGTAAGCTGCGCCAGCGGGAGTGCTCTGCCGTGTTCGCAAATCTTGAGCACCGACGTGATTTACGCGACCACATGGACCGCCGGAGTCACGCTGCCGGCCACGCTACCTGCGGATTCGCCGATCTCTTACACCTACTCGGGCACCGCGGGACTGTCCGAAACGCCGCCGACCAACGCGAATTGCGTACCCTGGAGCGCGCAATGCCGCGTCACCATCCATTACGCCAATGCCGCCTCCCCCAACCAGCTCTATATTCAGTCGGTGTGGAATCTGGCGACGCGAACCGCCACCGTCAAGGGCATTGCCAATAGCCCGGCAACCTGCGTGACGTGCCACAACACCGTGAACGCCATGAACACCATCCAGGTACCGACGGGTCAGCTCGATCTGACCGGCGGGGCATCCTCCGTCGATGTTACGGTAGTGACCTCTTATGAGTCGCTCCTGTTTCCTCGCGACGAGCAGGCGCTTAATATGGGGGTACTGCAGCCTGTGCTGATAGGGGGTGCTCCGGTGACCCTGCCGCCACCGATGACGGCCGGCAGCGCGAACGGTTCGACGGCCTTCTTTGAAATGTTCGACGGCACTTTTCATGATCCGGTTCTCGACCATACAGGGTTCTTGACGCCCGCGGAGCTACGTTTGATTTCGGAGTGGTTAGACATCGGCGGCCAGTTCTACAACGATCCCTTCGTCGCGCCCGTAGCGAACTAGGAGCCTGTCTGGCTATATTGCGTGGCCGCGACCGCGGCAGATTTTCCCTCAATCGAGGCGGAGCCGACGTAGTTGGGTCAACACCCAATGAGGAGGCGACAACGACGAGTGAGGGGAAATCTGCCCGGTCCCGAAGGGTTGGCAGGGACCTGTATCGTGCGTTGCTGTTGAGCCAGGCCCGATTCGCTGGGTCCGTGAGATGGGGCGTCTGCGGTGTTGCGCGGCTTGCCCGTAGTATGTACTACGGGCCGCGCCGCGCGCCTTGCATCCGCTCCCTCTCCCTGCCAACGCGGCTCGCGCAAGATAGCCAGATAGGCTCCCGCCAATGAGACGTCTGCTGGCTTCCGTGCTGCTGATGCAGGCGCTATGTGTAAATTTTGCGTGTGCCGGAGAACGACTGCTGCAACTGGTCGTCACGCAGCCTTTCTTGGAAATGCGTTCCGGTCCGGGGCGCGGTTACCCGGTGGTGTACGTGGTGGGCCGCGACGAGACCGTCACCGTGCTGTACAGCCGAACCAACTGGTTCAAAGTGCGCGCCCCCCGTGGTCAGGAAGGGTGGACACGGCGCGAAGAATTGGCGCTCACCGCACTGCCTTCCGGCGCTCCGGCGCCCATACCACCCTACCCCGACTTTACTTCGCATCGCTGGGAAGTGGGCGCGGGCTATGGGGTCTACAACCGTGAGAATCTGGTCACCGCATACGCCGATTATGGGCTCACGGACAGCATCGACATCGAAGCCGTGGTGCAGCAGGCCTTCGGCACGCTCGACAACAGAGTCGTGGCCTCGATCGGCCTGCGTCACACCTTCATACCCGAATGGAAGTGGTTTTCACCCACGGCCGGCATCGGCACCGCTTATCAGCACATCGCCGACAAAGTACCTCCGGCCCCGCTGGAGAGCAACAATCAGATGGCCTATGTGTCGTTGGGTGCCCGCGGCTTCATCACACGGCGATTCATGTGGCGCGCCGATTGGCGTCACTACGTCGTCTTCAACAATTTAAACGTGTACGAGGACCTCGAAGAATGGAAATTCGGCTTAGCAGTATTCTTCTAGCGGCAGCGTTGCTGTCCGGCTGCGGCTGGTTTCATCGCGGCGAAAAACCACAGAACCAAGTGGTCGTCGAGGAGCCCCAATCGGATCCCTCGGTCGTCGAACCGCAGGTCACGCGGCGCGCGGTCACTACACCCAAGATCAAGGCCAAGGACGTGGAACTCGGCGCTTATTTCGGCGCCCTCAGCATCCAGGATTTCGGTGTCAATCCCGTCTATGGGGCGCGTCTTGCCTATCATGTGTCCGAGGATGTTTTCCTGGAAGGGTTCCTGGCGACCTCCAAAGCCGGCACGACCAGTTTGGAAGATGTGTTTCCCGATATCACGGTCGTCAGCAATGCTGGGAGACGCTTCACGTATTACGATTTGGACTTGGGCTACAACGTACTGCCGGGTGAAATATTTCTGGGGCGGGGACGTGCCTTCAATTCACAGCTTTACGTGACCGTGGGCATGGGCGACGTGAAATTCGCCGAAAGGGACCAGTTCGCATTGAACTTCGGCGTCGGCGAGCGCCTTTTGATAACGGATTGGCTCGCAATGCATTTGGACGTGCGAGATCACGTGTTCGAGACCAGCCTCACGGGGCGCACCAAGAACGTCGATAACATCGAGGCCACCCTGGGCTTGACCACATTTTTCTAAGCTTCATTGCCGATGCAAGAGGAGATATCGATGAAACACTCAACAGCAAAATTCTTCAAGGGCTGCGCCTTGGCGGCGATCGCCATCGCATCCACGGCATTCGCGGCGGATGCCGGCGGTCCCGCACCGGCATTTACCCTCACCGCGCTATCCGGTGGACAGGCCGCTTTGAGCCAGTACAAGGGCCAAGTCGTCATGGTCAACTTTTGGGCCACGTGGTGCGGACCCTGCCAACAGGAAATGCCGCTGCTTGATCAGATGTACAAGAAGTACAAGCCCGCCGGATTCACATTGATCGGCGTCAATGTCGACAAGGAAGCGCCGGCCGTGAAGGAACTGCTCGCGCGCAAGCCCGTAAGCTTCCCGGTCCTGCTCGATCCGGCCAACCAGGTCAGCAAGGAGTATCACGTTGACGAGATGCCGAGTTCCGTGATCATCGACCGCAAAGGCGAGATCCGCTATATCCACCGCGGCTATAAGCCCGGCGACGAGAACGATTATCAGGATCGCATTCGTCAGCTCATCCGGGAGTAGTCATGCGAAGAATGCGTCCCGTTGCGATCGTCGGTGCCCTGCTGTTGTCGAGCGCGTGCAGCAACATTCAGCCTTGGGTAAAGCCCTATGAACGGGATCGGCTGGCGGATCCCATCATGGCGTGGAACCGGGACGCGATTTCATCGGCCTACCTGGATCACATTCGCGAGGCACGAGAAGGGTCGCGCGGCGCCACGGGCAGCGCGGGCGGCGGATGCGGCTGCAACTGACGTGATTCCAGCGTATCGCCACCTGACCCGACTCGCTGCGCTCACGGCGCTCCTGCTGGTGCGCGCGACCAGCGCGGACGTGCTGCCGGACGATCGCGCGGATCTGTTCTACAGTAAGTATAGCGGCGGCGGCATGGACATCACCGGCGAATCCGTGCTGGTACGCAAGAAATTCACGGAAAACTTCGCGGTCGAAGCCAACTATTTCGTCGACAAAGTCAGCGGCGCTTCGGTCGACGTCTTGAGCAACGCGAGCGTCATCAAGGACGAACGCAAGCAAAAGAGCGGCACCGTCCAATACATGCACGACAAGACCACCTACTCCTTGTCGTACATCAACAGTACCGAGCGAGACTACATCTCCAACACGACCCATGCCTCGTTGAGCCAGGATATGTTCGGCGACCTGACGACGCTGACGCTCGGGTGGGGACGCACCCGCGATGGTGTGGGCGAAAATAATGGTACCGCCGATAAACCTATCATCGCGTGGCTCGGTCATGCGGAGAGCCAAAGTTACAATGTGGGGCTGTCGCAAATCCTGACGAAGAACTTGATCGGCGGCTTGAACTTCGAAGTCATCACGGATGACGGATACCTAGCCAACCCCTATCGATCGGTTCGCTATCTAGATCCCAGCAATCCGGCAAAAGGTTACTCCTTGGCCAGTCAGGTCTATCCGGACACCCGCACCAGTACGGCGATACAGGGCCAGGCGAAATACTACCTGCCGTGGCGGGCGGCCGTAACGGGCTCCTACCGCTACTACAACGACACCTGGCATATCACGGGGAATACCTACGAACTCGACTACACCCATCCGCTCGCGAACATATGGATCTTGGAAGGGCGGCTGCGGTACTACAAGCAAGGACATGCTTCTTTCTACAGCGACTTATTGCCCTTTGCCGGTTCGCAAAATTTCTATGCGCGAGATCAGGACTTGGCTTCGGCGGAAAATACCACCATCGGCGCGAAGGTCACCTACGCGTTCTTGCCCGACGGCTGGAAGATGTTCAAGCGCGGTACGGCGACATTGGACATCAGCCGGATCAATTTCCATTACCTGGACTTTACCGACATCAAGGACTATGGGTTGCCCGAGTATCAGCCCGGCGATGAGCCGCTGTACCACTTCAACGCCACCGTCTTTCAAATCTATATGTCGATGTTTTTTTAAGGCGCTGCGCGCCGGACCTACGGGGTATTCCCAGGCGCTGCGCGCCGAATCTACGGGGCCGATGCGGCCCCGTCCTTTAGCCGCTCGCTGCGCGAGCATTAAATCAGTAAATATCGCGGGCCTGCTGACGCCACCACACCAGCAACATGGGGGCGAGCGCCGCGCCAATTGCCAGCGTATCGGCAACCCAATCCCAAAAGTCCTTATCTCGGTGAACGATGGGCAAACCCTGCACGATCTCGATCAGCGCACCGAACGCCGACAACAGGGCCGCAATCACGAGGATGTGCAACCTCGGAAAGGCTGCCGCCGCGAGAACCGTCAACACATAAAAGGCGATAAAATGCTCTGCCTTGTCCCATGGCACCAGCTGCAGTGCATGCTGTGGAGGAATAACGGCACTGTAAAAGGTAAATGCAAGGGCGGCGAAAAATGCGATCTTGGCCAGCCGCGCAAGTGATGATATTCGCAACACGGGGTATCCAAAAACAGTCAGCATAACAAAGTGCCGTGCCCGGACATGTCGCGGGGTGACTCTCCCGGTGCTTTTTTGCTTAAAATGTCGTCATCGAGAATATTCGAGGGCACGTCATGATGAAACGCTCGTTCTCACGCCGCACACTGGTCAAAACGCTGACGCTGGGAGCAACGGCGGCCGCGTTGGCGGCACGGCCGGTACTCGGTGCGGAGTCGGACAAGCTGGACGTCAAGGATCCTGCAGCCGTTAGCGTGGGTTACGTGGAACATGCTGCCGAAGTGGACGTCAAGAAATACCAGTCCTACGTGAAAGGGTCCAATTGCGAAAACTGTTTGCAACTTCAGGGGACGGCGGGCAGCGCCTATCGCCCGTGCACCTTTTTCAAGGGAAAACTGGTGTCCGTCAGCGGCTGGTGTTCGGCCTGGACCGCCGAAATGTAATTCGGCTATCGCTTCAGCCCGGCCGCCATGGCGTTGCGTGCTTGTACGCCGATCGCTGGGAAATCGGTGAAAAAACCATCGATGCCGCGAGATAAATAGCGTTCTATCTCACCATACAGGTTCCCGTGGTCTGCCGGTACGGCGCCCACCTTGAGATCGTCGGGCAAGAACTCGTTCTCCGCGCGAAACGTCCAGACATGCACCGCCAAGTCAAGGGCATGCGCATCAGCCACGCCTTTGGGGGTAGCCAGCGACTTGGCGATGCCGATCGCATCCGCATACTCGGCAATGCGGCGCATGTCCCCCAGTTCGTACTCGAGAAGCTGAACCAGAGGCAAATGCGTCATACCACGGAGTTGCATCAAGTTGTTCGGGTCGAAGGACTGAATGAAAACCGGTGAGCCCTCGCGGCCATACTCGAACCTCTCTAGGGCCTCGAGGACGGCAGCCTCCTGCGCGAGCCCGATGGCGGCGAAATGAGCCGGATGCTTGGTTTCCGGATAAACGCCGATGCGCGGTCCGCTGCCGCGCCGCCGGTTGGCATCGGTGGCCAATTGCAGGATTTCATCGAAAGTGGGGATGGAAAAGCGGCCATCGAACGCCCGGTTCAAGGGGCGTAGCTCCGGCAGCCGCTCGCGCGCCCGGAGCGACTTGATCTCGGCCAGCATGAAATCCTCGGTGAACCAGCCCGTCATCGTCTCGCCATCAATGACCTGGGTGCGCCGTCGAGCCGCGAACTCCGGATGATCCGCCACGTCGGTGGTGCCGCCTATCTCGTTCTCATGACGAGCAATGAGCACACCGTCCCGCGTCATCACCAAATCCGGCTCGATATAGTCTGCGCCCTGCTCGATGGCGAGCTGGTAGCTCTCCAGGGTATGTTCTGGACGTTCTCCGCTCGCACCACGGTGCGCAATGACGACGACGTTGAACAAGGAATCCCTCGTTGCGAAACCACTCATTGTAGCGCATTCCACTCCGGCCGAAGCTCCCTCATCGGGAGCCCCGGCCATGTGGTAGGAACTCGAGCCGCTAACGCGGTGGCGCCAGTGGTGCAACGTTCGCCTCGTGAGCCGACATCACCATATTGGTTCCCGGTACCCACGGTTCGCGCTGTTGAACCTCCCCACTACGCCGGTCGGCCAGCACGGACGTCGGTTGCGCCGCGAAAGCGACGCCGATGGCAAACGCCGCGGCGGCCGCAATGATCACTTTTCGACGGTACATTGGCATCCCCATCGGCACTAGCGAAGCTGCGGCGGGTTCGATCCCGGACTATCGGTCCGTACAAACTGCGGCGGGCTCGTCCCCGGATTATCAGCCTGTGCAAACTGCGGCGGGCTCGTCCCCGGATTATCAGCCTGCGCAAACTGCGGCGGGCTCGTCCCCGGATTATCGTTGAGAGCAAAGGCGGAACCAGTGACGGCGCAGCACGCGGCAATGGCGATTAGACTAAACTTCATGGTATAGCTCCTGGTTGGTTGAGACATGCAGAAAAACGGACCGCCAAAATCTGGTGATCGGTATCGGTATAAGCGACGGCAAGACCGAAATACCCTCACGCCGCACTGAAAAACTTAATCGAGGCGCACGCGATGCCGTTTACTGACTGCGCAGGGGTTCAGTTCATATGACGAAAGGCTTCAGATGCCAGTCCCGGCGAATTTCACTCAGTTACTGACGGAATGGCGATCCGGCCATCCGCACGCGCTGGAGCGGCTGACGCCGCTGGTCTATGACGAACTGCGACGGCTTGCCCGCAACCACATGCGCACCGAGCGGGGCAGCCATACGCTGCAAGCCACCGCCGTAGTCCACGAAGCGTTCCTACGTCTCGTTCAAGCCAACGTCGAATTGCAGGATCGCGCGCATTTCTTCGCGCTTGCCTCCAGACTCATGCGTCGGGTGTTGGTGGATCATGCCAAGTCGCGCTCGCGCATCAAGCGCAATGCCGGCGTCAGAGAACTCAGCATCGGCGACCCGGACCCGCTGCCGGTCACAAATTTTGACGTCATTGCACTCGACGACGCCCTGGAGAGCCTCGTGCGCCTCGAACCGCGCCTCGCACAAGTCATCGAATTGCATTATTTCGGCGGCCTGACGTACGAGCAGATTGCCGAGGCTGGCGGCGCATCGACCGCGACGGTTCATCGCGACATCCGGCTTGCCCGCGCCTGGTTGCTCAATGAGATCGGCTCGAGCCGCCCCGCATGATCTCGCGCGCGCGCTGGCAAAAAATCCAATCGCTATTCGAGGAAATTGCCGACTCCGGGCCTGCCGAGCGCGCGGCTCGTCTGGCGAGCTCGTGCGGCGACGATACCGAACTGCGTAAGTCCGTGGAATCGCTGCTGGTATCCGATCAGCGAACCGAAGATCCGCTGATGAATGCAATCGGCGAGGCGGCGGAATCGCTGTTGGTAGAACACCAAGACCGCCTGCTCGGCACACGGATCGGCCCCTACCGCGTCATGTCCATTCTCGGACACGGCGGCATGAGTACCGTGTACCGAGGCGAACGCGACGACTCGCAGTACCAACAAACGGTTGCCATCAAGGTGCTGCATTACGCCACGCTGCATCCGAGGTTGCGCAGCCGGCTGCACAGCGAGCGGCATATTCTCGCCACGCTGGATCATCCATCGATCGCCCGCCTCATCGACAGCGGCGACCTCGAGGACGGCACGCCGTATCTGGTGATGGAACATGTCGACGGGGAAGCCATCGACGCCTATTGCGACAATCGCACTCTGTTCGTGCGCGAGCGCCTCGAATTGTTCATCCAAGTGTGCGATGCGGTGCAATACGCACACCGCAACCTCGTCGTGCATCGGGATATCAAGGCCGCCAATATTTTCGTCACGGGCGACGGCCATCCTAAGTTACTCGACTTTGGCATTGCGAAATTGCTGGCCCCGGAGAGCCTTTCGCACACGCTGCCGGTGACACGCCTGCAAGAGCGCATATTGACGCCGGAAAATGCCGCTCCGGAGCAAGTGCTCGGCCGGCCCATTACCACCGCAACCGACATTTACTCCCTCGGTGTACTGCTTTACCAACTCTTGACGGGCCGTTCCCCCTATCGGTTATTGAGCTACAGCCAGCTACAACTGGAACGTGCTATCTGCATGGACGAGCCGGTTCGCCCCAGCCAGATGGTGGTCGCCAAGCTGAGCGGAGAAAACGACGGCGATCGCAGCCGCGTCTCGGATCGTCGCGGCTTATCGCCACAGCGGCTGCGGACGAGACTCAGCGGCGACTTGGACGCCATCATCGCGATGGCCATGCGCAAAGAACCGGACCGGCGCTATCCATCCGTGGAAGCATTTGCCCTCGACATACGCCGTCACCTGATGGGCCGTCCGGTGCAAGCGCGTCAAGGGGATTGGCATTACCACGCAGCGAAGTTTCTCCGCCGCCACGTCTTGGGAGTGATCGTCGTCGCCGCTGTCATGCTGGGTCTCGCCGCGATCGCCGGCGTCACGCTCTGGCAAAACCACCGCATCGAGCTGGCGCGCGAGGCCACGGCGCAGGAGCGCGATCATGCTCAACAGGTATCTGCCTTTCTGGTGGATGTGTTTTCCCAGGCCGATCCGTTCAACGCCCAAGGCCACGAACCCACGGCCAAGGATCTTCTCGACCGCGGCGCACAAAATATTCTGAGCAACGCGAGCTTGCAGCCTGAGGTGCGGGCGCAGTTACTGGAGAGCATCGGACTTGCCTACCGGCGTCAGGGACTGAGCGATCGCGCCGTTCCGCTGTTCGAACAGGCGGTCGCCATCCGTCGTGAGGAACATCCGCTCGACAAGCATCGCGCGGCGGCGGCGCTGGCCAATCTGGCGCGAGCGTTGACGGACGGCGGCCACCTGGTCACGGCCGAGGCCTATCTGCAGCAAGCACTTCAATTGTCGCGCAGCGGCGATGAATCCCCGTCGATCGAGACCGCCGATATTCTGGAGCAATTCGGACAATTCGAACTGGAGGGCAAGAGCGATTCCCAAGCCGCCGGCAAACTGTTCAGCGAAGCGCTCGACATCTATCGCGGTACATTCGGCAATCAAAACCTCTCGGTTGCCTCCACGTTGAACAGCTTGGCGTCCGCTGCAGTGTGGGCCGGCGACTACCCATTGGCCGAACGCTATCAGCGCGAGGCGATAACAATCTTTCAAGCCACCGTGACCCGCAATCATCCGGACCACGCAGCGGCATTGCAAACCCTGGGATTGATCCTGACGGAGCGGGGCAAGTACCAGGAAGCCGAACAGCAGTTGACCGAGGCGTTGGACATCGAGCGCACCGTATTCGGCGCCAACAACCAACGCGTAGCCCGCATCGAATCGCAATTGGGCGTTCTTTACGATCGAGAAGGCGACTTGGCCCGCGCCATTCAGGCCACGCAAAATTCCGTTGACATCGCGACGGATAAATTGGGCCCGAGTCATTATTTGACGGGCTATTATCTCGACTCGCTGGCCGGCCTGTATCTGAAAGCCAATGACCTTGCGGCCGCTGAGAAATTCGCCCGTCAGGCACTGGCCGTCTACGCGCAAGGTCTACCGGCGCGTCACTTGTATGTCGCATCGACTCGACAGTTGCTCGGCGAAATTCTCGTGCAGCGAGGCGAACTGGCGGCGGCGGAAACGGAACTGCGCGCCGCGATAGACATCAACACCGCACTAGCAGGCACCGACAGTTGGCGCACCGCGCGCGCTCAGTCAACCCTTGGCTGGGTTTTGATCCTGCGCGGCAGGGCCGCGGAGGGGGAACCCATGTTGGTAGCGGCCAGAAACCGACTCATCGCCACGGTCGGTGCTGCGCACGCCGCGACTCAGTGGGCCAGCGCTCGACTCGCCGATTATCTGCGAACCCACCATCGCGACGCCGAAGCGGCACAGGTTCTCGCAAGCCCCCACAAGGGTTAAGCTTGCGCAACTAAGCGCTTGCCAAGCGGTCAGTCCCGTACCATGGCGCCATGCGCTACACGAGGAGTCTCCATGTTCAACGGTAAAAAACTTATTTCGACGGCGCTTCTTGCCGCGGTCCTGGGCATAGCCCCGGGATTGGTGACTATTGCACACGCAGGCGCGCGTGAAGAAGGCCGTCTTCTGGTCGCCACCGAAGTATTGGAAGAGGTTCAGGCCATGCCCGATCAGCGGCTGCCGGATGCGCTGCTGTCTCGCGCCTACGGCATCGCCGTCATTCCCGATGTGACCAAGGTTGCTTTCATATTCGGCGGTCGTCACGGCAACGGGGTGCTCGTGGTGCGTGACAACCTGACAGCGCCGTGGAGCAACCCGGTGTTCGTTTCGTTGACCGGCGGGAGCTGGGGCTTCCAGGCTGGCGCCCAATCCTCCGACATCATTTTGGTGTTTACGAGCAAGGCCGGCATCGAGGGCATCGCGGGAGGCAAGATCACGCTGGGCGCGGATGCGTCGGTGGCAACCGGTCCCGTCGGTCGCCAAGGATCTGCGGCCACCGACACGAGCTTCAATGCAGAGATCTATTCGTACGCTCGCACCCGTGGATTATTCGGCGGCATT
>Ga0209517_10006430_pt1 | contig 14524 bp, 10 predicted proteins | sample PeaSoiMetSII2010_FD_187695 | JGI IMG/M metagenome (GOLD analysis project Ga0209517, IMG submission 187695) | Peat soil microbial communities from Weissenstadt, Germany - SII-2010 (SPAdes) (version 2) | ecosystem: Environmental > Terrestrial > Soil > Wetlands > Peat | place: Germany... | reverse complement strand
AACCCCTTGGCGTGGAAGGGAGGCGCGTTGTACTGTGGCTCGGCCCGCAACTGTTCCATTTCGTCCCCGAGCCGATCCCACTGATCGACATCGGAAAGAAAGCCGGCAACAATGAGGGCGGGATTTTCCGCATCTGTTCCGCTGTCGTCAAAATAGCCCGTTAGCGCCATTATCAGATTCTCCGAATTGAACTTGCTCAACCATACTGCTCTTGCGATGTGAACGAGACTGCTAATCATGGGAACCTTTCCGCCACCGCGTGGTACACTGATGGCTAGGAAAGGCAATCCGCTGAATGGCTCGCGAAACCGCCAGCGAAACGCCCCACAAGGGACACCCGAAAATGTTCCCGCCGATCTTCGATGAGGCCGATCCTCGAACCTCCTGGCAGAGGCTTGAGGATCTTGCCTCGAAAGTTTTCCGAACTCCAAAAGAAACGGTCGATATGCACAGGCCGGTTCGTCCGCGAAAAGTGAAGCGGGGGGCTAAACCCGCTTCTTGATTCCCCGGCCCTGCCGTTTAGAACGGCTCGGTGCTAGTTTGCATATCCGCCGTCTTCCCGGTCAGCTCAGCATAAGTGAGTCGCTTGCCGGCGATTCCTGAAACCATCGCGCGAAACCGGTCAACGTCGTCGCACTTGCGATTGTTGAACCGAAATGCTTGCTCATCGGCATAAGCCTGAAGGTGGAACGGCTCGACGGAAACGTAGGTGCCTTTCAGCGCACGCTTGAACAGGCTCCAGAAATTTTCCAATCCATTGGTATGAACATCGCCCTTCACGTATGCTTCGGTGTGATCTACAAAATCATGCACGTACTCGTCGAGCCCCTCGTATGATTTCAGCGCGTCCGTATAGATGCTTGATCCAGGCTCGACCTGTTTACGAACTTCGGCCTGAACTTCCTTCTTGCGGCGGCGACCGACTACCTTGACCCGAGCTTCACCATGCCGCTCAAGAATACCCATTACGATTGCCTTCCCTACCGGCCCCCTACCAAGGATCTGCCGTGCGCGGCGGTCCAGATGCATGTTCTTTGACTTGCCGCCGACGAATGTCTCATCGGCTTCTACGGTGCCGCAAAGTTTTTTTTCCAGCGAACCATTCTGCATGACGAGCCGTATCCGGTGGAGCAGGAACCAAGCGGTCTTTTGAGTCACGTTCAGGTCGCGCCCAATCTCATACGAGCTGATGCCGTTTTTGCAGTTACCGAGCAGCCACATAGCGGAGAGCCACTTATCGAGGCCGATAGGCGAGTCTTCCATGATCGTCCCGACTTTCACGGAGAAATGCTTCTTGCATCCTTTGCATTCCCAGTTACGGCGTGAGGCGATGAAGTAGACGGTATCGCAATCGCAACGCGGGCAACTCACACCTTCAGGCCACCGCATCCGAACGGCGAATTGCAGCGCTCGGTCAGAGTCCTGGAAGTAGAGAATTACTTGCTGGAGAGTCTCGGGAAATCCGGCCATGCTTTAAGTTTACGAGAACTTCGTTCCTGAGTCAAGTATATTTTTACCATTCCTTTGAAAGGGGTATGTACGATCGCGTGACCGATTTCGGGTGGGAACCCCGCTGGCTCAGCGACGGCCACCGCCTGCTGTTTCACAATGCCCTCGACGGAAAAATTTACCTGGTCGACAGCCGGTCCCGGAAAATTCACGAAGTTCTTTCTGTCTCCCCAAACGAAGTCTTCTATGTCTTCTCGGTCTCGTCGGACGACCGCTGGATCTACTTCAGCCAGATTGTCGACGAATCCGATATCTGGCTGACACATCTGGAGTGAGCGCGGAAAAAGCGATCGTGGGAACCTGGTGCGAGCAAGCTGGCTAACTCCTGGCTTGCCGGCCCGGAGGCTATCCAGGGCGGGCTTGATCTGGGCGGCGTGACATGGACGGAAATTTCAGTCTGGCACAAGTGGAACGGGGGTTGGGAGTCAGGTGCGGGAGTTCAGCGCATTCCTGAGTATACTGAAGCTGAAACGTTCACCATGGATAACCTCAGCGAGAGACTGGCGGCGGTCCGCGATCGGATTGCGCGGTCGGCGGAGCGGGCGCAGCGCGATCCGGCGGAGATTACGCTGCTGGCGGTGACCAAGGTGTTTCCGGCGGCCGCGATCCAGGAAGCGTACGACCTGGGTTTGCGGGAATTCGGCGAGAACTACGTGCAGGAGTTCGAGCGAAAGGCGCCCGAAGTCGGCGGCCTGGCGGGGGCGCGGTTCCACCTGATCGGGCATTTGCAGTCGAACAAGTGCCGGAAGGCGGCGGAGCTCTTCCAGACCATCCAGACGGTGGATTCGCCGAAGCTGGCGCGGCGCCTGAACGAAGCAGGACGCCCGCTGGAAGTCATGCTGGAAGTGAAGCTCTCGTTGGAAGAGGCCAAGAGTGGAGCGGACGCGGAGGCGCTACCGGAACTGATCGAAGCGGTGCGCGGCTGCGCGAATTTGCGGCTGCTCGGGTTGATGACCATGCCGCCGTGGTCGGAGGACGTGGAGGCGTCGCGGCCGTATTTCCGCCGTTTGCGGGAGTTGGCGGAGCGGCACGGGCTGCGCGGGCTTTCGATGGGGATGTCGCACGATTTGGAGACGGCGATCGAAGAGGGCTCGACCTGCGTGCGCGTGGGGACGGCGCTGTTCGGAAAAAGGAAACGGGAATAGCCGGCCGGGAGGATTCGGTTCGGCTATCATAAAATAGCGTGCCCTCGAGTCGGAAAGTTAGTGGAATCATCGATGCCAAGCAGGCGGTTCGGTCCGCGATGCGGAGTGCGGCCGACATCCTCGGCCAAGGCAAGTCCAGCTTGGAGGAGATCGAGAGAGAGAAGTATAAGGGCCGCGAGGTCTGGGCCATCACGCTGGGCGTTCCGCGAAATCTGGATGTGCTGTCACCAATGGCGCAAATCGGAGCTGACCCGATACAGTACAAACGCTTCTTGATCGACGTGGAGACCGGCGAGATGCTGGGCATGATCATACGCGAGCCCGCCTCCCGATGAAGCCGGCTGTTCCTTGGACCGTGTTCGACGCCAATTCCGGACTGTTGATCGACACCAACCTGCTCGTACTCTTTGTCGTCGGTAAAGTCAATCCCCGCCGCATCGAGAATTTCAAGCGAACCAACAAGTACAATAAGGGCGACTACCAACTCCTGCTCCGAGTCATGGATCGCTTCACGCCTTTGTACACCCTGGCTCATGTGATGGCCGAGGTCGGCAACCTGACCGGCCTGACGGGGCGCGAACTCCTTCAGGCACGGCAGGTGCTCAAGGAAACGCTGGCCGTCCTCCGGGAACCTGCGATGGCAAGCGAACGTGCGGTCCAGAACAAGCTGTACGAAAGGCTTGGGCTCGTCGATGCGGCAATCGCCACATTAGCGCGCGAAAACAAATGCGCCGTGCTCACGGACGATTTCGACTTATACAACGCGCTGAGTCGGGAGGGAATCGTGGTTCACAAGTTTTCGCACCTTCAGGCAAGCTCCTGGGGATTGTCAAGCCGAGTCCTGAATCCGTGACTGTCGGCCTCTACTCCCCATTACCACCCGCCCGCACCGGCGTGGCGGACTACGCGGCGGCCCTGCTCGCAGGTCTCCGGCGCCACGGGCGCGTGGAAGTTGCGCCCGCCCGGTGCGATGTAGCGCTCTATCACCTGGGCAACAACGCCCTGCACGCCCAGATCTATCGCCGCGCCCTCCAAAGCCCCGGCGTCGCCGTGCTGCACGACGCCGTGCTGCACCATTTCCTTTTGGGTCAACTCGGCGAACCGGAGTACATCGACGAATTCGTTTACAACTATGGCGAGTGGAACCGGGGATTGGCGCGCGAATTGTGGCGGAGCCGCGCCGCGTCGGGCGCGGACGGCCGCTACTTCGACCATCCGCTGCTGCGGCGCGTGGCAGAGCGGTCGCTGGCGGTGGTGGTACACAATCCGGCGGCGGCCCGCGCGGTGAAGCAACATGCGGCGGGCGCGCGAATAGTGGAGATTCCCCACCTGTTCTCCGCTCCCGAGCTGCCGGACCGGGCGGAAGCGATTCGCTACCGGCAGTCGCTGGGCGTAGAGCCCGGCGCGTTCCTGTTTGGCGTGTTCGGATACCTGCGCGAATCCAAACGCCTGGCCGCCGTGCTGCAGGTGTTTGACGAGATCCACCGGGAGAATCCGTTCGCCGGGTTGCTGGTGGCCGGGCAGTTCGTCTCCACGGACCTGGAGCGGGCGGTGTCGCCGCTGCTCTCGGCGCCGGGTGTGTTTCGGCTTCCCTACCTGGACGAGCGGGATTTCTGGCTGGCGGCGTCGGCAGTGGATGCCTGCATCAACCTGCGCTATCCGGCGACGGGCGAGACCTCGGGGATCTCCATCCGGCTGATGGGCATCGGAAAGCCGGTCCTGGTGACCGATGGGCTGGAGTGCTCGCGATTTCCCGAAGACGCCTGCCTGCGGATCGAATCCGGGCCGGCGGAACGGGAGTCGCTACGGCAGCACATGATTCTGCTAACATCGATGACGAGGGTGGCCAGCGCCATCGGCCAACGGGGGGCCGGGCACATCCAGGCACACCATCGGGTGGAAGAAGTTTCCACGCGTTACTGGGAATTATTGTGCGAGTTCCGTACCTGATCCTGGCCTGTTGCGCGGGGTTGTCCGCGGCGCAGAATCCGGCCGCCAGGCAGTTGCACGTGCTGATTCCGATGCGCGACGGCGTACGGCTGGCGGCCAATGTTTTCCTGCCGCCGGACCGGGTGCGCCTGCCGGCGATCCTGGAGCGCACGCCGTACGGCAAGGGCGCCGAAATCACACCCAATTACCAGGCCTTCGTGGACCGTGGGTATGCCGTGGTAGTGGAGGATGTGCGCGGGCGCTACGAATCGGAGGGCGTGTTCCGGCCGCTCGATCAGGAGCCGCCGGATGGCGACGACACGCTGAACTGGATCGCGCGGCAGACCTGGTCGGACGGCAAAGTCGGGATGATCGGCGGTTCTTACCGCGGCATCGTGCAGTGGAAGGCGGCGGTGCTCAACAATCCGCATTTGAAGGCGATCTTTCCGGTGGTGGCCGGAGACGATGAGTACCGCGACCGCTTTTACTCTCCCGGCGGCGCGATGAAGCTGGGGCACCGCCTGGAGTGGATGTCGGAAAATCAGAAGGCGCCCGGATATCATCCGGACTTCGGCAAGTACACGCTGCACCTGCCGCTGCGCACCGCCGACATTGCGGCCACGGGCTGGGTCTCGGACATGTTCCAGAAGGCGGTGGCGCATCCGGCGTTCGATTCCTTCTGGCGCGCGATCAGCACCCGGGAACGGCTTTCTAACATCCGCATTCCGGTCTTCTCGGTGGGCGGCTGGTACGACAATTTCGTGGAGAGCGACCTGGAGGCCTACACCGCGCTGCACAAGACTTCCGGGCTGAACCGGATTCTGGTGGGGCCGTGGCCGCACAACATGTCCATCCGGTTCGACGGGACCGATTTCGGGCCGGATTCCATGCAGCCCGTGCGCCAGTATCAACTGGAGTGGTTCGACCAGTGGCTGATGGGCAAGGACACGCCCCTGGTCTCCCAGCCGCCGGTGAAGGTCTTCGTGATGGGCGCCAACAAGTGGCTGGAGGCGCGCGAATGGCCGCCGGAGAAGGCACGCCCGCAGGAACTGTACCTGGAGAGCGATGGCCGCGCCAACTCGCTCGCGGGCGACGGCGCCCTGAGGGATAAGCCTGCCCGCCACGGCGTCGAGGACCACTACCTCTTCGATCCGTACGACCCGGCGCCCACGCGCGGCGGGGCCGTGTGCTGCAATCCGAGGGTGTTTCCGTGGGGCCCCATGGACCAGCGGCCGGTGGAGCAGCGCAAGGATGTGCTGGTGTACACCACCACGGCCCTGAACCAGGACGTGGAGGTGGTGGGGCCGGTTCAGGCGGTGCTCTATGTGGCCACCAGCGCCAAGGACACGGACTTCACGGCGAAGCTGGTGGATGTCTTCCCGGACGGCTACGCGCGCAATCTGACGGACGGAATTTTGCGGCTGCGCTATCGAAACTCCCTGGAGCGGCCGGAGCCGGCGAGAGAGGGCGAGGTGTACCAGGTCACGGTGGATGCGGGCGTGACCGGCAACGTGTTCTTGAAGGGGCATCGCATCCGGGTGGAAATCTCGAGCAGCAATTTCCCGAGGTTCGACCGCAATCCCAACACCGGCGGCGTGGTGGCGGACGATACCAGGCTCCTCAAGGCGAGCCAGACGGTGTACCACGATCGCGAGCATCCCTCGCATGTGGTGTTGATGGTGATGCCGGGGCGGTAACGGCCCGTTGCTGGCCACATCAAGCCCAAGACGAGAGAAACTCCAACTGGTTTTGCATTTGCTCGGCTGTCGAGCGGCTGATTAGCCGCATGATCCGCCGCAGTTCCTCGCCGACGGAATACTGCTGTTGCGGCGCGACGATAATGCCCGCATGAGTGCGCTCGAAGTTCATCCAGCTTTGATGCAAGGCGCAGTAATCAGCCGTGTTGTATGTGAACAGCGCTTTCCGGCAGCCGAAGCGGCAGCCAGATGGTCTTCATCCTGACGGTTGATCATGTTCGCTTCGGCGGCTGTCAGCACGTCGACATTGCGCGCCCTCAAGCCGAATACGAGGGATCTTCGCATGGCGTCTTCATCCAGCTAGAGCCGCACTTGGCTCATTGGCGAGTTGCCTTCGTCCCGAGCTTTTGCTCCCACTGGAACGCGGCGGCTTCCTCTTCCGCCAAATCGGCCTCAATCTCGTCGCGGTTGACGTGATAATACGCCAAGGCCGCATGGACCTGAGCCAGTGTCAAATGCGGGTACTCCAGGGCAATCTCGTCCGGAGCCATGCCCATTTTGTACCAGCTCGCGATTCGGCTGACGGTCAGTCCGGTTCCGGCAATCTTCGGCCGCCCGCCACGAATCTTTGGGTCGCGGTCGATCAAAGTCCCGATGTCGGTCACTGACGCCATACCTATAGCTTACCGCGCCGTCTGGCGGACAAGCCGGAGCGTGAGCGCCGGCATGCACCTTTACTGGCTTGACTGCGGCGGCTGAAGCTCGCCCTCGATCTTCAGCAGTCGATTGTACTTGGCCAGCCGCTCGGACGTCCGCACCGACCCCACCTTGATCTGCCCGGCGCCCGAGGCCACCGCCAGATCCGCCAGAAACGCATCCTCCGTCTCGCCGGATCGCGCCGAAATCACGGCGCGGTAGCCCGCCACGCGCGCACGATCGATCACCTCGAATGTTTCGGTGAGGGTGCCGATCTGGTTCATCTTCACCAGGACCGCATTCGCGGCGCCGCCGGCGATGCCGCGCTCCAGGCGGGCGAGATTGGTGGCGAACAGGTCGTCGCCGATCAGTTGCACCCGATCTCCAAGGGCCGCCGTCAAGCGCCGCCACCCGTCCCAGTCGTCTTCCGCCAGGCCATCCTCGACCGAAACCACGGGATAGCGGGCAATCCAGCGCTCCAGCAGCCCAACCATTTCTTCGCCGCTCAGACTGCGGCCTTCGTTGTGCAACACGTACCGGCCATCGCGATAAAAGTGAGTGGCCGCCACGTCGACGGCGATCGCCATCCGGCTTCCCGGAAGGAAGCCCGCGCGCTCCATGGCAGCCGTCAGGATCTCCAGCGCCTGTTCGTTGGTCCGCAGCTTCGGTCCCCAGCCGCCTTCGTCGGCCAGGCCCGTGACAACCAATCCGCGCTCATCGAGAACCGTACGTGCCGCGCGGTGGACCGCAACCGCGGCCTCCAGTGCCTCCGCAAATTCCGGGAACCCCCGCGGCACGATGAGGAAGTCTTGAAACTCGATGCCAAACCCGGCATGGTGCCCGCCCGACAGGATATTGATCATCGGCAGCGGCAGACTCGGCACGCGATCGCCTGCCATGTGGAGCGACAGGTGGCGCCACAGCGGGATGCGGCGGGCCGCGGCGGCGGTGCGCGCCACGGCGCACGAGACGGCTAGAACGGCATTCGCACCGAGCCGCGATTTGCCGGCGGACCCGTCCAGTTCGATCATGCGGCGATCGATGGCAACCTGGTCGTCCGCGTCCATACCACGCAGTGCCGCGGCCAGCTCGGAATTCACGTTCTCTACGGCCTTGAGAACGCCCTTCCCGCCGAAGCGGCGGGGGTCGCCATCGCGGAGCTCCACCGCTTCGTGGCTTCCGGTGGATGCACCCGAAGGCACGCTGGCCTGGGCGATGGTCCCACCCTCCAATTCCACTTCCGCGGAAACGGTGGGGTTGCCGCGCGAGTCCAGCACTTCCATGGCGTGGATGGATCGGATCCGCATGCTCATAAGCGATCGAAGGCCTCCGAGATACTGGCAGGCGGCCTCAGAATCAGGCCGCGAGCGATGGCGCGAACGCCGATCCGCGAGTCCGCTCCCAGGTATTCTACCGGCGACTTGCCATCCACGCGCGCCAGCATCAGCGCACCGAGATGCGCCAGGGCGGCCTCTTCCAGCCAGCCGCAGCCCGCCGGAAGTCCGGCCGCGAGCGATTCCCAAAACTGCAAGGCGGCGGCGTGGTATTTGGCTTTGTCGAGCGGCCTCGCCACCGACTTCAGCGCGAGATGGTTCAGCAGAAACGCCACATCAAATGCGGGATCTCCAAAGTGGATGACTTCGAAATCGATGGCCATCGCGTGGCCGCCGCTCACCAGGAAATTCTTTGGACTCCAGTCGCCGTGCACCAGGCTGACGCGGCGTGCAGCCGATTCGCGCATCAGGCGCGCGAATTGCGGGGCCAAGTCGGGGTGGACCCGCGCGGTGGAACGGTAGTAGGGGTCGAGGCGCAACTGATCGAAGACCGTCTGATCGCCGAAGCGCGCCTCCCACGCGGCATCGCGCCAACTGGCGCGGATGATGGCCGCCAGCATCCCGCCGATGCGCCCAGCGATCTCCGGCCGGATTTCTCCTCGCATCAACAGCGATTTCCAGGTTTCCGCGTCCGGCGGCGCGGCGCTCATGGCGAAGGTGTAGTTCTCGCGATCTTCGAACAGGACCTCCGGCAGGCTGCCCGGCGGGAGGTGGGGCGCCAACGAGCGAAGCCCGTCTGATTCGCGGAAAATGCGGCCTGGGTCGGAGTACCAGTCCTGCTCGACTCGCAGCTTGGGCAGCGACTGTTTCAGGACCAGGCGGCCCTCCAGCATTTGGATCTGCAGCACGGTGTTGGAAACCCCGCCTCCCAGTTCGTCGACCGCCAGCGGCTCAGGCATGCCGCGATCCATCAGGTATTGCGCGGCGTTGGCGGCGGTCAGTTGGAACAAGAGATCAGAATATCACCGCCCCCTCTCGATTTCGGCCCGGATCGCCCTGCGGCTAACCAGCGCGGTCACCAGCAAGCGGGTCAGATTAAAAGGTGCCTATGAGAGAAAAATTCTGGAACTCGAGCAGTGCAGCCCAGAGCGAGGCGTGGCGCGGCGCCGCGGACCCCGAGCGACGCATGGGAAGGAACTGCCGCCGGGATGAACCCGGACTAACGGCTGCGATTGTCACGGCAGTGCGGCCTGTATGGCGCCCGTTTTACAATCGGTCCCCACATGGGAAAACTGATGCTGTCGCTGATCCTGGGGGCCGTGGCCGTTCCAGCCGCCGATAATGTGGCTACGCTTCGCCCCTCGCGCGTTCCCGTAGAGTCTGTGTCCATACCCAGCAATTCGGGCATGACCCTCTGGCGCGCGAGCGTGGCTGCGCTGGCGGCCACAAATGTTATGGATGTGCAGTCGTCGTGGGGGAAGCGGGAACTGAACCCCGCTCTTGTTGGGAGTGGAGGGGCATTCGGCGCCAGGGGGCGCTGCTCGAGGCGGGGATTACCGGAGGAGTGGTCGCGCTGGAGTTTCTGGTCCTGCGCCACGGCCCATCGAAGAGGCTATCCCGGGCGCTGGCGGTGATTAACTTCGGGGATGCTGGCTTGACCGGGGCGACGGCGGGGAGGAATTGGCGGGTGGCGGGCCGCTAAAGCCCGGTGGGTCACAACATGAGTTTCAGATTGCCAGTGAGGCAAGGGCCGAGCAGCAGCCCCATGAAGCATCCCGCGCTGTTCATCCCGGTGAAGGTGGAGCGAGCAGAGGCACCTCTGGCCCGCGGGTCACGACGTGGGGTTTCGGGTCGTCGGGGGAATCGGGCCGCGTGAATTATGCCCGGTGGAGGCAGGCCTCCGGCCCGGTAGGTCACAACCTGGGTTTCAGATTGTCGTTGGGGCGAGGCTCCGCAGGAGGGAATTGTGCGTGGCTCGGAGGATGGCGATCAGTGTGCGGATCGGCGGCGCCAGCACAACAGCACGACTGACGCCGGTACCATTGGCAATAGCGTCCTCACTCGGATACACCGCCGCTCGAATTGCACTTTCGGCTCATCACCGGCTTCGGGCGTAGCGTCCCCCCGGACGATTTCGTGCTGCGTTAGATTAGACACCGCACCGCCTCTGCCTGGCCGCCCATGCCGCCATGCACACCTTCTCACTCCTGATCTGACTATACGATCTCAAGCGGCTGGTACTGCGCTATCCCGATCTCGACCGGACGGTCTTATCGGCCCGCGCCCGGCGGCACAAAGCGCTTGCCAGAGCGGTCCTCAAGATCGCCGCCACGCAACCGGCTCCCTCCAGCCCAATCCGCCGCCAGGAGGCTTTTTCGAGCGCTGCTGTGCGATCAGCCGGCTTCTTCCGCCTGGCTCAGCCGGCGCCGCTGCTGCGGAATATCAGATGGCGCGCAACGATATCTTCCCGCCCTAACGCCGCGGAAATGGTCGCGATAGCCGAGTTGGGGCCGACTGACAGGCGGCCTTGAAGCCCGCCTGAAGTTGTCACCGCAGCTTCATGGCCGGATCGCCAAAGAGCATCCACGACTTTCGCACATCTGGATCGGTCACGGTCTTCTTGGCGGCCACCGCGGCGTCACCAATTGTCATCGACGCATGCCCGAAGAGAGCGCCGATCATGGACTGGTTCAGGGTCGCCTGCGGCCCCGAATCCGTCAGGCTGCTCGACGCCCAGACGCCCACCGCTCCGCCTCCGGAGGACTGCAGCAACGCCTTAGCCAGGCTGAACGTGAAGACGTCCTGGAAATAGCCGTTCAAGCATGTCATCGAGATCACGAAAGGTGTCGCGGAACCGTTCGTCACGGTGCCGGCGGCTGTCGAGCTGAACAGGCCGCCGTCCCAGACCTCCGTCGAGCCGTGGCCCGCGAAGTTGACCAAGCCCCGCCCGCTGTTAAAGGCGGCCAGGAAGTCCGCGGCAGCGTTGGGATCGCTGCCCTGCAGAATCTTCGTTATGGTCAAAGATTGCGGCAGCAGCGCCTGCACCGCCGACGTATAGCTTTCGAATGGGTCGGCGGAGTCGTTGGCGCCGGAGACCAGTAGCGCGCGGTTCTTCCAGGCAGCGGCGCCAGCCTGGTCGTAAGCCACGATCTTGGCCACAAGCGCCGAGGCGGCGACGGCGGTGTCCACGGGCAGGCGCCCGATGGCCATTTGGGGAATGCCATCGCCGTTGAAAGCGACGAACCAGTCATCCGAGCTGGTCTCGAGTTGCGTCGTGCCGATCAGTTCCACCGGCAGGTAATCCACCTGCCCGGTACCCATGTAATTGCGCGGGTCGTAGGTGGCATCTCCCACCAGAAGGACCCAGTGCGGCTTGGTGGTCCAAGCGCTATTCGCGGTGGAGAGCAAGGCCTTGATTGCATAAGGGCTTTGTTCCCCGAAGTTGAACTCGTCGTAAGCATCCTGGACGTCGAGTACCGTAACCGTATGCCCCTGCACCTGCCGCAGTTTTTGCAGAGGCCCGAGGCTGGAGATGAAGCTTGCATGGCCGATCATGACCATGTCCGCTCCCGCTTGAGACGTGTGCCAGGAAGAGGGGCGGTTGGCGGTGATGCTCACCGGCTGACTCTTCTGCGCGTTGGTGAACGCCAGCAGTGTTCTGGGCCCTTGGCCAGACAGCGCGAAGGAGACGGCAAAGCCTGTCCCCTGGTTAGCGATAGTTCCCGAAAGCGACGCGACGTCGGATGGATCGGTTATATCCATCACCTGGATCTGATTGTTGCTGAAGCCGCCGATGGTAACCGTCGATCCGGATGCAGCGGTCAGACGCAGGTAGTCGCCGTCCGCCGTATAACTATGCGGGTAGCTCAGAAGAACGGTATCCACCAGGGTCACGTCGCCCGGACTGATGGTGGTCAGAGACACGGTGTTGGCCCCCTCATGGAGAAGGCTGTTGGGAAACGTGAATGTGGAAACGGAGTCTGCCTGACCGTTGAACGACATGGAGCCGAGCTGCGAGCCGTTGAGTTGGACCACGACCGCGTGGAGGCCGAGGTTGACTCCTTGCATGGTCACCTGCAAAGTGGAGGACCCTGGCGTTGCCGCATTCAAGTGAGTGACGGTCAAAGGCTGCGTTACCGGGTCGGTGGAATCGAGCACGGGTCCGAAGAAATTATCCGCGTCGCCATTCAGCAAGGCGGGGAAGTAGAGGCTACGCGGCCGCCACTGTACCGCGGCCGGGAAGCTGGCAGGCGCATTGCCGGCGGCCTTCCCGCCGCTGGACTGAACCCGCAATCCCGAATTCGCGCCCCACACCAGCCAGTAAACCCGGGTGTCCGAAAAGATTGTGTCGAGACCGGTGCCGTAAAACTCGATGGCACTCACCTGCCCACTCCCTTGCACAGCAGTACCTTGCACGGCACTCCCTTGCACGATCATGGCCTGCTCCTGGCCCTCGACGAAGAGTCGGAGGTTATCGGGATTGATGCCGGCCGGCATCCCGGCGGCTGTCAATTGGCTCGCGTCCACGCGATACCAGCCCTCGTGCTGGACACCGAACTTGACCGCCTGCCCGGCGGCCAAGGCGTATTGCTGGCTAACTGGTACTCCTTGCTGGGGGGTGGCCAAGACCGGCCCCTGGCTGGCTGGAAAAGCCGTCGCCAGCCCCTTCTCCGGATCGAACGTAGTGGTGGTCAATGACCGGTCGTTGGCGGTCCCGGCTCGGCCCAATTGATTCAAGAGAGGACTGATGCGGCCCGCTCTCGCCGGTGGCCGCTTCGCCCCGCTGGTGGAGGCCGAAGGTCCATCCACATAGAACGGTCCGTGCAAGGACTTCGTGCCGTTGAGGTCCAGATCCTCGAGGGTGTAGCTGCTCGACGAAGTTCCGTCGGGATCGAACCAGGAGTAGGAATTGCCCGCCGTCAGAACGGTGCTGGGGCCGGCCAGCAGGGCCGAGCCGGCAACCGGCGATCTGGTCAGACGCACACCATCGCGATACAGGTGGAAGCCGAGGTTGCTGACTTCCCGGCCGGTCTGCCATTCGAGGAGGACGCCGCCGTCCTGCGGGGTAGCGCCGAAGGAGCGGAACGTGACCAGGGTAGGATAGGTCACCGTCAGGGTAGTGCTGGTGTCCGTAGCGCTGTTGAAATTGCTGTCGCCCGCATAGCTGTACGTTATGGTGTAGACGTTCGGGGACAATGAGCTGGTGTTGACCGTCGTTGGCCCGAAATTACCGCTGCTTCCAATGGTGGCGGGCGTGTTCGAGCCGTTGATCGTGATCGTCACTGTCTCGCTCGATGGTGGCGCCACGGAGCCCGCGGCAATCGTGCCAGACAGATTGATGGACGCAGCGCCTTGCGCGATGGTCTGGGAGGCGGTCAGGTTACTAAACGATGGCGTCGCCATCGCGATGTTGAACCCGCTGCTCACCACTACCCCGGCCGTTGTGTTCACCGTATTCCCGGTCGCCGTCAGAGTATAGCCATTCCCTGCCTTGTTGATCGACAGACCGCTGAACGTCGCCACACCCGTCGAGGTGTTCACCGCCGCCGTTGCCGTCCCACTCAGCGTTCCACCGCCCGGGTTGTTTTGGATCGCCAGGGTCACGCTCTGCGCCGTGCTAGTCACCACGTTACCCCCGGCATCCTCCAGCGTCACTGCCGGCTGCGTCGCCCATGCCGTTCCGGCCGTGCCGCCGCCCGGCTGCGTCGTGAACACCAACTGGGTGGCAGTACCGACCGAAATGCTGATGGAGGGGTGCGTCGTCGAATCCCCGATCCCTGTCGCGGTCACCTTCAGGGTATAGGTGGCCGGCTTATCCAGCGCGCAGCCGGCAAAGGCCGCCACACCCGAACTGGGAGTCACCGGATTGGTGGTGCAGGTCAACGTCCCGGTCCCGGTGTTGATTGCCAGCGTCACCCCGGTGGCGAAAGTGGTCACCGTGTTCCCGGCAGCGTCCTCCACCGTCACTGCGGGCTGCTGCGCCCAAGCCGTGCCGCTGGTACCGCTGCTGGAAGGCGCAGTGGTGAACACCAACTGGGTGGCAGTACCGGCCGAAATGGTGATGGGAGGATTGGTGGTCGAATTCAGGGCTCCTGAAGTCGCCTTCAGGGTGTAGGTAGTTGCCTTATCCAACGAACACCCAGCGAAGGTCGCCACACCCGAACTGGGAGTCACTGGATTGGTGGTGCAGGCTAGTGTCCCGGTCCCGGTGGCGATCGCCATCGTAACCCCCGTGGCGAAGGTGGTCACCGTGTTGCCGCCGGCGTCCTCCACC
>Ga0209517_10006428_pt1 | contig 14528 bp, 13 predicted proteins | sample PeaSoiMetSII2010_FD_187695 | JGI IMG/M metagenome (GOLD analysis project Ga0209517, IMG submission 187695) | Peat soil microbial communities from Weissenstadt, Germany - SII-2010 (SPAdes) (version 2) | ecosystem: Environmental > Terrestrial > Soil > Wetlands > Peat | place: Germany... | reverse complement strand
CACTAGCAAAGCGCTCCGTCATTACGCCGATGGCCGGTACCCCTTGCCGCTCCGCTGCTATCGAGTCGTGCAAACTGCACGATGAGCAGCTCCCTCAATCGCCGACGCCGGTGACGACTGCGTGCCACCTCTTGATCTCATCGACGATGGCGGCGTCGGCCGGCGCGCTGTAGTTCGACTTGGTCCGCCATACGATGTGAGCGACACCCAGCTCCTCGCGCAGCATGCGTTCGAGGTGACCGAAATAGCCTTTGGTGCCCTCTTTGCCGTTCGAGATGAACCCGACGGTCTTGCCTTGGAGCGAGGATGGCCGCGCGGCCTGCTGGCCTCCGGCTCCCTTCATCTCATTCGTCGGATCAAGCACCCGAAGTGTCATGCGCCGACCTCCTGATCGTGTTCGCGGTCCGATTCGCACGGACGGCGCAATTCTACTCAGCCCTTTGGCGGCTCGCAATCCACACATGCGCCGATGGCTGCGGTTACGGCCTTGGTCTTGCTGCCCATCCAAGGCGAAATAATGGCGCCGAAGCCGCCGGCCGGGCCGCCCGCAGCCACGACCAAGAGATCATCCGGCGATTCGAGCGCAGCATGGATACGGTCGCCGCGGTCACGCACGATCGAGCCTTTTCCGACGTCGGCCCATTCCGCTCGGCGAACGCGCGCGCGCTCGTGCAGGAACTCGGCGATGTTCCGGTTCGACCAGCCCGCGCCCTGGATATGCTCGCGCAGCTGTTTTGGGATCACGATGGCGTAGTTGCCGCCGTAGATCGAGTAATGGAGCTGGTTAGCCCGCATCTCCGCAGCGAACGTCTCCAGAATTTCGCGGGGGTCCGTGGTCCACTCGTTCATGATCTGACGCGGCGCCATGGCCGCCATGACCGTAACCGCCGAGACGCCCTCCGGGATTCCGCGGACGACCGAAAGCGGCTGCCAAACGGTGTCCTCCTCATCCTCGGCCAGGCAGTATGAAAACTTGCCGGGATGGCCGAGCGTCGTCCGGTCGATGCCACCGGGACGCACGGCGAGCAAATTGATCAACGCCAGCCGCAGGGCGCGGCCGATCGCCGCCGTCGCGCGATCGCTGTTGGCCAGGGCGTTGAAACTGGGGTTCGCTCCGATCTCGAGACGGATCGGCCCGTTGATGATGACCAGGATGGCACATCCGCCGGTGCTCGACGTCACGCCGTGAAGAAGAAACTCCTCCTTCATCATGGCCTGCCACGCAGTCGCGACGACGGGAAAGTGCACTGGCAGGCAGCCGGCCATGACAGCATTGATGGCGAGCTTCTCGGCGGTGATTGGTTGCTCGCGAACCGGCTCGATCCCGATGAGCTGGTCCGCGGGCATCAAGGCCCATTCCAGGCAAGCCTCGACCGCCACCGCCGTCGGCGGCACCACGGGCAGCCCATCCGTCCAGCCGTTGCTGTGATAGAATTCCTGCGCGGCGGCGAAATCGTCGACGTCGTAGGTTTTTGACGTCAATCCAACCCTTTTCGTTTGCATCGGACCGCCCGAAAACTTCGACAGCTCGCAAGCCGGTTGTGCCATAGGCCCGTCGGTAAGATAGGCAAGCGGACGTGGACCTTCAATTCAACCGGCTTCGGGCCTTACAATAACCGATAGGTGAACCAAAATGTCTAGTGACGCAGCAAACCACATTGAAATGCGCCTCGAGCAGCGCTCCGGTGGTCTCATCGCGTTCGTCACAGTCAACAACGCGTCGCGTCTAAATTCTATGAATAGCGGGTTGATGGACGAATTCGTCGCGAAGCTTTCGCCGCTTGCGACGAATGCAGACCTGCGAGCGCTGATCCTGACCGGCGCCGGCGACAAGGCGTTTATCGGTGGGGCCGACATCCGGGAAATGAGCGCATTGAAGGACGCTGAAGATGGCCGCCGGTTCATCACCCGCTTGCACAAGTGCTGCGAGACCATACGCGCCATTCCCGTGCCGACAATTGCCCGGATCAACGGCTTTACTCTCGGAGCGGGCCTCGAAATCGCCGCCTCGTGTGATGTGCGCGTCGCGGTGGAAAACGCGGTCTTCGGAATGCCGGAGGTCAGGCTCGGGATTCCGTCCGTGATAGAAGCCGCGCTTCTTCCAAGGCTCATCGGATGGGGGCGTACCCGCCAGATCGTTCTATTCGGCGAAAACTTTTCGGCACAGGACGCGCTTTCGTGGGGCCTGGTCGAACAGCTCGTCAGCGACGGCGAACTTGATAAAGCGGTCGGACAGTGGCTCGATCAATTGCTTTCGTGTTCGCCGGGCGCGGTCCGGTTGCAGAAACAACTGATCCGCTCGTGGGAGGACGTGCCGCTCCGGGCAGCGATCGACGCAGGCATCGATAGCTTCGCGACCGCTGTCCGAAGCGGGGAACCTGCGGCAGCAATGGGCAAGTTTCTTGAACTGCAAAAGGCACGCAAGGCAACGCGCTGAGCGAATAATGATCCGTTGCCAGGTACATGATATTCCGTTGCCCGCCCGCCCAAACTTGGAAATCCGCGAAGCGACTGTCCAGAAACCGGAATGGGTCACTCGTCGATTCCGTGATGGGGCTTTGTTGCATAATTCCCGCTCGAGACGAAGGTCTCGCACCCTGCGCGACGTACTTCAGAGCACTCTGAGGGTGTGCGGCATGCCGAGTCCGGTCATCCGGTTGAGCACGGCGCATTTGATTGCAGCCTCGACCCGTTGATTATCAAAGGTCCGCGCCCAGAGCTTCCCGCCGAATCCCGCCTTAAATCGAAACATCGCATTCTCAGCCAGACTTTGCCGGCTGCAGCCGCTCGACGTTCGCCAACCCTATCGGCCCTGCACCGCAATCGCCCGAAGGGTTGCATCGCGCGCCACACGCCAAGTCGGTGGATCAATTCCTTCACTCATTCTCGCAGTCCGCCTCGGCACGATGGCTGCGACACCTCCGCAAGCCAACACCGCCAACCCCGCCTGCCGGCGGCTCATGGTGCTGTAATCGGGCACCGGGAGTTCGAGCCTCATGAGCGTCACGACCGACCTCAGGAATCCCTGTGTGGCCCGAAGGCTGAGGCGAAAGACTGATTTGAGGATGAGCGTGCACTCGAGGGCAGCGTCCGCGTGTATCTTTGGCCGGCCAGGTTCGTTGCAGGTCGTGTCCCGCCAGGCGGCTATCGCGCGCTCGTCGAACCAGAGCGTCAACTGCCCGCGGTGGACCAGCGCCCGATTCTACGCCGGCCAATTTCGGACCTTGTATCGGACCGTGAATTCGCCCTTTCCCATCTCCCCATGGTACCAGCAACCCGCTGAACCCATTTCTGCAACAACGCCGCATTAAGCCACTGATTTTTACGGTGATTATGTGAACGTTGGCGAACGATCGCGGACATTGGCGAATGAGGGGCTTGGCGGAGGGAGCGGGATTCGAACCCGCGATAGGGTTGCCCCTATACACGCTCTCCAGGCGTGCGCCTTAGACCACTCGGCCACCCCTCCGCGCGACCCCACTGGGCGCAGCGGGCGGCGAGCCTAGCCGAGGCTCGTTCCCGCGTGCAACCGCGGAACCGCCTCAACCATCGCCCATCTTCAAGGCCGCGAGAAAGGCCGATTGCGGAATCTCGACCTTGCCGAACTGGCGCATGCGCTTCTTGCCTTCCTTCTGCTTCTCCAAGAGCTTGCGCTTGCGCGTGACGTCGCCGCCATAGCATTTGGCCAGCACGTCCTTGCGCAGCGCCTTCACCGTCTCGCGCGCGATGATGCGGCCGCCCAAGGCCGCCTGGATCGCGATCTGGAAGAGCTGGCGCGGGATCAGATCCTTGAGCCGCTCGCACAGCGCCCGTCCGCGCCGCTCCGCCTGGCCGCGATGCACGATGATGGAGAGCGCATCGACCGGCTCGCTATTCACCAGAATGTTCATCAGCACGAGATCGCCCTCGGCATAGCCGTCGAGGTGATAGTCGAAGCTGGCATAGCCGCGGCTCACCGATTTGAGTCGATCGTAGAAATCGAACACCACCTCGTTCAAGGGCAGGCGATAGACCACCATGGCGCGGCTGCCGGCATAAGTCAGGTCCTGCTGCACGCCGCGCCGCTCCTCGCACAGCGCCAGCACGCTGCCGAGATAGGCGTCCGGCACCAGGATCGTCGCCTTGATCCAGGGCTCCCCGATGTGGTCGATCCGCACGGGGTCGGGCATGTCCACGGGATTATGGAGATCGAGCCGCTCCCCGTTGGTGAGAAAGACGCGATAGACGACGGACGGCGCCGTCGCGATGAGCTCGAGGTCGAATTCGCGCTCGAGCCGCTCTTCGATGATCTCGAGATGAAGCAGCCCCAAAAAGCCGCAGCGGAAGCCGAAGCCCAGGGCGGCCGAGGTCTCGGGCTCGTATTCGAAGCTCGCATCGTTGAGGCGGAGTTTGGCAAGACTGTCGCGCAGCCGCTCGTAATCCGCGGCATCGGTCGGAAAGAGGCCGCAGAACACCACCGGCTGCACCGGCTTGAAGCCGGGCAGCGCCGCTGGCGCCGGCCGGCGGTCGTCGGTGATGGTGTCGCCCACCTTGCAGTCGGCGACCGTCTTGATCCCCGCGGTGATGAAGCCGACTTCGCCGGGGGCGAGCGCGTCGACCGATACCGGCTTCGGCGTGAACACGCCGACGCGGTCGACCACATGCACCGCGCCCGTGGCCATCAGGCGAACGCGCAGCCCCGCCTTCAGCACGCCGTCCTTCACTCGCACCAGGATGACGACGCCCAAATAGGAATCATACCAACTGTCGATGAGCAGCGCCTTGAGCGGCGCCGCGGCATCGCCCTGGGGCGGCGGCAGGCGGGTCACCAGGGCCTCGAGCACCGCCTCGACGTTCTGCCCGGTCTTGGCCGAGATCTCGATGGCGCCCGAAGCATCGAGGCCGATCACTTCCTCGATCTGCTCTTTGACGCGCTGCGGCTCGGCCGCAGGCAGGTCGATCTTGTTGAGCACCGGCACGATCTCGTGCCCCGCTTCGATCGCCTGATAGACATTGGCCAGCGTCTGCGCCTCGACGCCCTGGCTCGCATCGACGACGAGGAGCGAGCCCTCGCAGGCGGCCAAGGAGCGGCTCACCTCATAGGCGAAATCGACATGGCCGGGCGTGTCCATGAGATTGAGCTCGTAGCTCGCGCCGTCCTTGGCCTTGTAGGCGAGGCGCACGGTCTGCGCCTTGATGGTGATGCCGCGCTCGCGCTCGATGTCCATGCTGTCGAGCACCTGGGCGCGCATCTCCCGCGCCTCGAGCCCGCCGCACAGCTCGATCAGGCGATCGGCCAAGGTGGACTTGCCGTGATCGATATGGGCGATGATGGCGAAGTTGCGGATATGGGCGAGATCACTCATGGGACTGCGCAAACATAGGGGGCAGGTGAACTCGGCGCAATCCAAGCAGATGGAAATGACATACTTGCATCGTCATTCCCGCGAAGGCGGGAATCCAGTGCTGCTTGGACCCCCGCTTTCGCGGGGGTGATGAGCCAAGTGTTTCAACTGGGTCGGATCGCGCCCTAATCGACCGATGCCGCGAGCGTCATGCTGAGATGTGCGAGCGGAAGGCCGGTCTCCTTGGCCCAGGCATTGAAAATCGCCTGCACCTTGGCGCGGTCGGCCTTGTTCTTGGGCTCGCCTTTGAAGGCGCCCCATTGGTTGAGCGCTTTCACCACCGCCGGCGTCAGGACGAAGGTGTCCTTGCCGGCCATGCGCAGGAAGCGCGGCGTGGAGTTGCCGCCGAGCTGCTGAAAGCGCTTGGCGAGATCGTCCCACAACGCGACGATGGTCTCGACCGGCCAGTCCGCGAGATATCTGCCGAAACTGCCGTGCTGCTCCGCCAGGTCGAGAACAGCCGCGGCATTGGCGTGGACGGCGCGGAGCTTGCCGAGATGGCGGATGAGCCGCGCATCCTTCATCAGGCGCTCGACATCTTCATCGCTCATGGCGCGCACGCGGCGCGGATCGAAGCTGTGGAACGCCTCTTCAAAGGCGGGCCATTTCTCGTCGACCATGCTGTGCCGCAAGCCGGCGCGGAAGATGCGCAGCGCCATCAACGAGAAATAGCGGTCGTCCTTGAGTCGCTTCAACGCCGCCGGCGCCTTGACCGCGGGCATGCGCGCCTTCAGCTCCGTCTCGCCCAAGCGCGCAAGCGCCGCCTTGCGGATTTTGGCAAATCCGACCATCGCTTCAGCGCCGCAAGCTGCCGCCCGTCGCCTTCTCGACGGCGGCGACGAGTTTTTGCGAGAACCCCTCGAGCGCGGCGTCGGTGAGCGTCGCCTCCTCGGGCTGCAGCACCACGGTGATGGCGAGCGACTTCTTGCCCTCGGGCAGCCCGGCGCCGGCATAGACATCGAAGAGCCGAACTTCGCTCACCAGCTTCTTGTCGATATTGCGCGCCGCGCGCAGCAGCGTCTCGGCCGGAAGATCGCGATCCACCGTGAAGGCGAAGTCGCGCTCGACCGGCTGGAAGAGCGAGAGCTTGAGAGGCTGCCGGGCGCGGCCGCCGCGGGCGCGCGGCAAGGGCAAGGCATCAAGAAAAACCTCGAAGCCCGCCATCGGCCCCTTGACGTCGAACGCTGCCAAGACCGCGGGATGGATCTCGCCGAACCAGCCCAAAAGCTTGGGACCGAGGCGCAACGCGCCGGCGCGGCCGGGATGATACCAGGCCGGCGGGCCGGATGTCACCTGCACGCCCTCGCCGGCGACAGCGGCGGCGGCGAGCACCGCCATCGCATCGCCCTTGGCGAGAAACGCGTCGGCCGGCCGGCCCGGATCGTCCCAGCGCTTGGCGCCGGTGCGCCCGCTGCGCAAGCCGGTCGCCATCAAATCCTCGCCCTCCGGCGTGTCGTCGCGGTATTGCGGCCCGATCTCATAGAGCGCCCCGTCGGGAAAGCCGCGATCGGCGTTGCGCTGTGCCGCCTTGACGAGATTGGGCAGCACCGAGGGCCGCATCGCGTCGAGATCGGCGCTGATCGGATTGTCGAGAAGCAGCGAGTCCGGCACGCCGCCGAACAGCGCCGCCTCGCGCGCCGACATGAAGGAGAAGGTCACGGCCTCGACCAGCCCGCGCGCGGCAAGGCTGCGGCGCACCATATTGGCGCGGCGCTGGGCCGGCGACAGCACCGGCTTCGACAGCGCGCTCTCGCGCATGAGCGGCACGGCGGGAATGGCGTCGTAGCCGTGAATGCGCAGCACTTCCTCGACGAGGCAGGCCTCGCCTTCGATGTCGCCGCGCCAGGACGGCGGCTCGACCATCCAATGCGTCGCTTCCTCGGCGACGGTGCAACCGAGCGCTTCGAGGATGCGCCGCTGCTCGCTCGCGCCGATCTCGAGGCCGCCGAGGCTGCGCGTGCGGTCCGGCCGATAGCGGATGTGCCGCCGCCAGTCCGGGACGGCGCCGGATTGCGCGATCTCGCTCGCCTCGCCGCCGCACAGCTCGAGCAAAAGCCGGGTCGCGATCTCGAGCCCGGGCCGCACGAATTCAGGATCGAGCCCGCGCTCGAAGCGATAGCGCGCGTCGCTCTGCAGATTGAGCTTGCGGCCGGTCGCAGCGGTGCGCAGCGGATCGAACAGCGCCGCCTCGATATAGATCTTCGTCGTCGCCGCCGTGCAGCCGGTGCTTTCGCCGCCAACGACGCCGCCCAAACTCAAGGCGCCGTTGTTGTCGGCGATCACCGTCATCTCGGCATCGAGCGTATAGCTCTTGCCGTTGAGAGCGGCGAGCACCTCGCCGCGCCGCGCTCCGCGCACCGCGAGATCGCCGTCGAGTTTGTCGGCATCGAAGACATGGAGCGGCCGATCGAGATCGAAGGTGAGGAAGTTGGTGACATCGACGAGCGCCGAGATCGGCCGCAACCCGATCGCCTGGAGCCGCTCCTGCAGCCAGCGCGGCGAGGCGCCGTTCTTGACGCCGCGGATCAGCCGGCCGAGGAAGAGCGGGCACGCCTTCTCGTCCGGCCCAGCGAGATGCACCGCTATGGGGCAGGGGAAGCTGCCCGGCACCGGCGTCAGATCGAGGATCTGCAAATGGCCGAGGCCGGAGGACGCGAGATCGCGCGCGATGCCGCGCACGCCCAGGCAATCGGCGCGGTTGGGCGTCACCTTGATGTCGAGCACGGGATCATCGAGGCCGATGGCGGCGGCGAAGGCACTGCCGATTGCAAGACCCTCGGGCAGCTCGATGATGCCTTCGTGATCCTCGGACAGGCCCAACTCCCAGCCCGAGCACAGCATCCCGTTCGACTGCACGCCGCGGATGGCGGCCGTCTTCAGCACTTGACCGCTGCGCGGGATGACCGCGCCTGTCGGCGCAAAGACGCCGAGCATGCCGGCGTGCGCGTTGGGCGCGCCGCAGACGACCTGCACCTCGCCCGCGCCGGCGTCGACGGTGCAGAGCTTGAGCTTGTCGGCGTTGGGGTGCGGCTCCGCCTTCAAGACGCGGGCGACGCGGAAGGGCGCGAGATTTTTGGCGCGGTTCTCGACGCTCTCGACCTCGAGCCCGCGCATGACCAGGGTTTGCACGACCTCTTCGACGGCGGCCGTGGTCATAAGATGCGTCTTGAGCCAGCCGAGCGTCGTCTTCATCGCGCCGCTCCCAGCGCGAGCGAAGGGACATCGAGCGGCAGGAACCCGTAATGCCGGAGCCAACGCAGATCGCTCTCGTAGAAGATGCGGAGATCGGGAATGCCGTATTTCAGCATGGCGATGCGCTCGATCCCCATGCCGAAGGCGAAGCCCTGATACGCCTCGGGATCGATGCCGCAATTGCGCAGCACCTTGGGATGGACCATGCCCGAGCCCAAGATCTCGAGCCAGTCGCCGCCGGCGCCGATCTTCAAGCCGCCGCCCTCGCGCGAACAGCCGATATCGACCTCGGCCGAGGGCTCGGTGAAGGGGAAGTAGCTCGGCCGGAAGCGCACGGGCAGATCGTCGATGTCGAAGAAGGCGCGGCAGAACTCGATGAGGCAGCCCTTCAGATGCCCCATATGTGTCGCGCGGTCGACCACCAGCCCTTCGACCTGATGGAACATCGGCGAGTGCGTCGCGTCGTGGTCGCTGCGGAAGGTGCGGCCGGGCACGATGATGCGGATGGGCGGCTTCTGCTTCTGCATGGTGCGGATCTGCACCGGCGAGGTATGGGTGCGCAGCACCTTGCGCGCGGCTTGGTGCTCGCCGGCGAGATAGAAGGTGTCCTGCTCTTGCCGCGCGGGATGCTCGGGCGGGATGTTGAGCGCGGTGAAATTGTGAAAATCATCCTCGATATGCGGCCCTTCGACGACGGTGAAGCCCATCTCGCCGAAGATCGCGACGAGCTCGTCGATGGTTTGGCTGATCGGATGGATGCGGCCATCGGTCTCTGACTTGACCGGCAAGGTCACGTCGATCCGCTCGCCGGCGAGCCGCGCCGCCAGCGCCGCGCGCTCGAGCCGGGTCCCGGCATCGGCGAGCGCGCCATCGAGTTCGTCCTTGAGACGGTTCAAGGCGGCGCCGCGGCTCTTGCGCGCCTCGGGATCGAGGCCGGCCAATTCCTTCATCAGCGCGGTGACGCTGCCCTTGCGGCCCAAGGCGGCGATCCGAATCTCCTCGAGCGTCTCGGGACTCGCCGCCTTCTTGACCAAGCGAAGGATCTCGTCGCGGATGTGGTCAAGGCTTTCCATCTTCCCTCCGGTGACGAAAAAGGCCGCAGCAAGCGGCCCCTCCGTCTCTCGCGATCACGCGTCTGCCGGCGGGGCCTAGCGACAGGTCCCGCCGATAAATCGCCCGCCGCCGCGCCTGTCGCTCATCCCCTCAGCCCTTGGCGAGCGCCGCCTGCGCCTCGTGGACCACGGCCTTGAAGGCTGCGGGTTCGCGCGCCGCGAGATCGGCCAGGATTTTGCGGTCGAGTTCGATGCCCGCGCGCTTCAACCCGTTCATCAGCTGCGAATAGGTCAGGCCCTCCTCGCGCGCGCCGGCGTTGATACGCTGGATCCACAAGGCGCGGAAGGTCCGCTTCTTGGCGCGGCGGTCGCGATAGGCGTAGCGCAGCCCCTTCTCGACCTTTTCGATGGCGACGCGGAAGCTCGACTTGGCGCGACCGCGATAGCCCTTGGCGAGATCCAGCACCTTCTTGTGACGGGCATGCGCCGTCACGCCGCGTTTGATCCGCGCCATGGCTCAGCCCCGCAAATACGGCATGTAGGTCAACACCAGATGCGCATCGCCCTTCTGCAGGGTGACGGTGCCGCGCGCGTGGCGCTTCATCTTCTTGGGCTTGCTGATGAGGCGGTGGCGCTTGTGCGCCACGTTCATCTTGATCTTGCCGGTCGCGGTGCGCGAAAAGCGCTTTTTCGCCCCGCTCTTGGTCTTCAGCTTGGGCATTTCGGCCTCTTCCAGGGAATCCCGTTGCTGGCGGCGGCGAGGCATGCCCGAGGCGCCAATGCGCGGCCCCAACCGCCGGTCGAGGCGCGGGTTATAGCGGGACGGTCCTCAAATGGCAAGACCGGCGCGGCCGCGCGCTCATTGCGCTTTTCTGGTCTGGTCCGTGTCGGGGTTGACGGTGACCTCGATCTGCCGCCCGTCCGGGAGGGTCGCGGTGGCAACATAGGCATTGCCCTGGGCGTGGAAGTTGCTGAAGGCGTAGCCCCTCTCCTCCAGGATGTTGAGCGCGTCGGTGGTCCGCCGCGCCTCCGGCGTATCGCCGCTCGTCCGAGCCGCCTGCCGCAGCGGCACGGCGGGGTGAGAATGCGACGCGACGCGGCCCGGGGCCGAGGAGGGTTGCGGTGCCCCTCCCGAGCCGGGAGCGGGTTGGGCGAGGGCGGCACCGGCGAGCGCGATGCTTAGTGGCAGGGCAGCAAGCGTCTTTGGCTTCATGCGACAACTCCCAGAGCGAGGAACGACGGCGCACAGGGCGCCGTTCCTGCTTGCTAACGCCGCTCGGCCCGCGATCGCGCCGCTCGCTACGCCGTCTTGGCTGGATCGGCCCGCCCCATGACCGGCGCATGTCCGGGAGATGACATCGCGCTAGCCTCGCCGGCGCGCGGCCCGGCTCATTTCGGCGACATGACCATCGTCATTTGCCGCCCTTCCATGCGCGGGTGCTGCTCGATCTTGGCGACTTGGTCGAGATCGTCGCGCACCCGCATCAGCACGTTCATGCCGAGCTCCTGATGCGCCAGCTCGCGGCCGCGGAAGCGCATGGTCACCTTGACCTTGTCGCCCTCATCGATGAATTTGAGCATGCTGCGCATCTTGACGGCGTAATCGTGATCGTCGATGCCGGGACGCAGCTTGATTTCCTTGACCTCGATGACTTTCTGTTTTTTCCGGGCCTCGTTCTTCTTCTTTTGCTCCTCGTATTTGTATTTGCCGAAATCGAGGATTTTGCAGACCGGCGGATCGGCGGTGGCCGCCACCTCGACGAGATCCAATCCCGCCTCGGTGGCTCGGGCGAGGGCGTCATGGCGACTGACGACCCCCAACATCTCACCGCGCTCGTCGACGAGGCGCACTTTGAGAGCGGTGATTTCCTGGTTGACGCGCGGCCCGTCGCGGGACGGCGCAACCGGCTGACTTGTTCTGGCTATTGAGCACCTCCATCAGTTGTACAAAGGACAACGCCGGGGCCCGCCCGGCGGGTCCTAGGGCGCAAAGCGCACCCGCCCCTCAGGCCGAGGGCACGGCCGACTCGTCTGTCAATCTAGCGATGGCGTCCGGAAGCGCAAGATTTTCTTGCGCTTTTCCGCCGAGGCGGCGGAGCGCCACGGCGCGGGTCTCGGCTTCGCGCTTGCCGAGGACGAGCAGCGCCGGGATCTTGGCCAGGCTGTGCTCGCGAATCTTGTAGTTGATCTTCTCGTTGGTGAGGTCCGCCTCCGCCCGCAATCCGGCGGCGGCGAGCGCCGCGAGAACCTCGCCGGCATAGGCATCGGCGTCCGAGGTTATGGTGAGCACCCGCGCCTGCACCGGGGCGAGCCACAAGGGAAAGCGCCCGGCATGCTGCTCGATGAGGATGGCGATGAAGCGCTCGAGCGAACCGAGGATGGCGCGATGCAGCATGACCGGCCGATGGCGCTGCCCGTCCTCGCCGATGTAGTTGGCATCGAGCCGCTCGGGCAGCACGAAATCGACCTGGAGGGTGCCGCATTGCCAGTCGCGGCCCAAGGCGTCGCGCAGCACGAATTCGAGCTTCGGCCCGTAGAACGCGCCCTCGCCGGGATTGAGCGTGTAGGGCAGCTTCGCCGCCTCGACCGCGGCTTTGAGCGCCGCCTCGGCCCTGTCCCACACCGCATCGCTGCCGGCGCGAATCGGCGGCCGGTCGGAGAATTTGACCGCCACCTCGGTGAAGCCGAAATCGCGGTAGACCGAGCGCAGCAGGTCGCAAAAGGCGATGCTCTCGCCGGTGATCTGCTCTTCGGTGCAGAAGATGTGCGCGTCGTCCTGGGTGAAGGCCCTGACCCGCATGATGCCGTGCAGCGCGCCCGACGGCTCGTTGCGGTGGCAGGAGCCGAACTCCGCCATGCGCAGCGGCAGCTCGCGGTAGGAGTGCAGGTGCTGGCGGAAGATCTGCACATGGCCGGGGCAGTTCATCGGCTTCAAGGCGAGGACGCGGTCGCCGTCCTCGTCGCGCACGGTGAACATGTGCTCGCGGAACTTCTCCCAATGGCCGGAAGCCTCCCAGAGCGAGCGATCGAGGAGCTGCGGCGTTTTCACCTCGACGTAGCCCGCGGCCTCGAGGCGCCGCCGGATGTAATTCTCGATGATGCGGTAAAGCGTCCAGCCCTTGGGATGCCAGAAGACGCTACCGGCCGCTTCCTCTTGGGTATGGAAAAGGTCGAGCTCGCGCCCCAAGCGGCGATGGTCGCGCTTTTCCGCCTCCTCGAGCTGGAAGAGGTATTGCTTCAGGTCCTTCTCGTTCGCCCAGGCGGTGCCATAGACGCGCTGGAGCTGCGCGTTGCGCGCATCGCCGCGCCAATAGGCGCCGGCGACCTTCATCAGCTTGAAGGCGTGGCCGAGCTTTCCGGTCGAGGGCAGATGCGGCCCGGCGCAGAGATCGACGAAGCCGCCTTGGCGGTAGAGGCTGATCGCCTCGTCCTTGGGAATCTCGTGGATCCACTCGGCCTTGTAGTTCTCGCCGAGCGAGGAGAAAAACGCCACGGCCTTGTCGCGCTCCCATTCCTCGCGCGCGATCGCCTCGTCGCGATCGACGATCTCGTGCATGCGCTGCTCGATGCGCGCGAGATCCTCGGGCGTGAAGGGCGTGGCGCGCGCAAAATCGTAATAGAAGCCCGTCTCGGTCGCCGGGCCGAAGGTGACCTGCGTCTCGGGGTAAAGCTCCTTCACCGCCTCGGCCATGACATGCGCGGCGTCGTGCCGGATGAGTTCGAGCGCCTCGGGCGAATCGCGGGTGATGATGGCGATTCGCGCGTCGCGGTCAATCGGCGCCATGAGGTCCCTGGCCTCGCTGTCGACCTTGACCGCCAGCGCCGCCTTGGCGAGACCGGGGCCGATCGCCTGAGCGATATCCCGGCCCGTCACGCCCGCGGGAAAACGCCGCACCGCGCCATCGGGCAAGGTGATGGCGACAGATTCGGCCGCGTGCGGGGCATCGTTGCTCATGGGCCCTGGGATTTAGCCGAAGGCGAACGTCGCGGCAACCTCATCGACCCCGAGATCGGCAAGATCGGCGCGCTGCAGCACCATGACGCGCGGTCCCCTTGGCGCGGTGAGCGCGGGATCGGAGGCGGCGGAATAAAGCACCGTCGCGGGCGCACCGCCGGCAGTGATGAGATGCATGGGGCCGGTATCGTTGCCGACCGCGTGCAGCGCCCGCGCGCCCAGCGCCACGAGATCGCCGAAGCTGGTCCTGCCCGTGAGATCGAGCGCTGTCGGACAGGCTGCGACGATAGCGGCGCCGAGCGCCGCCTCTGCCGCGCCGCCGATGACGATTGCCGCGACTCCGGCCGCGGCGGCATAAGCGGCAAGCGCGGCGAAGCGCTCGACCGGCCAGCGCTTCGCCGGCCGATGCGCCGCGCCCCCCGGAACCAACAGCAGCAACCGCTCGGGCAGCGCAATGCCGGCGAGATCGCTCGCCGCCCAAGCGAGATCCGGCGGCGGCACCTGCGCGATGCCGGCGGCGCGGAGCTGGTCGGCCTGGCGGTCGAGCGTGTGCATGTGGTCGCGCGCCGGGTTGACATGCGGATGCGAGGCGCCGCGCGCGATCCCCGACCATTCCGGCCGCGCTCCCGGCCCCATCAGATGGAAATAGAAGCTCGAGCGGTCGGAGGTCTGGAGGTCATAGATTCGGGCGAAGCCGGCGGAAGTGAGACGCTGGCGCAACCGCAGGAGCGCGAGCGGCTTAGCCAGATGCGGACGATCGTCGATCCAGACGCGATCGAAATAAGGCGCGGCGCGGCCGAGCGCGGCATAAGGCGCCGAAGTCAACAAGGTGATCTCGGCCTCGGGATGGTGCGCGCGGATGGCGGCTGCGGCGCCCATCGCCTGAACGAAATCGCCGAGCGCGCCGAGCTTGATGACCAGAATCCGCGGCTGAGGCGCCGCCGC
>Ga0209517_10006427_pt1 | contig 14529 bp, 11 predicted proteins | sample PeaSoiMetSII2010_FD_187695 | JGI IMG/M metagenome (GOLD analysis project Ga0209517, IMG submission 187695) | Peat soil microbial communities from Weissenstadt, Germany - SII-2010 (SPAdes) (version 2) | ecosystem: Environmental > Terrestrial > Soil > Wetlands > Peat | place: Germany... | reverse complement strand
AGGCAGATGTGAGCCATAGTATGCCCAGGTGTATCTAGGCATTGGAGCTCGACGGTTTTCCCGATCTTGATGACGTCACCGGCCCGAAGCCCGCGATCCATACCCGGGATCTTGTCCTTCGCATTCCGATGCGCCAGCACCTTGGCTCCGGTTGCCGCCACCATCGCCTGATTGCCCCCGGTGTGATCGCGATGTTCATGGGTGTTGAGGACCTGCGTGATGGTCCAGCCCTTGACCTTGGCGATGGCAAGGCACTTGTCGTGGTCGAGAGGATCGATCGCCAGTGCCTCACCGGTTTGCCCGCAGGCGATGAGGTAATTGAAGTTGCGATAGGCGTTCGCCGTCCAGATCTGCTCAGTGAGCATCGTTTTGTTCCTCCCTTGTTTCGTCGGACAAATCTAGGTCTTCGGCGTACGCGGGCCAACCGTACGAGAACACGCGAGTTTCCCGGTTCGAGGGACAGAGACGCGGCGATGACGGCGGGGATCTTCCAACGCCCCAACCCGGCATGCCGCAGCATGTTGGGGTGAGGCGCCGCCCTAGGCGGCGAGCGCGAGGTCGCGCCACTTCGTCGGTTTGAGGTCGAGCACGGTGGCACCGGCCATCTCGAGCTCGGTCGCGCGGTCGTAGGGCTCGGCCTCCTCGGCCGTGCGGGTGACAGCGACAGCGTTGATGAGCCCGTACTCGCTCGGATCGCCGCCCTCGATGAGGTGCCTCAGGACCACGCCGTTGACCCAAGTTGACCGCATCTCTTAGCATAGCAAATACAATTCGGGGACCTCGCGGTTCTCTGGGCGAGATCCCGGAGTTCTCGCCTTTATACCGGTCACTTGAGTGCCAGAGGACGCTCCTTTGGCGCCGCACAGGGGGAACCAGCCATGGCGAACCTCGATACCGGCAACACCGGCTTCATGATCCTGTGCAGCAGCTTGGTCATGCTGATGACGCCGGGCTTGGCGTTCTTCTATGGCGGGCTGGTCAGTCGCCGGAATGTCTTGGCGATCATGATGCAGTCGTTCGTGTCGATGGGTTGGACCACTGTCATCTGGTTTGTCGTCGGCTACTCGCTCTGTTTTTCGGGTGATGTCGGCGGGGTCATCGGCAATCTGGACATGGCCTTTCTGCGTGGCGTGACGCTTGAGACGCCATCACCCACGCCTGGGATCCCATTGCTCGTGCACATCGCCTATCAGATGATGTTTGCCATCATCACCCCGGCGCTGATTACGGGCGCTTTCGCCAACCGAGTCTCATTCAAGGCCTATATGGCCTTCCTGACCCTCTGGCTGCTCTTGGTCTATTTCCCCTTCGTGCACATGCTCTGGGGTGGCGGAATCCTGCAGAGGTGGGGTGTCCTGGACTTCGCTGGGGGCATTGTCGTGCACAATACCGCTGGAATGGCGGCGCTTGCATCGGTCCTCTATGTGGGTCGGCGGCGGGTTATGTCTCTCCAATTACGGCAGTGATCATCGGAATCGCGTCTGGAGCGATTTGCTACTTCGCGGTGGCGCTGAAGAATCGGCTACAATGGCACGATGCTCTCGACGTGTGGGGCGTTCACGGCGTCGGCGGTGCTCTGGGGATCGTTCTGCTGGGGGTGTTTGCGTCCACCGCCTTCAATCCTGCGGGCGCCGATGGACTGGTCTTCGGCAATTCGGCCTTCCCGGGTAAGCAACTCGTCGCCGCCGTCATCTCATCGGTCTGGGCTTTCGTGTTCACCTACGGGATGCTGTGGCTGATCGATTGGGTTACGCCGGTGAAGGTCGAGCAGGCGGCCGAGGAATCGGGGCTCGACGCGGCGCTCCATGGGGAGACGGCCTACCTAGGCACCCCGTGAGGCCGGATTAGCTTCGAACGGATCTCGAAGCCGAGGTGTGGAGCGCGACCAAGTTATCTCATGGGCGCCTTGCTTGCAGTCTCCGAATAGTGCGCTCGGTTAGATCACGGAGTCGCCGAGCTTCGGACAGACGGTGTGGCCCCAGATCTGGCGCTCGCGGATGATCGCTTTGGGTGCTGCGGATCGGGGCTCTCGAATCCCTCACCCGCATCGCTCGATCGGTCAACGTGCCCCATGCGCAGCAACAGAACCAATGAGCGATCCGAAGGACGGGGAGGTCGTGGCGGACTCCATTCTTGGTGGACTGCACCATGTCTACCATCTGGCGGCATGACGCTTCGGATGGAATATTTGCGCCCTACAGGCCGATGAGAAACGAAATGTTTGGGTGTTCCGCGCTGCCGACATCGTCCATTCGGCCTCGCGAGAACATTCCACGAGGGATCTACTACGTCTGTGCATCGGCCGCACTGGGCGCCGTCATGAGCGTCGCGATCAAATGGCTGGCGACCACATATCCCGCCGTTGAACTCAGCTTCTTCCGATGTGTCTTCGGTTTCATTCCTGTCATGTTGATCGTTCGCCACGCCGGCGGAGCTGCAACGCTGCGGACCCGCAGGCCTCTGGGCCATTTCTTTCGTGGCGCGGTCTGGGCTCTATCGTTCGTGCTCAGCTTCCTCTCGCTGTATTACCTGCCCCTCGCGGACGCGGTGGCGCTCTCATTTCTTGCGCCTCTCTTCATGACCGTGCTCTCGGTGCCGATGCTGGGCGAGCGCGTGGGGGTTCACCGCTGGTGTGCGGTGTCCGTCGGATTTATGGGGATTCTGTTCATGGCGCGACCCAGCGGCGAGGCTTTCAACGTCGGAATCCTCTTCGGTATTGGAAACGCGTTATTGTGGGCGATCGGCTCCCTCAGCGTCCGGCAGTTGACGCGGACAGATACCGCGGCCTCGATAACGTTTTACACCCATCTCTTCGGCGCGTTGATATTGGGGCTGGGGCTTCCGTTGTTTTGGGCTGGCCCGTCGTGGCTGGGATTGCTCGCGATGGCCGCCGTTGGATTATTGGGCGGTACATCGCAATTCTGGGCCACGCAGGCCCTCAGCTACGCGCCGCCCGCGGCGGTGGCCCCCTTCAATTACACGCAGATGATCTGGGCGGTGATCCTCGGCTACATCGTGTGGGGTAACCTGCCGACCGCGAGTCTCATGGTGGGTGTGGCCCTCATCACGTCGAGCGGTCTTTACATCCTCCATCGCGAGGCCCGAGCCAATCGGACGGCGTCTCAGCCACCGTGAGAGAAAATAGAGACACGCGATCGCCCGCTCGACTAGGTGGTTTAAGCGCAGACGTGCTTCCCTGAAACGTTCCCAGCCTGAGGTGGCGTCTGCTCAGTCAGGAAGGAGCGGACGATGAAGAGGAAGCGGTTCGGCGGCCGGCTCCATCGCCGCGATGGGGCCGTGGGTCGTGCACGACGCGTTCTCCTCCTCGGGCGAGCTGACCCGCTAACGCGCTTTTTGCAGCGGCAAGGTCTGATAGACCGAGGTGCAGGCGATGGTGCATGGTAGTGCTCGACTTTTAGACTGCAGCCCGGCCCAGGAGGAAACACAATGACTGAGATGGCGCGCAACTTCTCCCTCGAGGAGATGGACAAGCAGAGCCTGTTCCATCCTGCGACCTCGGTCGCCGACCACCTCAAGAACGGGCCGCTTATCGTCTCCGACGGCCGAGGCCCCCGCGTGAGGGATCAGAAGGGCCGCGATCTCATCGACTTCGGCGCCGGCCTTTGGTGCGTCAACATCGGCTACGGCCGCACCGAACTCGCCGAGGCGGCGGCCAAGGCAATAAAAGACCTCAGCTACTACCATCTGTTCGGCTCGTCCTCGAACGAGGGCGCGATCCGCCTCGCCGATCGCGTGCTGACGTTGTTCCGAGAGAAGGCCGGCGCGGGCCACCTCTCGAAGGTGTTCTTCGGCACCTCGGGCTCGGACGCCAATGACACCAACTACAAGCTCGTCCGCTACTACAACAACCTCCGCGGCAAGCCGCAGAAGAAGAAGATCATTTCACGCCAGGGTGCCTATCACGGCGTGACATTCGCTGCGGGCAGCATGACGGGCATTGCGGCCTACCACAAGGCCTTCGACATGCCGATCGAGGGTATTTTCCACGTCTCCTGCCCGCACTATTACCGCTACGGACAGGATGGCGAGAGCGAGGAGGCTTTTACCGCCCGCCTCATCCAGGAGATCAAGGACCTGATCGAGCGAGAGGAGGCCGACACGATCGGAGCATTCATCGCCGAGCCGGTGATGGGCACTGGCGGCGTCTTCCTGCCACCGAAGGGCTACTTCGAGCAACTGCAGGGAATCCTCAAGGAGAACGACATTCTCTTCATCGCCGACGAGGTCATCACCGGCTTCGGCCGGCTCGGCTCATGGTTCGGCACCGGATATTTCAAGTTAAAGCCCGATATCGTGACGCTCGCCAAAGGCATCACCAGTGCCTACTTCCCGGTCTCTGCTTCGGTGATCTCCGACAAGATCTGGAAGGTGCTGGAGGCGGGCTCGTCCGAGTATGGTCCTGTCATGCACGGCTTCACCTACTCGGGCCACCCCGTAGGCGCCGCGATCGGCCTCGTCAATCTCGAGATCATGGAGCGCGAGGGCATGGTCGAAAACGCGGCGGCGCTCGGCCCATACATGCTGCAGCGTCTCAAGGAGCGGATCGGCGACAACCCGTTCGTCGGCAGCGTGCACGGCGCGGGCCTCATGATTGCGGCTGAGTTTGTCGCCGATAAGAAGGCGAAGCGCTTCTTCAACCCGAAGGCCGCTCCGCACCGGATTGTCGCAAAGAAGGCGCTCGAGCAGGGTGTCATGACGCGCGCCCTGCCCTATGTCGAGGTCAATTCCTTCTCACCGCCGCTCTGCATTACCAGGGCCGAGGTCGACGAGGGCGTCGAGCGCTACACCCGCGCCCTCGAGGCGGCGACGCCGGAGCTTCGTGAGCTCGCCAAGCAGTAATCTCCGTCGCCTGATTGGTAGCCCCCGCGTCGCGGAGCTGGCGCGGGCTGCGCGGTCAAAGACGATCTACCAAGAGCCGGTGACTGGCATCTCGTTTATGGTGGCCGGGCTTCGGTTCCGCTACGCGACATGCTCAAGCATGAAGAGCAATGGCTCGCTGCCATCGCAGACATTGTGGACGACTTTGCTCAGATTGGCCGAGAGCAGATGGGCAAGCAGTCGCTCTAAAATGATCAAGATCGGGATTTGTGTCGGGGTCCACACATGCTCAGCCTACGGTGATGGTTAGACGCAGCTGTTGAGCCGATAGCCGCTGACGTGACGGCCATCTTCTGGGGTCAGACGATTGAACCAGGCCAGTGTCGCGAGTGGAAACATCGCCATCGCCACGAAGGCAACGTTAAAATCGACTCTCGTGGGCACGCTCCCCGGCCCAGTCAGTTGGGCCAACAATGTAGCGCTGATGGCGACCCCAAACCCTGCGTTGCGGACCTATCGCAGATCACGGTGCTCTTGGTAAACTTTCCTTCAAACCTCCCATATGGACCGGCACTGGTTCTTGCATCGGTGGCTTGGATGGCGTTGCCTTGATAGTGAACGGACAGGAAGCATTTGTTCGTCCGGACCACGCTCTCCGCTGGAACAGGTCAGTTCCATCACCAATTGGGGTGAACCAATGACCGCTCGGACCCGGGGGGTTTTTAGCGCTTGGGGTGCTGCTGTCCGTCGTGAGCTTGGCCGCGCAGTGGCGCGCTGGGTTCGTGTCGAGGTGGCGGCGCCGGCGTCCGGCCATCGCGCTGCCGCCGCTCACGCTGCCGCAGCGGAGCCTTTCGCGTCGCGGATGAGCTTCGAGAGGTAGCTCGGGCGAAGCGGGATTCGGTTGATGTTGACGCCAAGAGCCGATAGCGCATCGGCGACAGCATTCGCGATTGCCGGCACAGCGCCGATGATGCCGCCCTCACCGACGCCCTTGAAGCCACCGACCGTATCGGTGCTGGGCGATTCAATGTGGCCAATCTCGCAATCGGGCACGTCTAGCGCTGTCGGCAACAGATAGTCGAGCAGATTCGCGTTCACGAGCTGGCCCTCCGAATCGTAGACCAACTCCTCCATCAGTGTCTCCCCGAGACCCTGTGCGACGCCGCCCTGGATCTGGCCGTTGACGATGACGGGGTTGATGATTCGGCCGCAATCGTGGACGACGACGTAGCGGTCGACCGTGACGCGCCCGTCCTCCGCGTCGACGGACACTTGCGCGATATGGACGGCGTTCGCCATGGTCGCGAGCGGAGGATCGTAATAGTCAGTGGCCTCGATCCCATAGTCCTCGCCGTGCGGAAGGCCGCGATTGTTCATGGAGTATGCGGTCTTCGCGATCTCCTCGAACGGGATCTTCATTCGCGGCACGCCGACCACGCTCGCAAACCCATCCTGCAGCACGATGTCCTGCGGCGACGCTTCGAGAAGGTGCCCGGCGATGCGCTTCATCTTCTCCGAGACCTTCGCCGAGGCACGGATCGCCGCGCCACCGCCAGTTACCGCGCTGCGGCTCGCAAAGGTGTTCGTGCCATAGGGGGAGAGCGCGGAGTCGCCCTCGACAACGGTCACGTCGTTGATGTCGGCACCGAGCTGCTCGGCGACAATCTGAGCGAATGTGGTGAGGTGACCCTGACCGCTGTTGGCATGGCTCATGTAAACCGTAATCTTGCCCGTTGGCTCGACTCGGAGGAGGGCACTATCGAAGCCCGGCAGGTGCGCCACACCGCGAGCGCGCCACCCGGGCGCGCCGGCACCTGAAATCTCCGTGAAGTTGCAAATGCCGATACCGCGGTATTTGCCGCCGACGAAATGGCCTTTCGCCTGCGCCTTGCGAAACGCATTGTAGCCGACGATCTCGAGCGCGCGCCGCAGCGATTCCTCGTAGGAGCCGGTGTCGTAGCGCACGCCGACGACGTTGACCCACGGCAGCTCGCGCGTGGGGATGATGTTACGAAGCCGCACTTCGGCGGGATCGATGCCGAGTTTGCGGCCGATCCGATCCATCATGCCTTCAATGGTCAGGAAACAGCTCGGCTGCGCCACCCCCCGATAGGCGCCCGAGGGGCAAGTGTGGGTCGCGACCGCAAAGGCCTTGTAGGCGTAGTTGCGGATTTTGTACGGCCCTACCAGCATGCGCGCCCCGCCGGTCGGCTCGAGCGTGCAGCCGAAGGGATAGCTCGAATAGGCGCCCGCATTGGTCAGCACTTCAACCCGCACCGCCTTGATGATGCCGTCGCGTCCGAAGGCGGCTTCGATGTCATAGCGGTGGTCGCGCGAGTGGATGCTGGTCAGTAGTTCCTCGCGGCGGTCCTGGATCCATTTCACGGGGCGGCGGTACTTGAGGGCGAGCGCGGCGGCGACGATCTCCTCCGTGTAGATCTGCGCCTTGGTCCCGAAGCCGCCGCCGACCTCGGGCACAACGACGCGGATGCGCGGCTCGGGGCAACCGATGCAGAGCGCGAGCTTGGTGCGCAGGATGTGCGGCACCTGCGTCGACGAATAGAACACCAGCGAATCGCCGACATGGTCGGGAACGGCGAGGCACCCGCGCGGCTCGATCGGTACGCCGGCCACGCGGCCCGTGCGGAAGGTCTCCTTCAGCACGAACTCGCCTTCGGCGAAGGCCTGGTCGAAGCCCTCAGTCTTGAACTCGGCACGAAAGATGATATTGCGCTCGATGTGGTCGTGGACGAGCGGCGCATCGGGCTCGCGCGCCGTCTCGAGATCGGCCGCGACGGGTAGCGGGTCGTACTCGGCATGGACGAGGTCGATAGCGTCCTGTGCGACGTAGGGCGAGTCCGCGAGTACGACCGCAACCTGCTCGCCGACGAAGCGCACCTTGTCGATCGCAAGCACGGGTCGCTCATGGATCACATAACCGGGCAAGTCGATCGCCGTGCACATCGGCTTGGCTATCTTCGCAAGGTCGACACCGGTCAGCACGTCTATGACGCCAGGGAGCGCCTTCGCCGCGCCGTCGTCGATGGAGACGATACGCGCATGCGCGTAAGGGCTCATCACAAAACCTAAGTGAATCTGGTCGCGGGATTCCGAGAGGTCGTCGATGAAGCGGCCGTTGCCGCGCAGCAGGTATTCGTCCTCGCGGCGGAGGATCGACTTTCCGATATAGCCGGTTCCGGCGGCGCTGGCGGCCATCCTCAGCTCCTCCCCGCCGCGCCGCGCATTACCTCCGCCGCGGCGGCCACCGCCTTGACGATGTTGGCGTAGCCCGTGCAGCGGCAGATATTGTTGACGAGCGCCCGGCGGATCTCGTCGGTGCTGGGATCGGGATTGCGGCAGAGGAGCTCGGTGACCGTCATGAGGAAGCCAGGCGTGCAGTAGCCGCACTGGAGTGCGTGGTTCTCATGGAACGCCTGCTGGATCGGGTGCAGCTTGTCCTCTCGCGCGAGACCCTCGACCGTCGTGATTTCCGCGCCGTCGACGGTGATCGCGAAATGGAGGCAGCTCCGCGCGGTCCGGCCGTCGATCATCACCGTACAGGCGCCACAGACGCCGTGCTCGCAGCCGATATGCGTGCCCTTGAGCCCAAGCTCGTGGCGCAGAAAATCGGCGAGGAGATAGCGCGGTTCGACCTGCCGCTCGTATGCCTTGCCGTTGACCTTCATCCGAACGTTCAACTTCTGCGACATCGTCAAGTTCCCTCGATCGCCACGCCCCAAATCCGTGCTACCGCACGCACCGCCAGCACGCCCGCCATGTGCCGGCGGTAATCCGCATCCGCATGAATGTCGCTGGGTGGGTTGATGCCCTCACGCGCCGCCTCGCTCACGTGCTTCAGCAGCAGCGCGTCGACAGACTTGCCTTCGAGCGCGCGCTCGGCATGGCGTAGCCGCAGGGGTCGCGCGCCGACCCCGATCGCGGCTATGCGGACGTTCCTGCAGCCGGCCGCGCCGTCAACCGTGATCTGTGCGGCCACGCCCACGACGGCAAAGCCGTGGCGCCGGTTGGCGACCTCGACGAACGCGGCCTTGGCGCCCAGCTTCACCGGGAAGCGCACCTCCTCGAGCATCTCGCCTGGCCTCATCGCGTTCTGCAGCTCGGAGACGAAGAACTCCTCGGCGGAGAGCGTGCGCCGTCCCGCTTTGCTCGCAACGATGAGTTCGGCCTCCAGCGCGACGGCGACCGCGGGAGGCTCTGCCAACGGATCGGCGTGGGCGAGGCTGCCGCACACCGTGCCGCGATTGCGGTTGGCGGCGCCGCCCACCAGCGGCATCGCCTCCGACAGCAGCGGCGCGAGTTGGCGCACCTCTGCCGATTCCTCGGCTTCAGCCTGTCGCGTCAACGCCCCGCAGACGAGCCGTCCGTTGGTGGAATGGATATACGCGAGCTCGCGGCACTGGTTGATGCTGACAATCACCCGCGGCTGGATGATCCGCATGTTCATCAGCGGCACGAGACTCTGCCCGCCCGAGAGTACGCGCGCATCATCGCCGTAGTCAGCGAGCTTCTCGAGCACCTCGTCGCGGCTGCGCGGTGCAAAGAATTCGAACGGCGCTGGCTTCATGTCTGGCCTCGCCTCCTCACTCGTAGAGCGGCCTCAGCTCGTCGGCGAGCTTGGCAAGTGCGGGCGGTCCCACGATGGCGCCGTCCTCGACGATCTTGTTTCCATCGATCCAGATCGATTGCTGGAACAGGATCGCGTCAGGGTGATTCTCGCCACCGCCGGGAACCCACCACGGCAGTCCCATCCCGACCGCGTCGTTGCCGGTGACGCGCATGTCCTCGATGAACGACTTGCCGGTCGCCCGCGCGGCAGGGTGAATGCCGTGGGTGAAATGGATGATGTAGCCGTATTCGCCGCCGCCGGCGCGTTTCAGCGCCCGGTCCATCACGCGGCGATCGGCACCGCCGCCGGTCACGTCGCGGATCTTGCCGTCGACCTGAATCGTGAGCGGCGTCGCCAGCGGCGTGAAGTATTCGTGGAACGCCGCGCCGACATGAATGACGCCTCGCACCGATTCGGGCGCGGGGAACATCGTGCACGAGCCCGGGACCAAGTACATGCCTGGCTTGTCAGCGCGGCGCGGTTTGACGAACCCAGGCTTCGCTAGGGCGAAAGACACGTTGGTCCCGAGCGCGTTCGTAATGCGGACGGTCTTGCCTATTGCACCCACCACGAGCTCGTCGAATGCCCTGTGCACGGCGTAGTAGCGGTCGAGATCGACCTTACCGAACAGCCGCACCATCCCGTCGCTCGTCGTGTCGCCCCCGAGGAAGTAGCGCAGCCTGCCCTGCTTCACCGCCTCGTCCTCGACACGCGAGCCGGCGAGATATGGAAAAGTGAAGTCAAGCCAGACGTCGCAGCCCATCACCGCCGCTGCGAGCGCCGGATTGATATAGGGATCGGCGAGCGCGCCCTGGAAGGGGAGTTGCTTGGTCATCATCACCGCGGGCCGCGCGCCGGCGGTCTCGGCGCTGTTGAGCACGGCCTCGACCGCCGTCATGTCGGTTCGCGTGTCCGCGGTGATGAGCACGGTCTCGTCGGGCTGCACGGCCATATAGTCGCGCACGAGCGTATCGGCGGCGCGGGCGAGCTCAGGGGTGATGCGCAGCGACAGCAGCATCACTCGGCCGCTTTCGTCACCGACTGTTCCGGTAGAATGCGGTCGAGATGCCCGTTGAGGAAGTGATGGAGTGCCTTCTCGAGGACCGACATCGGGCCAGGCACATACGCCGGCAGCGACATCGCGCGCTGCATGGACTCGATCATCGTGCGGTCCTCCTCAAGCACCTCCACCTGATAGTCGCGGTAGATCTTGAGCTTCTCGTCGAAATCTGGCCGCGCAAAGAATTCCTCCGGGAAGAGATGGTAAATCAGCACCTCGCATTTTTCGGGGCCGAGCGGCCAGGCGATCATCGGCCGGATGCAGTCGATGCGCCCGAACATGGTTAGATTGGGCGGCAATAGCCCGGTGCACGCGAAGCTGATGTCCTTTTGCGCTAGCCACGGCATCTTGCCGAGCAGCGGTTCGGCGTTCGGCGTGGGCGGACCGGCATCGTAGAAGATCGAAAGTCCGCCGCCTTGCTTCAGCCTGACTTTGTCGTTGTCCCACGAGAACTTCGCCCCGAAGGTCTTCGCGTGCAGAACTCCCACGTGATAAAAGTCCATCAGGTTCTCATGAAAGAACTTCCAGTTGCAGTTCAGCTCGAGGCGGATCTTGTTGCCGAGTCGGCACGTCTCCCAGCCGAGGAAGGCGAAGTCGTCCTCGAACGCGGCGACCCCCTCGGCGAGCGGGCGGGCATCAGGATTGAAGCTGATAAAAATGTTGCGGCGCCAAGTGTCGAGCCGGACGGGCTTCATCCGGCACTTCGTGACGTCGAAGCCTTCGGTGTCCTTCATGTAGGCCGCGCCGGTGAGCTGACCCGACAGATCGTAGACCCAGCCGTGGTAGGGACACTTGAAGGACCTGGTGTTTCCCGAGCCGTACGCGACCTCGACGCCACGATGAATGCACATGTTGTATGACGCGTGCAGCTCGCCGTTCTTGTCGCGGGCGACGACTACGGGCTGATCGACCAGTCGAAGCGCCATGTAGTCGCCGGGGTTCGCCACCTCCTCGACCCGCCCGACATAGAGCCAGTCGCGCATGAAGTATTCCTCGACTTCACGCTGGTAAAGCGCAGGCGAGGCATAGATGCGCCCCGGTGCGTGACGAGCGTGGCGGAGGTCCCGCCGCGTCGCTTCGAGATCGATACGGCCGTGTTCGTCGGCATGTCCTGCGGCAGTCATAACTGCTGCGCCCTCCTGCCAGTCTGGCAATGCGGCGCCACTCCGCAGAGCAGCGCCGACGTTTGCTCTGCATTATGCAGGTATTGCTGCAAAAGTCGTCATGGATTGCACTCTGGTCCTCTCGCCGTCGATGCGAGGGTCGATAGTGACCGTACCAATTGGTTGATCCTGGAACCGTCCTGTTATATTAGGCCGACGCGAGGTGAGCAGCGGGTGATGGCGAAAGGTGTGTGATCCGCTTTGCCAAGGAAGAGGGCTCGCCTCCGCGCGGCAAGAGCACGGCGGGCATGTTAGAGGTTATGGACGCGACGAAGCCCAAATCACGGCCATTCGACATGGCAAGCCTCATGAGGCCGAGGGCGATTGGCATCATAGGTGCTTCGCCGCGCGAGACCTCGGCCGGCTGGCGCGTCATGCGCAACCTGATCGCCGGTGGGTTCGAGGGCAGCGTCTTTCCAATTAATCCGCGCCACGCGGAGGTGATGGGCCTGCCCTGCTATCCGTCGATCGATACCCTGCCAGAGATGCCGGATGCTGTTTTCATTGGAATCCCCGCCGAGCAAGTCCCGCCCGTTCTGGACAGGGTTGGGCAAGCCGGCATAAAGGCCGCCGTTATCAACGCAAGTGGCTTCGCCGATGGCGGCCCCGAGGGGAAGATACGTCAGGAGGCGATCCAGGAGGTCGCGGCCGTTCACGGTATGGCGGTGTGCGGTCCCAACAATACCGGATTCATCAACCTCGTCGCCCGGACGTTCCTCTGCACTTGGCCAAAGCTCCCCAATCTTCGACCCGGCTCGGTTGCGCTGATCACCCAGAGCGGTTCTGTAGCGATCGCCATGGCCCAAGAGGAGCTTGATCTTGGGCTTGCTTATGTCATCACAGTCGGCAACCAGGCGGTGTGCAGCACAGCGGACTACCTCGAATACATCTTATCCGATCCGACCGTGCGGGTGGTCGCTATGCACGTCGAGGCTGTGCCCGATCCGGAGAGACTGGCCCAAGCCGCGCTCAAGGCCATCCGCCGGAAACTGCCGATCATTGCTCTGAAGACGGGGATCACCGAGGCGGGTCGTGCCGCGGTCGCAGCGCATACGGGCGGCCTTGCCGGAGATGACGCGGTCTATGACGCTTTCTTCCGGAAATACGGCATTGTTCGCGTGCATGATTTCGACGAACTGGTCGAAGCCGCGCGTCTTTTCTCGTTCTATCCCGACCCACCCCGCACAAGACATGTCGTGCCGGTTGCGTTTTCAGGCGGCCAGGTAGGGGTCATCGCCGACCGCGGGACCGAACTCGGGCTGAATATGCCACAGTACTCGCCTCAGACCTTGGTTCGCCTGAAAGCCTCCTTCCCTCCTTTCGCAGACCTGCGCAATCCGCTCGATGCCTGGGGCCTTGGATGGGATCAGCAGCGATTCGCCGACATGATTGAGGCTTTGGCCGGCGACGATGCAATCGGTGTGATCGTCTTCGCGCTCGACATGCCCGAGCATGGCGGCGCCGATACGTTCCTCGCGAGGGAAATGTTGCCGATCGTGGAGCGGATCGCTCCCACGACCGGTGCTCGATTCGTGTGGCTCAACAACCTGACGGGCGGCGGCTATCACGCCGAGATGGCCCAAAACATCAAGCGCGCTGGCTTTCCTTACCTGCGTGGCCTTCGCACCGCATTGAGCGTGATTGCGAAGTGGAGTGTCCATCTGGGGGGGGCCAACCTAGCGCACGCCCCGCGAGAAACCCAGGTTGCGCGCATAAGCTCGGTAGCGGCTACACAACTGGCCGAGCCGGAGCGCTTTAAGCTCCTGGCGAACGCGGGGATCGCCATGTGCTCGTGTATCCGCGTAGGTTCTCTTGCGGAAGCCATTTCGGCGGCTCGTGATCTGGGCTTTCCCGTCGTGCTCAAGGCGACATCGCCGGATTGGGCCCACAAGACGGAACTGGATCTGGTTCGGACTGGCTTGCGCGATGCCGGTGCGGTTGCCGGTGCCTTCAATGATCTTGCATCGCGCCTACGCAGTATGCCGGATTCCAGCGATCGTGTCGCCCTGATCCTCCAACCGATGGTGGGTCCGGGGATCGAACTCATCATCGGAGTCCGCAACGATGAGGGCTTCGGCAGCATCGTTGTCGCCGGGCTCGGCGGTATAATGGTTGACGTATTGCACGACGCCGCGGTCGAGATTGGTCCAGTAACCGTCGCGCAAGCGCGCGCGATGCTCGAGAGAACGCGCGCCGGAACAATACTCGCGGGTATACGTGGCCGCGGGCCCTACGACATTGATGCGGCTTCAGCAGCGATTGCTGCTCTCTCGCTCCTCGGCGAAGCGACACAGGGAGTGCTCGCTGCCATCGAAGTTAATCCTCTGATCGTGTTGCCGAAGGGAAGCGGCGCGGTCGGAGTGGACGTGCTCCTGGAGGGGGCGCCTCAACGGGTTTCGGGGTCCGCGCGATCACCGGGCTAGCGAAGTCGCCCAAGCGACGGTTATCGGCACGAGGGTGTGGACGCGCCGGGTCCGGCTGGACGATACTCCGCCCTGCAGACGGATCGGCCGGTCGCACGGAGATGCGCCGCAACGGTCCGGCGGGGAAACAGGGAGATGACACATGACGGGGAGCGACGGACGGAACTGGAGCGTGACGCGGCGCACCTTCAATTCCGGCGTGGCGGCGATTGGGATGGCGGCGGCGACCGGCGGTATGATCGCGGGCGATCCGAGTCCTGCGCTCGCCCAGGCAGCACCCAAGAAGGGCGGGAAGATCAAAGCGGCGATGGACTCAACGAGCGCGAAGGACACGCTCGATCCGAGCAAATCGGTCAGCATCCTCGAGCTCTGTCGTGCCACGCTGACTTACAATCGGCTCATCGACATGACACCCGA
>Ga0209517_10006426_pt1 | contig 14529 bp, 15 predicted proteins | sample PeaSoiMetSII2010_FD_187695 | JGI IMG/M metagenome (GOLD analysis project Ga0209517, IMG submission 187695) | Peat soil microbial communities from Weissenstadt, Germany - SII-2010 (SPAdes) (version 2) | ecosystem: Environmental > Terrestrial > Soil > Wetlands > Peat | place: Germany... | reverse complement strand
TCGTGGGCGCTCTGGCCATGTCAGCGGTGGGTAACGTGACCGAATCAATCGGCGGCTTCACGATCCCTATGATCGCCGTCACCGCGGCGATCGCGCTGGCGGCGGTCGCTGGCTGGGCCGCGACCCGGACGGCAGTTATCCCCCGGCCAACGGAGCTTTCCAATCAAGAAGCGTAGACTGCTCGCAAACTGACAAACCATGAGGTGATCGCGCGAGTTTTTTCCCCAGGATGCGAGGGAGGACAATGGGCCGAACTAAACTGCGCAGTGATGAATGGTTTGCACGCCAGGATGAAGTCGGCGTTCGCCACCGAAGCGTTTTGGCGACGCTTGGCTTTGACCCGCAATATGTTGCGGGAAAGCCCGTGATCGGCATTTGCAACCCTGCGAGCGAATTTAACAATTGCGAAATGGGTTTAAGGGAACTCGTTCAAATGGTGAAGCGCGGGGTCGCTCAGGCGGGAGGCATTCCCCTCGAGTTCCCCACCATGTCGCTGGGGGGCGAGTTCATCAAACCTTCCGATCTCCCCTATCGCAATCTGGTTTCGATGGACATTGAAGAAACCGTGCGCGCCAACCCCATCGATGGCATCGTGATGCTGTCCGGTTGCGACAAGACGACGCCTGCTCAACTGATGGCAGCGGCAAGTTGCGACCTTCCGGCCATCCAGTTGTCAGCCGGCCCCAAATCCAGTTGTTATTGGCGTGGTGAAGAAGTAAGCGCTGCTACCGACATGTGGCGGTACTGGGATGATTATCGCGCCGGCAAACTCGCGAAAGAAGAGTGGCGTGAGTTGGAGCAATGTTTCTCATGCTCGTATGGTACATGCAATGAGATGGGCACGGCATCGACAATGGCCATCCTTTCGGAAGCCTTGGGCATGATGCCTTCGGGGACTTGTAGCATGCCGGCCAACGATTCGCGACGCAGAGTGGCTGCGGAAGCAGTTGGGCGACGCATTGTGGAAATGGTCGAGGACGAGCTTCGGCCAAGTCAGATTATGACCGAGGAGGCTTTCTACAATGCGATCCGAGTGCTCAGCGCAATCGGAGGCTCAACCAATGCGGTGATTCACCTGGTGGCCATCGCAGGGCGATTAGGAATCCGTTTGTCCCTGAACCTGTTCGACGAAATCGCTCAATCAACACCCATGATCGTGAACCTTAAACCCTCCGGTCAGTTCCTCATGGAGCACTTCCATCAAGCAGGAAGCTTGCCGGCGGTGGCCAGGGAAATCGCGGACCTCCTTAATCTCGATTGCCTGACGGTATCCGGAAAAACCCAACGCGAACACATCCAGACAGCGCGATGTTATGACCGCAGAATAATCAAACCATTGGATCAGCCGATTTTCCGCTCCGGGGCGTTAGTGGTACTGAAAGGAAACCTTGCGCCGTCCGGGGCGATTCTAAAGGCTTCTGCCGCATCGGAGCGGTTGCTGAACCATACCGGACCCGCCATTGTTTTCGACAACTACCAAGACATGCTGGCCAGAATTGACTCGCCGGACCTGGATGTTTCCCCCGAGAGTGTTCTGGTGATGAGGAACACCGGCCCCCGATATGTCCCGGGCATGCCCGAATGGGGCGCCATTCCTGTGCCCACCAAGTTGCTGAAGCAAGGTGTTCGAGACATCGTAAGAATCAGCGACTCGAGAATGAGCGGAACGAGTTTTGGAACCGTGGTTCTCCACGTGGCGCCGGAGTCGGCTGTGGGAGGGCCACTGGCGATCGTACAAACGGGCGACTCGGTCAGACTCGCGGTAGCAGAGCGTCGCCTTGACCTGTTGATTACGGAAGAGGAAATGCGTACGCGGTTGTCCGCTTGGTCGCCCCCACGCAGCGAGCATTTGCGCGGCTATCCTCGCCTGTACATCGAGCATGTGCTCCAGGCGGATGAAGGGTGCGACTTTGACTTCCTGCGCCCCATGTCGAAGGAAGCAGTCCGTTTCGTTCCGCCGATTGTAGGAAAGTCGTGATTAGCGACGTCAAGGAGTCGCGAGGTCTCGGATCGCGCTCGGAAGCGCGAACTGCGGCGATCCTCCGCTTTACTCATGTCGATCAAATCGAGAGAAGGAGCACGGCGACAAGCCCACAAAGCACGCCGACCTCCTGTAGAGCGGTCACTGACTCGTGGAGAACGAAGGGACTGAGAATTAGCGCGGACCACCGCTTCTGTGGTCCGCGGATTTTTCTCCCTCCTCGCCCCGGAGCCTGTTGACCGCGCTCATCGAGCTCAGCTTCACCGACTTCATGGCCAGCGAGATCGTGGTCGGATGCGCCGGCGCGCAAATGTGGTAGCGCAGAGGTATCCGCCAACCGGCGGATTCCTCTGTGGCCGTTGGTCAGGGAGGAAGACCCAAGCCGTCAGGTAGAAAGGATGTAGCGCCCGCGCCCGGTTGAAGGCGCGCGCCAGCAGGGCCAAGTCAGGCTCGGTGAGTTTCTCTCGCCGTTTGAGGAGGCGCACGGCGATGAAGAAATACCGATCGAAAAGGAAGGGACGTCGGAGTTTCGATCCGTCGGCTGACGGACGATAGAACACGGCACGGTGGCGATGGTGGCCAGGGAAAAGACGCGGACCGCAAAAGCGGCGGTCCGCTACCCGCTTCCCGTCAAATCGTAACGCCGTGTTTATCCAGGGTCGTCAGAAACATCACGCCGTACTCGATGACGACGTTTCGCAGAAGTCTTGCATACTCGCGGTCAGCGGTGAGCGGGTGGACGCTTTCGTCGCTGAGCAGCGTGTACAATGAGGTAACGAAGTTTTCATGCTGAGTGCTGAAATATCCCTGCTGCCTCAAGTAAAGGGTTGCATCGCCCCATCTGTCGCGTACTGGGTCGCCGGCAGCGGTCGCAATCGATTTGGCACTCTGTCGATGCAAGTGCTCGAGAAAGCTGCGCAGATGACTCAGGCAGTTCTTCAATTCAAATGAGCTTGCCGTAGATCTGTAATCGCTCTCCGCAGCATTCAACGCATTAACCATAGCGGGAGTAAACCCCAGCTTCACGAGGAAGCCTTCGACCTTCAGCCTGTCGCTCTCAATTTCCAGGTTCGGCAGCTCTTGCAGCATACCCTTCAGATACCAGTAGCGTGCCTTGCGACACTCTTAGGTTATCCCATCTATGGCCGCCACTATTTCACGTCCGACTTCCTCATGGCCGGCTACGTAGTGAGGGTTCACCTCTGCCGGCTCCGTTCGCCGCCCGCGCGGACGTCGCGAAGCCCAGGTGTGGCGCTGAGCCATTTCTCGCAACGGCGCAAGAGCAGATGGCATGGAGACTAGTTCGCTATCACTGAACAGATTGAAGTTCAGCGCGATCATCTCCTCAATTTCTTGCAACATTATCGCGAGGCTTTCCGCCGGCAACTTCGGTTCGCTGGTGGCAGCTAACAATTCCTTTAGGTGACCCGTGCGCACGCAGAACTCAGCAACAAGTGCGAGCACCGACATCTTACCCTGGAAAAATGGAAATCTGGTGCCACCCTTACTCGCCACCGCCGGTACCGGCGTTCGCACAGGTATTAGCAGACGCGATACGAAGGCCCCACGATCCGATTCCACGAGCTGACTGAAAACTTTCAAGAGAAGAGTGAAATTCGTACTCTCGAAGACGTATAGCTTTGGATCTTCATAGACCCGCCTTGGCCTGTGCTTCCGCTCAGCCTCAAGAGCATGGTGCCCTGCAATAGCGGGAGTCAAATATTCTGGTGGCGGAAAGGTGGGGATATAAAAGGGAGTATTCGGCCACCCGCGCGAGACGTAGAGATACCGAATCGTCGGCTCAACTTGCTCCTCTATCAGGATTTGAGCCGCTTTCCTCACTGCGTCGCTTAGATTCATGGGCAGAATAATAGCAGGGTTTACTTGACGGCGAGATCGATTTCTTTGACTGTCAAGGTCGAGTAGGCGGTGTTTTTTCGGCGATCTGGAGCGCGCCGCGGGCAGCCGCGGGTGGCACATACATTGCTTTCTATGTATGCGCCCTTTGTCGACATGGCAACCGCTAGTCCAAGGGTTTTGTTGGGCCCATGGGTCGCCGACATCAAAGGCAATGTCGGCGCCACCCGCGACGTCGCAGAGTTTCTCGATAAGTGTGTAAATCCGTCTGTTAGCTGCGCACGGGATGCAATGCCCGCTCGACGCCTTGGGGATCGCGCGCGATGACGGTGAGGTAGGCTTTGGCCGGTTGGTCGGGCTCCGAGCGGCCCTGTTCCCAATCCCCAGAGTTCCAAGAGGGATTCTGAATCGTGCGGCATATTCCTCCTGCGTCAGCGCGAGGGCGCGGCGAAGGGTTTTGACACGCGCAGCCCTGAAAGGGCGGCCCAGCAGAGCCCAGGCCAGCGGCCTGGGTGGAAGCGCTAAGAGAATATTTCATTTCCGGCCTCAAGCCCTGAAGGGGCGTGATAGCCGCGGCTTCCGTAGGTGGCCCCTTCAGGGCTCGACCCGGAAAACCGCTCCTTTCCCAGGCCGTTGGCCTGGGCTCTGCTGGGCCGCCCCTTCGGGGCTGTGAGTTGCAGGCGAAGTCCAGCTTCGAGTTTAATACACCGGGCAACACACATTTGGGACACTACTGATCGGACAACCCGCAGGCGTTCCGCCAGAAGCGAACCAGCGGGCGCCGGTACCGTCGGTGTTATTAACTACATGGATACTTGACAAATGGGATGAAATAGGCTAGAGTTGTTCGGTGGGGTTGGGCGGGCGGTTCGTCCCTGCTAGTACGCTATGCCAGAAAGTCCTCTTTTGTATTCGTCTGTAGTTCCTGCCTGTGGTTTCTGCCTCCAAGTGGAGTCAAGAAGTCGAAGAGTCAAAGAGTCGAGGAGTGGGAGACCCAGAGCCGACCGCGACCATCGCGCGCGGGCCGCAGTCCGGAAGGCGGCGCACGGGTCCTCGCCGTCCCGACTCCTCAACTCATCGACAGCAAAATAGAGGGAACAAAGCGAGAATGTCTATGAAAACAAAGGATAAGTACAAAAAGTCACTGAGTTGTGCAGTGCCAGACCAAGCGTCGGCCGCACGTCCTCGGGCCGCAGGTCGGACGGCGGCGGCTGGCTTCTCCACGTCTTGACTCCTCTACTTGTCGATCGCAAAATCGAGGGAACAAAGCGAGAATGTCTATGAAAACAAAGGACAAGGTCAAACAGTCAAGGAGTCAAGGAGTCGAGGAGTTCAGGAATGGAAGACCAAGAAACGCCCGTGATCGTCCAGGTCGGGCAGCAGCGTGGAAGTCGGCGGGCGGCTCCTCGACTTCTCGACTCGGGACTTCGCCGGAACAAAGCGAGAATGTCTATGAAAACAAAGGACAAGTACAAAAAGTCGCTGCGTCGCAGACTGCCAGACCAAATCCCGGCGGCACGTCTCTGGCCGCCAACTGGTTCGACCGAACCGTCACGAACACTTCGAAATTGCATACCTCCACAGCGGCAGCATGGAGGTGCAGATACGAAATCGTCGCTTTCGCCTGAAGAAAGGCGACGTGGTGGTGATCGGTCCCAACATCTACAAGCAATTCCTGTACAACCCCCACGTGGGAAACAGGCTGATCACTCTGAACTTTCGACCCGAAGTCATCAGGGGCAGTGCGACCGAGGGAGATGACGAAATTTACCTGAGCTCATTCTTGTGCCAGGGCCCGCGGTTTCCGCATGTCATCACAGAAGAGAGGGCCCTGTCGCGGGAGGTGTTTTGTCCCCTTGTGAACATCCACAAGGAACTCCCGGCTCGTACAGCGTTCAATCGTCTGGCGGCAAAGACTTACTTGAAGGGGCTGTTCTTGCTCCTGGCCAAACACTTCAGGGCTTATCTGGAATCCCGGGAGTCCATGAACCGCAAGTTGCGGGATCTCGACCGCCTACGGCCCGCGTTTGAACTCCTGGGCGAGCACTGCGGAGAACATATTGAGGTGCGCGATGCGGCTCAGGCCTGCGCCATGAGTCCCTCCTACTTTATGAGGTTCTTCAAGCAGTCGACCGGCCAGTCCTTTCGCGCCTATCTGACGGGTTTCAGGATTGAGAAGGCTCAGTCCATGCTGTCGACCGGAGGCTCGTCCATCGTGGAAATCAGCCAACAGGTGGGCTTCTGCAGCCAGAGTTACTTCGGTGAAGTGTTTCGAGACCTGGTCGGCATGACCCCTCGCGCTTTCCGCCGGCGCTTCGGAGCAAAACGCTGACTCAGTGGTTCGTATCCCGAAGGGCCGAAGTGCGCAGGTACAACACTGCGTCGCCGCCGAAAGGCGGGCTGAACGAATGCTTGCCGCCAGTAACCTTCAGGGTTCCGGACAATCCAATGCTGTTCGTAGAGGGGTTCAGCCACTCGTACTGATACGTCGCCGGTTGGAGATCCAATGTGAAGGGTCCGGTGGACGGCTGATAAACAAGGTACTCAACTCCCGGGTTGCTAAGACAGTACTGGGTACTCGACAAGATTGGTTGCGGCGTCATGGCGGCCAGATTCATGCGATTTGCGTAAGTCAAGGTGCTACCCATGGCGGCGCGAATAACATCCCAATACTTGTCCGGCCGGAGGCCAACCTCCGGGTCGGCGGTTGATCCCTCCGGAAAGTTCCGTTTCGACCATTTTGTTAGGTACGGGTCCATGAATGCCACGTTGTTGCCGGCGGTGAAATTCTCCCAGACCCAGGCGCGCTGACCAGTCGCCCCATCGTGTTTGATATCGACCCAGCCGTAGGAGTGATCCGTATCGTTGATGATCACCTTAGTGCCGTCGGAAGGCGGCACGTGGCTTCCCGGCGATATCCAATCGGCGGGGCTTTTGTAGAGAGTCAAATCCGATCCGCCCTTCCATTGGAACGTCATTCCCACGGGATGCTGCTTAGGTTTGGTAGCCTCGTATTGCTTCACGTAGTTGATGACTCGAACTTGCCAAGAGTCTGAATAGGGCGATCCTGACTCGTTCGATACTTCGTAGAGCACGTTGTCGAGGTCATTAACAGTATCCACGACCTTTCGAAAATACGCGGTTTCGATGCTCCATATCTCATCCGACATCTGTGAGCTGTCAGTCGGGCAGGTTTCCGGACAATTCACGTGATTGATATTGTTCTCGCCCACAAACGAATCACCGTCTTTGGGATTAGTATCAAACTGCCATTCGAAGCCATTGAAAAGCATAACGGACACATAGATACCGTTCTTACCAGCGGTAATGGTCCGCATCCGCATACGGTCAAAGTAACTCTGGTCGAGTTTGGTGAGGTCGAATTTCAGGCCGCCGTCGGTCGCGTTGCCGGGACCCGTCCGCTGCCACTTCCAGGGAAGACCCACGAAGTTGCCTTCCCAATAGTCGGGGCCCGGGCCCGCATTCGGCAGCTCGGCAGTCCAAAGTCGCATAAAGTTGAAGTTGTGCGCCACCATCCAGTTCATGTATGCAGCGTAGTCAAAAACCACACCCGGCGGATTCAGTTGGCCGCGGTCAAGAAGGTTTGCCCATGTATGGGAGCCCGCCAGGTAGATGGCTTTTCCGGTGTCGTCCGTAAAGTAACGGCCGTTGGTTCGATTCTTGCGAAGGGGCCCGGTGGCGGTTCGAGCGCGCACGGGAGCCAAAGGCGTATCCCCAGCGACGCAGTATGCGTTCACGAGACACATCAAACAGAAAACGATAAATGATCGTGCCATGTTCAGCTCCAGTCCGGGGATCCGGTCGAGAGGCCTACCCAAGGTCAGCACCCCCATCCACCAGGTACACCCCGCCGATACAAAAGCTTGCCTCTTCCGTAGCCAGGAGGACTGCCATTCCCGCGATGTCACTCCCAACACCAAGCCGCCCGGCGGGAATCCTGGGAATGTACTTCTGGCGCGCTTCAGGGTCCGCGAATTCCTCCGCGTTCATCGGCGTATCCATGGTACCGGGGATGATAGCATTCACCCGAATTCCATCCCGCGCATAGTCTGCGGCCACCGAGCGCATCAGGGCCAGGACTCCGCCCTTGCTGGTGCTGTAAGCGGCCAGACCCGTGAATCCCCGTATTCCTGTCCGCGAGGCAACAAAGATGATCACTCCCGCTTTCTGTTCGAGCATGGAAGGAATCGCGTACTTCGCACAAAGCCAATAGCCTCGCAAGTTGGTGTTGATCGTGCGGTCCCATACCTCGTTTGTGAGTTCATGTGCACGAGTTTCACCCTGAGTTATAAGAATGGCAGCGTTATTCACAAGTATATCGATGCGGCCGAATCGTTGGAGCACCGTTTCCACCATTTTCTTCACTTGCTCCTCGGAAGAGACATCCGTCGGCACAAACATAGCCTCGCCGCCGGATTTTTCGATGGCGTCGAGAACAGCCTTCCCCCGGCTGGGCACAATCTCCGCCACAACCACACGCGCGCCTTCTTGCGCGTACCGCAAAGCAATAGCTTCTCCCACTCCCGCTCCCCCACCCGTCACAATAGCAACCTTGTCCTTTAGGCGCAATTCTTCACTCCTTCCTTGAAATCCTCGGCTTCCTGTCGCACTCTGTCTTCCTACAAGTTACACATAACAACAATGCAGTCTCCTATCTATCGAGAATGAATCTTTTTTTGACACAGCACTACCCTGACCGAGAAGCAGTCGCTCATGCCCGTCGGCTGAGGGGCATCCGGAAACCGTGAAAAACCTGTCATTCTGAGCGAAGCGAAGAATCTCGCCCTGAACTTTTCGTTCGCGCTTCATCACGGACCAGAGCGAGATTCCTTCACTTCGTTCAGGACAGGCTCTTCGCGGAGTTTACCCTGAGCGGCAGAGCGAGATCCTTCGCTCCGCTCAGAATGACAAGCGAAGGGCTCAGGATGACAGCGAAGGGCTCAGAATGACAGCCCGTTTTCAAAGCAGATCGATAATGGTCTATCCGGGCAGGGTAGGTTTTCAACAAAAAAAGGTGTACTAACAGTAGATTGACGGATCAATTTAATCCATAGTGTCCAAGTTGTGGATGGTTTATCAAGCAAGCAAATTGCTGACACGGCGGATGAGTCGAGGGGACCTGTGTCGAAACACTTAGAAACTCGCGCCGGCGAACTGGTTGAGCCTTCCGTAAAAGTGATGGACCGGGCTTCCCGCGTGGAAGGGATGAAGGCGCACGAACTCAGAACTCCCGCCTTACTGCTGGACCTGGAGGGCATGGAGAGCAACCTCTACCGAATGGCCCGTTTTTTTCGAGGCCGGCCAACCAAGCTGCGCCCTCATTTCAAAGCTCACCAAACTCTTTTTCTAGCCTCGAAACAATTGCAGACGGGGTCAATCGGGATCTCTTGCGCGCGTCTGGAGCAGGCCGAGGCGCTGGTGCGGCACGGGATCCAAAACATCCTTATCGCAAACGAAATCGCCGGGAAAGACATGATCGAACGCTTTGTGGAACTCTCACACTACGCCCCCGTGCTGGTAGCTGTGGACAACCCCAAAGTGGTCTGCGACATGGCCCGGGCGGCAGGCGAGAGGGCTCACGAGCTTAACGTCCTGGTGGATTTGGACGTGCGGTTGGGGCGTTGCGGCATCCGCCCTGGGGAACCGGCGGTCTCTCTCACCAAGCTGGTTATAGAGAAGGGATTAAGGTTCCGCGGCCTGATGGGATACGAAGGCCACATCCCGGTCCCCGCCGGGCCTGAGAAGGAGCGTGTGGTTCACGCCGCCCTCAAGCAATTGGTAGACACCAAGACCATGATCGAACGAGAAGGAGTTCCCGTCGAGGTGGTTAGTTGCGGGGGTACCAGCGACTATTCCATTGCAGGAACATTTCCCGGCGTAACCGAAGTCCAAGCCGGTTCTTACTTGGTTATGGACACTTGGTATGTATCCCACGCTCCTGAGTTCATGCCGACCTTGACTGTCCTGGCCACCGTGATCAGCAAAACTTCCGGGGAACGAATCGTGGTGGACGCCGGCGCCAAGGCCATGAGCGGCGAGAATGGGTTGCCTTCTGTCAAAGGAATTGAGGGATTGCGAGTCAAGGCTATGCACGTCGAGCACACGCTGCTGGAGATTTCGAATGCATCGGTTTCCGTTGATGTCGGAGACAAAATCGAAATCTGGGTGCGCTATCTCGACCCGACACTTAATGTTCATTCTCACATGTACGGCATTAGGCATGGCGAGGTCGAAAAGCTTCTTCCAATCGAACACTCCTAAAAAGGGCACCAGTCACCCCGTAGTTAGCCAAGAACAAGCTACGGATTAGGCTGCGACCACGGCTTCGACTCAGGCACTTCCGGGGAAGGCATTTTTCCAGACAACTGCAGTGCCTGCTTCTCACGCGCTTCCGCCTGGAGTTTCTCTGCCATCGACATTTCCTCTTTTGCTTCCGCCTGTCGTCCGGCCTTGAGGTAAGCCTGGCCCAACTGGTAACGGTAACTTCCGACTTCCGGCTCGATAGCGATGGCCTCCTTCAAGTAACGAATACTCTGGTCGGTCTCTCCCTATCGCAGGTAAGCTCTCCCCAGCCCGGCAAGCGATTTAGGCAACTGCGCCCGGCGCGCCAAGGCTTCACGATAGAACTTGATGGCCATGTCCGTTTGACCCAAGCCGAGCGAAACCTCGCCGCGATTCTCATAACTCCACGGCTCTTGCGGCGTGATGGACATCTCCTGGTCAAACTCCTTGCCGGCCTTTTGGAGCATTCCCAGTCGCTGATAAGCCACGCCCAGATTGTAGTGCGCGAAGCTCAGTTTAGGGTCGAGCGCAATACTCTTCTGCAATTCGGTAATGGCATGCTGGTTTATGTACAAATCAAGATATGCCTTTCCCAGAAGGAAATGCAGGTGAGCGGTGTCGCCTCCCACGCGCACCAATTGATCGAAGGCTTTTTCGGATTCCGTCTCGCGCTTTAGCTTTCCGTAGCAGATGCCTTCAACGAAAAGGAAGTCCAGATTGTCCTGCTCCCCGCTGGCCAGGGGCTCAAGCGTCTCCAGGGCGTGCTAGTATTCGTCTTCCATGAAGCAGCTCATTCCCAGCAGGTAGCGAGCCTGGTAATTGTCCGCTTGCGATTGGAGCGCCTGTGAGAACTCGGGGATGGCCTTGGCGAATTCTTGCTTGTGATAATATGCCAGGCCCAAATTCAAATCGATGGCGCGCACAGCCGGTGCCAGCTTCTTGGCTTCCTGGAGAGCCCGGATGGCAGAGTCGAACCTCTGCGTGCGCATGTAGACAACGCCCAGATTGGAGTAAGCGGAGGCGGAGTGCGGATCGAGCCGCAAAACCTCCTGAAATCCTTTCTCAGCACTGGCATAGTCCTTCTTGAGTAAGGCGTTCTGCGCGCTCTCGAAGGCTGTGCGAGGATCCTGAGCGAGCGCCGGCTGACTAAGTGCCGGTAGGAGGAACACCACCAGCGCCGTGGCGATTTGGGCAGACATCTTCATCGTACTCATCATCGGGCGATAGGGCTGACCGGGCTCGCGCCTGAGGCTAACTCGCGAGATCGTTTGGCCCGCCGGCGACAATGGCGGTTTCGAGGCCGAGAATCTCACCGACCTCGCGGATAACCCCGGCTTCGTTCCCCGTGCCGATGGCGAAGTGATGCGTGGGGCCTTCGGCTACCCAGCGTTTCAGAAAGGTGCGCACGTCGGGCCGAAAGAAGCCCCGCGTATTGGTGTTGCCGGTCGGGGGAATAGGACCTCGAACGCTCCTGCCCTCGGCGATCACGAATTTGAACCGCCCGCCGCGGGTGACGCCGATGCTGAGGATGGTGATGGGCCCTTCCCTGATCCGGAACTCCACGCTCGCGCCCGCGCCGGGCTTGCCGTGGTACTGTAATAGGCTACGAAGGACGGGTTGGCCCTCCGCGAGGTTGAGGTGGTGCGGACCGTCGTGCCCGACCAGCACGAATCCTTCCCGGAAATCAATGGGATGAAATTCCGCGAAGCTACCGCCGATGCCCAGCCGGTCCTCGATCAGCATGGCGATGCAGGTTTTGAGATCCGACTCGCCGCACATGGGGAAGCCCGCGGCCGTCAGCAGCGAATTGCCCACGATGAGATTAGACACCAGCCGGCGCATGGGGCTCTCCGGCTCCGCCTCGTAATAGTAGGCAAGCCCGTCCAACTCCTGTTCATCGACGAAGCGCTCGAGCGCCACAGCAACTCGGGCCGCCGTGTCGAGATCCTCGGCGGTCAGCTTGCGAGTGATGGGGTCAGACTTGGGGTCCGGGGTCTCGAAAACCTCGAGAATCGTCCGCTTCTTGGCTTCTGCATCGGCGTCGGAGACCAGCCGGAACTGCCGCATGAGGTCGTCGGGTTCGGTCTCCACAATGTGGCATCCGAAAGCCGCCGTAAGCGCCGTCGCGTCGGTCTGCATATCCAGCATGTTCTCGAGCACGTGCCCGAAGTGGCCGATGCGCGCCCGCTTGAGGTCGTGCAAAACGCGCGCGATGCGGCACCAGTCCGCAATCTCGGCGTCGGCTTGGGGATCGTCCTCGAGGGTTCCGAGGACGACCGGAGGCGGGCGCTTTCCCATCCGCAGGGCGACGCCCGCGAACTCCGGCACGGCGCAGAAATCGTCATTCGAAAGCTGCATGAAAGTTGAAGCGCGCGAATAATCCAGAGCCTTCAGGGGCTGCAATGCCACCAAAACGACCGGCACATCGAGATCCCGAATAATGACGCCAAAAGCTGCGGAGGTGGCGTAAGTCAGCATGTCGCAGAAGATCAAGTCGAGCGAAGCCGCCTTCAGTTGACTGCGGAGAGAGTACGCCGAACGCGCGTCGTCCGCTATTCCGAAATCGATCACTTGATCTCCGTGGGCGTGGACCTTGTTTACAAATATCGCAAGCTTCCGTTTCATTTCGTCCAGCAAGCCGTCAAACTGCGGCCAGTAGGTGTGGTGGCCGACGCCGAATACCCCAATCGTTGCAGCCAGAGGCTTCCGGCGCGGGATATAAGGTGTGCCGTGGCTTTCTTGATGATTGGTGGTTCGAGTCATGATGCATTCCATTCACTATACAGCCTGCGCGGAAGGCTCGAACTCGAGGGGTTGAACCTTCCTCACCGTCAGTAGTATAAGGACAAACGCAACGAGGTACATGACGCCGCAGGTAATGAAGAGCACATTATACCTTCCGTGTTGCGCGAGCCAGCCAATTGCGAGACTCGAGAGAATGCCGCCCAGACCGCCGGCGGATCCGCACAGTCCCACCACGGTGCCCACGCTCCGCTCGGGATAGAGATCGCTGGTCATGGTGATGTAGTTGGTAATCCAGAACCCGTGAGCGAACATCAGGATGCTCATCAGGCAGATGGCAAGACGCGGGCCTTCAGCAAGCAGGGATAATATCGAGAAAGGCGTGAGCAATGCGGCGAGGCCCATGACCGCTTTGCGTGCCGTGTCGACCGAAACGCGCCGTTTCACCAACTGATCGGATACCCAACCTCCCGCCAGTTGTGCGATGCCTAAGGTCAGGAACGGGATCCACGTCAGCCTTCCGATGGTCGAGAGGCGGACATGCCTCGCCTCGCTGAGAAATTGCGGAATCCAGAACATGTAGAAATAGAAAACCGGGTCGAGCAGGAACCGTGAGGTCATGAGTCCCCAGGTTTCCCTTCTCCGCAACAACGTTCCCAGGGGTAAGAGATCTGCTCGCGAGCCTGACGATCGAGCAACCGGCGATAAAGATTTTTCGCGCTCCCTCGCGGCTATGTGATGAAGCTCCTCGGCGGAGACAAAACGTGACTTCTCAGGAAGTGTGAAAAACACAGCCCAGATGATCAGCCAAACGAACCCGATTGCACCGGCGACGACGAATGCTCCCCTCCAGCCAAAGGTCGAATTGACCCACACGGTCAAGGGCGGAGCGAGGACGGCGCCAAATGAAGCGCCCCCAATCGCGAGTCCGATGGCGGCTGACCTTTCCTCTTCGGGAAACCACTCAACCGCCCCCTTGGTTGCGCCGGGGAAGCATCCTCCCTCGCCGGCCCCAAGGAAAAAGAGCGCGAGGCCAAGCTCCCAAACATTCGAGATAAGACTATGACCCAGGCTCGCGAGCGACCAGACCGCCACCGAAAGCGCCAATCCGATGCGCAGTCCGAGCCGGTCGATCAATCGGCCGCCCACCGTGAACATCACGGTGTAGCTGAGGATGAATGCGAAGAGCGCGCGCGAGTACGTCACGTCATTAAGGTGAACGTCGCGCATGATCGCCGGAGCCAGAATCGAAAGCACCTGGCGATCATAAAAGCTCAGCCCGGTAGCGATGAATAGCAGAAAGCCGATCCACCAGCGGAAGTATGGGATATTGATCACGCTCTGCCTGCTATGAAAATGATTCTGCCGGAGGCGCCTGGAGTGCGGTAGCGCCAGCTACCGCCGTTCGCTCGAATTGCAGGGCGGCATCTTTGCTGTCGCACTCCATATCGCTCCAAGTGGGCTGGCGCAGACCTCGGCCCTTTGAGGTCTGTCCCCATGTGCCTTCGGCCCGCGAAACCCCATGAAAAACAGTCACGGGTGGCGCATCTATAAGGTCATCGGCGTTGTCAACTAGAATTTCTGAGCCTGGTTCGTCCTTTTAAGAAACACTGGCACCGCCTGCGGGACGCGTGACACGCGCCGGC
>Ga0209517_10006424_pt1 | contig 14532 bp, 9 predicted proteins | sample PeaSoiMetSII2010_FD_187695 | JGI IMG/M metagenome (GOLD analysis project Ga0209517, IMG submission 187695) | Peat soil microbial communities from Weissenstadt, Germany - SII-2010 (SPAdes) (version 2) | ecosystem: Environmental > Terrestrial > Soil > Wetlands > Peat | place: Germany: Weissenstadt... | reverse complement strand
TTTCCATCTGGAGCCGGTGCTCGACCTGGCGCAGGAAGCAGTAGGCCACCGCGAGCTTCCGCGCCTCCGGGCCGGAGAGGTGTTCATATTGGGCGAGCTTGGCCAGGCACGCAAGAGTCTCGGCCCCCTGGAGGAACGGTTGCCGCCCGGCGTGCAAGACTTGCTGGGATTGGGCGATGAACTCGATTTCCCGGATGCCGCCGCGACCCAGTTTGACGTTGCGCTCCAATTCGCCCGCTTTGACGACTTCGCTCTCGATGCGGTCCTTGACTGCGGCCACCTCGCGCAGGACGCTTTGGTTGACGGACCGCGGGTAGCGGAACGGCTGGATCATCTCGAGAAACTCAGCGCCCAGGGCCGCATCCCCCGCGACGGGGCGGGCCTTGATCAACATCATGCGTTCCCAGGTTTGGCCCCACTGGGCGTAATAGTTTTCGTAGCTCTCGAGCGAACGGCCCAGCGGCCCGGCATCCCCCTCCGGACGCAACCGCAGATCGATGCGATAGAGCGAGCCTGCCGCGGTCAGCCGCGACACCTCCGCGATGAAGGACTCGGCCAGGCGATTGAAGAACTGGTGGTTGGAAAGGACCGGAGGCGGGGTGGCGGCCTGGTTGGGCGGCCCTTTGAAGACGCTTCCTTCCTCGCTATAGACGAAGATGACGTCCACGTCCGAGCTGTAGTTCAACTCCTGGCCGCCCAGCTTGCCCAGGCCCAGGACGCAGCCGGCGGTGGTCTGCCAGCGCCCGGAGGCATCCTGATGAGCGGGGCTGCCGTAACGTTCGGCCAGTTGGCCATGGCAGACCTGCCAGACGGCGTCCAGGCACACATCCGCGAGGCCGGAGAGTTCGCGGGTGATTTCGGTGACGTCGCCCAGCCGCGCCAGGTCGCGCGCGCCGATGCGCAGCAACTCGCGTTGCTTGAACTGGCGTGTTCGTTCGAGCGCCAGCGCGTAGTCGCGCCGCGCGAGCAACGGTTTTAGCCAGCCGGCGACCTCGTTGCCAAGACCCTGTTTCCGGCGCGGGTACTTGAGCGAGGCCGGCTCGAGGACGCCCAGCCATCGCGGCTGCGCTGCCAGAAGCGCGCTCAGCGCCTCGGAGCCGGAGAAAAGAGCCGCCAGGATCCGCGCCTGCTCCGGGGAAGGCGCCGAGAGGGCGGGGCCGCCGCCGGCGGCCTCGAGCGCGTCGAGACGATGCTTGGCGCGCTGCGGGTCCGCGGAGGCCTTAATGGCCTCGATCCAGACCGGGTCTCTCATGGGAAGAATGAATTATGAATTAATATAATGATGAAGATTAGGATTAAGATCAAGATTAGGAACCAGACACGGCCACCAGAAAATGCACCGCGGCCCCCACCGGCCAACACCCACGGTGCATCATCCGTCATTCATACTTCATCCTTCCTCATTCATCTTCTTCACTCGCTCGATCGCCACCGTCACCGGGGCGCGCTGACCGGGAGGCCGCAAGCGCGTGAACAAGCCGCGCCAAAATCCGTACCCATAGAGAATATGCGTCAGGAGGATGAGCGGGGCGGCGGCCAGGCCGCGAAAGAACCCGCCCGAACCCGCCAGGGCTGCCGTCTGTGCGAGGACCGCCGCGCCATAAAAGGCCAGCGGGAGCAGCCACCCGTTGCCGAAGGGGGTCAGGAAGACCAGGAAAGGGACGGCCACGAGATATATCAGGAAGAGCGGCGGGACAAAATTCACCGCGGAGCCGGGCGTTGGGTTCACGCGCAACTGCTCGGCCCGGCCCCGGCCGTAGGTTCGGACCATTCTGGCGAAAGCCCGGAGGCTCGAGCGTGGCCGGCGATAGACAATGAGCCGGGGGTCGTAAATCAGTTTGCCGCCCCGGTGCTGGAGCTCGTCCATGAGCGCATTTTCTTCATTGGGATAGAGCGCCTCGTTGAAGCCGCCCAGCTCGAGCATGGCCTCGCGGCGGGCGATGAGGTTGCAGAGAATGAGTTCCTTTTCGCTGCTCTGGCGCGCGGCGCCCACCGGCGCATACCGGGCCCGGCTCGGGCCAAACGCCAGCCAACTGCCCAGCACGAGTGCGAAGACTTGCTCGAGGCCCGGAGCGTCCGGCGGGCAGAGATTGGGGCCGCCGGCCATTTTCACTTGCGGATCGGCGAAGTGGGCTGCCGCCCGGCGCAAGTTGGCCGGGTCAGGTACCGAGTCGTCGTCCAGAAAGTAGATCAATTCTCCCAGAGCGGCCTGCATCCCGGCGTTGCGCTGCGCGGAAGGCTGGTGGCCGCGCGCCACGATGATCTCGAGCCGAGCCGGCGGATAATCCAGGGCGCGGCTGGCGTTGACGGCCTTGATCTCGGCCTGGTCAGGCCGCACCGCGATCAGCACCGTCACTCCTGGGACGCTCTCGTTCACGGGCAAAAGTCGCCAATGCAAAACAACCTGGACACCCTGGCTGATCGTCTTTGCGGCAGGCGCTGTGGCACGCTCGCCGCCGATCCCGGGCGGCCTCCTCCCCTGTTGAGGGCGGGGGGAGTGCGTTCCGTCGGCCAGCCGCGTTCCTGAAACCCGAAACCCGAATGCCGAAATCCGAAGGAAACCCGAAATCCGAAATCCGAAATCCGAAGGTCAAGATCGCATGGCCTCCGGACGCAAAAAAAGCAGAGAAAAGGGAGGCCCTGTGCCGCCACACGAGGTGAGCGGGCGGCGCGGGCGTTTCGGGTTTCGGGTCTCGGAGTTCGGATTTCCTTCGGATTTCGGCCCTCGGATTTCGGATTTGACCTGAGCGCCCCTGCCATCGTTGGGGGCTGCAGGCGCGCCCCGGCGCAGCGTGGGCCTGTCTCGCGCCTCGCCAGCCGCCAAAACCACGGCGTCCGATTGCCCAAGTTATCTTGCATCCGCTCCAAGGCTAAGATTTGGCCGCCCAACTTCAAAGTCGAAAGAATTCACTTTGACAATTTCCCTCAGGGAGATAGACTACGCTCCACTCTGGCTGGGGTCGTAGCTCAGTTGGTAGAGCGCCTGAATGGCATTCAGGAGGTCAGGGGTTCGAACCCCCTCGGCTCCACCATCCTTCGCCCGCAGCGAAGCGGAGGGCGAAGGATGGTGCCCTCCGTAGCTTTAGCGGAGGAGGGTCGCTCTCGAGGCCTTCGGACGCCGCTGCGGGCTACGGATGGCAGGCCATCCAAATCCAAGCCACGCGATGTTCTACGCTTACATCCTCCAAAGTACGTCCGATGCCTCGCAGTTCTATCGCGGCCACAGCACTGACCTCAGGCAAAGGCTTCTCGATCACAACGCCGGGAAATGCCCGCACACCGCGAAATATGTTCCTTGGAAGGTCAAGTTCTATGCGGCCTTCGAAACGTTGCAGCTTGCGCAGCAGTTCGAACTCTCTCTGAAAAGCGGCTCCGGCCACGCCTTCGCCAAACGCCATTGTGGCTTGTGACGGAGGCCAGCCTCCGCCCGCAGCGTAGCGGAGGGCGAAGGATGGTGCCCTCCGTAGCTTTAGCGAAGGAGGACCGACGAAGGTGACTTCAGACACCGTTGCGGGCTACGGATGGCAGGCCGTCCAGAAACTCGGCTCCCCCCCAGCTATCAGGCCGTTTCCGTTCACACGAACACCTGGCACGTTCTTCGCACCTTCCGCAGTGGTTGCCCAATGTTGTTTACCCCCACGATTTCCATTTGCGTTTAATAAGCCAAGCTTCAGCCGTCGCTATGTCCTGGCTCTGGTTTGGCCGGATGGCGTAAGCTCCCCACCGTTCATCCCGCCTCAGGTACAGGCACGTCCCGCCAAAGCTTTCCCCCGACCAGCTCATCGCCGTGAAATCTACCAACACCCTTGTCCTATCCTCCGAGAAATCCACAATTCGAGGTGTCCGGTGACAGGAATACCAGCCACTGGGTTGCGCTATGACCTGGATGGGCAGGCCGAAAAAATGATAGAGGGTCTCCTGCGCGCGGCATGGCTTGCCGGTTTCGGCATAGACGAAATCGCTGGGGCCGCGGTTTGTCACCGGGAGTCGATCCAAACCCCGCTTTGCGGCGTCCCGCAGCGATTTGTCGAGCCCTCCCAGGCCATGGAACGTTCCCTTGGCGTCGCCGGCCACCAACTTGACGAGCTTTTCCGGCGAACCCGTCCCAACTTGTGACCATTGATCCCGGCCGTATGGCGCCTCCAGGAGTAGCTCGCCGGGCGGCGTTTCCAGGGGGGTAATTCTGCCGAAGCTTGAGACTTCTTCCGGCTGGTCTGGCAAGCTCCATTGCCATTCGAGATAAAACCTGCTCCGCAAGGTGCGCACCTGCACGACGAATGCCCTCAGGACTGGCGAGCCGTCAATCGCCGCCTTCAGCCTGGCGGAGGTTCGCGCCGCTTCATCAGCTTTCAGAGCACGCGCCTTCGGCCGGGCGGGCCGCACATAATCATGTCGGTGAGACCATCGCATCGCTTATTAGTTCCTCGGGAGCATACGGCCTGTCTTTATTCGGAGCAAGACCATTACCATCGAGGATGACGTTTACTGGCTGCTGCTTTCGCTCAAACAGGGCACCCGGGATTCGTTCACGAAAGTCATTCGCCGGCACGTCCACAAACCCTTGGAGACCGCGGGTGAACTGCTGGATTATTACGAGCAACAGCCCCCTCCGGCTATTGACCAGGCGCTCCTCGAACGCATTCGAACCGGGCGGGGCCGGCGTTCAGGGGGTCGCAAGTGATACCGGATACGATGGCATTCAGGGGGGCGCAGGTTCAAGCCCTGTCGGCTCCGCCACCTTCCGGAGGGGTTTTCTCCGTAAACTCGTCAGCCTTTTGGGCCAATGGAGACACCGGCGCCCCAGCGAGCTTCCTGACGTTTATTGACATTTTTCGCCAGACCGAGGATAGTGAATTGCGACGGCGTTAACGCGAAATTCTGACGATGAGCAGCAGTATCAATCTATCCTTGACCGACGAGTTGCGAGCCTTCATCGACCGCAGTTGCGGTGACGGCACTGTTTTTGCCACTCCTAGCGAGTTCATGCGTGACGTGCTTCGTGAGAAGAAAGAGCGCATGGAGGCCGCTGAGATGCGCGACGCCATTCTCGAAGGGTATCGCGATCTAATCGAGGGACGGGTGGTTGAATTCAAGGGCGATCTCCGCGCCAGCCTCAAAGAAGTGCGACGCCGGGAGAAACGAGACTGGGAATAATGCTCCGGGTCAAACATGGCAGCCTGGACCTGCCAAACCGTCTGGCCGAATTGGAAGCTAACCTCCTGCGGGAAGCCGATCTGCTCCACAAAGCCTTTTTGGTGAAGATGGCGCGTGGGCGCTCAGGTAATCAGGGACACCAAGGCACCTGAGATGATCGCGAGAGCGGCCGGAGTAAATGCCGCGCCCTCGACGGGGAGAGAGCCGGAAAGGTCACGGGCCCTGGAGGAAGTGGGTGATGCGGGCTTGAATATCGTTGTTGAATTCGGCGAGGCAGGCGGGGCTATAGAGCTGGAGTTTGGCGGCACCCCCGGGGAGGCGGCGGGCGGCTTCGGCTGCGGTAACGGCCTGGGCGACGCTGCCCGGGGGGTTGTGCCAGTCCAGAGCGGGAGCGACCACCAGCACCGGCCTCGGGGCGATGGCAGCCAGGATTTCAGGGAAATCGACCGGCACGCCGGCCTCATGGCTGACGAACCCACCGAGCCGGGGCAGCCAGCCGTAGAGGTGAGACCAACGCCGTAAGCCGCCCGTGCCGGCAGCGTCGGTGTCACTGCGGAACGGGGTGAAACCCGAAGCGCTGACCGCAGCCGAGACCCGCTGGTCGAGCGCCGCGGTGAACGCGGCCACCATGCCGCCCATGCCGGCTAATCTGCTGCGCGCTTTCAGCGCGTGCTCGTCCGTTAATTCGGTTGGCCGCGGAAATGTCCAAACTCCAGACCCAGGGCGTTGCCCGGGCGTTGTCGTGGGCCCGTCTTCGCTTCGCTACGGTGCGGCAGGCTGGTATGAATGACACCATTGGCGTCTGCTCGGGCATCCGGGCCTACAACTCAAACTCTTCGGCCGCGCTGATGGTGACGGGGCCGAGTAAGCCGGAGTCAAGGAGGGCATCGGTCTTTTTCCAGAGGCGCCAGGTGGTGAAGGTGATGCGTCCGGCAGGGCTGGGTTTGCCTTCCTGGAGCCATTGCGGCCAGGCCTTGAGGGTGCCGTCGGGATTGCGCTCGGTGTCTTCGGGCAACAGGTCGTCGCCGATAAGCCGATTGGGCCAGAGATTGATGACGCGCACTTCGAGCCGGTTCTCGCCCGAGGAGACCGCATCGGTGATGTCCAGCCGGAAAGGCGGTTTCCACAGCAGACCGAGATCCTGGCCGTTGACCTTGACGCGGGCCATGACTTCGACGCGGCCCAAATCCAGGAAGATGCGCCTGGTTCTCGAGAGCATCCGCGGCGGCAACTGCATGGTCTTGAAGTAAGTGGCCGCGCCCGAAAAGTATTTTATCCCGGGCTCGGGTCGGGCCGTCCAGGAGAGCAAGCGGTCAAAGGTCGCCGACTCGGGCGCGCCGAGGCTCGGGGCAAACTGGACTTCCCAGGGACCGCCGAGTTGGACGGGCGCGGGCAAGTCCGTGAGAAGGCGTTCGGTGCGTTTTCCGGCGGCGGTTTGGGCTTGATAAAGTCCCGGTTCCAGGGCCAGCAGGCGGAGGTGGCCGGGCGCGGCGCCGCGGATCTCGGCCACGCGTTCGGGTTGGTCGAAGACCGCTGGTTTGAGATCGATGAGCTCGGGGTCGGTGCCGCGCGCGGAGAGATGCTCGCCATTTCTCGTGTACTCGAGTTCGAGCGTTTTGACGACGAGGACGGCGGGGTCGTCGCCTTCGGCCATGCGGGCAACCAGGAAGCTGGTTTCGCCGGCGTCGGCCAGGCGCTGGACCCTCTCGCGCACGTCACGGGTGCGCTGGGGATCGGTGAGCACGCCATAGCGGGCCTTTTCCACCGTGAGCTTCAGGGCATCGGCGGTGAGATAAATGGTGTTTTTGTCCGTGGCTTTTGCGGAGTACGACTTGCCGCCGATGCTGTATTCCACCGCGAGGGTCTTGGTCGCGTTGAGGGCCGGGTCATCGCCTTCCGCCAGGGCGGAGACGGGAAAGCTGTATTCGCCGCGCTCGAGGAAGCCGCGCACTTTTTGGGCGACGTCGCGGGTGCGCTGGGGGTCGTCGAGAACGCCGTAAAGGGCGCGGCGCACGACCACTTGAACCGGCGGCTCGAGCAGCGCGGAGAAGAGTTGCTTGCCATTCCGGGCGAGGCTGACAACCGGTGGGTCGGCGCCAGGGGCGGCCCGGAACACGACAAAGACGGAGCCGCTGGGCTCGAGCGTCAGGGCCACTGAAGTAAGGCCGCCGCGCTCCTCGTACAGGGGCGCGCGCTCACGGCGCCCGCTCTCAGGCCACCAAAATTCGGGGACTTTCCCGCTCGACCGGAAGGTGGCGGTGGTATCCACGCGGCGCGGAGCGGAATTGGCGACGAAATAAAGGTCGGCATCGCCGGCGAGGCGATGGATGTGGCGGAGCGGTTGGCCGCTGGCAAAGTCGGGAGCGATGCCGGACTGGCGCAGCACTTTTTCAGGCTCAATGCCCCGGATCACGCGTCCCTGGCCGAGGCGGTGCTCGGTGATCCTGGCGCCGTCGGCATCGGCCCAGAGCTGGGTGGCCAGCGCTTTGACTTCCGCATCGCACTGCGGGTAACCCGTGAGGCTGGGGGAGCGTTGGGGGGGACTGCCGACGATGGTCGCGCCGGCCTCGGCGAGGTCCTTGAGCTTGCGGAGCAACTGCGGGGTCATGGTCTCGGTGGCGGGCAGGACGAGGAGACGGTAGCTCATGCCGCCGGGCAGGACGAGGCGGTGGTCCTGGACCGACATGCGCTCGAGGACGACGTCGGCGCCGCATTCGTCCCAATCATAGCCCTTGCGCGGATGCTCGCCAAAGCCTTGGGGCGGGGTCTCAGGCTGGACGTAGCAGAGGTCGGCTGCGTAAAGGCCTTGGCGGAGGAGGAACTGGCAGCGGGCGAGGTACTGATGCCAGGCGGGGGTCTCGGCCCACCAGGTTTCGGTGCGTTCATAATGCTGGCCCCAGGGTCCCATGGTCATGCCGGGCTGGCGCAACTCAGGCCAAGGCTGGAGGGCGTAGCGGTGAAACACAAAGCGGTTGATGCCTTCGCAGAACGCCCGGTCGCCGAGGGCCTTGAGGGCGCCCGGGTGCTCGCGCCACCGTTCCTGGTCGCCGGCCGTGAAGGATTCGGCACCGACGATGCGCTTGCCATAGACATGAGCGCAACCGGCCATGCCCTTGCAGGTCTCCATGGCGCCGCTCGGGCTCCAGAACTCGCCCATGGGCTCGTCGGACTGGCCGCCGTAAGGGACATAATCGCAGGGGCTGCCGTAGGCCTCGACGGTGAAACGCAAGCCGTTGGCATGGGCCAGTTCGCGAGTGCGCCCGGCATAGTTTTCGACGACCAACTCGGAGACCGTCTGGCGCAAGTCGCGGAGGAAACGCTCGGAGACTTCGAGGCTCTGGACGACCCGGCCGGTGACCACGGGCAAGAAGGGGAACAAATCGTAGCCGCGGCGTTTCTGAAACTCCTCGCGCATCCTGGGAGTCCAGTTTTGGGAGCCGTTCTCCCAGCTATCGATGTGCGTGGCCACCAGGCCGGGTCCGACGTTGCCGGGCTTGAGGTGGTTATCTGCCGCCAAGCGGTCCATCATGCCCGCGAAATTGGCCTCGATGCCCTCCCGCGAGAGTTTGTCGCACTCGAGGCCGCGCCCGGTTTTGGGGGCGGGGGCGTTTTCCACGCCGGTGCAGGTGTGCCCGAACCGTAGGACGGTCCAGCGACCGGGCGGCACATCCCAGACGAGGCGGCCCGTGGCGTCCATCAGGGGAGTAAGCGTCACCAGGGCGCGGCGCTCGATCACCATCTCTGCGGGCACCGTCTCGAGGGGGATGCCGCCGGAGTAGCCGGCGTCGTACATGGCCTTGCCGCGAATGGCGGGGATGCGATAGGAACCGGGCGTCGGAAACGCGACGGCGGCAATGTCCCGGTAAAACGCGGCGACGGTTTCCGGCTGAGGCAGCGCCCCTTCCCAGCGCATCGGGCCGGAGAGATTGGTTTCGCTGCAAACGATCTTTTGCATGGATTGTTCGGGCTTGATCCAGGGGCCGCCGCTGCCGTTCCACCCGGCATCGTTGTTCATGTTCACTTCGAGACCGAGCCGCCGCGCTTCGCCCACGACATGTTGGAAGAGGGCGCGCCAGGAGGGGCCCATAAAGTCGGCCGGACCGGCCGGGATGCCCTGGTCGACCTCCATGATGAGGACGCCGCCGATGCCCACGCGCTGCATCGCCTCGAGGTCGGCGGTAATGCCGTTGCTGGAGATGTTCCCGTTAAGCCAGAACCAATAAACCCACGGACGCGCCTCCGGCGGAGGCTGGTCGAAGCCTTGTTCGAGCGGGTCGGCGGCGGCAGGCGCGAGCGCCAGGCACGGGAGCAGGCCCCAAAAGAGCGCGCGCGCGAGGTGCTTCAAGCCGGTGAATCGGGATAGGGCGGGATTTGGTTTCATAAGGCGATGATGGGTTTGTTGGCAGGGATTGTAAGGCGAGGCTCGAGGCGAAGCCACCTTTTCCAGAAGCCTGGCGGAGGGTTATCCAAAGGAAATCCGAAGGCCGAAGGCCGAAATCCGCATCCGGTCCCGTGTTCTGTGCGGTCGCCACGCGAGACGGAAGCGACCGAAACCTCAGTGTTGAGGGCAAAGCCAATGCCCGAAAGCTTTGCGATCTCGGCCTTCGGATTTCGGCCTTCGGGTTTCGGATTTCTTGTTGTGGATAGGGCGGGATTGGGTTTCATAAGGCGATGATGGGTTTGTTGGCAGGGACTGTAAGGCGAGGCTCGAGGTGAAGCCACCTTTTCCAGAAGCCTGGCGGAGGGGTGAATCGCCGGGCGGCAGCCTGGCGAAGCTCGGTGTATAATCTGTGGCGCGCCCAAGTGCCAAAACCGATGTCGGTCGTGATTCCCAAGGCGAGCCAGAGGGCGACGAGCCTGGGCGGCTGCGGCTCGTACTGGCTAACGGTGGCGGCGAGGCCGATGATGAGCACGGCGAGGGCCATTCCCAGCCAAGGCAGAGCCAGGATGCGCGCCATGGTGCCGACCACTGCCCGTTGAGGACTGCGCGCCGTCAGCGCCTGCCACATCCCCGTCCAATGCAAGGCGGCCACGTCCGCCACCAGGCTAATCATGGCCGCCACATAAACCCAAACGGAGAAGGCGCGCGAGTCCGCGTCCAGGTTGTCGGAGAGGGTCGCCGGCAGGAAGACCAGGAACGCGGCCAAGGTCACGGCAACGGGCCCCAGGAACTGGCGCTGCAAGGCCAGGAATTGGCCCCGCAGAATCTCGCGTACGCTCAAGGGAGTGGAGAGGATCAACTCGAGGGTGCCAGCCCAGCGGTCTTCGGACAGTTGCCGGCCCGCCTCGGTCGCGACCCAGAGCTTGATAAGCAGGTTCAGGACCCCGGCGGTGAGAAAATAGACGGGCGGGTGGAGCCATTCGCGGTGGTACTTGGCCAGGCCCCAGGCCCATACGGCGGCGGCGGTCCCGAGGACGGCCCACACGGCAAGAGGCCGCCAACGGGCGCGCGCCGCCAGCCAGAAATAGGCGTTCTCCTCGAGCAACCGGCGCCGGAACGCCAGGCGCTCGCCCGCCTCGCCAGAGGTCCGCGACTCCTCATGACCGCCCCTGGGCAGGCCCCGAGCGGGTGCGGGTTTGTCCTGCCAGGAGCGCGGCGCCACCACGCTGGCGGTTACCAGGAACACCCACCCCAGGCCGTGGATGAGCCCGAGCGAGCACCAGAACTGCTGGGATTGGGTTTTGTAGAGCGCGTCGAACGCCGTCGCGAAGGCGAACCCGGGGCTGGGCAGCAGCAGCGCCTCGGTGAGGCGATGAGAGCGGCCGGCATAATCCAGCCACGCCGAGGAGAGCGGGAAGAAGACCGTGAAGGCCAGGAGCATCAGGAGCGTGGCGAGAACGGCCTTGCGCGCCGAACGGCTCAACGCCGAAATGCAGATACCCAGGGTCAGCGAAAGGAACAGCGTATCCAGAATTACCAGCGCCATCCGGCCAACCTCGCCCGTCGTGACGCCGCCCAGCAAGAGCGGGACTGCCAGCATCGGCACGATCGCCAGCACCCCGTACAACGCATTGAGTGAGGTGGCGGCCAGCTTGCCGAGCACCACGTCGTAGCCCCGGAGGTCCGTCAGGAACAACAATCCCAACGTGCCGTCGCGCTTCTCCCGGCTCAGGCAATCGGCCGTGGCCCATAAACCGCCAAGCAGGCAATAGAAAGCGGCGTTGCCCGTCATAATCCCGAAGAGCGTCAGCGCCACGGTCGCCGGCGGATCTCCCGCCATCACCAGGAACGACCAGGCGCCGACGACGACGACCGCCGCGGCGGCGCTGGCCCGGCCCCAAAAGGTGCTGGGGCGGCGCGCCGCCACGCGCAGCTCGCGAGCGACAATGGGCAGGAGGGTCATGGGGCGACGGCCGAAGGCCGAAATCCGAAATCCGAAGGCCCGAAACCCGAAGGAAATCCGAAATCCGAAATCCGATTCGCGCCCGCGCCATCTGTCCCATTGGTCCCATTGGTCCCATTGGTCCCATTCGGATTTCGGGGCTTCGGATTTCCTTCGGATTTCGGGGCTTCGGATTTCGGATTTCCTGTCCGGCGCATGGACTATTTCCCCCGAATGGAACCGAAGATGCCCGCGGCTTGCTGGCGGAGGGTCGAATGGAGTCGGCTGCGCGCCAAGGCGATGAAACCGAGGTCGACGCCCACGTTAAGCACCGCGGGCAGGCACGTCATCAGCAGCGAGATGAACAGGGGCGTCATCGTGGAAGAGGTAGCCGTATAAGCGAATGTCGTAGTCGTGCCGGAGGCGTTGGTACTAGTGGTGGTGACCGGAGGCCCTGATGCCGCCCCCATTCGCATCGTTTGGGGCAGGATCACGAGGAAGGCTATGGCATACATCGTCACAAAGTAGATGACCAGGAAGGGAATGACTTTGACAAGCACAATCGTTTTGAGGGTGATGAGGCTGGCATTTCTCGAGGTCATGCCCATCCACATGGAGAACCAGGCCAGCGCCGCCAGGCTGGCCAACGTCGAAAGCGTCGAGGCCGCCGAGGTGGCCAGGGCCGCCAGGTTACTCCATGTGTGCGGGATGCCGCCTCCCCAGGTCGCCCGATAGGCCAGGGAGCCGCCGACCAACTGGACCACCAACAGGAGCGCCACCGGCGGCCCGAACGTGCGCACCAGGGCGCGCCACGGTCCCTGCACTACTTCCTTCACGGACAGCGGCGTAGCCAGGATCGCCTCGAGCAACCCGCTGCGCCGAGCAGCCAGGTAGAAGCGCCCGGCCTGGGAAGCCATCCACAGAAACACGAGCGCGACGAAAAGCCAGGAGAGTGTGCCCCAGCCGCCGATCCATAACGGGCTGTTCGCGTAGCGCGCTTTCCATATCATCAAGGTCGCCAGCACAGCCGCCACGATCAATGACACCCCCCACATGACGATGGATTGCCATCGCTCGCGGCAGCAGAGCCAGAGGATCGGGTTGCGATCCAGCAGTTTTCGCCGCAAGGCCTGGCGCCGCCGGACGCCGCCGTACCTCCACCAATAACTGCGCCGCGAGGCCCTGGGTCGGCGAGGTCTCTCCTGCCAGGAGCGCGGCACGCTCAGGCAGGCCAGGGCCAGCAGGCCCCAGCCAACGGCATGGCTCACGCCCAGCGCCCGCCAATACGGGCTCCGGCCCCAGGCGCCCGCCAGGGTGAACACATACGCGGGGCTGGCCAGGCTCAGCACGGGCGTGAACATGCGCCCCCGGTTGTGGGCGTAGATGCCGTCGGCGGCCGGCCCGCCGAGCACGAGCAACAACAGCAGCAGGACGGTCGCGCCGAGCGCCTTCTGCGCATCGCGGCTGAGGGCGGAGACCATGAGCCCGGCCGAGAGCGAGCAGAACAAGGCATTGAGCAGCGCCAGGGCCGTCTTCCAATACTGGGGACCCGAAACCGCGCCCATCAGGAAGGCGACCGCCAGGATCGGAATGATGGACATCAAGGCAAAAGTGACGCGCAACGAGGTAGCCAACAGTTTGCCCCCGGCCACGTCATAACCGCGCAGGTCCGTCAGGAACAAGAAACCGAGCGTGCCTTCGCGTTTCTCTTCGCTCAGGCAATCGGCGGTAAAAAACAGCCCTGCCGTCAGCGCCACCAGCAGCGCCAGCCAGGTGAGCACTACGAAAAGCGCGTTGCCCATAGTCGATGGGCCGAAGGCGCCGACGCGGCTGAGCATCATGATCGCGCCGCCAATAACCATCCCTACCAAAGCGGAGGCCACGCGCAGCCAAAACGTGCTTCTTTTCCGCGCCGCCACCCGAAGTTCGCGATCGATAATCGGCAGGAACGTCATGCGCGGCAGTTTATCCCATGGTTCTCTGAAATGCGAACCGGCGGTGCTTTAGATCCGAGTGCAACTGCCAGGCCAGCAATCCCGCCACGGCCGCCTGAATCGGTATGAAGAGCCAGGCCAACAATCCCGCCACGGCGTCCTGAACCGGAATGAAGAACCAGGCGAGCAACGGGTTCCAGTCGATCGGCCCCCAACCTGCCAGGCGGATCAACTGGCCCGCTTGGAAAACGAAAGCCGGGAGGGCCACGCCCACCACCAAGGTCCAGAGGAAGGCGGTCATGAACCTGTGCTTGAGCAGCGAAAAATAAAGGCCGATGACGGGCAAGCTCAGGAAGGTTCCGGCAAAGAACAGGATGGAGGGCCATTCACTTGGCGTGTTTGAGGGAGAAGCTGAGGGTCGCAGGGTGGAGCAAAAGAGCCAGAGGCAGAGCAGGAGGGCGAAGGCGGGCAGGAATTGGGCCCAGAGCCCGCGCACGCGGCCACCCAGGACCTGCCATTCGTTGAGGGGGGCCACCAGCAGCAACTCGAGCATCCCGCTCTCGCGCTCGCGGCGGAAGCTGCCGGCGGCGCTAACGGCCAGGCTGCCCATCAGCACCGACGCCAGGAACCACTGGGTGAAATGAAACGCATTCCGGTACAAGTCAAAGTTGGCCAGGACCGAGGTGTATACCGAGACGACGATCGCAAACCAGCTCCACATCACCAGCCGTCCGCTCCAACTCCGCCGTTCCAACCAGCCCACGGGGTTGCGCTCGAGTTCCCAATTCATCCACCGGCGGAAAAGGCCGCGGAAGAAGAGCGGGGTGCAGAATTTCTTTTCAAGCCAGGCGAGCTGGGGCGAGGGCGGCGGCTCGCGCCACACACGCTTGACGCTCGAGGCGGCAAAGAGGAACAACCCCCAAAGCGCCAGGACCGACAGCCCCGCGCTGAGCGCGAGGGAGACGAGCATCACCACATAGAATGCCGGCGGATTTCCCGCGGCCTGTTGCCAGCTTTCACCGCTGTCCAGGGCCAGATCGAAACCTGCGCCGACGAGGTTATTCATTTCAGTTAGGTCGGCTAGGCGCCCTGTGTATATGCCCTGTCCGAAGACATCAGCA
>Ga0209517_10006421_pt1 | contig 14542 bp, 10 predicted proteins | sample PeaSoiMetSII2010_FD_187695 | JGI IMG/M metagenome (GOLD analysis project Ga0209517, IMG submission 187695) | Peat soil microbial communities from Weissenstadt, Germany - SII-2010 (SPAdes) (version 2) | ecosystem: Environmental > Terrestrial > Soil > Wetlands > Peat | place: Germany... | reverse complement strand
CCGCCGGACCGCCCGTTCCCGTGCCCGCTGACCGTGACCAGCGCCGCTATCAGGTGCCCGTCGGACACCAGCGAGCCAGTGACCGGCAATGCCAGGACTGCTGTCACAGCGCGGAACCCCGCTGGGGAAATGCGCAAAGAACTGGACAATCTGAGCGCGATCGCAAACGCGGTCACCCACAGCCCACCCCGCAAACGACTCCAGATAATCGGCGATATGGGCGGCTATGTGATGCTGGAGCGCTTGACGGCCGGTCACTGCCTGTGACAGCTGGTCCGGGGACGCTGGGTGGTGCGTGATGGCCGCCGGCCTGGGCTGCCGTGGGGTGCGTGTGCACGGTGGCGATGACGCGGGACCGCGGCACCGGTAGTGACCGGCCCGGTAGCGGTAACCATGTCCCGGTAGGCGGCGGCGCGGGCTGGCGCAGGCCTGCGCGAGCGCGGCGACGATGTCCTCGGTCACCTGCCGGTCGGGTGCCCGCGGCTCGCTGATGCCGCACGGGTCCGCGACGCCGGGACCCGGCCGGCGAGCTGGGGCCGTGCGCCGCGGGCCGGTTCGCTGGCCTCCGCGGCGCTGGCCGGCACGCCGGGCAGTCCGCAATCACGGTCCGGCGCCCGGCAGGAGGTCACGAACCGGCGCGTGGTGTACCCGGTCTGGTGCTGGCCGCCGGCTTGTCAGTGGTGACGGCAGGCAATCTGCGATCGAGGCCACGACCCCTGACCGCGAACTCAGGCTGGCGGAACGACAGGCCGGCGTTCCCGCTCTGGTCCGTCAGCGGGCCGCTGTGAATCTGTGCGAGTTCCGCGGCCTGACGGTAACCAGCTAGGTAACCAGCCACGGCCACTGGCCTGCTGACCTGCGGCGATCGGTGATCTGGATCGTGACCTCTTGCGTGCCGCGCAAGCGCTGGTTCCGTGCCGCTGACATGCGCCTGACCTGCGGGAACAGCGTCACGGCGGATCCGGGCACGGGCATCAGCATGCCACACACGCCTCGCCGAAGACAACGGATGGAGCTTCGAATATGGCCTCTGACTTGCGAGAACAGATCGTCGTGGAGCTACGGAGATTCGAACTCCGGACCTCTTGCATGCCATCAGCAGGCAGCCCGTCCACAGCCGTGCATCTGCGCAGGTCACCGTCCCAGAGCGTGCGCACGAGTCCGGGCAGATCCGCGCTCGTTGCAGTACTTTTCTGCTGTACCTTTCAGGCCGGCCGTCAGCTCCTTTCCCGGCGCGGCGGGCGTTTCGGCACAGCGATCGTTGCTTTGCGGCGCTGATCTGGCCATAGGCGGCAAGCCGCGCAATCGCTGGCTAGCTCCAGGAGCTGTCGGCCTGGCCTGACGAATCGAGACTATGACCGTCACGTGGTCTCGCTCAAGATACCCGAGCACCTCTGGCAGCCAGGTCTCCAGAACCTCCGCGGCCTCAGGCTCGGCGCACCGAAGCTGGACATGTCGGCCGATGGGGTTCTTGCGGCGCCGCAGCGTGAACTCCCGGTCAAGGGTCACCACGACCGCGTGCCTGTCATCGGCATACACCGGCAAGTTATCGTCCTGGCCGTCTGCCGCCAGGCCGGCATCTGCCGCAGTCCGGCACACGTGACCATGCCTGCGGAGCTGTTCTCAATTCTCAAGGATTTCGAATACTTGCAAGTGGGCCCGCCATTCCAGGTGCGCCCCGTCCCGGCCTGGCTGACCGCCCGGCTTGCGGCCCCGGACCCGTCCCGGTTTCGGCGCGGGCGGCTTGCGGCCGGGCAGGTCATCGGCCGATGGCGCCATCGTGGCAGGTGGATCACGTTCGCTAGCGGCTTGGCCGTACCGTAATGGCCGATCAGAGCGCGCGCCCGGCCATCGCCTGGCTCAGAGCGTGCAGCTATAGCGGGCTGGCGGGTTCGCCGCTTGTCCAGCGGCACCAGCGGTGACGACGACATTGCCACTGCGGATCCAGGTCGTCGCCGGCGGCCGCGCACCTTGTCGCCCTTGCCGTGCTGACCGCGTGCTCGGCCAGTCCACCCCGCTGATTCGGCGCGCTTCATGAGTAACGGGCCATTCACGGACGCAATGCTTCTCTCCCTCTCTTGCTCTGGGCGGGAGCGGCTGCCCGCGTCCTCCAAGGCCAGCGTTTCGCTGGAGGGAGTTCCGACTGGAACATTGCGACGCATCAGCCTGGGCTTTCTCGCCCTCGCGGAGCCGCGTTGCTCATATTTCACCTGCGCGTCCGACATCGTCAGCAGGCTTGCTGGCAATCGATCGGTCAGCGGCGCGCCGACGCTACCGGAGGCGTTCCAGCTGCCGAGCAAGCCTGGCGGCGCGTTCGTCTCACATGTCGGCGGGCGAGTGTCCTGCCGCCTATCGGGCTCCTGGCGAGTCGCCGGGTTCAGGGCACGGTGATGGTGGTGCTGGTCGTGCCGGTGACGGTGAGCGTGACGGTCTGGTAGGCGGTGCCGTCCCAGGCGGTGAAGATGTTCGTGCCGGGCAGGACGTGGAAGGTGACCTGGCCATTGGCGTCGACAGCGGCCTTGGGGCCGTAGGTGCCGGTGTTGCCGGCGTGCGCGACGGTGGCGGTGGTGAGCGGGCTGCCGTTCTTCAGTACGGTGATCGTCACGGCGTCGGTGGTGAATGTGACGGTCTGCTGACCGGCGATGGTGAGGGTCTGGGTCTGGTAGCCGTTGGCGTCCCAGGCGGTGAAGGTGTTGGTGCCGGGCAGGACCTGGAAGGTGACGTCACCGTTGGCGTCGACGGCGGTCTTGGGGCCGTAGGTCCCGGTGTTGCCCGCGTGCGAGACCGACGCGCTAGCCAGGTCGGTGCTGGTGGGATCGGTGATCTGGACTTTGACCGGTACGGTCGTGAAGGTGACGGTCATCGAACCGGTCACGGTGGCGGTCTGGGTCTGGTAGCAGTTGGCGTCCCAGGCGGTGAAGGTGTTGGTGCCGGGCAGGACCTGGAAGGTGACCTCACCGTTGGCGTCAACGGCGGTCTTCGAACCGTAGCTGCCGGTGTTGCCCGCGTGCGAGACCGAAGCGCTAGCCAGGTCGGTGCTGCTGGGGTCGCTGATCTGCGCGGTGACCGCGACGGTGGCGAAGCTGACCGAATTCGGGCCATCGGCGGCGACCGTGATGGTCTTGGTCTGGTAGCCGGTGGCGTAGTACATGGTCACCGAGTAGCTGCCCGGTGTCAGCGCGACGCCCGCAGTGCCGTCGGAGCCCGTGGTGGCGCTGGTGACCGAGCCGCCTGCGGAGCGGAAGATCACGGACGCACCGGAGATCGGGTTGCCGTCGGAGTCAGACAGCGAAGCCGTGGTCCACCCCGCCGGGATCACCTGGTACTGGACGCTCACCGGAGCGGCTGTGTTGCCCGCGTTGTCGGTGGCGCCACTGCAGGTAGCTGTGTAGTTGATCCCCGAGTTGATCACCGACAGCGTCGCGTTTGCGGCCACTCCGGACAGCGAGTCCGACGTAGAGCACGCCGGGGACAGGGTCACGCCTCCGGTGTAGGCGGTTCCGCTGGTCACGCCGGTGACTGACACCGACGGCGGGGTCATGTCCAGGTTCAGGCCGGTGACGGAGCCGGTAGCGCAGTTCCCTGCCGGGTCGCAGGATTTGCCCGAGGTCACCGTCTGGCTCGCGCCCTCGGTGGACAAGGTCGTCGGCGACGGTGTTGTCGGGGTCCCTGACGACGGCGCGGGATCCACGCTGGCCCAGGTGATGGTGACGGGCGCCTTGTACCAGCCGTTCCTGTTTGGTGCACGGTCCGGCGATCCGGTCACGACCGGCGGCTGGTCATCGACGAGCACGGCGCCTGTTGTTGCGTTGAAGATGATGTACGCGTGTCGGTCCGCGCTGATCGGATGCAGCATAAACGGGATGACCAGGCCGTTGCTGAGGACGATGCGGGGGTTGCTGAGGGTGATGCCGGCGGGGACGGCGAGGGTGGTGTTGCCGTTGGCGTCGAGTTGTGCGCCTGGGGTGGAGTAGGTGTAGACGCTGGCTCCGGGCAGGCCGGGCAGGGGGCTGAGTTCGGTGCCGTTGTACTGGAAAGTGCCGCCGGTGATGGGGTTGCCGTTCTGGTCGCGAACCGAGACGGTGAGCTGTGCGGTGGGCAGGACGATGTTGTAGGTCTGGCTGTGGTCCAGGGTGCCGATGGGCAGGCCGGAGAAGTCGCTGTAGGCCGTGCCGTTGGTGACGATGTCGGCGGTGAAGTTCTGGTCGGCGAGCAGCGTGGCGGAGTAGTTGCCTGAGCTGTCGGCTTGGACCTGGTTGCCGGGGTTGAGCGGGGAGTTGAACGTGATCCTCGCTCCGGGGTAGGCATTCCCGGCGTTGTCAGTGACCGAGCCCTGCACCTGGATCGAGGCCGGCACGATGACGGTGACGGATCGGTCGCCGTTCATGACGGGCACCGTGGCCGGGACGACGAGGCCGTTGCTGAGGACGATGCGGGGGTTGCTGAGGGTGATGCCGGCGGGGACGGCGAGGGTGGTGTTGCCGTTGGCGTCGAGTTGTGCGCCTGGGGTGGAGTAGGTGTAGACGCTGGCTCCGGGCAGGCCGGGCAGGGGGCTGAGTTCGGTGCCGTTGTACTGGAAAGTGCCGCCGGTGATGGGGTTGCCGTTCTGGTCGCGAACCGAGACGGTGAGCTGTGCGGTGGGCAGGACGATGTTGTAGGTCTGGCTGTGGTCCAGGGTGCCGATGGGCAGGCCGGAGAAGTCGCTGTAGGCCGTGCCGTTGGTGACGATGTCGGCGGTGAAGTTCTGGTCGGCGAGCAGCGTGGCGGAGTAGTTGCCTGAGCTGTCGGCTTGGACCTGGTTGCCGGGGTTGAGCGGGGAGTTGAACGTGATCCTCGCTCCGGGGTAGGCATTCCCGGCGTTGTCAGTGACCGAGCCCTGCACCTGCACGACCGTGGCGGTTTTCAGTATGACCGTCAGGGGAGCTGAATCGGTGCTGACGCCGGTGGCCAGGTAGCTCTGTAAGCCTGTGGCCGATGGCGGGATGAACTGGATGTTGTACGTGCCCGAGGCCACCGAAGCACTGAAGCTGCCGTCGTTGAGCGTGAAGGTGGTCAGAACCATCGCATCAGTGGCGGGGTTGATCACGTTGATCGTCACGCCCCCCTGCGGCGTGCTCGACGTGTCCTCCACAATCCCGGTGATCGCAGGATCGCCGTCCGCCATTGCGGGTGCCGCGTAGGCCAATCCGGCCAGCGTCAGGCTAGCCGCGGCGACGAGTGCGGCCAGCCACCTCCGGCAGCCGTAAGCTCCAGGTAGCCGCATGGCTCACGCTCCTTACCAGCCCTTTTCAGCTAAGCCCCGATTCATCCGTCGAAATGGCCGCCGAGGACCATAACCGTACCAGGGCAATCATCAACCGGGCAATGAAACAGTAATCTCCCGCATAAAACCCGTAGAACCGATAACTAAGCTACTCGTGTAGCGTTAAGGTACTTTTGAGGTGCCAGGATGCGGAAAGGTACTCAGCAGTCGGCACGGCGTGTACAGCCCTGGAGGGAGAGTGCCGCAGCCGAAAGGATGTTCTGTACAGGATCAGCTTCGGCGAGCGCTGACTGAGCACTTGCGCCAGATTCATCGTTATGCGCGTTCCCGCCAGCCGGTATGGCCGAATGGCGACCGCGGTCGTGCCGATGCTGGGCAGCCTGCCGAGCCATCTCCCGGGCTGCGGCCGGGCGGAGTCGCCATTCCCGCCCGGCCAGGGCCGCCGCTGGCCAGGCCGAGCCCGATGGCGTCACGGATCAGACGCAGCGCACACCTCCAGCGGACCGGCCGCCCTTGACGTCTTGCCCAGGCGGCAAGAGTCAGCCACCCGATAACCTCGGCGCACATCAGTGCGCGTTACCAGAGCCAAGTGGTCACACCTGCGTGATCCAGCGCATCCTGCCTGGTCAGCGAGCTGAAAGCCAGCCGTACCGCGCTCTCGCCGGAGCCCGTGCCAGCAGCAACTACGCGACCGCGAGGCCCGGCTAGACCATTGAGACGGCTTCCGCGCAGTCACTGCTGCGGTACTTTGCTGCTGTACACCGCGAAAGCGACCCGCTCAGATGATCGAAAAACATCTCTGACCTTGTGGAGCTACGGAGATTCGAACTCCGGACTTCTTGCATGCCATGAATCACTCGCGTCTGCCCTGATCGGGCCACATAATGCCTGACCAGGCCATTACGCTAGCCCACGAAAGCTGGAACTAGCTCAGACAAGCCCTCGCTAGCGCCAGTCTGCCCCTCAGACTGCCCCTCGAAATGATCTCCCGGCGGTTGCTCGAACTGCCGGTCTCACTGTAGTCCGCCTTACATTCGCAGGCCCGGCCAGCTAGCCCGGCGTCGAGCGTAGCCATCGTCCCCGTGTCACTGCCCGGCCAGGCGCCCGTAGTCCCTCCCCACCACCGCCCGTCCGCGGCTAAATATGCCGCTACGCACGGTGAGAGCGGTGATGATCCACAATCTTGAGATCGCGAGTAGATCGCGCCGAATCTGAGCGGCCGATGACAGGTTTCCGGCAATGCGCGTGAAGGCGCGCACGATCGTCCGGTTCTGTCCGCCCGTGGCCCCGCCAGGCCATCAATCCCGTCTGGCATCGGCGACGGGCTTGCCGTTGGGCTGCTGGATACGGGCGTTCCTGTCGGCTATCGCACGGCCCTGAACGCCGGTGGCTCTGGCGTGTCTGGGCGCGGTGGGCCTGGGACCTTTGCCTCTACCTGTCGCGCCCATGGCCGGATCTGATGGGAACAGATCCGGAGCGCAGGAGATGGCATGTCCAGGAGTGAAGGCGAGATCGTCATCGGCCGCCCCGTGGATGTGGTGTCTGGCTACGTCCCTGACCAAAGCAACGAGCCGCTGCACAACCTGCGCATGGTGCGGGCGGAGAAGAGCATCGCGGGGTCTGCCGGGAAGGGGACCCAGTTCCGCTCGGCTGTGGCGCCCATGGGGCGCCCGGCTGAGATGCTGATCGAGTGCACCGCCTGTGACAGGCCGACGCTGTTCGCCTCCACCACGACGATGCAGCCGCAAGCAACCGGGATGTCCGCGACGACCCTAAGAACATCACGCTGCCCGTCGCGCGAGAGATCGTCGAGACCTACGTCGCCGCTCCGTTCTAGGCGACGTGCATTCAGCCGGGACGGCACCCGCATCACACAGAATCTGGATTTCGATGTCGCGGGAACCACCGCAGCGTAGGAGTGGCAGGAGCCAGTCATGAAGTCATTCGATTCGGAAGTCGCCGAGAAGTCGGCCGTGAGCTCGGTCGAGTCGGACAGCGGCGAGACCGCAAGATGGTTTGGCAGTCCTCGATTCGACGGCATCACGCGTTTGTATGCTGCGCGTCAGGTGGTGGAGCAGCGGGGCACCATCCCTGCCGACTACACCGTCGCGAGAGTGGCGGCCGAGCAGTTCTATGATCGGCTCCGGCGACTCTTCGCCCAGCGACAGCAGATCACCACCTTCGGTCCCTATTCACCTGGTCAGGCGGTGGCCCTGAAGCGGATGGGCATCGAGGGCATCTACCTGGGCGGCTGGGCCACGTCGGCCAAAGGATCCGTCACGGAGGACCCGGGACCTGACCTGGCCAGCTATCCGCTCTCCCAGGTACCGGACGAGGCCGCGCCGATCGTGCGCGCCCTGCTCACGGCGGACCGGAACCAGCGCTTCGCCCGCTTGCGCATGAGCGAGGCGCAGCGTGCTGCCTCCGCCGAGATCGACTATCGGCCATTCATCATCGCCGACGCCGACACGGGACACGGCGGCGATGCGCACGTCCGGAATCTGGTCCGTCGTTTCGTCGAGGTCGGGGTCCCGGGCTATCACATCGAGGACCAGAAGCCCGGCGCCAAGAAGTGCGGGCACCAGGGGGGCAAAGTGCTCGTCGGCGTGGACGAGCAGATCAAGCGGCTGAGCGCAGCGCGCTTCCAGCTCGACGTCATGAAGGTGCCCGGCATCATCGTGGCCCGGACCGACGCCGAAGCGGCCACGTTCCTGGAGGGCCGCGGGGACGAGCGCGATCATCCGTTCATCCTGGGCGCCACCAGCGTTGAGCTGCCGACCTACAAGGTCGGCTACCTCGCCATCTTGAGGAAGCTCCGCGAGCTGGGCGTCGACGACGCGCGCGGTCATCTGCTGTTCAAGATCTCCGCCCCGGAGTACGACGAGGCCAGCGCCTGGCTCGAGCGGACGGGCGTGATGCGCGTGCTCGAAGAGAGCGCGACAGCGTTCCAGCAGCCCGACGGGTCGTCGGTCGAGGAACTGCTCGAGATGATCGAGACGCAGTACCTGGAGGCCTGGCTGGCCGAGGCCAACCTTAAGAGCTATCCCCAGGCGGTCGCGGACGTGATCGAATTCCGCGCCAGCGAGGGTGAGTGCTTCGACATGAGCGCCGGCGAGTGGCTGGCCTTCGCGAACCAAACGTCGTTCCACGCCGCCCGGGCCAGGGCCAAATCGATGGGCATCGACATCTACTGGGACTGCGAGGTCTCCAAGACCACCGAGGGCTACTACCAGGTGCAGGGCGGAATCGAGTACGCGGTCGCCAGATCGCTGGCTGTCGCCCCGTTCGCCGACCTGCTGTGGATGGAGACCAAGACCGCCAACCTGGCGGACGCGCGGCGCTTTGCCGAGGCCATCCACGCCGAGTTCCCCTCCAAGATGCTCGCGTACAACCTGTCACCATCGTTCAACTGGGACACGACCGGGATGAGTCAGGAGGAAATGAGGCGATTCCCTGAGGAACTCGGCAAGCTCGGGTTTGTCTTCAACTTCATTACCTACGGCGGACACCAGATCGACGGCTTGGCGGCGGAGGAGTTCGCCGCCGCGCTCAAGCAGGACGGCATGCTCTCCCTGGCCCGGCTGCAGCGAAAGTTCCGTCTGGTCGAATCGCCTTACCGGACTCCCCAGACGCTCGTGGGCGGGCCGCGGCTGGATGCGGCGCTCATGGCTTCCTCTGGCGGCACGGCGGCCACCAAAGCAATGGGCAAGGGCTCGACTCAGCACCAGCACCTGGTCCAGACCGAGGTGCCGACCAAGCTGCTCGAGGAATGGCTCACGATATGGACGCATCACCACCAGGTCCCGGGCCCGCTGCACGTCAGACTGCGGCCGCACACCGCGGGCTCGGAATTGCTGGAGCTCACCCTGTCCAGGCCGAGCGGGGAAAAGGTCGCCAACGTCATCTTCGACGTGATCGTGGATCGCCGCGGGCGCAGCATCCTCTCGGTTCGGGACCAGAACACCTTCGACAGCGCCCTGCGCAAGAAGCGCCTGATGACGCTGAACCACCTGTTCCTGATCCACCGCTACAGGATCTGGGCGGTCCACTACGTCAGCCCGACCGACGACAATCGTTACCAGGCCCAGAAGATGAGCACGCACGGCCTCTTCAGCGACGTCCACGACGAGGTTGGCGACGTCATCGTCGCGGACGTGAGCGCGGAGGGCGTCAGGGCACTGCTCGCCCCGGACCGGGACCGCTTGAACGCCCTGATCCAGCGGAACGATCCCTATGTGCCGGTCGGCGCCGCCGCGCAACTCCCGCAAAGGACTGGCCAGGGCGAGAGGATGTGAGCCTCTGACCACTCGCTGTGTTTCGGCCAGGCGCCGCAGCGGTAGCAGCGGGATGTTCCGGGGGTCTTTGACCGCGCCTACGGGCGTGGCTTCGTGATCGCTGCAGGGCAGGTCGCCGTTCTCGTGTCAGCAGCCCAGGGCCTCAGCGAGATGGTCGAGTCCGTCGGTTTCGATCAGGCCATCGAGCGCGGGCGGGTCTGCCGGAGGCGTGCCGGGTCCCCACTCGAGCCGCCGGCGGACGAAGATCGGGCGAATGCCCACAGCGGCGGCGGCATGCAGGTCGGAGGCGTGCGCGGCAACCATTCCGGCATTCTCGGGCGGGCAATCGAGCAGGCGAAGGGCGGTGAGGTACACCTTGGCATCGGGCTTGTAGCCGGCGGCGAGTTGCGCAGACAAGACGGCATCAACGCGAAGATCAGCGAACTTGAGCAGGTCGGCGAGCAACGCGAGATGGCCGTTCGACAGCGTGGCAGTGACGTACTTGCGGCGCAAGCGATCGAGGCCGTCCCGGCTGTCCGGCCAGGGCCGCAACTGCCGCCAGCCCCTGACAAGCGATTCGGCGTCGGCGGCTGGCAGCCAGATGCCGCGCCGGGTGAGTACGCCGCTGAGCGTTTCGCGCTGGAGAGAATCGAGGTCACGCCAGGTGGCACCCTCCCGGACCAGGTCCATCGCGGGCTGATACGCGCGACGCCAGTCGTCGACGATGGCCGCCCAGTCGGCCTGGACGCCGGCGCCGACCGTGGTCGCCTCGGCGAGTTCGATCAGGCTCGATCGCCAGTCCACCAGCGTTCCGAATACATCGAACAGCAGGACACGCATCGGCTCCACAGCCGCCAGTATGCCAATCTCAGCCGGCATGGCCCGGGACGGAGCAAACGGGTGACGCTACCCTCGCCGGTATACCGGCGCCGTCAATGCGGCATGAGCGAGCATCGCGGTGGGCCCGGCGATCATGAATAATCATGCAACCGGGTCCCCTGGCACGCGTCGACGGATGGAGCCGGAACAGCAGTTGCGCACGCGAATAGCCGCCGATCTGGGCGGGTAGGCGGGCTCTGGCACTTGGCCAGCGCTATGTGCATATCAGGTTGTTATGTCGTGCGACGCCGACTGTTCATTCATGGATACTCCGTATGCAAGTCAGGGCCGCATTCTGCGTCAATTTCGGCGGCTCACCATGTCTCGCGGTGCTACGGGGGAATCGTCCTCGGAACCTCGGGTGCGGTCCAGGCGCCATTAGCAACGGTGTAGTCGATGTCGTCTCGGACCCGCCGGAACACCTGCCGGGTGATCTGGTGCGTGAAGGAGAATCTCGGGAGGATCTTCGGCTGCTTCTGGCCGTCCGGTACCGGGACTGCTGCCTCCAGCCGGATGGGCCGGGCGATGAGCCGGCCAAGGTTCTGGATCGCTTGCGGGATCTCGTACAGGTCGCGGTCCAGGCTTACGATGATCGCCACGTCGCAGACCCCGGTGATCAGGAACTCCACGACGTCCAGGCCGATGACGAGATCGATTCCCTTCTCCTGCGGGCGCATCCAGGGCGTGAGCGTCACCTGCTGAGGCGGGACGCCAGGACCGGGGGCGGGCATGCGCTGCCCGGGGTGGCCCCAGTCCCAGTGATAGCGGAGCGGACGGGTCACCACGGTGACGCCCTCACGTCGCATGAGACTGAGCCGCCGGTCCAGGTTCCGTGCGCCTCTCGGGTCGGTGTTCGGGTTGGGGCGGCCGGTGTAGAAGCGGCAGTCCACGTGCCTCCTACTCCCCGCCAGGTGCTGCGCGAGAAGATGCGGGTGGCAGAGGGGGTGACCAAATAGCGACCGGCAGGTCTTGTACAGGTTCTGGCCGTCAACAAAGACCAGGACCTTGGCCGCCGGGTCCGCTGCGAGCGCGGCGACCGCGGGATCAGGCATCGGGCCATTCAAGCAGACTAGGACCGAAAAAGCCCCGGTCATCCTCTAGAGGAAGCCGGGGCCTGTAAACCTGCAAGCCATGATACCCGCTGTCCGGGCTGATTCTCAACGCGGTCGCTCCTGTGCCAGGCAGGCCTGCCATCGCCACCCGCTACGGACAGGTTTCGGCGCGTCGATACAACGCCTCAGCCCGGCATGCGGAGCGATGAGGCAGCCCGGTAGTGCGGGGTCGCTGATCCGCTGATCAATGTGACAGACTCGCAGGCCGTCACATGCTGGTTGCCCGTGCAGAGGAGCCACGAGGGCGTCGTCGGCGTTGCCCGCCAGAGCTCGGATCGAGGGCGAATCGACTGAACCAGTGAATTGCTGAGCACCGGGGTCGTTCATGGTCGTGATAGGGGAGGTGTTCGGTCTCTTGGCGCCTGCCGCCCCGGCAGCCGACCGTCGGCCTAGCACGGTCATCTCAGCGCGTCATCGCAGAAGACATTACACCGGGTTTCTCATGACACCCGCTGTAGCGTCTACGCTGCCGCCGCCGACGAGTTGGCTCGGCGGATCCCCGCCGCCGCATACTGGCGAAATGACCAACCATGGCGACGAGCCTGCCGCCACCGAGGACGAGACACGTGCAGCCCTCCTGGCGAAGTCCAAGCGGGAGTTCACCCCGATCAACAAGCTGTTCGTCCAAGCGCCCCAGAAGAGCCCTTGCCGCCACGGGCCGCTGGCCACCTTCGTGCGTAATCGCGACCTGCGCGGCCTGCGGGCGCTATTGCTGATCCTGGGAATCACCAGCAGCGGTGACGGCCCCGACGGCTGGAGCACGACACTGCCAGTGCCGGTATGGGCGCGGGCCTTCGACACCACGCGCGACGCCACTCCGGCGTCGGCGGCCACCGGCGTGTCGAAGGTCCTCACGCGGCTGGAGGAGCGCCGGCTGATCGAACGCGAACGGCGAGGACGCGAACGCAAGATCCGCGTCACACTGCTGCGCGAGGACGGCTCCGGCCAGCCCTACACCCGGCCTGGCAAGGGGAACACCGACCGGTTCCTCCGGCTGACACACCGCTTCTGGCTCGACGGCTGGTATGCAAAACTCGACCTTCCGGCGACGGCCATGCTGCTGGTCGCGCTGCACGAGAAGCTCAACTTCGAACTGCCGACCGAGCGAGTGCCGGAATGGTACGGCTGGTCGGCCGACACCGCCGAGCGCGGCCTGGCAACACTGGAACACCTCGGCCTGCTGACCCGCACCGCGCGGCTGAAGAAATCCCCGCTGAGCCCGACCGGGCAGACCAGGGTCTACCAGCACCTGCTGCACGAGCCATTCGCCCAGTACACCGTGGAGGACGTCTTCAGCGAAGATCTGCTCCACGCCTCCGTCTATGCTGCGCCCCGCAAGAAGCCACCCGGCAAGCGCACGGCTGGCGCCGTCACGAAGGAGACCGGATCGTGACCCCGTCCCTCACTGAATCTGGATCACGTACGCCGGACCGACCCAGGAAGCCGAAAGCCCGGTGGCCCGAGGCCACCACGCCGCCCGGAGCCGTGCTGTACGCCGTTATCGCGGGATTGATCGTTTGGCTGCTCATCAGCGTGCTATCTCACGTCCACGTCTATATCAGCTGGCACTGACCCCAGATGGCACACCGTCGCAGGACGTACCCGGACGATACGCGCACCCGAGCCGACAACATCGGTCGGCACCGCCGAACGCGCCTCTTCCGATGCCGCGGCCATCAACACCGCCCAGCAGCGACTAGGTGTGGCTTCACGGTGCGTCACGAACGTCAGCGTGCCTGACGCGCGCTATCCGCCGTTCTGGACGGCGAGCCGGGCCCGGCTTCGAGGTCGTAGACCCCTTACAGAACAAGGGGATATGCACTAATGATCTTGGTCCGAACTTACCGAACGGAAATCACGGCGGCGCTCAGCCTCCCGCGCCGTGTCTCAAGAGGTCTACGCCGTCGGGCCAAGTACTTTCGGGCCCGGGCTGCGCTGGCTCAGATCGTCCGCACGCCAGGACGTGTCGCTGCACTGCTCAACAAGGCCAAAGACGCGGTTCAAGACACTGAATCCGGATGGCGGAATCCGCAGGTCACGTGCTTCCTCAGCCTGGCAAGCTCGTCTCCCACTAGAGTGGCCCTTCAGGCAGACATCCGATCAGCGTGACCGGAGCTTGCAGGATCTGAGGAGACCGGGAGTGCCTGATCCAGTCGTCGGAGCCGTCCTAGCAAAGGCTGTAGGCGCAGCCGGGTCCGAGGCAGAGAAAACGGCAACCAGCCTTTTCGCACGCGTACTCGGCCCATCTGCCGATGCAATCGGTGAGGCGCTCGGGCGCTACACGACCTACAGGATGCGCAACGTCGGCAAGATCGTAGAGAGAGCGGACGCCAAGTCCGGCGGTCGCGGTGATCGGGGGATAGTCAATCCGCGCGTGGCTCACGTCCTTCTGGACGAAGGCTCATACTGCGACGATGAGCTGATGGCCGATTATCTCGGTGGCGTACTTGCTGGCAGCCGGACTCCTAATGGCAGAGATGACCGGGCGGTTGCATGGTCCCGCGTCATCACGGGCCTGAGCGCGCTGCAGATCAGAGCGCATTACCTGCTTTACCGGGAGTGGGCGGCACGCCTCCACGGAGTTCCCGGCCTTAACCTGGGTGCTGATCGCGACTGCGCAATGATGGACGTCGAGCTGGCAGAGTTCGCGACGGCGCTGGCTCATGACGGCGACCTGGATCTAGACGCAGTCATGCACCACTCGATCCCGGGGCTGGTGAGCGCCTCTCTGCTGGGGGATCATTATTCGTTCGGAGCACGCGATGCGACGCAGGCGGAGGATTCTCCCTTTGAATCAGTGCTGCGCGTCTGGCCTACGGTAACGGGCTTGGAACTGTACGGGTGGGCGCAAGGACTGCCAGGTCTCTTGCCCTACAAGTTCATCTCAGAGGCCATCGCGTTCGATTTGGAAGACGCGATCCCCCGCCTCGTGGGCGTAGCGCTCAACCGACTTCCGAAACCGCCATCAGCGCCATGAGCGAGTGACTGGGCCGGACTATCTGGCCGGGACGATC
>Ga0209517_10006420_pt1 | contig 14544 bp, 10 predicted proteins | sample PeaSoiMetSII2010_FD_187695 | JGI IMG/M metagenome (GOLD analysis project Ga0209517, IMG submission 187695) | Peat soil microbial communities from Weissenstadt, Germany - SII-2010 (SPAdes) (version 2) | ecosystem: Environmental > Terrestrial > Soil > Wetlands > Peat | place: Germany... | reverse complement strand
CTCAGGTCGAATTGGAGTACAACCTGGGCCGATCCAACACTGCTTTGCGAGGTCATTTCCGTGACGCCGGCGATGCGCGTGAACTGCTTCTCGAGTGGAGTCGCTACGGACGCCGCCATCACCTCGGGACTTGCCCCCGGCAGGTTGGCGCGGACCTGGATGGTCGGGAAGTCAACTTCCGGTAATGCCGAAACAGGCAAGAGCGTATAGGCGATCCCGCCGGCCATGGTCAGCGCCACCAGCAGTAGCGTCGTTGCCACCGGCCGGTGAATGAATGGCGTGGAAATGCTCATATACTCCAGCCCTAGGTCAATTCGGCGGGAAGAAGCTGTTCGCGTTCTTCCGAACTACGAGACCGGCTGAACCAGGCTGAGATCCGTCCGAAGAACAGATAGATCACCGGCGTCGTGAAAAGCGTTAATACCTGGCTGACCATCAGTCCGCCGATGATGCAGATGCCCAGGGGTTTTCTCAACTCGGAACCAACGCCGCTGCCGAAGGCGAGTGGCACGGCGCCCAGCAGCGCGGCCATGGTGGTCATCATGATCGGACGGAAGCGCAGGAGGCAGGCCTGGTAAATTGCTTCCTCCGGTGACATACCCTCCTTGCGCTCCGCCTCGAGCGCAAAGTCGATCATCATGATGGCGTTCTTTTTCACAATGCCGATCAGAAGAATGATGCCAATCAGCGCGATGACATCCAGATCCTTCTTAAACAGAACCAGGGCCAGGATCGCGCCAACTCCCGCCGACGGCAGCGTAGAAAGAATGGTGATGGGATGGATAAAGCTCTCATACAGCACCCCCAGAACGATGTACACCGTGACGATGGCCGCCAGGATCAGGATGGACTCGTTTGCCAGCGATGATTCAAAGGCATGAGCTGTTCCCTGGAAGGTGGGTTCGATGCTGGCCGGCATGTTTAGCGCCTGCGTGACCTGCTTGATATGCTCCACGGCTGCACCGAGCGACGCTCCTGGAGCCAGATTGAAGGAAAGCGTCACCATGGGGAATTGACTCTGGTGGTTAATCGTAATCGGGGACGGAATATTGGCCGAGCGAACCAGCCCTCTGAGTGGAGCGGGCGCAAGCGCCGCCGCACCCGTGAGAGCGGTATTTGTCCCCGCCAATGCGATGGTCGATGCCAGATTGGCCGACGCCGATCCGATCGGCACGTACATATCCGTAAAGGCGCTTTTATCCTGCCGAAACTGCGGCGCCACTTCGAGAATCACATGAAACTGGTTGGTCTGCGTGTATATGGTCGATACTTGCCGCTGGCCGAAGGAATCATAGAGCGCGTCGTCGATGTTCTGGGGGGTGATGCCCAGCCTGCCAGCCGTGTCGCGATCGATATCGACGTATAGCCCCAGACCGTTGTTCTGCTGGTCGCTCGCCACATCCCGCAGCTCCGGCAGCTCTTTCATGCGCTCCACCAGGCGCGGAGCCCACTGATCCAGCAGCGCTTTGTCCGGCGCATCGAGCGCGTATTGGTATTGAGTCCGGCTGATCCGGTCTTCCACGGTCAGATCCTGCACCGGCTGCATGTAGAGCTCGATTCCCGTCACTTGTTGCAGCTTCGGTTGCAGCCGCCGGATCACATCGACCGCGGAAACGTCGGCGCGTTGCTCCAGAGGCTTGAGTGTGATCTGGATCCGGCCGCTGTTCATGGTCGTATTCACCCCATCGGCGCCGATGAAAGAAGTGAGATTCTCGACCGCGGGATCCTGGCGGATGACCTGGACCAGTCTCTGTTGGAGCTTGGACATGGCGGGAAACGAGACCGTCTCGGGCGCCTGTGAAATGCCCAGAATTGCGCCGGTATCCTGTACCGGGAAGAAACCTTTGGGGACGACGATGTAAAGGTAAACCGTGAGGGCCACCGTGCCTGCCGCCACCAGCAGCGTCAGAGGCTGATGACGCAGCACCACCCGAACCATCCTGCCGTACACTTCGATGGTCTTGACGAAGCACCATTCCGACCAGCGGTACAATCGGCCCTGCTCGGATTCCGGATGGTGTTTCAGGATACGGCTCGCCATCATGGGCGTCAATGTCAGCGAGACAAACGCCGAAAATACGATGGTCACCGCGAGAGTCACCGCGAATTCGCGGAACAGGCGGCCCACAATATCCGCCATGAACAGCAGCGGAATCAGCACCGCAATCAGGGAAACGGTCAACGAAACGATGGTGAATCCGATCTCGGCCGATCCCTTGAGTGCGGCTACCATCGGGGCAAAGCCCATCTCCATATAGCGCGAGATGTTTTCGATCATCACGATCGCGTCATCCACGACGAAGCCGGTGGAGATCGTGAGCGCCATCAGCGAGAGATTGTCCAGGCTGTACCCCAGCATGTACATGACAGCGAACGTGCCCACCAGGGAGAGGGGCACGGCGATACCCGGAATGATGGTGGCCGAAGCGCTGCGCAGGAATAGAAAGATAACCATCACCACCAGCGCGGTGGTAAGCAGCAATTCGAATTCGACGTCTTTCACCGATGCCCGGATGGTGGTTGTACGGTCGCTAATGATCCGGACGTTGATCCCATTCGGCAGGGAATTCTCGATTTGGGGAAGCAGGGCCTGCACCGTATCCACGACGCTGATGATGTTGGTGCCGGGCTGCCGCTGAATATTCAGGACGATGGCTTGATCGGCGTTCACCCAGGCCGCGAGCTTGGTATTTTCCGCGCCGTCAATGACGGTGGCCACATCGCGGATGCGAATGGGCGCGCCGTTGCGGTAGGCAATGATGATCGGCCCATACTGCGCGCCGGCCTGAAGCTGATCGTTGTCGTTGATGGTCCACGCCTGATCCGGTCCGTCGAAATTGCCCTTGGCTTGGTTCACATTGGCGCTGGCCAGCGCCGTTCGCAGAGTCTCCATACTCAAGCCATAGGATGCGAGCGCCGTGGGATTCGCTTGCACCCGGACAGCCGGACGCTGCCCTCCGCTGATGCTCACGAGGCCGACGCCCTTGAGCTGCGAGATTCTCTGCGCCATGCGCGTTTCCGCCAGCTCCTCGACTTTCGGCAGCGGCACTGTTGCGGATGTTAGAGCCAGCGTCAGGATCGGCGCGTCGGCGGGATTCGTCTTGCTGTAAACAGGCGGAACCGGAAGATTCGTGGGAAGGAAAGACGTGGCTGCATTGATGGCGGCCTGCACTTCCTGCTCGGCGATATCGATGTTGAGATCGAGCGAGAATTGCAGCGTGATCAGTGAACTGCCAAAAGAACTGATCGACGTCATCTGCGTCAGTCCCGGTACCTGCCCGAACTGTTTCTCGAGCGGCGCGGTGATCGAAGACGTCACTACCTCCGGGCTCGCGCCGGGGTAAAACGTCTGGATTTGCATGGTCGGATAATCGACCTGGGGCAGCGCCGAGACGGGTAGTTGCCGGAACGCAACGAAACCGACCAGAACCACGCCCGCCATCATCAGTGAGGTGGCTACCGGCCTCAGGATGAAGATCCGGGAGGGGCTCACGGAGTGGCGCCTCCCGGTTTGCCTTTCTTCCCGCGGCCGCCCTTTCCTTTTCCGCCGCCGCCGTCGTCATAGCCGGGCGGGTTCTCCAACTCTCCGGCCTTCCGTACTCTGACTTGGCCGCCTTCGATCAGCCGGTCCGTACCGTCGATCACCACCCGGTCTCCATCCGTGATGCCGCCGAGAATGTCGGATAACTTGTCGGTCGTGATTCCCACCTGGACCGTCTTCAAATGCACTTTGGAATCGTCATCCACAACGTAGACGAAGGTGCCCTGCTGGCCATTCTGGACCGCCACGTTGGGGACCACGAGTTGATTGCTCAACGTATCCACCAGCAGGCGAATGTTGACGAATTGCTGTGGGAACAGCGAATTGTCCGTGTTGTCGAAAACCGCCTTGAGCTTCGAAGTGCCGGTGGAATTGTCGATCTGGTTGTCGAGGGTGGTGAGCACTCCGGATGCCAGCTTTTTGGAGCTGTCGCGGTTATACGCATCCACGGTCAGATGCGCTCCTGCCCGCAACTTTTGCGTGACCTGCGGAAGGTTGTCCTCGGGGATGGTAAACAGCACCGTGATCGGCTGGAGTTGGGTGATCACGATCATGCCGTTGGAATCGGAGGCATGGACGATGTTGCCTGGATCCACAAGGCGCAGGCCAACGACACCCGAAATCGGGGCCGTGACCTTCGCATACGTCAATTGCAGCTTGGCATTATCGACGTTGGCGGTATCCTGTTTGATCGCGGCTTGGTACTGCGCAACCAGCGCAGCCTGCGTATCCAATTGCTGTTTCGGAATGGCGTCGGTGGCGATGGCGCCTTTGTAGCGTTCCAGATCGAGCTTCGAATTATCCAGCAGAGCCTGATCGCGCGCCAGTGTACCTTCCGCCAAATCCAGTTGAACCTGATACGGCCTGGGGTCGATCTCGGCCAGGACTTGCCCTGCCTTGACCAAATCCCCTTCGTTGAAGTCTACTTTCATCAACTGGCCATCGACCCGCGACTTGACCGTCACGGTGTAGAAAGCGGTCACGTTGCCCAGCCCATTCAAATAGACCGGGACACTGGAGCGGGTGACTTGGGTAACCACGACCGGTACCGGGCCGGTGGGAGCGTTGCGGCGTCCTCCGCCTCCTCCTCCGCCTCCGTCGCCTTTCTCCGATGCGGCGATCGGATGTCCGGCGCGCCACACCGCGTACCCCGCGGCGCTCGCTAGGATGAGCAGGATAACGACCCAAATCAGCCCACGTTTCTTGGCTTTTGGGGACGCTGGGTGCGGTGGCGCCTGTGGACCGCGTGGATTTCCTTCCGGTGGCGATTCCGGAGGTGGTGTCTCGATCGTCATTCCAACCAATCAATTATCTCAAGGCCGACTTTTTTTCCTAATGGCTGTCCGTCATATTTATTGGTACGCCGTTTGGTTTACTCGTAGGCCGTTCGGCATAGGCGTGGGGGCTCTTGAGGTCCCACCGCTAATGGGCCTTGGTCCGAACGGCGTCCTGGCACCGGTTATTGCCAATGAAGACATCCCGCGAGTATGTCTGCGTGAGCTTGACTGGCTTACCTTCCGGCCGCGCGACCCAGATGTACTTTTCGTCGTAGCTGATCGGCAGCGTCTGGCCGGGCGGGGTCCAGACCGTCCATCCGCGGTGGACCCTGGTCAGGTAGTTCTTCGATTCGTCCTGCCAGTTTAGGACCGGAGTCCTCTGATAGCCGATCAGGACCTTATTGTCCGCCTCGAAGCAATAATAGTGATAGCTCGGGCCAAAGAAGCAGTTCGCGCACGCTACTTCAGCGTGATCGAGCAATTGCGCTTGAACCTGAGGCCGGTCGGCTGCTGCAAATGAGGCTTGCGCGGCCAGAAAGGCAGTCATGCCGAGGGGTATGCAAATGAGAGAGCGGATAAAAGAGTACAACTTCACGGTTCGATCTTACCCCGCCGCCCCGCATCGCGGCAACGTCAGGCTGTCTGATGCGAGGACTCAGGGAGCCACGCAACGAAAGTTAGAGGCATCGTCGATGCTGCCTTGACCAGAGTAGCGAGCGACCTGCGGGTAGGGACACAGGGGACGAGTGCGCACTACCTGGTTATCTACCACGCGGCTGGCGATCATCGAAGCCGGGGATTTGTCCTTCTCGACCCAATTGATCATCGCCGTCATCGGGTCGTGGCGATCCGGACCGATGCCGCCACCGCAGTGCGCCATGCCGGGCACCATGAAGAGACGAAAGAAATCCGACGTCGCGGGGCCGTTCTTGGCGACTGCCTGCTCGTAGTAATTGACGCCGGCCATCGGCTGCAGGATCGAGTCAGCCCACCCATATGTCATCAGCAACTTACCACCGCGTTTGTGGAACTTTGAAAGATCGGGGTTCTTCGCGTCTGCCTTCTTGCTCCAGTCGTCCAACAAGTGAATATCGCGGTCGAAATCGAACGTCTTGTAGTCGTAGCCCGGTTTCGGCGGGTTGAAGACTAAATACTGCATGGTGTTTTCCGCGAGGTTAAAGTCGGCAGGCTTGCCATCGGGCTGCGTAGTAACGATCACATTCAACCAGCCGCTGCCTGTGCCGCCGCCGAACAGGCCCGCCGTGACGGCTTCGCTCCCCGGCATGTAACCGGGGAAGAAAGGCTTGCCGTTGCTCATCGGACCGCTGTAGATTTTGGCGATTGTTTCCGCCTGCGCGGGAGTAAGGCAATCCGCGCGGTCGGTACCAGCGCCGCAGGCGGGCACATCCCGGCGTGGGTCAAAGTTGCACTTGCGCGGATCGTCGATCAGCCCGTCTTTAAGACCGTCGATGGCATCGCACTTCGCCATCACCTGGTCGGCTACCAGGGCGAGCTTAGCCGCTGTAACGGGCGCCTGACTCAGGGCCTTCTGATTCCACATCGCGCCGATCGTGAAGCCGGTCTGATCCACCCAAGGTGCGTTCGCTACGATGCCGTCGAAATCGTGCGGAAATCGTTGCGCTTCGAGCAGCCCCTGGCGCCCGCCGTTGGAACAGGAGTTCCAGTAAGCGCGCGAGACGGCCTTGCCATAGTAGTCCTTCGTGATGTCCTTGGCCGTCGTGGCCGTGAGGTGCACTGCGCGCCAGGCATAGTCGATCGCCTTCTGCGGGTTACTCAGCACGAATGTCCCGCCTGGTTCCTTGCGAGCGTCATGGCCGGTGTTGGTCTGCGCGAATGCGAAACCGAGCCGCAAGGCATCGTTGCGCTGAGCAACGCGGCCGGCGTCGTCCAACGCCTCACCCGCGTGACCGCCGTTGCCGATCATATAAAAGCGCCCGTTCCATTTCGATGGAAGGCTCACTTCGAACGCGATCTCCGGTGCGATCAGACCGGTGACGCGGCAGTAGGCCGGCGCGCCGCTTGCCGCGGGCATCGCCGCCGCAGCGATCTGCACGATCTCCTTTGCCTTGAACATGCCCAGGGCTTCGCAAGCCTTGTGAGGCTCGATATCCGCCTTCGAGTAGTCCACCGAGGCGGACTTCAGATCGGCAAAAGCTTGAGCCTGGGCCGGCATCGTCCCCAGGGCCAGCAGGAAAGTGGCGCCGAGCGCGGCGGTAGCCATGCAGAGGGCGGATTCGCATTGTGTTGCCTGTTTGTGTGCCATATCGTGCTCCATTCACCCACCCTGCGCTTAGCGGAATTTACTTTTTCCCCAAGTAGTGTACGGCGTCCCGTTCCTCGCAGACAAACTCCATCAGTTCGGTATCGGGCATCAGACGATGATTCACGCGGATGGTGAAGGGCTTGGTGTACGCTATGGGATCTTCAATGGTGACGTCGATCTGCATCGAGCCGAAGGTCGGCCGGCGCCAGCGCTCCGTAATCTTCCCGGTGTTGGTCAACGGACTGCCTTCGACATCCAGCCACACGTCGTCACGGAAGCCGGTGGTTTCCACCACCAGTGTGTCGCCGTCCCAGTGACCGACCGAATAGCCGTACCACCATGGGGACGGATCATTCTTCGGCAGGGATCGTCCGTCTATGAGGATCTGCCGGGTGTTTCCGTTGGCCTCGTAGAGAATCACAACGGCCTGGCTCGTCTGGAGGATTTTTCTCGGCTGGGGGTGCATGTGCAGTTGGGTCAGACCCAGCGGCAGGCAGTGCGCATCGGGATTGTCCTTGTTGTCATCTCCTTTGCGCTGGGCCCGCACTTGCGCGGCCCACGGAGTCATGGGCGGCAGACCTTCCTTGAAGCCGGCGCCGATGTTGAAGAATTGCCCCAGTGGAGGCTCGTCGCTGCTCACTGGCGGTGCCGCCGGTGTCGCCGCGGGATCTCCCTTGGCTTGCCCCTTGGCTTGTCCCGCTCCTCGACCCGGCCCACGCGCCGGTTCCCATAGACCTGTAAAATCGACCTTCCCATCGGCGGTTCGTGGGGGCGGTGCGGTGAGATCGATCTTGCCATCCTTGGTCCGCGGACCTGCCGTGGGATAGTCGGCCCATTGGGCGAACAGCACAGCCGCGCCGGAAGCCAGTGCCACCGCCACGACGGCTGCACTCGTCAAGAATCTTATGCCCACTTTCATTTGGCTGTCCTCCTGCCCGGATTCTTAATCCGCCGGCTCGATCCTCAGCACGGTCCCATCGGCGTCGTTTCCCGCGGACCTGCCCTCCGTGGCCACATATATGTAGCCATCCGGACTCTGCTGAACGTCGCGGATTCGCATTTTCAGCGGAATCAGCAGTCCTTCACGCCTCTCCGCCTGCGAGGGCTGATTGAAGGCCATACGCACCAACTGCTGCTGGGTGAGAGATCCAATGAAGAGGTTGTTCTTCCACTGCGGGAACTTGTCGCCGGTGTAAAAAATAATGCTGGACGGGCTGATCGAGGGAACCCAGAAGATTCGCGGGTTATCCATGCCGGGCCGCGCCCAGGGCTGGTCGGACACCAGCGAACCTGTGTAGTTCCGCCCCATCGAAACCAGCGGCCAGCCGTAGTTGTGGCCCGGATATAGGATATTCACTTCGTCGCCGCCCATAGGTCCGATCTCGGCCTGCCACAGCGCGCTGGTCTCAGGGTGAATAGCCAGTCCGTAGCCATTCCTGTGGCCATAGGTGAAGATTTCGGGCTTCGCCCCTGCGCGGCCCACGAATGGATTATCCGGCGGCACGCTGCCGTCGTCGCGCAAGCGAAGCGTCTTGCCCACGTGGTTGTCCAGCTTTTGCGCTTTCATCCGGAGGCTGTTATCCTCGCTGCCATTGCAACAGATGCGATCGCGGTCGCCGATGGTCACGTAGAGCATCGCGTCCGGGCTGAAGAAGATTTTCCCCGCGAGGTTGCCCCCGGTCTCCCACGCGTCCGCGACGAAAATCTCCTTGACGTCCTCGAGTTTGCTGCCGTTCAGACGCCCGCGTGCGACCGCCAGGGTGGATCCACGGTCGCCCACCTTCGGGTAGGACACATACACCAGTTTGTTTTGGGCGAACTGCGGGTGGACGGCTACCCAGTGGAGCGCGTCCCCGCCTTGGCCCGGCGGCGTGGGAGAAGTCCACACTGGATCGGGTTCCAAGACGCCGTTGCGGATCATCCGCAGCCGGCCGTTCTTCTCCGTCACAAGAAGTCGCCCGTCAGGCAGGAACGCCAGGCTCCAAGGATGTATGAGCCCGCTGGCTACGGTCACGACACGGATCTTCCCGCCCTGGACATCCAGCACCTGGGGCAGCACTTGCGGGATCGTATTCGGCGGAGCCTGAGCACTTCCGGGATCGGCCAAGAAGAACGATAGGACGACAACAGGCAGAAGGGGTTTATCGTGGATCATTTTTCAAAACCAGCCGTTCACTTTCCCTGCTTGCCCTTACCCGCTGCTGCCGGCCGTTCGAAAATTTCCAGGTTCATCCCGTTCGGATCTTCGACGAAAATCGTGTGCGTGCCGCCACCGAAGTCGACGATCTCACCGTTGGCGGAGATGATATTAACTCCCGCCGCCTTCATCTGACCGATGGTGGCGGTCTCATCGTTGACCTGGATACACAGCGCGGGTGCGCCGGGATCGCGAACGCGCAGGTGAAACTTGGTGCGCGGAACGCCGCGGAACTCGGTGAACTCGACCGAGGCGGGCGGTCCGGGAATCACGCCGGACAATTTGCGGAATTCGGTCCCCGCGGGCGCGCCGAACAATTGCAGCATCGCGGGATCCTTGGAGTACGCGGCAGATCCTGTCAGCTCAATCCCCAGCTTTCCGGTGTAAAACGCGCGTGTCGCATCGGCATTTTCCATGGTGTACGCGAGCGAAACGCGATGGACGTTGCCTTCCGGGGCACCCGTTGCAGGCGTTTCCTGGACCAGTTGTAGAAAGAAGCCATCGGGGTCGCGCAGGATGATGGAGCGGGCCTTGCCCTTGGCGGTAGTGATCTCCACCGGCGCGCCGCCTGTGGTCACGATGGGCGCGTTGGCCTTCTTGGCATTCGCCACGGCTCCATCAATATCGCGGACGTAGAACACCGCGCTGCCGGCGCCAGGATCGGTGTACTTCGCCTGGCCGGGCTTGCGCTCCAGCCCCTTGAAATGGGTCAGCTCAAGCCGCATCCCGCCGGGCAGAGCGAGCATGGATAGGCGCAGCGTGACTCCCGGCGCATTCGTAAGCAGCGGCACAGCCGGATTGAGGAAATCCGAAGGGTTTCCCTTCAACCCGAACACGTTGTTATAGAACGCGAGGGTTGTATCGAGATCGTCCACCGCATGGATGAAATGCGAAAGAGCCTTGGTTGGAGACTGTGCGCTCGCAATCGCGGCTATAAAAAGACTGAGCGCAAATTTCTTCATGGTGTCATTTCTTCTCCTCCGCGTTTTTAGTTTCCTGAGCGCGAAAACATGTGCATGCAATTGCATGGATCGAAACGAATCGGGCCATGGGAGTCAAGTCGCGTTGGTGGCCGATATATCCCTCTACGAACGTCTACGAGTTCAGGTATTTGGCGGTAGTTGTTCCTGGACTGGTGGGCAATCATTTGGGGGCGGGTAACCGCCACAGAATGAATAAGCAACCGACGGCTCCCATCGCGCCAGGTATAGCGAAGCGATTCCCGATCATTCCAAGCAGCAGCAATACGAAAACCGTAAACAACAGAAGCTTGTGAACGGCGTTGAACTCTCGCACCGCTATCTGACCGGACAGAAACGCAGCCGAGACGAAAGCCACCGCAAGAACTAGGGCCACACTTCGGGGCACCACCACATTCGGCTGATTGATCAGGTGACCGGACCAAAGCGTATGGACGGCGTTCAAACCAGCCAAGCCAAACACCCCCGGAAGGATTCTCCCCCACTGGTTCATAGTCCCAAACGCCAATAGAAGGCCGCACCCGAGCATGATCCAGCCGACCGGCGTATCTGCCCCATCCCTGAAGATGCGGACTATCCCTCCACCTACCAAACCAAAGCAGGCAAACAACAGTAGAATCGAACCCACCCCGGCAAAGCTGAAGCCTTTTCTGGTTTCGTGCATAAAGCGCTATTGGGTTACTGAACACGAGAATCACGGCAGCCGGAACGCGATCATCGACTCCTGCGCGGCGATCAAAACATACTGTTTTCCGTCCCTGCCCAGGTAAGTAATGGGATTGGCGAACGCGTCCGCCGGTAGTTTCGTCTCCCATAGGAGTTTTCCCGTCTTGGATTCATAGGCGTGAAAGCGCCGATCGTCCGTCGCGCCGATGAATAGCAAGCCGCTTGCCGTCGCTATCGGGCCTCCGATGTTGTACGATCCCGTGTTCATCACGCCGATCTTCTCCAACGATTCGACGCGTCCAAACGGGATGCGCCACGCGACATCCCCGGTATTCACATTGATAGCGAACAGTTCGCCCCATGGCGGCGACTGGCATGGCCAACCCGTAGCCGGATTCGTGATCGCGCCCACGTTCTTGCGAACGAACGGCATTTGACTCGAATCGCCCGCTCCGCCGATCTTCGTCGGGCGCTCCTTCGCCGGAACCTGCGCCACCATCTTCTGGACTCCGCCCCGGTCGTGCGAGTTGATGAAGAAGTAGCCCAGCTTGGGATCGTAGCTGCCGCCGCCCCAGTTGAAGCCGCCATCCGGACCGGGAAAGACAACCGTATCGGTCATGCGCACCGGAGCATATGGGCCGTCGTTTTGGGCGTTCTTGAACAGCTCTTCGCAATATTTCTGATGTTCGGGTGTGAATTTCGAAATCTCGCCGGGTTTCCATGTGGCGCGGGCAAGCTGCGGAGGCTTCAACGGAAACGGCTGCGTGGGCGAGTACCACTCGCCTGGAACATCGCCTTTCGGCACGGGCCTCTCCTCGATGCCGTAGATGGCTTTCCCCGTTCGGCGATCCAGAATAAACACCAGGCCGGTCTTGGCCGTCTGGATCAACGCCGGGATCTTCTTGCCGTCCTTGACCACGTCGATCAGCGTCGGCTGCGGCGGCAGATCTGTATCCCAAAGGTCGTGGTGCGTGGTCTGCAGATACCACTTCATTTTTCCCGTCATCGCATCCACGGCCACCAGCGAGTTCCCGAACAGATTCGCGCCGGGCCGGTCTCCGCCGTAGCGATCGTCGCTGGGCCCCCCGATCGGCATCAGCAGCGTGCCGGTCTCCGTGTCCACGGTAAACGTGCTCCATACATTTACGCCCGAGCGGTTCTTCCAGCCGTCGTCAAGCCAGGTCTCATGCCCGACTTCCCCCGGTTGGGGAACCGTATGAAACGTCCAGACCAGTTTCCCGGTAGCCGCATCCCAAGCGCGCACATCGCCACGCCCGCCATAAGAGCCGTTGTCCTGCAGGTGCGTTCCGGTGAACACCAGGTTCTTATAAATCGCGGGAGCGCCGTTCAAGCCATAGGGAGCGCTCTCCAGCCCCGGACCCTTCATGCCGGGTTTCAGATCGAGTTCGCCTTCCCTGGCGAAACCCGGCACCAGCTTGCCGGTGCGGGCGTTCACAGCAATCAGGAAGCCGTCTTCGGTGCCGAAGAAAATCGTCGGCGGAGCGTTCTTGTTTCCGGGCCAGTAGGCGATCCCACGAGAGGCGCGTGCGGCGTGTTGGTGATCGAACGTCCAGATGGTCTTTCCCGTTTCGGGTTCCACGGCGACCAGGCTTTGAAACGGCGTGACGAAGTACACGACACTGTTCACCATGAGCGGCGTGGTCTTCGACTGCTGCTGGCTCTTGGCGACCGAAGAGGCTGGCCGGGTTTCGTATTTCCAGGCCTGGACTAATGTGGATACGTTACCCGGGTTGATTTGCGTGAGAGGCGAGTAGCGCTGCGCCCCAGGGTCGTGGCCGTAAGTCGGCCAGTCATTCTGCGCGATGGCCTGGACCGCGACGCCCGCCAATCCAATGTTCAAACCTAGAAGCAAAGTTCGGATTCGCATTCACGTCTCCCTTATCGAACCAGGTGCTGGAGATCCTTGTTGTTGTCCTGGCAGAAAAAATCGATCATCTCCGTGTCGAGCAGGGGCCTCATGTGCAGAGACACAGTCCACGGTTTGATGAACACCTTAGCGTCATTCACAGTCACATCCACATCGAGACTACCGAAGTTGGGGCGGCGGATGCGCTCCGTCACGCGAGCTTCGCTTGAGAAGAAATTGCCCGCCGTGTCGAGCCAGGAATCGTCGCGATAGCCCGCCGATTCCACCACCAGCGTGTCGCCTTCCCAGTGGGCAACCGAGTAACCGTTCCAGTTCGGCAGCATGTCTTCGGGGAGTTTGCGGCCGTCGAAAAAAACCTGCCGGTAACTGGCATTGAATTCGTGCAAGATGACGAGCTCGGTGGACGTCTGGAAAATCTTCACTGTTTCGGGGAAGGCCCAGGCGCGCGGGAAGTTGGGAGGCATGCAGTGCATGTGGGGATCGATGTACGCGACGTCCTTGGAGCGGCTCTTGACCAGGTCCGCCGCCCAGGGCTGGTATGGGAGGCCATCCTTCATGCCTGCCGCGAAGTTAAGGATCTGCGGCGTCAGGGGAAGCTCGGTGCACTGCACGCCGCGCTCGCTGGGGTTGCAGGGAAGGACCTCGCGCGGGATCCACATGCCGGAGAAATCGGGCTTACCGCCGGAAGCCTTGGGCGCTGGGGCGGAGAGGTTCGGTTTCCCGTCACTGGTGCGGGGGATTCCAGCCGTAGGCAGGTTGACCCACTGAGCGGCAACGGGAACCCCAAGGAAAACGACGAGCTTGATAATCCGCATCTTTGTAAGGATACGCCGTAATCATGCGCCAAGGGCCCGCCGGAGCGGGGTGGAGGGGCGTATACTTCGGGGATGGCGTCTTCAACGCTTTTCAAAGTTTCTGTCGCCCTGAGCCTTTTTGAAGTGTTTGCGTGCGCTCAAACGACCCCCGTAGTCCAGTTGCAGAACCTGGCGCATACCACCGAAAGTCTCGATAAGACGGTGCCGTTTTATCGCGATGGGTTGGACTTGCCGGTGAACGGACCTCGCGATCCGCTGGCACAGCAGCCGCAGAAGCTCGATGAGGACATGTCGAAGTTCACGGGGACGAAAGGCATGAGCTTTCGCGCGGCGACGTTCCGCATTCCGAACGCCCCTTTCGGCTTTGAGCTGACGGAATTCACGGGCGGGCCACGCAAGCCGGTGCGGCCGAACATCCAGGACGCCGGAGCCGCGACGCTGGTTCTACAGGTGCGAGATATCGAAATGGTTCTGGCGAAAGTGAAAGCCTCGGGCGGGACCATAGTGACCGTCGGCGGCGCCCCCGTAAACCCGACCGGAAATCCGAATAGCAAGCTTCGCGAGATCGTGGTTCGCGATCCCGATGGCTTTTTTGTTGAATTGCAGCAGCCCGATTCGCCGCCCGCCTCCGCCGCCGCGAACACGGCCGACGATATTCTGGGCGCTTCGGTGCAGTTTTCCATCCTGGATTCGGCAAAGACGATCGCTTTCTTGCGCGATGCGATTGGGTTCATAGCACGCCCGACGGGCGCGTTAGCGACGAATCCAGCGGTCGCGAACCTCATCGGCTTGCAAGGAGCGCAATGGCGCATTACGCACGGGGGCATTCCCGGTACGGCTCTCGATTTCGGGCTGATCGAGTATCCCGGCGTAGCGCGCACCAAAGTCATGGCGGG
>Ga0209517_10006418_pt1 | contig 14550 bp, 12 predicted proteins | sample PeaSoiMetSII2010_FD_187695 | JGI IMG/M metagenome (GOLD analysis project Ga0209517, IMG submission 187695) | Peat soil microbial communities from Weissenstadt, Germany - SII-2010 (SPAdes) (version 2) | ecosystem: Environmental > Terrestrial > Soil > Wetlands > Peat | place: Germany... | reverse complement strand
AGGCCGTCCGGAGCGCGACCGCACGCCCGAAGACACCACGCCTACGGAGGATCCGGTGATTGTCAAGATTGCCCGGCGCCATGGGATTCATCCGGCAGTTGTGTGCATCAAGTGGGCCGCCCAACGCGGACAGACACCGATTCCGTTTTCGATCCACAACTACCGCGCGAATCTCGCCGGCGTTGTCGGCGATCCGCTCAACGACGATGAGATGCGGGAGATTGCAGGGATCGACCGCAACTGCCGTTTGATCAAAGGCCAGGTCTTTCTCTGGAAGGACGGCCAGACCTGGGAGGACCTGTGGGATCTCAATGGAGAGATAACTCCGCCGTAGAATTACCTGGACTTGAATGAACTTGTAGCGGTAATAGATTGGTCCGACCAGGGGAGTAGAGAAATGAACGAGACAATGACCGCGGCGTTTCTGCCTGGCGATAGCACGGTTGAGTTGCGCACGGTTCCTGTGCCGACGCCGGGACACGCCGAAGTTCTGTTGCGCGTGAAGGTTTCTACGATCTGCGGGTCCGACATTCGCTGCATCTACCACGAACATCTCGGCAAAGGCCCGGAAGGCTACCAGGGAGTAATCGCGGGCCACGAACCCTGCGGCCAGATCGTTGCTGCAGGCGAAGGTTGCCGCCGCTTCAAGACGGGCGATCGCGTGATCGTATACCACATCTCCGGCTGCGGAGTGTGCAACGATTGCCGCCGCGGCTACATGATCTCCTGTACCAGCGAGAAATATCGCCGCGCTTACGGATGGCAGCGCGATGGCGGCATGGCCGAGTATATGATCGCCGAAGAAAAGGACCTCATCGCATTGCCCGATCAGCTCTCCTTTGCCGACGGTGCGCAGGTGGCGTGCGGATTCGGCACCGTCTACGAAGGGTTGGAAAAGATCGGCATCGACGGCAATCACGCCGTGCTTATCACGGGCCTGGGACCGGTGGGACTCGCTACCGGCGCGCTCTGCCGCAAACTCGGCGCAAACAAGATCATCGGCATCGACGTGGTTCCCGAGCGCATGAAGATTGCTCTCGACCTTGGCCTCTGCGATGTGGTGTTGGCATCGGGGCCGGACAATGTCGCCGAAGTGAAAGCACTCACCGGGGGATTCGGCGTGGAGCGCGCGGTGGACTGCTCGGCACACCATGCGGCCCGCGCAACGGCCATTCGCGCCACCCGCAGATGGGGCAGGATCGTCTTCATCGGCGAAGGCGGAACGGTGGAAATCAATCCATCTCCCGATATGATTCACGATCAGAAGACGCTGTATGGATCGTGGGTCACTTCCACCTGGCTGATGGAAGAATTGGTGGAGAGACTGGTCCGCTGGAATCTGCATCCGGCCGACATCATCACCCACAGGTTTCCGCTTGAGCGCGCCGGCGAGGCCTATGCTCTGATGGCCTCCGGCAAGTGCGGCAAGGTTGCCGTCTGCGCGGATGAAGAGTTAATGTAAAGCCGCCACGAGGAATTGACTTATGACCACTGTCACGACGCGCGAATGGGAGAGCAAGCTAATTGCTCTTCTGCCCTTGTATGGGCATCGCAATTGGATCGTCGTTGCCGACTCGGCTTATCCGGCGCAATCCAGGCAGGGAATCGAAACAATCGTCGCGGACGCAGAGCAGATCGATGTTGTGCAGGCGGTTCATGACGCGATTACTGCCTCCAGGCACGCACGGGCAAACGTTTATGTGGATTCGGAACTCGGATTCGTCGAAGAAAAAGACGCGCCTGGTGTCGCCGATTACAGGAAGCAACTGGATAAAGTGCTCTATGGCGCCCATCTCAACCGGATTCCACACGAGCAAATCATCCATAAACTCGACCAATCCGCCCAGGTCTTCCGCATTCTCATCATCAAGACGGAGCTGACGATTCCGTACACATCAGTCTTCTTCGAGCTCGATTGCGGCTACTGGAACTCGGAGGCGGAGCAGCGGCTGCGCCAGGCGATTCTGGTCGGAGCCCCGCGATAAGTGGGTTACCTCTCTCAATCACGGGGAGCATTCCCAGGTTCTCCGGCAACGATATCACAAGGAAAGGAATGACACTCGAATGGCAGTGAACAGGCGCGAGTTACTCCAACTTATGGGCGGTGCATGTTCCGCTCTTGCATTCTCAAAGTTATTGAGAGCCCAGACAGCGCAGGGTGGAGTCTATCTTCCCACCAGGAAGTCTCTTGAGGGATATAGCATTCCGGACTGGTTTCGCGATGCGAAGTTTGGCATCTGGTCGCACTGGGGACCGCAGTCGGCGATTGAACGCGGCGACTGGTATGCGCGCAACATGTATATGGAGGGATCGGATCAATACCTCTATCATGTAGAGACTTACGGCCATCCCTCCAAGGTTGGCTACAAGGACCTGGTGAATCACTGGAAGGCCGAAGAGTGGGACCCTGACCACTTGATGAGCCTCTACAAGAAGGCCGGCGCAAAGTACTTCTTCAGCATGGGCGTTCACCACGATAACTTCGACCTGTGGGACTCGAAGTACACACGCTGGAACGCGGTCAACATGGGCCCGAAGCGGGACGTTGTGGGCACGTGGCAGAAGGCGGCGCAGAAGCAGGGCTTGCGCTTCGGAGTCAGCGAGCACCTATGGATCAGTTACAAGTGGTGGGCCACCAGTCACGGCGCCGATAAGAACGGACCGCTGGCCGGCGTCTCCTACGATGGCGTTGACCCGCAGTACGCCGACCTCTACCACGACGCCGATTGCGCGCGCTTTATCGACAGGCTCGATTGGAACGACGACGGCATCCCCGATTCGTGGAAACGCCATTATGTTGACCGCATGACCGACCTAATCGACAGGTACCAACCCGACCTGCTCTACACCGACGGCCACCTGCCCTTTGAGGATTACGGACTGAAGGTTGTCTCGCACCTTTACAACGTGAGCGCGCAAAAGCACGGAGGGCAGACCGAAGCTGTTTACACCAGCAAGGATGGAGTGGATTGCGCCATCGGAAGCTGCCTGCTGGATCATGAGCGCGGAGTCTCCGACGGCATTGCAAAGAACCCCTGGCAGACAGACACCTGCATTGGCCAATGGCATTACAATCGCGGCGAAAACTACAAGACGCCCAAGAAAGTGATCGACCTGCTCACCGATATCGTCAGCAAGAACGGCAACCTTCTGCTCAATTTTCCGCTGCCCAACTCGGGCGAACTTGACTTCGAGGAGATGACGGTGCTGGAAGGCATCACTGCGTGGATGTCGGTAAACAGCGAGGGCATCTACAGTTCGCGTCCGTGGAAGATATACGGAGAAGGCCCATCCACCAAAGTCAAGATCGAATCAGGCAACTTCAACGAAGACAAACAGAAGGACATGACCGCCGAAGACGTTCGCTTTACAACCAAAGACAGCACGCTTTACGCATTCCTCATGGGCTGGCCGGACAAGGCTGCCGTAGTCAACGCACTCGGCCTCGCCAGCCCGCAGGCCCCAGGCAGAATTCGCAATGTGGAACTGCTTGGATACAAGGGCGAACTGAAGTGGAAGCAGGACGAATCTTCATTGCGGGTTGAGATGCCCGCAGAAAAGCTCTCCGATATCGGCATCACGCTGAAAGTGGCGCTGGCGTAGGGAAGACGAGGGCGCTCAACAGGAACAACGCTAAGAGGATGGGCCGGGATGGACTCGATGATCTTCGCAAATGCCGGGAGGATCGCGTTCATCCCGGCCTTCCTCGTTTTGCACAACCCGTAGACCGCAGTTGCTCATCGGCAGCATGTACGATGAACAAGGACTGATCATGAAAGAAACAAAAAACCTATCCCCTGAAATCCTTCTTCATATTGCACAAACGCTGAATCTTGCCCTTCGCGGAATTGTTGCGGTGATCGAACTGCTTGACGACGGCGGGACTGTGCCCTTTATCGCGCGTTACCGCAAGGAGGTGACCGGCAACCTGGATGAAGTGCAGATTCGCGACATTGAGGAGAAGCTGGCCTACTTCCGTGAGCTCGCGGAGCGCCGCGAAACCATTCTTGCTTCTATCGCGGAACAGGGCAAGCTGACTGAAGAGCTCAAGGCGCGCATCGAAGCAACGCTGGACAAGAATGAACTCGAAGACCTCTATCTGCCTTACAAGCCCAAACGTCGCACCAAGGCAACCATCGCACGCGAAAAGGGCCTTGAGCCACTGGCGCAATACCTATGGGCGCAGGTCAGTTCCAATCAACCGTTGGAGAGCTTTGCCGCGAGCTTTGTGAACGCGGAGCTAGGCGTGGCCACGGTGGACGAAGCGCTCGAGGGCGCCAGGCACATTGTTGCGGAATGGATCAGCGAAGACGCCGACCTGCGCAAGGCATTGCGCCAGGTTGTCTTCGACGGGGGCGTGGTCGTAAGCCGCAAAGCCGTGGATGCGGTGGATGAACAGGAAAAGTTCAAAATGTACTACGACTACAAGGAGCCGGTGAAGACCATTCCCTCGCATCGCATGCTGGCCATCCGCCGCGGCGAAGGCGAGAACGTTCTTTACTTCCTGATAGAGGTCGAACCGCAGCGCGCCATCGCCATCATCCAGCGCCATGTTCTGCATCAGCGCGGCGACTGGACGCGCCAGCTCGAAGTCGCCATCGACGATGCGTGGAAGCGGCTGTTGAATTCTTCCATCCAGGGCGAGATTCGTCTGGAGCTGAAGAAGCGTTCGGACACCGAGGCCATCAAAGTATTCCGCGACAATCTCTATAACCTGCTGCTGGCTCCGCCTGCCGGCCCCGTCTCTGTGCTCGGCATCGATCCAGGGCTGCGCACGGGCTGCAAGATTGCCGTAGTGGACGAGACCGGCAAGCTACTGGCGCACGACGTGCTCTATCTGCATACCTCGAAGCACGGCAACGCCGAAGCCGCGCCGAAGCTGGAGGCTCTGCTGCGGCAGCACAATGTGCGCGCCATTGCCATCGGCAACGGCACCGCTTCCCGCGAGACCGACGCATTTGTGCGCGACTTTCTTCGTGAGAAAGGAATTCAGAACGTCTTCTCCGTGACCGTCAGTGAATCGGGTGCGAGCGTTTACTCGGCCTCCGCAATTGCCAGGCAGGAGTTTCCCGATCTCGACCTGACCGTACGCGGTGCCATATCCATAGCGCGCCGTTTGCAGGACCCGCTCTCAGAACTTGTAAAGGTCGATCCGAAATCCATCGGCGTAGGACAGTACCAGCACGACGTCGATCAACGCCAGCTTCAGGGGTCGCTCGAAACGGTGATTGAAAGCTGCGTCAATAAAGTTGGAGTGGACCTGAACACTTCCTCGTGGACGCTGCTGCGTTTTGTTGCCGGCATCACAGAGCGCACGGCGTTGAACATCGTCGGCCATCGCAACGAGAAGGGCAGTTTTCGCTCGCGCACGCAGGTGCTCGAGGTTGCGGGCATCGGCCCCAAAACATTCGAGCAGGCCGCTGGTTTCCTGCGCATCCGCAATGGCGACAACCCTCTGGACATGACCGCCGTCCACCCGGAGTCATACCCTGTGGTGGAACAGATTGCAGAACTGCTGGACGCGTCAGTTGAACAGATCATTCAAAGGCCGGAGCTGTTGGAGAAAGTGGATCGCAACAAACTCTCCGCGGGCGCTTTCACGGTGAACGATATTCTGGCCGAATTGCGCAAGCCGGGCCGCGACCCGCGCGATACATTCGTTGCTCCCAGCTTCCGCGAAGAGGTGAGGGAGCTGGCCGACGTGCAGGCGGGCATGGTGCTGGAGGGCGTGGTGACGAATGTGACCAAGTTTGGAGCATTCGTCGACATCGGGGTGCACCAGGATGGCCTTGTTCACATCAGCGAGCTTTCCAATCGCTATATCAAGGAGCCCTCTGAGGCCGTCAAGACAGGCCAGATTGTGAAGGTGAAGGTGCTGACCGTGGACGCAAAAGCAAAGCGGATCGCACTCTCAATGAAGCAACTGAGCGCACCGGCGCTGCGGCCAGCGGGAGGTCCAGAGAAATCAGTATCCAAGCCGCTGCCAACGATGGACGAAAAGCTTGCGGCGCTCTCGATGAAGTGGAAGGTCAGGTAGCTTGGGAATGAATAGACGGGCAGACAGTCCCTCCTGCCCCGCAATCATCGCCTCAGTTGAACGGCAGGAGAGATACGCGGACTCGGGAGCGTCCCAATGGTCACGCACAAAGGCCACATCTCTGTTCACGGTGTCGTGGGTTGGGCGGATTGGCCCACTCCCTGCGTGGCACGCCCCATCCTTTTGATTTCCACGCTGATCGGCAACAAGGCAGGGCGGGTGACCGCAACGGGCGCCGGCCGATGTGCTCTTTCAGAGAGGAACGTCATACTCGGCCGCAGCCAGGAGGCCGCCATCCACCACATGTAGAACGCCTGTGACGCCGATAGAATCGTCGGAGACGAGATAAAGCGCGGCACGAGCCACGTCTTCAGGGCTGAGAATGGCGCCCGACGGAACGCGTGACAGGCGGGCACGAATATGTGCCTCTCCCTCCACTCCATGACCAAGATGCTCGCGCAGCATGGGAGTGTCCGTAATCCCGGGACAGATGCAGTTCACGCGAATATGGTCACGTCCCAGGTCAAGAGCCAGAGATTTCGTTAAGAGTGCGATCGCCCCCTTCGAGGCGCTGTAGACCGGTGTGCCCAGCTGGCCGGTGAAACTCGCGATCGAACCGGTGTTGAGAATGGCGCCGCCGCCACCGCGTCGCATATGTGGCGCTGCATGCTTGATGGCGAGAAAAGTCGCCTTGACGTTGACGTTCATGACGCGGTCCCACTCCGCTCCGGTCATGTCTTCAATTGATTTCACGAGCAAAACGCCGGCGTTGTTGAACAGAATGTCGATTCTTCCCCAGCGCTCAATCACAGTCTCAATGACTCGCTTGACCTCCGCCTCGCTGGAAACGTCCGCCTTGTTGAAGAACGCCACATTGCCTTGCGTACAAATTGTCGCAACCGTGGCTTGACCGTTGTCTTCATCCGTGTCCACTACGAGAACCTTTGCGCCTTCGCGCGCGAATTCAATCGCGCTCGCCCTGCCGATCCCGCTGGCAGCTCCCGTAACGATTGCAACTCTCCCATTTAGTTTCATGCCGTCGCTCCCGAGGCTGGCTCGCGGCATGGCAGCAAGCGACGCCGCAAAGGAATTCCATAGCTCATGGCGCTCATCTTCTCACGACGATCTGAAGACTCCTCCTGAACTTCTCTTCCCATCGGACTGTCCTCTGAAGCTCAGTTTCTCTGCATGTACACGATGTGCGTTTGCATGAACTCGTAGAGTCCATGCTTGCCATCTGCCCCGCCGATGCCGCTCTTCCGCCATCCCGCATGGAACCCCTGCATAGCCTCGAAGTTCTCACGATTGATATAGGTCTCGCCAAACCGGATCTCCTGGCAGGCGCGCAAAGCCACATTCAGGTCGCGCGTGTAAATGGAGGATGTCAACCCGTAGTCGGAATCGTTGGCGTAGGCGATCGCCTGATCCAGATCCTCCACCTCGACCACCGGGATCACGGGCCCGAAAACCTCCCGCTGAACGATCTCCATCTGCTGCGTGCAGCCTGTCAACACCGTCGGCTCATAGTAGTAGCCCCCGTCTCCTGCTCCACGCTTCCCGCCTGTGTGAAGAGTGGCCCCTGCCTGCAACGCGCTTCCCACCAGCCGCTCCACCTTGCGATAGCCGGCCTCATTGATCAGCGGTCCGTACCCTACTGTCTCGTCCTGGAGCGGATCTCCGTAACGTGTCGCCCGCATCGCGGCACTGAGTTTTTCTACGAACTGCTCTGCCACCGAACGTTGTACATAGACACGTTCCGCGCAATTGCACACCTGGCCGCTATTGATGATGCGCGAGGCCGTGATCGCCCGCACGGACAGATCGATGTCTGCGTCTGCCATGACGATTGCAGGAGCTTTGCCGCCCAACTCCAGATTCAGCTTGGTTATATTCTTGGCGGCGGCCGACATGATCGTTGAACCGGTTTCGACACTGCCCGTGAAACTGATCATCCCGATACGCGAAGAGCTCGCCAGCGCGTGACCCGCGGAAGCGCCTCGCCCGTGGACTACATTGATCAGCCCCGCGGGAAAGTCCATCTCCTGCATCAGTTCGCAGAACTTTACGGCGTTGTGCGGCGTCTCTTCGCTGGGTTTGATCACAACCGCATTTCCCGTAATCAACGCGGGACCGGCTTTCCGGGCAATCAGGAAGAATGGAAAATTCCAGGGTAAAATCCCTCCAATCACGCCGATCGGCCGGCGGAAGAGAAAGATTGTCTCTCCCGGACGATCGCTCTCGACTATTTCACCTTCGATACGGCGGCCCCATTCCGCCATATATTCCAGATAGTCCGCGGTGAATTCCACTTCGACACGTGCCAGGCCAAGCGTCTTGCCCTGCTCCTCGGTAATGACGTGGGCAATGGGCTCGACATTCTGGCGGATCTTGGCGGCAAGCGCCTTCAATAACCTGGCTCGATGCGCCGCGGGTTGCTTCTCCCAGGATCGTTGCGCGGCCGTCGCGGATGAAATCGCAGCCTCAACGTCTTGCTCAACGCTGTCAGGAACAGTGCAAATGATGCTGCCTGTGGCGGGATTCCTCACTTCAATGCGGCGGCTTCCTTCTGAAGGAATGAACTTGCCATGGATGAAGTTGTCGAAGTTCTTCATAGTCTCCTTCACCAAGCCCTGCTTGGCTCATGCCTGTTCTGTGAAGTCCGGTCCAGGCCATGCCAGCTCTCCCGAACAATACTGAGAGTCAACAACACGGCGGTCTGGTTCATCCCCTGCATAGACCCAGACCATGGCCATCTCTTTGTCGGACAGATTGAGAAATCGATGCGGCAGACCCTTGGGAATAAATGCGGTGTCGCAGCCGCTCAGTTCGTATCGATGGCCTTGAACCAGGCAGACTGCCGTCCCCTTCACGATTGTGATCGACTCGTCAAAATCATGAATGTGACAGGGAAGCGAAGCGCCAGGAAGAAACTGTCCATGTCCGCCGCAGATCCCGAACGCGCCAAACCTGCGCGCGAACAGGTCCAGAAAGAATGCGCCCTGGGATAGCTCGTAAACTGACTCGCTCTTATACCGGACGATGGTCTCCGGATCCTGATCCTTCGGATCGCCGATGCCTCGATCGTCCACCGGAAAGGTCCGATCAATGAGCTCTCGAGTCGGCCTGGCGGTCGCGAAAGACCAATGGGCAACGAGTTCTTTGTCAAAAGCGTGGTTCTCCACCCGGTGGGCTACGCCTGCGGGAATATGCACGCAGTCCTGCGGATTGAGGCGATAGACTCTGCCTTCAACCAGGACGCATGCACAACCCTCAAGCACCGTCACGGCCTCGCTGAATGCGTGGGTATGGTAAGGGAGAATTGCGCCTGGTTTGAATTTCGCGATTCCGGTGCTGAAACCAGTGGCCGCGCAGGCCTCTGAAACAAAGGTTTTCAGTTCCACTCCCGCGATTCCCACCGGAGTGATCTCGCGCGTTCGAGCGCAAACAATGGCCTCTTTGACTGGGAAAGAGCCCTCGATCAAACCTTCCTCCCGCACGACGCAACAGACCATCAGGATATTGATCCGTAGTCTAGTGGAGTACCTGCCGCATCGGTACCCTGTCAAGGGAATTCTTCGGCAGAATCAGGGATCGTTTCGAACCCCGCACGCAGCGCAGAGATCATCACCCGGTTCAATCAAAATGACCCTTGACACAATCCGGATTGCTAACCCATCATCGGATGATCTGATAACTCGGATCAGGAGAAATGCCCATGTTGGAACCTATGTCGAGGCGGTTGTTTGTGAAGGCTCTGGCCATCAGCAGCCTCGCAGGCTCAGCGGCAATCCCCAGCCTGGGCGAAGACAGTGTCGCCGCCTCCGGTTCGCCGGCGGAATGGACCTACCACAGCGGCAAGCAATACTCTGACCCGTTCAATCAGGTGGATGTGGACGCCATCATCACGCTGCCGTCCGGCAAGGAGGAGCGGGTTCCAGGTTTCTGGGCCGGCGGCTCCGCATGGCGGGTACGATACGCTCCACCGGGGCCCGGCACCTACCTGGTTCGATCGGCATGCAGCGACACGGGCAATCGCGATCTGCACGATCGGAAGATGACTTTGCAGGTCGAGGCCTACCCCGGCCAGAACCCTCATTATAAGCACGGCGCGCTGCAAATTGCGGACGACAAGCGGCACTTCCAGCATGCCGACGGCACGCCTTTCTTCTGGCTAGGCGATACCTGGTGGATGGGCCTCTGCAAGCGCCTGAGCTGGCCCGACGGCTTCCAGACTCTGACTGCCGATCGCGTGCTGAAGGGCTTCACCATGGTTCAGATTGTTGCCGGCCTCTATCCTGACATGGAGCCCTTCGACGAGCGCGGCGCAAACGAAGCGGGATTTCCGTGGGATCGCGACTACAAGAGCATCAACCCCGCCTATTTCGACATGGCCGACGTCCGCATTCAGCACCTGGCGGATCACGGCCTGGCAGCCTGCATCGTGGGCTTCTGGGGATACTTCATTCCCCGCATGGGCATGGATAAGGTGAAGCAGCACTGGCGATATCTCATTGCCCGCTGGAGCGCCTACCCGGTTGTCTGGTGCCTGGCCGGCGAAGGCACCATGCCTTATTACCTGTCGAAGACCCCGGACCAGGACGCCGAGACGCAAAAGCACGGTTTGACGGAGCTGGCTCGCTATGTGCGCGCCACCGATCCGCATCATCATCCCATCACCATCCATCCCTCGAGCAGTGCGCGGCTTTGCGTTGACGACCCATCGGTGCTCGACTTTGACATGCTGCAAACCGGTCACAGCGACCGCGAAAGCGTGCCCAACACCATCGAGTCGGTCAACCATTCACTGGCTGCAAGCCCGACGATGCCGGTGCTGATCGGCGAAGTCTGCTACGAGGGTATTCAGGAAGCAAGCCGCCAGGAAGTGCAGCGGTTCATGTTCTGGTCGGCGCTTTTGAGCGGCGCCGCGGGACACACCTATGGCGCCAACGGCATTTGGCAGGTCAACAACCGCGAGAAGCCTTACGGCCTTTCGCCGCACGGTCATTCGTGGGGCGGCCCCGCCTGGGATGTCGCCGCCCAGCTTCCCGGATCGGGCCAGCTTGGTCTTGCCAAGCGCCTGCTCACTCGTTATTCCTGGTGGAAGCTCGCGCCCCAGCCCGATTTGATTGACCCGCGCTGGAGCAAGGAAAACTACTGGAGGCCCTTCGCGGCGCAGGTTCCCGGCGAAGCGATCCTTGCGTTTCTGCCCGCATCTTATTCGGGCGCCAGCTTCCGCAAGTTGAAGGCCGGGTCGTGCCGCGCCTTCTTCTTCAATCCCACCGATGGCGTTGAGACAGAGATTGGCACAGTCACCCCCGATGCCGACGGTTCATGGAAGATCGCTGAAGTGCCCATCTTTCAGGACTGGGTGGTGGTGCTTGAGAGCAAATCATGAGTCTTCAGCAGGCCTCCAGCTTTGAGCAGCCAATGAGTCGATTCCGTGTGGCGCTGTCTGCCGATTTCTGCGACGAGCAGGGGCATCTGATCTTCCCTGACATCGGCTTATCGTTGCTGGAAGGTAATTCAGGCCTTACTTACGACTTTCTTCCCAGGTATGAAGCAGAATATCTTCCCCAGCAGCTAGCCGGTTATGACGGCCTTATCTCTCTGAAGCCGAGAGTTACCGCGCAGTCATTACGGGGCATCTCCAGACTTTGCGCGATAGGCCGCTGCGGCGTTGGCTATGACAATGTCGACCTCCATGCCTGCACCGAGCGGGGCATCGCCGTCTTCATCACACCCAGCGGCGTGGTGCGGCCAGTGGCTGAGTCGATCCTTCTCTTTGTGCTCGCACTCTCCCACAGGCTCATCATCAAGGACCGCCAGGTTCGCCAGGGAAGCTGGGTTGAGAGCACTCGCCGCCTGGGCCGGGAACCGCGGGACCGGATCGTGGGTACGATTGGCATGGGCAACATTGCCTCGGAAGCCATTCGCCTCCTGCGCACGCTCGACGTGCATCGATTTCTGGCCTTCGACCCATACGCCGAGCCCGAGAGAGCATCGCAACTCGGTGTGGAACTGGTCTCTCTTGAAGATCTCCTTCGCACTGCGGACTACGTTCTCGTAAACTGCCCCCTCACTCCTCAGACCCGCGGCATGCTTGGCAAGGCACAATTCGCCCTGATGAAACCGGACGCGGTTCTCATCAACACCGCGCGCGGTCCCATCGTCCAGGAAGCTGCGCTGATCGAAGCTTTGCAAAGCGGGCAAATTGGCGGAGCCGCGCTGGATGTGTTTGAGCAGGAACCGCTCAGCGCCACCTCGCCGCTCGCGGCCATGGACAATGTCATCCTCACCTCTCATTCCATCGCATGGACCGAGGAGCTTTTCCGCGATATGGGCCGTGCCGACTGCCTGGGGGCCCTCGCAATCTACCGAGGCGAGGTACCCAGGGATGTAGTCAATCGCGAGGTGCTCACCCAGCCCCTCTTCCTCGAAAAACTTGCGCGGCACAAAGCTGCCTTTGCAGCCAAGGAAGGCAACCGATGAATGGTTTGCGACAGCGACTCAAACAGGGAGAGGTCCTGCTCGGACAGATGGTGCTCGAACTCTTCACGCCCGGCGTCGGACCCATGCTGGCCGCATGCGGACTCGACTTCGTGATCTTCGACATGGAACACGGGCGCTGCGATATAGCCCTGCTCGCCGTGATGATCAGCGCCTGCCGCGGCAGCGACATTGTTCCGTTGGCGCGCGTTCCCGATCTGAATTTTGCGCCGCTGTCCCGGGTCTTGGACCTCGGGGCTCGAGGCGTCATGGTCCCTCGCGTGGAAACCAGGCAGCAGGCAGAAGACATCGTAAGCCAGCTCAAGTACGCACCGGCCGGCAAGCGAGGGGTAGCCCTCGGCATCGCGCACGATCTCTATCGCCCCGGAAGCGCCGAATTCTTTGCCCAGGCAAACGAGGAAACAGCGGTTATCCTTCTGCTGGAAACAGAAAAGGCGTTTGAAAATCTGAACGACATTGTCTCCGTTCCCGGCGTCGACGTGGCCTGGATGGGGCACTACGATCTCACGGTCTCGATGGGCATTCCCGCCCAATTCGATCATCCACGTCTGCTTGCCGCAATGGACGCACTGGTTGCCGCGTGCCGCGAGCATGGCGTTGCTCCGGGATTCCTGCCGCCCTCGCCGGAGTCGGCACTGCATTGGATCGACAAGGGCTTTCGCGTCATCAGCCTGGGTTCGGATATCGGCGTCTTCCTCGACGGAGTGCGCAGGTTCAAGGCACATGTTGTGCAGCGAGGTGAAACAGCATGAAGTATTCGGTGCAGGCCTTCAATGCAGGCACATTCTGGGTCCCCGGTCCCGAAGTTTACTGGATGGAAAGCTGGAACCAGCGGGAAAAGATGAATCTTCTCATCTATCTTCTTCGCGGAGGCGGCGAGAACATTCTCATCAACACCGGTCCTCCCAAGGACCTTGCCATCATCAACAAGGCATGGCTCGATTTCTTCGGATACCCTGAAGCACAGATCGTGCGCAGCGAAGACCAGCTGCCGCGGAATATCCTTCGTTCCCAGGGGCTCACGCCCGAGGACATCACGACGGTCATCGTTACGCCTCTGCAGGCCTACGCCACCGCCAATATCCCCATGTTCTCGAAGGCAACCATCGCCATCTCCCGCCGTGGATGGATTGAAGACTTTCAGGCTCCTTACTACCACCTCCACGTTCCGCGCCATCTGCGCATTCCGCCTGACGTGAATCTCTACCTGCAGAACGAAGGATGGGAGAAACTTCGTCTCCTCGGCGACGAGGAGGAAATCCGGCCGGGGATCCGTACATTCTGGGCCGGTGTCCACCATCGATCTTCTCTTGCGGTGGCCATCGAAACGGACAAGGGAACTGTGATCATCACCGACTCGTTCTTCAAATATGGCAACATCGAGTCCGGCCGCTATCTTGGCGTCATGGAGAGCATGATGGAGGCAGATGCCACCTGGGCACGCATTCGCAAGGAAGCCGATCTTTTTGCCTCAATTTACGACCCGGAGGTCTTCCGGCGGCATCCGGGAGGAATTCTGGCCTGAGCTCGGGTCAACGACCGGTGTTTCGGTTGTAAAGCATTCCGTTGCCCTGCCCACAGCTCGGCACGGCCAAGCTCAACTGGCACGATCCGGAGCTCTGCCTCCGCCGCGTGCTGGAGCAGATCACCCGATCAACCGTGTCCAGGAGCTGGTGCCCTGGAATCTCGCCGCTCCTCGGACCGACCTCGCATAATCTCAAGTGTCCACTTGCAAATTAAGTGGACACTTCAGATCCACGGCTGATCAAGCCCAGGACCATCTACCTCAGGTCATTCCGGCCCTCGGCTGACGCGTCAAATATGTCTGACCTCACAATATTCGCAGCTCATTCCAGGCTGGCGCAGATTCCGTTTCGACGTGAGTTTTCGGCAAGGCTGCGTAGCATGTCTGTGCGGGCGTGAACCGGCTGCGAGGATCAGTTAGTTGCGGACGTATTTTGCCAGCAGGTCGTCCATGTCGTCGCCGACGCCATATCCAAAATTGT
>Ga0209517_10006416_pt1 | contig 14552 bp, 13 predicted proteins | sample PeaSoiMetSII2010_FD_187695 | JGI IMG/M metagenome (GOLD analysis project Ga0209517, IMG submission 187695) | Peat soil microbial communities from Weissenstadt, Germany - SII-2010 (SPAdes) (version 2) | ecosystem: Environmental > Terrestrial > Soil > Wetlands > Peat | place: Germany... | reverse complement strand
TTGGAATCGTGCGAGGAGATGCCGCAGGTGTTGTACGCGCGGATGTTTCAGAAGACGCGGCCTGAGATTGGGGCGGCGGAGGAAGAAATTTGCGGCGGTCACATGATTTTTGCCGGGCTGGGTTCGCCCATCGGACGGGCGACCGGGGTGGGGCTGGACCGTCCGTTTACGGCGGCCGATCTTGATCGCGTGGAAGAGTTTTACCACGCGCATAACGCTCCGTCGCAGGTGGATTTGTGTTCCATGCACGAGCCCGCCGTATTCGAGTTATTCAAAGAGCGCGGGTATGCCATCGCCGAACTGAACAATGTGTTGTACCGGAAGCTGGATGCGGAAGAGAAACTTCCTCCGCCTCCGGTGGGATGCGAGATTCGACGGAGCGGACTGATGGAGGCCGACCAGGCAGGGGCCATCGTGGAAAGTGCGTTCTTTCCCGATGGCGCGCCCGAGGCCTATCGTGGGCTGGTCGCGCCGTTCTACCAGATGGAGCGGGCGCTGGCGTTCGTGGCCAGCGTTGAGGGCCGGTTGGTAGCGTGTGGCACCGGGCTGGTCATCCCGGAGCACCGAGTCTTTGCTCTGTGCGGGGCAGGCACTCTAGCAGCGTATCGCGGGCGCGGGCTGCAGACGGCGCTGCTGCGGGCACGCATGGCGGCAGCGGCCGCGGCTGGGTGCGAATACGCCGTGGTGGTTACGCAGGGTGGGACCACCTCGCAGCGCAACGCAGAGCGCCTGGGATTTCGCGTGGCCTACAGCAAGGTGACGGTGATCAAGCAGCTGCAGGTGTAAGAACGAACATAGTAGCGCCGCCGTCCCGGCGGCTGTCGCGGGGGCGTCCCGCCCGCGCGTGCGAGGGCAGGCAAGATGCCGGCGCTACTTTGCGGCAACCGCTACGGTTGCAGGTGTTGTTGCGACCCCGCCCGCGTCCGTTGCATAGTGGAAGTGATGACTGCGGAAAGCTTCATGCTGCATGGTAAGCACATCCGCCTGGAACCACTGGAGCACCGCCATCTCAACGGGCTAGTCGCTGCGTCCGGCGGCGATGCGGCGCTCTACCAATGGAGTCCTGTCCCCCGGGGCAGGGCCGAGGCCGCGAGCTACATCGACACCGCCCTGGCGTGGAGAGACGCCGGCAGCGCGGTGCCGTTTGCCATCGTGCGCGCGAATGACGGTGTAGTCCTTGGCTCTACTCGCTTCTGGAATATCGAGCGATGGTCGTGGCCGCAAGGCCATCCATCCTACGGACGCGGTGTTCCCGACGCCTGTGAGATAGGCTACACCTGGCTGACTCGTTCGGCGATCCGGACCGCAGCCAATACCGAAGCCAAGCTGCTCATGCTGACCCATGCCTTCGACGTGTGGCAGGTGCTGCGCGTGTGCTTTCACACGGATTCGCGGAACCAGCGATCGCGCGCCGCGCTGGAACGCATCGGCAGCAAGTTTGAAGGGATTCTCCGCGCCCACCGGATGGCGGCGGACTACATCCCGCGCGATTCCGTGCGCTATTCGATCGTGGCCGCGGAGTGGCCGGCGGTCAAAGAACGGCTGCTGCAGTTCATGGAGGCGGGTTGAATGTGGCGCGGGCGCCCTCGCCCGCGTAAGCAGCACCGGTGAGACCGCGCGGGCGGGGGGGCTCGCGCCACATAGAGACGTTCTATGCAACCGTCTCGGGTTCGATCCCGAAATCGGCCGCCGAATGATCCTGGGTCGGCTTCGTAACGGGATGCTGGAAGCACAACCCGTAGCCATCCGGATCCTTGAACCACAATTGCCTCATGCCGTAAGGCGCGACTTTCGGCGCTTGCAAATTGACGCCGCCGGCGCGGAGATGCTGGTACGCAGTGTCAAGATCTTTGCAGCCGAAAAACAGGCAAGTGTCGTCGTGGGCGGCAACCCGCGCCGGAACCGGTGCTGCCGGCCGTTGGTCGGCTTCATAGGCGGTATTCAGCATCAGCTCCGCGCCGTTCAACTTGAGCCAGGCCCAACCGCAGTCGTCCCCCGGCTTAGACGTGGCGTGAACCCTGAACCCCAGCACGTCGCGGTAGAAACGGATCGCGACCGGCATGTCGAAAACCTGAAGCAGCGGACAAATGCCCTGAATGTCCATGGGCGCCTTGCCTCCTTTAGCCCGGCGGAAAATATATCAGAAGACTGACGTGCACAACATTTGGACGCGCTTGGCCTCCCACGGTAAGCGCAAGGGCGCTTTCCTGCCAGACTTGTGAGAGAGTAGTTCGGAATTCAGAAAAGGAAACTGGGATGAATGTGGATGAGATTCGCAAATACTGCCTGGCCTTTCCTGGCGCCACCGAGAATCTGCAGTGGGCGGACGATCTGTGCTTCAAGATTCGCGGGAAGATCTTTGTTACGCTCGCCCTCACCGCCGTCCCCCAGAAGCTGTGCTTCAAGTGCACTCCAGAGACATTTGCCGAACTCGTGGAGCGGGAGGACATTCGTCCAGCGCCGTATGTCGGACGCTATAAGTGGGTGATCCTGGACCGGCTGGACGCGCTGTCCCAGGATGAGTTGCGGAAATTCATCCGGGAGTCCTATGAGATGGTTGCGGCGAAGGCGCCGAAAAGGCGGACTCAAGCGTCGGAGCGGAATAGAAAACCTACTCCTGAACGAAAGCGCAAAACTCGCGCCAGGAAACGCTAACGGCGCTGGGATACTGCGAACTGGATTCTGCCGCGGTTCGGGAGCCCGTCCCACGTTTGACAACCGAGAACCCAAAGGCATGATATCTTGATTCGCTTGGGAGTTGGGTCATGCCCGTGACCTACAGTATCGACAGCACAAGACAGTTAATTCGCACCACTTGCACTCGGCCATTGACGTTCCTGCAGGTGCTGAACCATTTTCGAGAACTGAAGGAAGACCCAGCCTGTTCCGGACGCCTCGATGTGCTGTTGGACGTCAGCGACGCTGATTTGGTGCCGGAAAGCCACCAGATCGGGGCAGTTGGCGCGGCCGTGAACTCCATTCGCGACAAGGTGCAATTCGGATTCTGTGCCGTTGTTGCCGGACGGGATGCCATGTTCGGCATGATGCGGGTCTTCGAAGTCCGCGCGGGCGACCATTTCGATGCGGTCCATGTGTTTCGAGAAACCGCTGAGGCAGAGATCTGGCTGGCTTCGCAAAAAACTGGGACCGGTTCGGGATCGGTAACCGGTTCACGGGACCGGTCCGAATCTTGATCCTGGAAATCTGACCACGGCGCTTCGGTTTGCTCGGATTTGACTCTGCTCCCAGAGGTCGGCTAGCCTCAAGAGTCAATTGCAACTCCGAGCCCGTTCAACCGAATGCGATCTCCACATAAATTATTGATTTTGTTGCTGATGGCGCTGTCGATCGTGGCCCCTGGGCCTTTCGTCGTGGCGTCGAACTATCCCGTGCACGCGCAGCATGCCATGGTTGTGAGCGTGCACGAATTGGCGTCTCATGTTGGCGTGGAGATCATGCAGGCCGGCGGGAATGCCGTCGATGCCGCGGTTGCCACCGGATTCGCGCTGGCCGTGGTTCACCCTCCAGCCGGAAATATTGGTGGCGGCGGATTCATGCTCATCCGCATGGCCGACGGCAAGACTCACTTTCTCGACTACCGGGAAAAGGCTCCCGCCGCGGCGACCCGCGACATGTTTCTGGACGCGCAGGGCAACCTGATCGAGGGCGCCAGCGAAATTGGCTATAAATCGATTAGCGTGCCCGGGTCGGTGGCCGGCCTGGTCTACGCCGAGCAGAAATACGGCAAGCTGACGCTCAAGCAGGTGATGGCTCCGTCGATTCGACTGGCGCGCGAGGGTTACGCGCTGACTTGGGGAGAGGCCGCGGATATGCATGACCGGCATCTGGCGGAGTTCCCCGAATCGCGGCGCGTGTTTCAGCGCAACGGCGACTACTACAAGCCGGAAGAAATTTTCCGCCAGCCCGACCTGGCGCGGACCCTGGAGCGGATTGCCGAGAAGCCAGACGATTTCTATCACGGTTCGCTGGCGCGGGAACTGGCCGCGGCCATGCAGAAGGGCGGGGGCCTGATGACGGCCGACGATCTGGCGCGCTATGAAGTGAAGGAGCGCGAGCCCGTGCGCGGCACCTACCGCGGATACGAGGTCATCAGCGCGCCACCGCCGTCATCGGGTGGAACCGTCTTGATTGAGTCCCTTAACATTCTGGAGGGCTACGATCTCGGCAAGATGGGCGACCGGTCGGCCCAGTCGATTCACTACACCACCGAGGCCTTCCGGCGGGCGTTTTTCGATCGCGCCGAATTCATGGGCGACCCGGACTTCGCCAAGATTCCCGTTGCACAGCTCATTGATAAGAAATACGCGGCAGCCTGGCAGCAGACGATCGATGCAGCGCATGCCACCCCGAGTAACGACCTAAAGCGGCCGGCGGTGTTCAGCGAGTTGGAACAATATGCGGCCGCACATCCTGTGACGAGGCTGGCGCCGCACGAGTCCAACCATACGACGCACTATTCCGTGATGGACGTTGACGGCAATGCCGTCGCGGTGACCACGACCATCAACGACTGGTTCGGATCGCGCGTCACAGCAGACGGTCTGGGTTTCTTGCTGAACGACGAGATGGATGATTTCTCGGCCAAGCCGGGCGTACCGAACTCTGACGGCTTGATTCAGGGCGACATGAATGCGATTGGGCCGGGGAAACGGCCGCTGTCGTCGATGACTCCGACGATTGTGGTGCGCGACGGCAAGACTGTCATGGTGCTGGGTTCGCCCGGCAGTTCCAAGATCATCACCACGGTGGCCAATGTTCTAATGGGTGTGGTGGACTATGGCATGAACATCCAGGAAGCGGTGAACGCGCCTCGCTTTCACAATCAATGGATGCCCGACGTGCTCAACGTGGAACCATGGTTTTCTCCCGATACCCTGAGCCTGCTGCACCACATGGGATACAACATTGAGGTCGGACTCCACTACGGGACGAATGTTGATCCCTACTGGAGCGACGCGGAGTGCATCGCCGTTGACGCCAAAAGCGGCAACCGTCTGGGCGCCAGCGATGGCCGGAACAGCGGAAGGGCAGTGGGATACTAGAAAGACATTGATGATTGTTGATTCTTGATTGTTGATTGAAAATCAAAAGCCGAGCCCGGGTTTTGAATAACAATCAACAATCAACAATCATCAATCAACAATTCCCTAAGGGACGCGCATGCTGAAAGCGGTTTCCACTTATCTGTTCGTGAAAGAGCGGCTGCATCCCGGTATTCTGGATGGGCTGACTCGCAGCGGGGTGCAGGCGGTCGAGATTTTTGCGGCGCGTCAGCATCTCGATTACGCCAACCGCAAGGCGCACGTGAAAGAAATTGCCGAATGGTTCCGCGGCAGCGGGATTCCGCTCAACTCGGTCCATTCCCCGCTCTATGCCGACTACGAGTGGGGCCGGGCCGGAGCGCCGCCGGTCAACGTCGCTTCTATCGACCGCGCCGCGCGGGTCGATGCGATGGACGAGATCAAGCGCGCGCTCGAGATTGCCGAGCAGATTCCCTTCCGTTTCCTGGTGCAGCATCTGGGCGCGCCCAACGAGGATTTCAGCGAGAAGAAGTTCGAAGCGGCGATGACCTCGATCGAACATCTGCGGGCATTCGCGAAGCCGCTTGGAGTGCGCATTTTGCTCGAGAATATTCCCAATGAACTCTCGACGCCCGACCGCCTGGTGGAGATGATTCGAGGCGCGCACTTCGACGATGTCGGCGTGTGTTTCGACTTCGGGCACGCGCACATGATGAGTTCCGTGCGCGAGGGATTCGAAATCTTGCGGACTCACATTTGTTCAACTCACGTTCACGACAACGACAAACTGAAGGACTCGCACCTGTGGCCCGGGCAGGGAACCATCGATTGGAAGGAAGCCATAGAACTCCTGCGTTCGGCGCCACAAACCCCGCCCCTGCTGCTGGAGCTGGGGGAGGATGAGAAAGTGAATCCACTGGAGAAGCTGGGCGAGACGTTCGAGAAGCTTGATACGGCTTAAGTAAGGAGGACTAAATGTTAAGTCGTACTTTTCGATTCCTGCTGGTTGCTTGTCTGGCTACGAGCTCGGTATGGGCAGCGAACGATCCCTTCGTCGGCAAATGGAAGGTGAACCCGTCCAAGAGCAAACTCAACGACGAAATGAAGGTTGAGGTCGCGGGCGCGAACAAGTTCGCGATCGCTTTTGCCCCCGGCTTCGTGGACACAGTCGTCGCCGATGGGAGTGACCAGCCAGCCCTAAGCGGAACCACCCTGTCGGTCACGGTGAAGGGTCCCAACAGCTGGGTGGTCATCCGCAAGATGAAGGGGCGCACGCTCCTCACGGGGTATTGGACGCTTTCCGAAGACGGCAAAACGCTTAACGACGCCTATACGGAATACGCACCCGACGGCTCGCCGTCGAGCATTCCCTATGTGTACGAGCGGACGGCGGGCAGTTCGGGTTTTACGGGCACATGGGACAGCGACAGCGAGAAAGTGAAGGCGGGAATCGAGCTCCAGATCGAGCCTTACGAGGGTGACGGCCTGTCATTGAATGGTCCCGCTGCAGACATGACTAAGAAGTTGAAGTTCGATGGGAACGATTATCCGGACCACGATCCGAATGGCGATACAGGCTCTGCATCTTCGGGCCGCCGCGTGAACGAGCGCAGTCTGGAAATCACAGACAAATTCAAAGGCAAAACTACGGGCACCCGGCAGATCGAGCTTTCTACCGATCTCAAGACCTTGACGGTGACCGTGCGCCTGGTGGGTCAAAGCAGGCCCAAGAGCATCCTTGTGTTTGATCGGGAATAGACGTGCGAGTCCACTCCTGCGGGTGGTCGAAGTCCGGGGAGAATCCGGGCTTAAACGGCATTGAGTGACATGCCACACGGTCTGTTTGAGCTGCTCCTTTGTACAGGGCTACGCTGTCGAAGCTGACTGGGAAAGAGCTTTCGTCGCAGAGTACGCAGAGGAAACAAAGGCAAAAGAGTTGGTTTTCTCGACGCGCTCTGCGAACTCGGCGGTAAATGAATTTCTAATTTATGTCTTCACCCGTTACCACCATCGCAGAAATCGGCAAGCACGAGGGCCAGTCGGTCACGATCCGCGGCTGGCTCTATAACCTGCGCGAGAGCGGGAAGTTGCTGTTCCCGCAATTTCGCGACGGCTCGGGCATCATTCAGGGTGTCGTGCCCAAGAACGCGGTCCCGCCGGAAGTGTTCGACGCCATCAAGACGCTGACCCAGGAGTCGAGCGTGATCGTCGAAGGCAAAGTTCGCGCCGACAAGCGGGCCCATGGCGGCTACGAACTCGATGTCGCCAACGTGCACGTCGTGCAGCGCGTGCCCGAGTCTACGCCCTACCCGATCACTCCCAAAGAGCACGGCACTGACTTCCTCATGGAGCACCGCCATCTCTGGGTGCGCTCGCAGCGCCAGGCGGCCATTCTGCGGGTGCGCGCCGAGATCATCAAAGCGGCGCGCGATTTCTTCGACGAACGCGGCTTCACGCTGACCGATCCACCCATCATTACTCCTGCGGCGTGCGAAGGCACGAGCACGCTGTTCCCGGTCGACTATTTCGACGAGCAGGCGTTCCTCACGCAGTCGGGCCAACTATACGTGGAAGCCACGGCGATGGCTTTGGGTAAGGTGTATTCGTTCGGTCCCACGTTTCGCGCGGAAAAATCGAAGACGCGCCGCCACCTTACCGAGTTCTGGATGGTCGAGCCCGAAGTGGCCTACGCCGAACTCGACGACGTAATGGAACTGGCCGAGGGCCTTATCACCTTCATCGTGAAGCGCTGCCTGGAAAAGAGGCGCGTCGATTTGCAGACCATTGGCCGCGATATTTCCAAGCTGGAAAAAATCGAAGCGCCGTTTCCGCGCATCAGTTACGACGATGCGGTGAAAAATCTGCAGGAAGGCCACGCCAAAGGCGCACTCGAATCGAAATTCGAGTGGGGCGGCGACCTCGGCTCGCCCGACGAGACCTACCTCTCGGCGCAGTTCGACAAGCCCGTCATGGTGCATCGCTATCCGGCGAAGGTGAAGGCGTTTTACATGGAGCCCGACCCGCAGCGCCCGGACCTGGCCTTGTGCGTCGACGTGCTTGCGCCCGAAGGTTACGGCGAAATCATCGGCGGCTCGCAGCGCATGGCCTCGTACGAACTGTTGCTGCAACGCATCCACGAACACGGCCTGCCCGAAGAAGCCTTCAAGTGGTATCTCGACCTGCGCAAGTTCGGCAGCGTGCCCCACGGCGGATTCGGCATGGGCATTGAGCGCGCCGTGGCCTGGATTTGCGGCCTCGAGCATGTGCGCGAAACCATTCCGTTCCCCAGGATGCTGTACCGGCTGTACCCCTGAAGGAAATTGAGCCATTGCGTGATTGAGTCATTGTGCGATTAAAAACGCGATGGTTACTTCCAATCACCCAATAGCGCAATCGCAAAATCGCTCAATGAGCGAGTGATTCTTATGATGATGACTACAGCCACACCGTCCACAAACATCACTCCCAGAAAGATTCGCGTGATTGGCGTTCCCCTTGATCTTGGCCAGTCCCGGCGCGGCGTTGACATGGGGCCATCCGCCGTCCGCGTGGCCGGTCTGGAGGCGCGCCTCGAAGCTCTCGGCCACGAAGTGGAAGACGGCGGCAACGTGGCCGTCGCCATTCCGGAACAAAAAAAAGAAGGCGACCCTCACGCCAAGTATCTGAAAGAAATCACTGCGACCTGCACCAAACATGCCGAGTTGGTGGTCAAGACGCTCGAGGCGGGCAAGGTTCCCCTGGCTCTCGGCGGAGATCATTCCATGGCCGCCGGCACGGTTTCAGGCGTGGCCGAGTTTTTCCGCCGCCAGAACCAGTCAGTCGGCCTGATCTGGATCGACGCCCACACCGACATCAATACTCCCGACTCCTCCCCCAGCGGCAACGTGCATGGCATGCCGCTGGCCGCGCTGATGGGCCTGTGGCCGTCGGAACTGGGCAACATCTTCAACTTCTCGCCCAAAGTGAAGCCGCAGAACTGCGTTCTGGTGGGCGTGCGCGATATCGACGCGGTGGAAAAAGAAAACGTGGTCCGCGCCGGCATCGGCGTGTTCACCATGCGCGACATCGACGAGCGCGGCATGCGCACCGTGATGGAAGAGGCCCTGCGCATGGCCGCACGCGGCACCGCCGGCTATCACATCTCGCTCGACATGGACTGGGTCGATCCCGAGGACGCGCCCGGCGTGGGCACTCCCGTCCGCGGCGGCGCCACTTACCGCGAGGCGCACCTCGCCATGGAGATCATCGCCGACCACGGCCACATGCTGAGCTTCGAGATCGTCGAGGTAAATCCCGTGATCGACGAGCACAATCGTACGGCCGATCTGGCGGTGGAATTGGCGCTCTCGGCCTTTGGCAAGAAAATTCTTTAGCCTCGGATTTTCACAGATCACGGAAAGAATAAGGAATTATCCGTGTAAATCAGTGCCGATCCGTGGCTGACGTTTTCCCTGCACCAACCCTGCGATTGACGCGCGGCTCGCCTCGCGTCCACACTGGAAGATCATGGAAAAGCTTCGGGTCGGCATTTTATTCGGCGGGCGCAGTGGAGAGCACGAGGTGTCTCTGCTTTCGGCGGCGTCAGTTCTCAACGCAATCGATAAAGACAAGTACGAGGTCGTGCCCATCGGCATCACCAAAGATGGACGCTGGCTGACGGCCCAGCACGCCGAAAATCTTCTGACTGGCAAGCTCGTGCTCGAACCGCGGAATCTGCGCGCCGGCGATCCCGAGACCACGTCTCCGGCCGCGGTGCTGGCGCGCGGCGAATCCGTCGTTGTGCCGCCCGAGCCGGTACACCGTCACACCGGACTGGTGCCCTTTCAGACCGATGCCGGGCTGCGGCGCGCCAGCGACCGCGCCATCAACGTTGACGTGATCTTTCCCGTGCTGCACGGCACCTTTGGCGAGGACGGCACCATCCAGGGCCTGCTTGAACTCGCCGACATTCCCTATGTGGGCGCGGGCGTGCTCGGTTCAGCCGCCGGTATGGACAAGGACATCATGAAGTCGCTGTTCATTGCCGCCGGAATCCCTATCGTGAAACACGTCACCATCCTGCGCGGTGCGTGGGAAAAGGATCCGAAAAAAGTTCAGAAGCTGGTCGGGAGCAAGCTGACCTACCCGGTGTTTGTGAAGCCGGCAAATCTGGGATCGTCCGTAGGCATCAGCAAGGCCCACAATCGCAAGGAACTTGGCCCCGCCATCGAGGAAGCGGCCAAGTTCGACCGCAAGATTGTCATCGAGCAGGGCGTCGGCGGCAAGAAAGAAAAAGCCCGCGAGATCGAGTGCTCCGTGCTGGGCAACGACGAGCCGGTCGCGTCAGTCCCCGGAGAAATCGTTCCCGGCAAGGAGTTCTACGACTACACCGCGAAGTACGTCGATGAAGGTTCGCAACTGATCATCCCCGCAAAGCTAACGAAAGCGGAAACGAAAAGAGTCCAAGAATTGGCCGTGGCCGCATTTCAGGCGGTAGATTGTTCCGGCCTGGCTCGCGTGGACTTCCTGATGGATCCAAAGACCAGCAAGATTTACTTGAACGAGATCAACACCATGCCCGGATTCACTTCGATCAGCATGTACCCGAAGCTGTGGGCGGCTTCCGGCCTGGCATATGCCGACCTGATCGACCGCCTGATTCAACTCGGCATCGAGCGCCACGAAGACAAGAAGAAAAATCAGTACAGCCGGTGAGGAACCACGAAGGCCGCGAAGCGAGAAAATTCTCGGTGGAGCTTTCCTTCGTGATCCTTAGTGTCCTTCGTGGTTGATGCCTTTCTCTTATTTCTGGCATACAAAGTTCGCCGCGTCGCTGGTACCGCCGCTGCCCTTGTACTTCGCCGCCTGCGGATAAGCGCACAGCGGCCGCGTCATCGTCGGATGCTGCTTGTCCTCGCCCGCAAACTTCGATGCGATGATCGTGGACGGCGCCGTGCCCTTCTCCACCCACTGTTCCAGAGCAGCATGCATGCTGTACAGGGGATCGTCGGAGGTCAACTGTACGAATTGTCCGAAAGCATCCGTCCCCGGGCCATCACCACAGTGCTGCATTCCCGGCACCATGTACAGGCGTACAAACGAATCCGCGTCGTGTTGACCCATCTTCGCCAGCACGCTCTGGTAGTAGTTGACTGTGTTGAGCGCCGGAATCGCTGGATCGTTCCAGCCGTGATACAGGATCAGCTTTCCGCCCCGCGCCTGAAACGGCTTGAGGTCGGCGTCGGTCGCGTTAAGCGCGCTTGCAGTTTTCTCCTCGGCCAACTTCAGGGCAGCTTCGAGCGCGAAGGTCTTGTAGTCCCAGTCGGATTTCTCATACACCATATTTGAGAAGTATCCGATGCCGAAGAATGCCATCAGGCTCTTGGCCGGGGCTGCACCCGTGATCCAGGTTCCCCAGCCGCCGTTTCCATCTTCCGCGCCGGGCAAAAAGCCGGGGAAGACTTCGTGTCCGTGCCCATCGTGCGGACCCGCATAGATCTTTTTCAGCGCGGCGGCTTGCGGCGCGGTCAGGCACTTGTCACTGTCTTCACCTGCCTTGCACTCAATCGTCGCCGGATCGAAGTGGCACTGCCGGGGATCGTTCAGGATTCCGTCGCGCACGCCGTCCAGTTCATCGCAGGCGGCGTTGACCGCCGCGGCGATCGTGGAAATCTTCGCACGAGGAATAAAACTGGCCGCATCCAGCGTCAGCCCCTGCGTGTCGGCTGCTGCTGTCGAGAGCAAGGCTGTCCAGTAGTTCGCTGGAGCCCCCGCCAGAATGCCGTCATAATCCGCGGGATAGCGCTGCGCTTCCATCAGCGCCTCACGCCCGCCGTCGGAGCATCCCGCAAAGTACGAGTGCTGCGGCGCCTTCTCATAGAACGCGTGCACGGCTTCCTTGGCGACGCGGGTCATCTCGTGGATGCCGCGATGGCCAAAGTCGACAACTTTCTCGGGATGCCCGAGCGCCCAACTCGCGTCAATGGGCGATCCCGCGTGGCCCGTGTCTGTGCCAGTTGCCGCGTATCCCTTCCTCATGGCCATGCCGAGTTCCGGATAGTCGATTTGTCCGGCGAATCCGCCATTGGCAAGACCTTGCAGTTTGCCATTCCATCCCGCGACCGGCAGCCACACTTCAAGCTTGATATCGGAGTCCGCAGTCGGCTTGGCCTCCGCCACAACCCGGCAGAATGCAGGCAGGCTCTTATACAGCGCGGACAAGTCGGCCCCGCTGAAGGGCGCAGGCGGACCGACGAACGTCCCCGCAGCAACAGTTTGCGCCAGCGTAATGGTCGCGCCGGGAATCTTTGCCCCGGTCAGCTTCTGGCAGGAGTCCTCGGCAGCCGCAACCGCGCTGGCCGCGAGCAGGAACAACGCGAGTACAGCGCCGTAGCTGACACGTGCTTTCATCAGTGCTCCGCTGCGATAGTTCTCTCAGCGAATGTTCTATCGCCAGGTCTAACTCAGCCAGTCTAGCCCAGCCAGATTTTCTTGGACGCTGCGAGTGCGAGGAATTGTACACCGGACGAGGCGGGCGTCGAGATTGCTGGGTGCCCCATTTCTCGCGTCCTCTGCGAGAAAGCCTGCCCTGAGCGCAGTCGAAGGGTGGGGACTCGGGCCGATGCCACAGGCCTTCGTAGCCGCGCCTCTTGAGATCGATCCACCCCCCTCCCCCCACTATTTTTCTTCTGGGTCGGCTAAAGTATTCATTCTTAACGGCTTGTGGGTCGTGGGTATGGCGGGGTCTGGGCAAAATCTTGATCCGGAAAGACTTACCGCTAAAATATTCCGGAATAAAGAGTTAGCGTCAGACTGCGCAGACCGCGATCCCCTCTTGGGATCGGCGGTCGAAAAATTGTTGAGAGAGCCCTCGCGCATGGAACGAGCTTGCTCGTTCTGAAATCCTCAGTAAAGGTCGTTCGTCACAAGGACTGGAATTCTTTCTGTGGAAGGCTGTGGAAAAAGACCGTTGGAGGGGAGCAAGAAACGTCCCGTCTGTCCCACTGCCGTCTGACCGTCGAAGCGCGCACAAGAAGTCACCGCGGACCCCAGCCGCAGAGCGGCGGCACATGTTAGCCCAGGACGTAAGTCCTGGGTAAGTCAGGTAAAAAGGGAACCAAGTCCCCGAGGGACCACAGAAAGGCCGCCTAATACCATCATCCGTGGTGCCCACGCTTCGAACGTCGCGAAGCGTGGGGCAGCCCTGGTCGCGTTGGCGCAAACGTGAGCCAACCCCCTTTGAGACACAGCTAACCCTCAGAAATGAGGGTTTAGCAGTTGTGTGTCAAAAGTCAATTAGAGATTCTCCATCAGCTGCACGATATTGAGAACGATTATCGTAAACGTAGAGAGCATGTCAGGCGCATCCATGAGATAGAGCGGTGTTCTATCGTCGAACAATATCGAAACGGCGATGCGACCCTTGTTCTTGATGTGCCATCCGGCATCAATAGGGACATAGTAGGGGGGGCTGGCCCACCTTTGCATCACCAAGACCTGGGCTGCCCCACCTTTCGTGATCTTCGAAAGGTGGGCACCACGGACCCGGCCCATGTTCACTCGTCACATACTCACAGCATGGGTCCATGCTACGAATGCTCGGTGCCTAACCGACTCCATCGTTACTACGGCGCCGGATACCTTCACTTCATCACGACCAGCTGTTACCAGCGCCGCCCTGTGCTCGACAGCCGAAGAAGTCGCGACTTGTTTCTCCAAGTCCTGGAGCGGGTCCGCAGGCGCTATCGTTTTGTCATCGTAGGCTACGTGGTCATGCCCGAGCACGTACATCTCCTGCTCGGCGAGCCGGAGCGCGGCAACCCATCGCTAGTCATGCAGGCCGTCAAACAAGGATTCGCACGCCGCGTGCTGCGCTCCGCCTCCGATCGTCGACAAGCGAAACTCGCCGGAAACGCGGGGTTAGAAGACCATGTCTTAGCAGACCATGTCTGGCAACGCCGTTTCTATGACTTCGTGATATTCACGGAAAAGAAGCGCGTGGAAAAACTGCGCTACATGCATCGCAACCCGGTGAAGCGTGGACTGGTGCTCGAACCGCAACAGTGGCCATGGAGCAGTTTTTGCGACTACGCGGAAGGCCGACATGGCCCGGTCTTGGTAAACGAACCTTGTAAAGCTCAGCTCCGCGTCAGGGAAGTCGCCTGATACCATCATCCGTGGTGCCCACCTTTCGGAAATCACGAAAGGTGGGGCAGCCCTATACGTGGTCGTGCGCAGGTGGGCCAGCCCCCGTAAAGTAGATTATCGTCCAAATCAGGCTCCGATTAGAATCGGACCAACCGCGCCTAGTTTCCTCTTGACGGCCCCGCCGGCATTTTGTAACATCTTTGGAACAAGTCCACTCTTCGGAGTGGGCCTGAATTTCATGCAGAGTGGCTGAGGGACGAGCCCTGTGACGCCACGGCAACCGATCCGGGATCATATATCCCGGGTGCTTGGTGCCAACTCTCTCCTGGAAACAGGGAACATGGGATTCGGCAAGCGCGCTGTATTTGCTTTCCGATAGCCTCT
>Ga0209517_10006415_pt1 | contig 14554 bp, 6 predicted proteins | sample PeaSoiMetSII2010_FD_187695 | JGI IMG/M metagenome (GOLD analysis project Ga0209517, IMG submission 187695) | Peat soil microbial communities from Weissenstadt, Germany - SII-2010 (SPAdes) (version 2) | ecosystem: Environmental > Terrestrial > Soil > Wetlands > Peat | place: Germany: Weissenstadt... | reverse complement strand
GAGAGCGGCATCTTCCCAGGAACTGATCCCTGAACCGTACTTGCTGCCTTTGCCGAACGGAATCTGGTAAACGATGCTGGTGACGTTATTGAATTTTATGTCGAAGCTGGAAGGCCCGTATTCCGCGGCCAAGTCATGGATGTTTTGAGGATTGGCCTCGACATAGCCGGCATAGTATTCGAGGGCCTGCTCGGAATCGCCGAGCGCCTTGCCCCACGTGAATGAATTCAGCAGGTACAATCCGCCGGAGAAGCGGTGCTCTCCGCGCACTGATAGACCGTTGTAATTATTGTTCCCGACGGGATCGACCCACGTGATCGGGCCGAAGCTCGGAATAGGTCGCCGGGCCTGCACGCCAAGGGTTCCGCCCACCACGTTCGGCACCGCTTGGTTGTAATCGCCGAGGATCGGGAGTCGCAAGCTGTGGTTTCCGTTGTAGGCCACCTCGATCGTCGTATTCTTCTCGAGTTGCTGCTCCACGCCGAAAAACCAGGTCTGGATGTAAGGCCAACGGGTATCCGGCGGAACGTAGACGACGTTGGAATTTACCGGGTTGAAGCTCGATGGGTTGGCGATGCCCGTAGTAAAGCTATTCTGAGTTGTGAGGAAGCCAGACGGCACCGGCCCCCCGGCGGGAATGGATTGGTTGAGGACACCGAAGAGCGCTTGGGGAGCGTTGATGCCCTCCAGGGCGCTTCCTACGCGATTGAAATAGGCGTAGCTGATGCCGTAGCCGCCGCGGACGACGGTCTTGGGAAAAACGCTGTACGCGAAGCCCAACCGCGGACCGTAGTCTTTGTAATCGGGATGGACCAGAGAACGATTGAATATGCTTCCGCTGGTGGCCTTGTCCATCGTGAGCGTGACGGGATCGAAATTCGAGTAATTGTTGTCACGCTCGTAAAGCGGGGTCGCGTAGTCCCAGCGCAACCCGAGATTCACCGTCAGTTTTGAAGTCACTCGATAGTCGTCCTGGAAGAAAAGACCCTGCAAGTGCTGCCGGAGGTTGACCACCAAATCGCTTCCGAGGTTGATGATGCTGGGTGTGCCAAAAATAAAATCTGCCAAGTTGTAACTGGTTGCGTCACTCGTTATCGAACACCCGGTCGGCATGCTCAGCTCCGCACAAGTGGGCTTGCTGAATTGCCCAGTGTACGAGTCCTCTCCGTAAAGCGGGTTGGTGTCCAGGATCTCAGTGCGCACCACCAGGAATTCATAACCAAACTTGATGGAGTGGCGGCCGATCAGCTGTGAATACTCGAACTTCGGCCCAAACGACGTGGGATTCTGGAACTGCGGATTGCTGGTTTGGCGGCCGAACTGGCTAAATCCGCTGATCGCCTGGCTGTTGAGTCCGCCCGTCAGATTCGGCGTGGTTGGCAAGCCGGGAATGCTGTAGAGAGCCAGCATGCTCATGCCCCCGATTTGAAGCGGCTGTTTTCCAGCGGCGATGTGAGACAAGCCGAAGCGCGCTTCAAATTCCGAATCGGGCCGGATTGCCCAGGTGTAACCTACCGTGAAGTTCTGGTCGTTCGCGTGGATGGTGCCGTTGCCCGCGCCTCCCGATGGACCCGGGATGTCCGGTGAGTACACCTGAGCGTCATCGCGCTGGCTGTAACGAAGGAACGCCGACATCCTCTCGTTGATCTGGTAGTCGGCTTTGATGTCGCCTTTGTTGCTGGAATCGCGAATGGATATCTGCTCGAGCAGATCGTTGGATCGCGTCGTGCTAGCTACAGTCGGCAGTTGACTCAGAACTGTCGCCGCAAACGGATTCAGCGCGGCGATCGGAATCGTCGTGCCAGCTGTATAGATCGTGCCGGTCAACGGATCCACGACCGGCACGGGCAAAACTCCCGAACGGTCGGTCGCCGTCGGAATCGAGTCGAAGTTATTGTATTTCAGCACCTGCCGGTAACCTTCATAGTCCGCGAAAAAGAATAGCTTGTTCTTGAAGACCGGACCACCGAGGGACGCTCCAAACTGATTCCTCTGCTGTGGAGTTTTCGGTGCCGGGCTGAACTGAAAGCCCGTCGCATTCAGGACAGTGTTGCGAATAAATTCGTACGCTGTGCCATGAAACTTGTTCGTTCCCGATCGCATCACCGCGTCGATCACGGCGCCGCCCACTCGTCCGTACTCGGCGCTGTAATTGCTCGTGATCACTTTAAATTCGGCGATGGCGTCCGGCGATGGTTGCACAACCTGGGCGGAATAACCCTGGTTGCTGGTGGAGTACGCGTTGTTGTCCGCGCCGTCGAGGATAAAGCTGTTGTAGGTGCTGCGCATGCCGTTGATGTTGAAAGCGCCCTCTCGCGGCGTGCCGCTGGGCGAAAACGAAATAGCGATTGGAGACTTGATTGCGTTGGTAGAGAGCAGCGCCAAGTCCGCGTAGTTGCGGCCGTTCAATGGAAGTTCCGCGACCGCCGCCGCAGGGATCACTTGGCCGCGGTCACTCGAGTCCGTGTCGAGGGGAGGGGCCGCCTCCGAAACCACGACGGTCTGAGTGATCGCGCCAACCTTCAGAGCGAAGTCCGCTCGTTGGCGGGCTCCCACTTCGAGGTGAATATCCGCTGTGACTTTTTCAAAACCGGCATGCTCGACGGCGACCTCGTACTCACCGATCGGCACATTCAGGAAATCGTAATCGCCATCGCCATTGGTGGAGGTGTCCGCCTTAATCCCGGTGCCCAAATTTGTGAGCGTCACTGCGGCGTCCGCCACCGAGGCTCCAGTGGTATCGTGTACGGTCCCCAGAACCTCAGCCGTTTCTGTTTGGGCTTGCGCGCGCAAGCCAAGAAAGCACATCGCGAGCGCCAGAGCTGCGAATCGAATCACCAGCAGGATGTGCGGGGATCGATTTCCATTTTTGTTGTTTGTCTGCTGTCTCTGCAATTGAGTTTTCACGTGTGCCCTCCAAGTTTTTTATCTTTGCGGGCCTAACTTTGGGGTTCGAGCCGCGGGAAGCGCTGCGTGGCGCGTCGCAAACTGGGTTGCAACAAAGCAGAGGTCAATCTGCCTCTTGGCTCTGCAACAGTCGCATACGATTTATATGGCCGGAGTGAACGAACAATGAACGCGGGGTGAATAGTCGTTGACGGTTTGGGATTATTTTCCTCACCACCGCTTCCGTGCGCGCATTCGCTCTTCGTTGACAGGCCTTCGAGCGCACCCTAAGATGTGCGAGCAATGCCGGATTTCTCTCCCCTGATTGGTCAAGAGATCTCGCACTACCGTGTCGTCGCGGCGCTTGGCGGCGGCGGAATGGGCGTGGTCTATGAGGCCGAGGACCTCAAGCTGCGCCGCCACGTGGCGCTAAAGTTTCTTCCCGAGGAACTGACGAAGGACCCCGCGGCGCGCGAGCGATTCCAGCGCGAAGCCTTGGCCGCTTCGGCGCTCAATCACCCCAATATCTGCACCATTTATGAGGTTGACGAGGTTGGCGGCAAGCCCTTCATCGCCATGGAGTTCCTCGAAGGGAAAACGCTGAAGCATACAATTCGAGGCAGGCCGCTCGACGTTCAAGAGTTGCTGGACCTCGCCGTGCAAGTGGCCGACGCGCTGGACGCCGCTCACGCCCGGGGCATCGTGCACCGCGACATCAAGCCGGCCAACCTGTTCGTCACCACGCGAGGGCACGCCAAGATTCTCGATTTTGGTCTGGCCAAGCTGACGGCTGATCCGAAGTCCGTTCTCGCGCCTTCCGCGGGAACGGTTTCCACGGCCATGACGGAGGTCCCCGAAACGCAGTTGACCAGCCCCGGCTCGGCCCTCGGAACGGTTGCCTACATGTCACCCGAGCAAGCGCGCGGGAAGGAGCTCGACGCACGAACCGACCTATTTTCCTTCGGCGTGGTGCTCTACGAAATGGCCACGGGTGCGCTCCCATTTCGCGGCGACACTTCCGCGGTGATCTTTGAAGCCATCCTCAATCGAGTTCCAGTCACGCCATGCAGACTGAATCCGGACGTTCCACCGAAGCTCGAAGAAATAATCGGCAAGGCGCTGGAGAAGGACCGTGACCTGCGTTACCAGAGCGCGGCCGAGTTGCGAACAGACCTGAAGCGGCTGAGGCGCGACACCGATTCGGGACGATCCGCGGCCGCAATCTCGGCCGCGCCCCCTGCGGCTACACCCATTGCTGAGACGACCGGATCCACGCTGGCCACGACCGCTTCCGAGACCGGGCGGCCTCGATGGAAAGGCTGGGCGCTGGCGGCGGGCGGCTTGGGTGTCGTCGTCATCGCGGCGCTCATCTATCTTCAATCCCGCCCTTTGCCTCCGCCCAAGGTATCGGGATACGTGGCGATCACTCACGACAGTTATTCAAAGGGCTTGGTGGGGACGGACGGAGTGCGGCTTTACTTTACCGAACCCGCTTCCGGGGGGCCTCCCGTCCAGGTGTCCGCCGCGGGCGGAGACGTGGCGGACGTCGCAGTTCCCAGCCGGAGCATGCAACTGCTGGACGTTTCGCCCGACGGATCTACACTTTTGGTCGCGGACGAAGTGGCCGCGACGGCGTTCAACGGCCCGCTCTGGACGATACCGGTGCTGGGCGGGCCAGCGCACAAGCTGGGAGATTTAGTTGGACAGGTTGCGGCTTGGTCCCCCGACGGGCAAACGATGGCCTACGCCTTGGGAAGCGATCTGTTCCTGGCAAAGAGCGATGGCTCCGAATCCCACAAGCTAACCACCGCAACCGGTCCACTCCTTGACCTCGCATGGTCGCCGGATGGCACGGTGATTCGATACGGCGTCGGGACCGGATTCTTTGGTACTCGTGGGCGAGCGCTCTGGCAGATTTCAATCGATGGATCGAACGCGCATTCCTTATTGCCGGGCTGGCACACACCTCCGAGGGAATGTTGCGGGAGATGGACCGCAGACGGGAAGTACTTCGTTTTCGAGTCGCAGAACAATATCTGGGCTGTTGCGGAAAAAGGAACTTGGTTTGGAAGAGCCAATAGGCAACCTGTCCAGTTGACCTTCGGGCCGATGGCTTTCTCCGACCCGGTGCCAAGCAAGGACGGCAAGAAGTTGTTTGTGGTGGGGGCGCTGAGGCGCGGGGAACTGGCTCGCTACGATGTGAAAACCGCCTCATTTGTTCCATTTCTTTCCGGGATCTCAGCGGAGGGCGTCAACTTCTCAAGGGATGGACAGTGGGTGGCTTACGTCAGCTACCCGGACGGAACACTTTGGAAAAGCAAATTGGATGGCAGTGAGCGAGTGCAGCTCAGCGATGCGCCGCTGTATGCCGACTCGCCCAGATGGTCGCCCGACGGCAGTCAAATTACCTTCTTTGCTTTTTCGGGTAGCCAGAAGACGAAGTTGTACATCGTTCCGGCTGATGGCGGGACGCCGAGCGCGCTGCTTCCCGCTGACTCTGAGGACGAATGGGATGCTACGTGGTCGCCCGACGGAAGGAGTATTGCGTTCGGCGGCACCGCAACCGATCCCGATGCGAGCATCCGCATCCTCGACCTTAAGACTCGGGAGGTTTCAACCGTTCCCGGCTCGAAAGGCCTTTTCTCCCCGCGCTGGTCGCCCGATGGGCGTTATATCGCCGCGATGCCTTTCGATTCCCACAGCCTGATGCTTTTCGATTTTGCCACTCAAAAGTGGGAGGAGATCGCGAAGGTAAACATGGGCTTCCCCAATTGGTCGAGAAGCGGGGATTACATTTACTTCCTGGGGGGATCAAATAATGAGGCGGTGATGCGCATACACATCAGCGACCGCAAGGTGGAGCAAGCGGCCGATTTAAAAAACATCCCGATAACGGGCAGACTCACAGGCTGGCTTGGCTTGGCTCCTGACGATTCACCCCTGGTGATGCGCGACACTGGAACCCAAGAGATTTACTCCCTCGACTGGCAAGCCCCGTAACTCCCGCCCGACCTGCGACGCTCTCGTGAATGTTATTTCGCCGCGGACGCAATCCGTGCGACCATGGCGTTGCGGCCAAATGTGGGGATCCAAGCCGGCCGCGCCTGGCGATGACACCCGAAGAAAAACGTCTGGAGGAATCGCGTCTCCGCACCGCTCACTGGAAGCGCTGGGGGCCGTATCTCTCCGAGCGCCAGTGGGGCACCGTGAGGGAGGATTACAGCCCCTACGGTACGGCCTGGGAGTATTTTCCGCACGACCACGCTCGATCGCGGGCCTATCGCTGGGGTGAGGACGGAATCGCGGGAATTTCCGATCGCCACCAGCACATCTGCTTCGCGCTCGCGCTTTGGAACGGGCGCGATCCCATCTTGAAGGAGCGCCTCTTCGGCCTCACCGGCAACGAGGGCAATCACGGCGAAGACGTGAAGGAGTACTACTTCTATCTCGACTCCACGCCGACGCACTCCTACATGAAGTTTCTCTACAAGTATCCCCAGGCTGCATTTCCCTACGATCAACTTGTTTCGGTGAATCGCGGCCGCTCGAAAATGGATCCCGAATTCGAGCTGATGGATACGGGCATTTTCGATCAGAGCCGTTACTTCGACGTCTTCGTCGAGTACGCCAAGGCCGCGGTCGAAGACGTGCTGATCCGAATCACGGCGTGGAATCGCGGTCCGGATCCGGCGCCGCTGCACCTGCTGCCGACGTTGTGGTTCCGGAACTTGTGGTCGTGGGGACAGAAACGGGCGAAGCCAAAACTTTGGAAAGAGCAGGGCCTTCCCGGCGCGGTAGTGATCGGACTCGACGAATGGCGCTATGGGCACCGCTGGTTTTTTGTCGAAGGCAGCCCGCAACTGCTCTTCACCGAAAACGAAACGAACTTCGAGCGCATTTTCAATTCGCCGAGCGCTTCGCCTTACGTGAAAGACGCGTTCGACCGCTATCTGGTGCACGGCGAAACGTCCGCCGTAAATCCCGCGAACACCGGAACGAAGCTCGGAGCGCTCACGCGGTGGACCATTCCGGCCGGCGCGAGCGTTTCTCTGCGCGCGCGGCTCTCCGATCGGGATCCTGCGTCCACGGGCGCTGCCCCTTTTGGGGCGGACTTCGAGAAGATTTTCGCGCAACGCCTCAGCGAAGCGGATGAATTCTATGCTTCGCGCATCCGTCCCGAGCTTTCCGAGGACGCGCGCGGCGTGCAACGCCAAGCCTTCGCCGGAATGCTGCTCTCGAAGCAGAGTTACCACTACGACGTCCGTACGTGGCTTGAGGGCGATCCTGCGTGCCCTCCTCCGCCTCCCGAGCGCAAGACCGGCCGCAATCACGAATGGACTCACCTCTACAATGCCGACGTCCTCTCGATGCCGGACAAGTGGGAGTATCCGTGGTACGCCGCGTGGGACCTGGCATTCCACACGATCACGCTCGCTCTGGTGGACCCGGATTTTGCCAAGGAGCAGCTGATCCTGCTTCTGCGCGAATGGTACATGCACCCGAGCGGCCAACTGCCCGCGTACGAGTGGGCGTTTGGCGATGTGAATCCGCCGGCGCAGGCCTGGGCCGCGTGGCGCGTGTACAAAATCGAGAAGCGGCTTCGCGGCCGTGCCGACCGAAAATTTCTCGAGCGCGTCTTCCACAAACTCCTGCTGAACTTCACCTGGTGGGTGAATCGCAAGGACCCGGACGGCATGAACGTTTTCGAGGGCGGATTCCTGGGCCTGGACAACATTGGCGTATTCGATCGCTCCCAGCCCCTTCCCACCGGCGGGCATCTCGAGCAGTCCGACGGCACGAGCTGGATGGGGATGTATTGCCTGAACATGCTGGCGATCGCGCTGGAACTCGCGCGCGAGGATTCCGCTTACGGCGACGTGGCGAGTAAATTTTTCGAACATTTCGTGCACATCGCGCAGGCCATGAACTCGCACGGCACGAAAGGAATCGGGTTGTGGGACGAAGAGGACGGTTTTTATTATGACGCGCTGCACTCGCCCGACGGCTCGCAGAGCCCTTTGAAAGTGCGCTCGGCCGTGGGGCTTGTGCCGCTCTTCGCCGTGGAAACGCTCGAACCGGAGATGCTCCTGAATTTGGGCGGTTTCACGCGGCGCATGCAATGGTTCCTGGACAATGTGCCGTCGGTGGCGGCGTATGTGGATTCGACGCAGAGTTCGCCGAGCGGGCCGCGGCGCTTGCTGGCGCTCGCCAACAAGGATCGGCTGCTCTCCGTATTGCGCTACATGCTGAATGAATCCGAATTCCTCTCGCCGCACGGCATTCGCGCGCTTTCGCGCTATCACCGCGACCATCCTTTCGTCTTTCGCTTCAACGGCATGGAGTATCGCGTGGATTACGAGCCCGCGGAGTCCATCAGCGGCACCTTCGGCGGCAATTCCAATTGGCGCGGCCCGATCTGGTTCCCACTGAATTTTCTGCTGATCGAATCGCTTCAGAAATTTCATTATTTCTACGGCGACGCGCTCACGGTCGAGTGTCCCACTGGTTCCGGAAAGCAGATGACCCTGTGGGAGATCGCCGCGATGCTTTCGCGCCGCCTGACGCATATTTTTCTCCGCGGCGATGACGACAGCCGCCCGGTATTCGGGGCCAACCAGAAATTTCGCTCCGATCCGCATTGGCGCGACCTGGTTCTCTTCTACGAATACTTTCACGGCGATACCGGCTACGGCCTCGGCGCGAGTCACCAGACCGGATGGACGGGCCTCATGGCGAAACTTCTCGATCAGAGTGGGGAGCGGGGAGAGTAACGCGCAGGCCGGATACAGCTAGAGAAGTGAACGGGGAACATAAATGAACTTCCAAGGAAAAGTAGTGCTGGTGGCGGGCGGAACGGGCGCTCTGGGGCGCGAAGTGGCCATGGCGTTTCTCGAATCCGGCGCGACCGTTGTGGTCACGTATCGCCGCGCCGCGGAGTTCGACGCATTCGGGGCCGCGGCGCGGACGAGCGGCGCGCCTGCTCCATCCGGCGCTGCGGTTGACGTCACCGATGCCGCCGCGGTCGAAGCGATGATCGCGACGATCGTTGCGCAGCACGGCCGGCTAGATATTCTTGTGAATGCGGTCGGCGGGTACGCGGGCGGGCAGAAGATCTGGGAATCGAGTCCGGAGACGTATGCGAGGATGACGGCGCTGAATTTGCAATCGGGTTTCGCGCTGGCGAGAGCCGCGGTGCCCGTGATGATTCGCCAGAATCGCGGCTGGATCGTGAACGTCGCCTCTAAGGCAGCCTACGGGAATTCGCCCGGCGCGGCCCTTTATTCGGCGTCGAAGGCGGGCGCGCTCGCGCTATTCGATTCGCTGGCCGGCGAAGTGAAGCCCTACAACATCAATGTGAACTCGGTTGTTCCTTCGATCTTCGATAGCGCCGCGAATCGTCAGGCCATGCCCTCCGCCGATTTCGCGAAGTGGCCCAAGCCGGAAGAGATCGCGCGGGTTATTCTATTTTTGTGTTCGGAAGATGCCCGCGTGATTCACGGCGCCGCGGTTCCAGTTTACGGCCACACGTAGATGGTCGCGTTGCCTGCCGCGTTCTCAACTGCAGTCATTCCGAACGGAGTGAGGAATCTCTCTGCTTCCCCTGCTCGACTAGCTCAATGAGAATCTTCTTGCCGCCCGGCTGCGCAACGAGGAAAAAATTCACGCGCGTGCCGTCGGCGCCGGGCCGCGTCGCGGGGTAAATCGGCGCTTGCGCGAACTGGGCGCGAAGAATCTCTGTGGCGCGGTCCACATTGGAGGTTTCGATTTCGACCTGCTGAATGCCCTCGCCGGATTTCTCAAGGAATCTCGCGATCGCACCGCCGGCTCCCGGAGCTTTCGTCGTCAGGATGTCGAGGCGCAATTCCCCGCCAAAGTGCAACTCGAATTCCATCGCGTCCTGATCGGACGGCACATCGGCGAGGCGCGGGGAGCCGTTCGCCTGGCGGATTGCATCGAAGTTCTCGGGCTGGACGGCGATTCCTACGGTCACGCGCGGCGCGGCAGCGTTGAGCAACTGCGCGAGTTCGGCATTCCTGGACCATTCGCGAAGCAGGGGACGAACGCGCTGGAGCCCCTCCAAGAAGAATTCTCGCCCGGATTTCTCGCGGCGTCTTCCGGCCAGCGCGCCGAATCCCTCCTTTCTTGCAACGCGCCTGGAGAGATAAGACCCGACGATCGAGACCACGAGCACGAGTCCGACGACGCACAACGAAATGTAGTTGGGAACGCGCACCCAAGGCTCCGCCAACATTTTGCCTCCCACGAACAGCAGCAACACGGCGACGCCCTGCCTGATATATTCCAAAGGCAGCACTGCGAACAGCGAAAACATCGCACGCAGCCCGAGGATCGCACAAATGTTGGAGGAGTAGACGATGAAGGGGTCGCGCGTCACGCCGAAAACGGCCGGGATGGAATCGAGCGCGAAGAGCACATCGGCGGACTCGACCATCAGCAGCACCAGGAACAATAGCGTGACGCGCAAAGAGCCGTTCTCACGGACAAAGAAGTTTCCGCTCGCGCCACTGCTGCCGGAGGCTAGATGCTTTTGCGCCCAGCGCACCAGCGGATTCCGTTCGGCGCCGGGCACGTGGCCGGAATGCGTCAGCAGCCGGATGCCGGCGACGACGAGCAGGCCGCCGAATACTGCAAGTATCCAACTAAACTCCCGAATCAGCGCGGCGCCCACGCCAATCAGCGTTCCGCGCAGCACGATCGCTCCAAGCACTCCCCAGAACAAAACGCGACGCTGCAAACTCTCCTGGACGCCGAACAATCGAAACAGGAGCATGATGACGACGAGATTGTCCGCGCTGAGCGATTTTTCGATCAGGTAGCCGGTGAAAAATTCCAGCCCGGGGCCGCGCCCGCGCGAGTGAAGAATCCACAATCCGAATGCCACCGAGAGACCGATCCAGAGCGCGCTCCACGCCGCAGCTTCGCCCAGCGACATTCGCCGCGCGCGGCGCTGACCGAGCCCCAAGTCCACTGCAAGGAGCACTAGAACGCAGGCGTTGAACCCGATCCAGAGTGGCCAGCTTCCCATTTGCGTGATGTTACCGGAAGTGTTCGGAGTTTGTTGACAAACCGCGCCAAATTGTCAATCCGAGGAGTTGGCCGCAGCGGACGACGAGGAATCTCTCTCGCTTGAGTTTCACGACGAAGGGAGATTCCTCGCCCGCACCTGCGGGCTCGGAATAACTCGCGGCAGGATAATTCAAGAAAATGTCGAATAATTCGAGAAGAGAATCTGCGGTAGCGCGGCCGGGTGGATCGAGCCTACTGCTCCGGCTCCTGCAGAGCGGCATTGAGATTATTCAGCTCGACGGTGGTGGTTTCGCCTGCGCGCACGGTAACGCGCGCGTCCCATCGCAGACGCACATCGCCTGCCTGCGCGGGGATGTTCAGCGTGCTGAGCCAGTAGTCGCCCGGAGAAACGTTGGTCAAGGAACCGCGGCCGTCCAGATCGGAATCCGTTTGGCCCGCAAGAAAATCCGTTTGCGCGAGCCGCAAGACTTTGTTTTCCACGCGCTGGTGATGCGCGTACTTCAAGTGTTCCCAGGCCTGGCTCGGATTCAGATCGGTGATCTCCGCTTCCATGCCCTGCATGCTGTCGGGATTGTCCTTACAGTAGTGATACACCGCGTCGTGATATTCCTGAACCAGCCGTTTGTATTTTTCCGGATTCTTCGTCTTGTCCTTCTCGGTATATTTCGGCTTCGGGAATCCCGAATTCGGGAAACCGGTGTTGCGCGTCATATACGCCATGTAGAATTCCGGCACGCCCATGACGGCATCCGCATCCAGCTTCTTGATGAACCCCGATCCCGCGAGCTCGACCGTGTGATGCTGCTTCAACCAAGTTTTCAGTTCCGGTGAAACACTCAAGCTATCGATGAAGTCATCCAGCTTCGGCGGAGGATCCTGCGCTTCGATCTCGCTGCGAATGTCTGCCAGGCTTTTGCGCAGCAGGTAAAACGTCTGCGCCCGGACCGGTTCGGGCACGCCGTCCGTCGGAGCTACGCGCGCGACAAATTCGATGGAGCCTGCTTGTGTGGATTGGGCGGCCGCCACTCGAGGCGCCGCAAGTTGGAAGCTCAACGCAAGAAGCAGAAGCGCCGGCAAAACCACGCGCAAATTGGATTTCATGGCCCTCATCCTAATCCCATTCCGTTTGGCGGGCGCCAGTGTTATTCCGGGGCGTGCCGCAAATGACTACACGGGGAAGAAGCGGGAGTCGTCAGCAGCGGCGGGCGTCGAGGAATCTCGACGCCTTTTTTTCAAGAGTGAGAGGATGAGAAATTATAAACGCGCAAGCGGGCGAAGAGTGCTCCGGCTCAAAGCAGCCGGAACGTAACTTCAATCTGAACGATAGTGGCGGCCGGCTTACCATTGGGTCCAAGCGCCGGCTTGAATTGCCATGTCTTTACGGCCTCCATGGCTTTCTCGCCGAGACCCATGCCCGGGTCGTGCACGATTTGGATGTTTGTAGCGTGTCCATCGGCATTAATCACGGCCTGCACCATGACCGTCCCCATATATTTTACCTTGCGGGCTTCTTCGGAATATTTCGGATCGGGGCAATAGATGCAGGACGGCACGCCGTATCCGCCAGTCCCGGCGTTATAGATGCCGCCGCCGGTTCCGCCGCCTTGGCCTGGTCCCAGACCGCCGCCGGAGCCGCTGCCAATTCCGCCGCCGGAGCCGCTGCCGATGCCGCCGCCGCTGCCAGGGCCGTTCGAATCCGTGATGATTCTGGCCAGCGGATCGCCGTAGTTCGGCAGATTGGGGCTGGGCATTTTCAGGTCGGGAGGCCCGATCAGCGTTGGAGTTACGGCCAGCCTAGGATTGGGATTGCGAATGGCGGCCATGGGAGGCGTCAATTGCATGGGCGCGAATTTCGGAAGCTTGCCCTTGCTCGCGGGAATCGGATTGCGCTCGCCGCCGCCACCACCGCCATGGGCTGTATTCTTGCCCGCAGGAATCTTAGAAGTGTAGGGAGAGATGTCGTCGGGAGCGACGTTGATCGCAATCACGGGCGGCGTCGGATTCGTAATCTTGCTATAGATCGGCACCACCAGCAGCACGATCAGGCCGATGTGCACGGCCAGGGCTGCGATTTGCGAAGGCCCGAAGGCTTCGTCCCGGCTCCAGATGCTGCGCACCTTCACGGGCTGGCTGGTCACTTTGAGCGGCGGCAGCTTCGGCGGTGAAATCGTGTCCTTCAGGTTCTGGTAGAACGAGCGGTACCACGGCAGCCACTCAACCGTCATCCCCTTGGCCGCCTCGCCGGACAGATTCTTCGGGCGCGCCTGGAAATACTCTTTCAGGTTGCCTAGAAATCCCTCGCCAAAAAAGTCCTCTTTGAAAGCGCCGTGAATATTGCGCGACGTCTTAACGGGGTGTTCCGTCAGAAATTCCTTAATGTTGGAGACCAGACCCTCGGATAGGGCTCGCTCGTTGGCCCCAAAACGAGGCACAGATCCGCTGGCCGGTGGGGCTGCAGCGGCGGGCTTTTGGTCTTCCGGCTTGGGCGCGTTCGAGAAGCTATCCATCAAAATAAAACCCCTTCAACCGGGGAGCCAGGATCCATTTAGGGTTAGATTCGTACCCATCCAAAAGGATGCCCGGCCACCCGAAGCTGACATGGTCCGCAAACCATTGTAACATACGATGTTTCAACCGTAGGGGATGTTGCCGCGTGGGCAAGTCCCCGCGTTTCTAGACAGAGTCGGGAAGACCCGAGGGGAATCGAGCCAATTTCGATGGCATCTGAGTTCAAGAACACACTGAATCTTCCGCGCACGGCCTTTCCCATGAAGGCGAATCTTCCCGAGAACGAGCCCAAGCAATTGGCCGAGTGGGAGGCCGCGGACCTCTACGGCCGCATCCAGGCTTCCCGTGCCGGAGCGCCGTCGTACGTCTTGCACGATGGCCCTCCCTATCCGACGGGCACGATTCACCTCGGCACTGGCCTGAACAAAATCGTCAAGGACATGATCGTGAAGTCCAAGACGATGCTCGGTTTTCGCACGCCCTACGTGCCCGGGTGGGATTGCCACGGTCTCCCGATCGAGACGAAAGTCGAGAAGGAGCTCGGCGGCAAAATCGACAAAGTTTCCGCCGGCGAATTTCGCCGCATGTGCCGGGAATTCGCCGCGAAGTATGTGGATCAGCATCGCCGCGATTTCAAGCGTCTCGGCGTTTTCGGCCAGTGGCAGGAGCCGTACTTGACGATGAGCCCGCAGTATGAGGCGTGCATCGCCAGCGCGTTTTTGACGTTTCTCGAGGAGGGCCTCGTCTACCGGGGCCTTAAGCCGGTCTATTGGTGCCTGACGGATCACACCGCGCTGGCCGAAGCGGAGGTGGAATACGAGGATGACACCGGTCCTTCCATCTGGGTGCGCTACAAAGTAGTTGGACCGCCCAGTTCGTTGCTGAGTAACGGAGATCTTTACGCTTTGGTGTGGACCACCACGCCCTGGACGCTTCCGGCCAGCATGGCGCTCACGTTTCATCCGGATTTTGAATACGAACTGGCGCAGAGCGGAAACGACACGTATATCGTCGCCGTGGATTTGCGGGAGAAGGCGGCCGAAGACATCGGGCTGCCGCTCACGTTTGCGTCCGGCCCATTCCCTGGAAAGACTTTCGCGAAGGTGAGGTT
>Ga0209517_10006414_pt1 | contig 14554 bp, 14 predicted proteins | sample PeaSoiMetSII2010_FD_187695 | JGI IMG/M metagenome (GOLD analysis project Ga0209517, IMG submission 187695) | Peat soil microbial communities from Weissenstadt, Germany - SII-2010 (SPAdes) (version 2) | ecosystem: Environmental > Terrestrial > Soil > Wetlands > Peat | place: Germany... | reverse complement strand
TGCGCTCCTAAGGCCTCGGCTTTGCCGAGCCCGGTGGGCACCAAACCAAAGAACACGCGCGACGCCTCGGGGTCCGAACCCCGACGGCGTCGGCTCAGCGCGCCGCGATGGTTTGCACTTCAATCAGAAAAGCCTCGTTCACCAGGCGATCCACCATGAGCAACGTATTGGGCACGAATTTCCCGTTGGAAAACATGCCGGGAAAATTCCGCTTGCGCCACGCCATGAATTTCGGGATGTCCTGGGAGTGGACGAGGTAGGTGGTGAATTGCACCACGTTTTGCCACCCCATGCCGCTCGATTTGAGCGCCGCCTCGACGTTCTTGAAGACTTGCGTGGTCTGCGCGTCGAAATCGCCCTCGCCGACGATTTGTCCGCCTTGATCGACAGCGAGCATGCCCGCGACATACAGCGTCTCGGTCGCGCCTTTGACGCGCGTCACATGGGAATATTGCCCCAACGGAGCGGCCAGCGCTTCGGGGTTGTAAACCGTGATCTCCGCACTCATTCCTTCTGCTCCCTTTCGATTTGCAGATGCCCGATCGGTTCAGCTCGATCGGCAACCCGCGCATCCCGCACTGAAGGCCGCGATTGCGCGTCGCTCAGCGAGCGTCCTCCGGCGAAATTGCGAGCCGGCGCCAGCGCTCGAGGACTTGCTCTCTTTGGTCGTTGATGTGACTCTGCAGCGTCTCGGTTAGACCGACCAGATCCTTTCGCACATAGCCGTCGACAATTTTTCGGTGGGCGTCGAGCGCAGTTTGGCTGATCTCGCGGTGGTAGTCATAATAGAGCGCACGGAACCATCGCAGATACTTGCGATAAAGACCCAGGATCGCATCGAGCCGCTGATTTTGGCAGGGCTGCCCGAGCTTCGCATGAAACTCGAGGGAAAGCGCTTCGTAGCTTTGCTGGTCCGATCGCTCCATTGCGCCCTCCATTCCGCCGAGCAGAGCGCTTAGGTATCGGCGGTCTTCGAGTGTGGCCGCCAGGCTCGAAAGATACGCCCGTCCGATTTCGAGGATCGCGAACACATCATAGGTGTCCCGGATGAGTTTTTCGGTGGGTACGGCGACCCGGCGGTCGCGCAGGCCTTGCCGGTCGGCAAAGCCGGCGCGCTCAAGCTCGACGATCGCCTCGCGGACCGGAGACCGGCTGACGCCAAACTGTGCCGCGAGCACATCCTCGACCAACTTCGTTCCCGGAGCGAGATTTCCGTTGACGATCTGCTCCTCGAGGCGCTCGTAAAGTTGCTGGCTGAGCCGCTTGCGGTTGAGCGGATCCTCGGCGGCAAAGGCGATCGTCGTCGCGCCGGGCTCGGCGTGGTTGGGCGGCAAGGTGGTTAGGCGTTGAACCGGCATGCGGCTTCACCCGAGGGCCAAGCTTTACGAACCTTAACCAAGTCAGTATACTGAACACCGTATTCTCTAAAGGCAAGTCCGTGGTGAAACCATGACGAGGCGATTTTCGCGGGTCATTTCGGCGGATTCTCACGTGATGGAACCGCCGGACATGTGGGTGAAGACTCTCAGCAATCGCTTCGGCGATCACACACCGCAGATCATCCCCGAACATTTGGGCCGCAAAGGAACGTTCTTTTACACCGGCCGCCAAGTGTTGAAGATCACCGAATCCGATGAATCGGCGAGGCGGCTCGGCCTCCGCGAAGCCGGTTTCATGCCGGAGGTACGCGTCAAGTTTCAGCGCGATGCCGGAATTGAGTCCGAGGTGCTGAATGCGACGCTGATGCTGCTCATTCTTCAGGGCCGCTACTACAACGTGGTGCGTGCCTGTGCGGGGGTCTTCAACGATTGGCTGGCGGAGTTTTGCTCGTTTGATCGCAAGAAGCTCATCGGCATCGCCATGATCCCGATGGATGATGTCGATTGGGCGGTGCAGGAGCTCGAGCGGATCGCCAAGATCGGGCTAAAGGGCGCGATCATCCATCTGATCCCGCCCGAGGGATGCCCGCCGTATCGCGACCGCATTTATGATCCGTTCTGGGAGCGCGCCGAAGCGCTCGATCTGCCGATCACCCTGCACATCATCACTGGCCGGGTGCCGGATCCGCTCCATTTCCACACGCTCGAGGAACAGGGGGATTCGCCGAAGACGCAAATCGCGCTGATGTATGAAGTCATGGGCGTGCTCGCGAACGAATTCATCTTCGGACGGATTCTCGACCGCTTCCCGCGGCTGAAACTCGCCTGCAGCGAATTCGAGATCGCATGGATACCACCGTTCATGTGGCGGCTCGATCAAATGCAGGACGATTTCGGGCATCGGCTGCAGCTTCCCAAGCTCGACCTCAAGGCGAGCGATTACATGCGCCGGCGAATCTGGCACGGCGTCATCGACGACCCGCTGGGCCGCGGGGCGATCGATCATATCGGCGCCGACCGCGTGCTGTGGGGCTCCGACTTTCCCCACGTGCGCTCCATCGGCCTGGATGCACATGACCGCCTGCAAGGCCTATTCCAGGGCCTGTCCGAGGCCGATCAGAGCAAGATCGTCGCGGGAAACGTCGCATCGCTCTATGGGCTCAACTGAATTTCAAGCTGCGCGGCACATGGAATAGATCAACATGCCAGAGGGACCGCTCGCTCTTCAGGTTCGCTTCTCGCCGCGGCGATTGGGTCACGCCAATCTCTTCTGCGGCGAACTCGAGCGCTCGATGGATTTCTACAATCGGATTTGCGGCATCGAAGAGGTGCGCCGCGAGCCGGGCATCGTCGCCGGATTCCTCTCGACCGGCCATACGCACCATGATATCGGCCTCATCCAGGTGACCGAGGAAGCCGAAGAACGCGTCGGGTGGGATGGACACGTCCAGATCCCGCGCGGGCGCGGTCGGCATGCCGGACTGAACCATCTGGGATGGGAGATGGAGCATGAGGCGGCCCTGGTCGCCGCCTATCACCGCTTGGGCGAGGCCGGCATGAAGGCCCATCGCACCACGGACCATCAGATCGCGCACAGCATCTATCTCTTCGATCCGGACGGCAATCTCAACGAGTTCTATGCCGATGCAATGAAGGATTGGCGCACGGTCTTCAATCCGAGCCAAACCGACCTCGTCAGCGGCAATTGGGACCCGGATGGCGCGCCGCCCTCAGTCGCGCGCAACTATGCGATGGTGCCCGATATCCGGCGCGTGCCCTCGGCGATCTTCCACCCGGCACGAATCTCCCATGTCGTCTACGTCGCGCGAAACTTCGAGCGCATGTGCCGCTTTTATGCGGAGATCGCCGGGCTCAGCGTGATCCAGGAGGGCCGCGATCAAAGTTTCATGGTGTTCAAGGGACCGGCGGCGGTGACCTATGACATGGTCATATTCGCGCCGCGCCAGGGCGTCGAGCCCGGCTTGCATCATTTCGCTTTGGAGGTCGTCGACGAGGTTGAATACGACCGCTCGCTCGGGCAGGTCGCGCAAGCGTCGCTCCCCATCGAGCGGACGGTCGAGACGAGCCGGAAGCGCGGCGCATTCCTTCGCGACCCCGACGGCATTCGCGTCGAAGTCTTTCATCGACGCTCCGTCGACCGGTATCGGCCGGTCGAGGAGACCGCGGATCCCTCGCTGCAGCCATTCCTGGCATAGGCCGCAGGCGGTCGGACGCGTCAATCGACGGGTGGTCCAATGCGCAGCAAATTTGTCGATATCGACGGCATTCGAACGCGCTATCTTCACGAAGGCGCCGGCAAGGCCTTATTCATGCTGCACGGCGTCGGCATTTCCGGCGACTGCTTCATCAGGAACATCGATCCGTTGGCCGAGCGGTTCGCGGTCTATGCGCCGGACATGCTGGGTCATGGGTTCACCGACGCGGTCGATTACCGCGGCGGTCCGCCGCAACCGCATATCGTCCGTCACCTCGGCAAACTCGCGGATCGGCTGGGCCTCGAGCGCTATAGCGTCGCCGGCAGTTCGTTCGGCGCGCTGATCGCCGCGCTGATGTATTTCGATCGGCCGGAGCGGGTCGAAAGCCTCATCCTCATCGGCAGCGGCTCGACCTTTCACCCAGCCGAGGAGCAGCGCCTGACCCTCGAGGCCGCCTTCGAGAATGGCAGCCGCGCCATGGTCGATCCGACGCTTTCCTCGTGTCGCCAGCGCATGGCGAATATCTGCCACGACCCTGCATCCGTCGCCGAAGAGATGCTTCTGGTCCAACTGACCTATTACGGGCTGCCCGATCGCTTCGATGCCTATCGCGCGACCATATCGGGACTCATCGGCTCGGTCGGGTCGGACGAGCATCGCGTCTATAGCCGTCTGGAGCGGATCAAAGCGCCGACCTTGATCGTTACTGGCCGGCAGGATATCCGGGCGCAGATCGCGCTTCACGAGGAAGGATGCCGGCGGATGCCCGATGCGAGGCTGGTGATCTTCGAGAGATGCGGCCATTTGCCTTTTCTCGAGTACCCGCAACGATTCAATCAGCTGGCGACCGATTTTCTCGCAAATACCGGCGAGGCACTCTTGGCGCGGGCATCGCAAAGCGGCTAGGGGTTAGCGTCACAAGAGCAAAATCGGTCGCCATTACCGAGACCGGAAACGTGTGGCGAAGAGGGAGCGAACAATGAAGGCACGTCTCAGCGTTTTTGGCTTCGCGGCCGTTTTGGTCCTCGGCGCGATGACCGCGTCGGCTCTGGCCCAATCGGCGAAGGAGCCGCTTCGGCTGCCGTTCCCTTACATCTTCAGCGGGCCCCTCATTGAGTTTGGCGAGCGCGTCTGGAACGAGGGCTTGCTACCCGGCGTCGAAGTCATCAACCAGCATGGCGGGATCAAGGGCAGGCCGCTCGAATTCTACAAGGTCGATGTCCGCTTTCCCGAAACGGCGTCATGGATCAGCGATTTCCGCCGCCTTTGCGCGGACAAGACGATCCCGATCATCTTTGGCGTCGGCGCCACCAAGAGCCTGCTCGCCATCTACGACGATGTGAAGAGCTGTGATATTCCGGTCTTCAATCCGAGCGCCGGAGGCAGCTGGCCCAAGCCCGACTTCGCCAATTGGATCTTCCGCTACCAGCCGATGCCGGAAGACGTGATGCCGATCCTGCTGAAAAAAGCCGAGGAGAAGCTCGGACTGAAACAGGTTGCGATCAGCTACACCCTCGATGATGAATTCGCGCTCTATAATTACAAGGTCACCAAAGCGCTGCTCGAGAAGATGGGAATCAAGATCGTTGCCGAGGAATCCTTCCGGACCAAGGAGACGAATTTCGCCTCCCAGGTCGCGGCGATCCGAGAAGCGAAACCGGACGCCGTCTTTCTGTTCCATCAACCGGGTGATGCCGGAACTTTCCTGCTGCAACTCCGCGAGCGCGGGGTCAACGCCCAGATCATTTCCGACGTCAACGTGGCCGGAGCGGATTTTTGGAAGCTTTCGCAGGGAAAGGGCAAAGGTGCGATCGGTTACGCCATATATGCTGCGACGGATCCGCGGCCGATCGTACAGGACTGGGTCAAGCTCTGGCGCCAGAAGACCGGGAAAGCAGATTCGGCGCCGGACGGCTTCGTCTCCGCCTATTTCGATGGCGTGCAGGTCATGGCGCATGTGCTGAATTCGGCCAAGGATCTGAGCCGAGAGGCGATTCGCGATGCCTTCCTGCAGATCAAGGATTACGACACGATCAGCGGGAAAATCGCCTGGACGAAGGTTGGCGATGTATCGCGATCGCAGCCGGTCCTGGTTCAGGTCGGCGACAACGACGTGCTCCAGGTTTGGCCCTGACGACGCCCGCTTGTGATCCGACGCCGGAGGGCGCGCGAAATGGTTCGTCGCCCTCCGTTACTACTTCCGCCCGATGCCCACCGCGCTACTGAGCGTCGCCGAGATCTCGAAGTATTTTGGCGGGCTTGTCGCGTTGGATGGGGTAAGCCTGGAGCTCGCGGCGGGCCAGGTCCTCTGCCTCATCGGTCCGAACGGCTCCGGCAAGACGACGTTGTTCAACATCATATCAGGCCTACTCGGCGCCGATCAGGGCGTCGTCCGATACAAGGGCGTGGAAATCCAGAACCAAGTCGCCCACCAGATTGCGGCGCTCGGGATCGGCCGGACATTTCAGAGTGCGCGACTCTTTCCCAACCTGACCATCCTGCAGAATATCGAGCTGCCGCAACACGCGCGAAGCCGCGCCACGGTGCTGGACGTCTTGCTTTGCCGTCGCCGCGAGCGAGCAGAGCGGCGCGCCGTTCGCGACCGGGCGGAACGACTCCTGGGCGAAGTGGCCGAGGGACGGCTTTACCCGCGGCGCTTCGACTATCCCAACACCTGCTCGCTGGGTGAGCAACGCATTCTTGAGCTGATCCGCGTGCTTGCCCTCGAGCCCGAGCTGATCCTCATGGATGAGCCGACGCAAGGGCTCAATCCCGTCTGGATTCGGGAGATGCTGGAAATCGTCGAAGAAATCCGCTCGCGCGGCAAGACGATCCTGCTCATCGAACACAAGATGTCGGTCGTCATGCGCCTCTCCGACCAGGTCGTCGTCCTCAACAGCGGACGCAAGATAGCCGAAGGCACGCCCGAGCAGGTGCGGACGAATCCGGTAGTCATTGAGGCCTATCTCGGCGACCGCGCGCCATGACCGGGTTGCGGCCAACCATCCTGAGGGTGACGGATCTGACCGTTCGCTACGGGCAGGTCATCGCGGCATCCGAGATTTCCCTGCATGTCGCGCGCGGCGAGGTCGTGGCACTCCTGGGGCCGAATGGCGCTGGGAAAACCAGTGTGCTGCGCTCGATCATGGGGCTGGTGCCGCCGGCGATGGGCAAGATCGAGTTCTTCGACGGCGAGCGGACCTTCCGGATCGAGGGAAAGCGGCCGCATCTGCTGGCGAAGCTCGGCATTGCGAATGTTCCGGCGCAGCAGGTTGTGCTGCCGCGCATGACGGTCGAGGAGAATCTCGAAGTGGGCGGGCTTTATCTCGGGTTTGGACATGCGGCGATCCGCGCGGCGATGGAGGAAATGTATCGCAAGTTTCCCGCGTTAGCCCAGCGCCGGCGTAATTATGCCGGCGTTTTGAGCGGTGGAGAGCGGCGGCAGTTGGCGCTCGCGCGCGCTCTGGTCGGGCGACCCAAGCTCATGCTGTTGGACGAGCCCTCTCTTGGGCTCGCGCCCATGGTGCTCAACGATGTATTCGACATGCTCCGGCGCATCAGCCGCGAGGACGGGGTCGACATCCTTCTCGTCGAGCAGAATGTCAAGAAAGCGCTCGACATCGCCGATCGCGCCTATGTGATGCGGATCGGCGGAATGGATTTCAGCGGGCCAAGCGTTGAAGTGGCGCGAAGCGAGAGCCTCAAAGACGCGTATCTCGGGAGCTGAGCGGGCGACAGAACATGGGCTATTTCGTCGAACAGTTGACCATCGGACTCAGCACCGGCGCGATCTACGCGATCATCGCCATCGGTTTCAATCTCGTCTTCGGCGTCATGAACGTCCTGAACCTGGCCTACGGCGCGACGATGATGGTTGGAACCTATGGGCTGCTGCTCGTTTGGTTCCTTGGCGTGCGAAATTTCTGGCTGGCCGCGATCGGCGGTATTGTCGCGGCGACGCTTGTCGGCCTCATCGTCGAGCGGGTGGCGGTGCGGCCGATGAAGGGGAACTGGTGGAATACGAAAGTCGCGACTCTTGGTTTCGCGTTCTTCGTCGAGAATTTCGTGACCCGCATCACCGAGGGCCGGTCCGAGCCTTTTCCCAAGCCGTTCGAGATCGTTTATTTTCCGGTCGTCAGCGACATCGAGATCTCGAACGTGCAGATTCTGTTGGTCGTCGCGTCGCTCGTGCTCGTGGCGGCGATGGTCGCCTTCCTGCGCAAGACCAAGCCCGGCAAAGCCATCCGCATCATTGCGCAAAGCCCCGATATTGCCGAATGTCTGGGGATCGATGTCCATCGGATCACGGTGCTCGGCTTCGCCCTGAGCGCGGCGCTGGGCGGGATCGCCGGCATCCTCAACGCGCTGACCTTCGGCTCGACCTACCCTTATGTCGGGCAGTTTCTTGGATTGAAGGGACTCGTGGTCCTCATCGTTGCCGGCATCGGCAACATGCGGGGATGCCTCTATGTCGGCGTCGTGCTCGGCTTGCTCGAATCGCTGACCGTCGGCTTTGGCGGATCGACCTATCGCGATCTCGTGGCCTATGGCGGCATGACGCTGATTCTGCTCATCCGGCCCTACGGATTGTTTGGCGAGGAAGGGCGCGTCGCCAAGGAGATATAAGCCCAACATGGACCCTGTCGTCGTCGATGTGCTGCAGCGATTGCACGGCCTGAGTCTGGACCGGATGGTCCAGGGCTTGCTGCATCACTACGGCGATGTGACCTGGCCTTTTGTGCTCGATCTCTGCTCCAACTACGCCGTCTTTCTCACCATCGCGCTCGGGCTCTACATCCTGATGATTGCCGGGCAGGTGTCGCTCGGACATGCGGGGCTGGTCGGAATCGCCGCTTACAGCTCGGCGATCCTGGTGGTCAAATTCGGGCTTCCCTTCTGGCTGGCGCTGCCGATCTGCGGCGGCGTCGGAGCGCTGGCGGGTCTCGTCTATTGCTATTTGTTCGGCCTCAGACTCTCCGGCTTCTATCTCGTGATCGGGACCTTGGCTTTTGGAGAGATGCTGATATCGATCTGGCTGAACACGGATTATGTCGGAGCGGCGCTCGGATTCAGCGACATTCCCCTGGAGACCCGTTGGCCCGTCCTGCTGACGATCGTGCCGCTCATTCTGTTCGCGGTGCGGCGGATCGAGCAATCGCGTTTCGGCATCGCCTTCCGCGCCGTACGCGACAATCCCGTCGTCGCCGGCAGCATGGGAATCAATGTGAACCGGACCAAAATGCTGGCTTGGGCGATCGGCGGCTTCATCACGGGGATCGGCGGATGCCTTCACGCCCACCGGGTCACCGTGCTGACGCCGGATGAATTCGGGATCTATTTCTCGCTGACGATTCTCATGGCGCCGCTGATCGGCGGCTTGCGCACCTTCTGGGGCACGGTCGCGGGCGCGGCGGTGGTTTACTTCGTGCCCTGGCTCACGACGACCGACGAGCCGCGCGATCGGCTGATGCTCTATGGAATCGTCATCGTGCTGCTGATGATCTTCCGGCCGGAGGGATTAGTCACGCCGCGTGTCGCGCGGCGCCGAGAACCGGCCGTCGCGAAAGTCGCCCGCGGCACGGCGCGCTCCGACTAACGCGCCCTCGTCACCTGTCCCTTGTCCCTGTAGTGCGCTGGCACCAAGCAGGGTTCCGCGGCGTTCATCGGTCTCTGCGCTGAACGTCAGCCCGGCTCGCCTGTCAGTTCGGGAAGTTCCCGCCAGAAAAGAAAGTGTTCAGGATGTTGCCCTTGGTAATCGGCAGAAGCAGATACGAAGGATAATCCTCATTGTGGAAGACCGTGACTCGCGCGACCGCCGTCCGGCTCAAGGTTCCAGTGGCGATCAGTTCGAGCGGATTGGTCGGGGCATCGTCGACGCAGCGAATCCTCAGCGCAATCCGCGAGCCTGCCTTGAACAGCTTGCCGGTCGGGACGAGCTTGATATCGAACTCATAGATCTCGCCGGGCGTCAGCGGCTCGGCTTTCGTGTGCCGATGGATCGGCTCCCAGGGCTTGGACTTCTCCAGATCCAGTTCCCGGTGCGAGCCCTTGAGCCAGCCCTTGGTGAGCAGCGACTCCTTCCCATCGGCGTCAATCTCCAGCAGAGAGACAATCCAGTTCACGTCGGTGTCGGTCGTCGCGGCAAAGAGCTTCAGAGCAATCGGGCCGATGATTTCGGTGTTTTCCACCAGCGGCGGCGTGACGTATTGCACCATCCCGCGCATCCACGGCGATTCCTCGAAGGAATCACTGCCCTCATGGCTCCAGTGCTCGTGCTCGCTGAGCAAACCTTTTTCGTGCAGATAAAACGGCGTCCACTTGGTTTCCGGCAAGGGCCAGTTCGTCGCTGCTTTCCACTCGCCCGTACCCATGACGAACAGCTGCACTGGCGGCTCGTCCATGATCCCGGTGTCGATGCCCTTGACCCATTGGTCGAACCAGCGGACCGCCTCATGCTGCAGCTGGTAAAGCGGTCGGTCCAGATATACGGGCGGGCCGATGATCATCTTTTTGGGCACATTCAGGTTCTCCCAGCTCCGGAACGCGGCCGGCAGGTGGATGCCAACGCATCCCCAGTCCGCGCCGATATAGGCTGGGACCTTGATCTTGCTGTAATCGACGGTGCGATCCTTCCAGAACTTGTCGTAAAGCGGGTGGAGAGCGATATCGACGACAAACGGATTCGCGCCGGCTTCGGGATCCTTCAGGATGGCCACGAGCTCCGGCGCGGCCCTGATGTCGTCATCCGCCAATGCCTTGGCAACGGCATCCTTGAAGCCCTTCTCCCCTAATTCCTTCCTGGTGTGATTTTCCGGCCTGCAATTGCCATAGATCAGCGACGTGGTGCTCCAGCCGACCACCCATTTGTACGCGAGCATGCCGCCGCGCCAGGCCAGGTCGCGATAATGATCCGTCGTGCCCCAGGGGCAGAAGATGGTCTTCAGGTGCGGCGGATTAAGCTGAGCCACCAGGAGCTGGATCTGGGAGAAATAGGAGACCCCAAACATGACGACATTGCCGTCGCACCAGGGCTGCGCCGCCAGCCATTCGATGGTCTCGTAGACGTCTTCGATCTCGCGCGGTCCGAGAAACTGCCATTTTCCTTCGGATTTGCCGCTGCCGCGCACGTTGCACACCATATGGACATAGCCTCGGCGCGCGAAGAAGGTGGGATCGCCGCTCTCGAGCGAGGCGTTCGTACGCTCCTGGCCGGGATGGCGCCATTGCGCCGTCGATATCGCCAGCGGCTTGATCGGTCCCGTCTGGGCTTCCGCGTGGTAGCAGTGGATGCCAAGGATGACGGGAAATTTTCCCTTGGCGTCGGGCTTCCAGATGTCGCAATTGAGCTTGATCCCGTCGCTCATCGGGATTTTCACGTCGTTCTCGATGACGTAGCCGTATTTGCGTTCCGAGGTCTTCCACGTCGGCCCGAACATCGCCCCTTTGTATTCTTCGAATGCCATCTTTAGTCTCCGTCCTGCAGATCAAGTCGTTTAGGGTCAACCGCGACGGCGGCGCTTCGACCTCGGTTTTTATGCGGCGCGCACGGTGTCTATGCCATGCTAGCCGTTCAAACCGCGGCAATCGCCGGGACCCCAATTAGGAATCTCTCAGCGACAAGGCGGTCGATCCTGAGTAGGGTGTTCGCCGACAGCGCCTGCCCGCCCCATGTCCCCCAGACGAGCCGCACCGTCACCTTGTCGAGCGATTGTGCCGCGGCGGAGAGCGACCGGCTCAGCATCGTGGGTCTCATGACCAGACCCGGTCCCGCCTGCTTCGGCAGAGTGCGACGTTTCATGTGCCATCCCCCCTCTAATCCATCGCTCGCCTCAAGGATTCCACCTTGGGCCAGAAAGCACAAGGCGCAGCCGCATCAGGAGCACGCGTTCGACCGACGGGTTCCATTTGTCCGTGCTCGAGCAAGCATCGACGGCGGCCGCCTGGCAGCAGCCGGCCGAAGAGGCCGGACCATGCGACCGGCAGTGCAGGCATATCGAGCAGGGCGATCCTGCGCTGGTGCCAGGAGACCAGTGTCGAATGGCATTATATCGCGCCCCGCAAGCCGGTCGCTGAACGCCTTCATCGAAAGCTTCAATGGCCGCCTGCGGACTTTGCGAGGGTCAGCGACCCCGCGATGCAACGGGGCGGGACGCTGCGCTCACTCGGGGGCTTCGCGCCCCGCCCCGTCGCACCACCGAGCCCAAATGGCGCAATGACCAACGGACTCTATTCGTCGCTGGATGAGATCAGGGGCTCACGTCGCGGTTTGCAACCTAGGCTCGGCCACAATATTGTATCCAATCGTGCGCTTGCCCATACGCCGGTCGGCCTGTACGCGAGTGGATTGATCCTGAAGGCTTGGACGGAATAGGAGACAGCCAGTGCGGAACGGCATCAAGATCATCGATATGGATACCCATGTAAACCCAAATTACGATGTGCTGATCAAGTATGTCGAGCCTTCTTTCCGTCCGCGCCTCGATGAGTTCAAGCCTTATCTGCACGAGCGCAAGGATCCGACGGGGCCGGTCGCAACGATTACGGTGTCTCCCTATCCCTTCGACCGATTTCCGGGTGAGAGGCAAGAGGGAAAGGTTGAGGCCCGCCACGGTGCCAAGGGGGCGTTGGAGGGTCGCGTGTCGCGCCGCTCCAGCAATTTTCGGATTGAGCCCGGCGCGCATGTCCAGGATGAGGATGCCCCCGGCCGGCTCAAGGACATGGATCTCGAAGGGCGCGACATTGATCTCCTAATACCCGGAACCTGGGGCGCGTCGATTACAGCGCTCACGGATGTCACCCTCGCCGAAGGCCTCTACCGCGCCTACCACCACTACATGAAGGAATACTGCAGCGCGGCGCCCGACCGCCTCAAGAGCATGCTGCTCGTGCCTGGTGCGAACCCGGAATGGGCTGCCAAGGAGGTGCGGCGGCTGAAAGGCGAGAAATGGGTGGCGGCCGTATGGCCGCTCCTGCCGGAAGGAATGCCGATCGACGACCCGCGTCTCGATCCGCTGTGGGCGGAAATGAACGATGCGCGCCTCCCGATCCTGTTTCACAGCTTCTTTTACGAGCCGCCCTATTTCCCGGGCTATCGCGACATCTGGGGCAACGCATGCGTCGCCCGCACCGCCGCACATCCCTGGTCGGCGGCTCGCTTACTCTCGTATCTCATCGTCGGTCGGATTTTCGATCGTTTCCCGAACCTCAACGCCGCCGTGTCGGAGGTGGGGCATGGCTGGCTGCCGCACTGGGTCATCCGACTTGGCTTTATGATCCGCTACGTCGCAGGCTCTACCCCCGAGCTTAAGCACACGCCGATCGACTATGTGAAGATGGGCCGGTTCCGCTGCGGGGCCGAGCCTTTCGAGGGGCCGGAAATGACGAAGGCCTGCATCGATATCCTAGGCGAAGACGTCCTGATGCATCAGTCCGACTATCCGCACGGCGAATGCGAGTTCCCCGATACGGCCCAAAGAGTGATGGACTGGCCGATATGGAAAGAGCTCGGATCGGGGGCGCTGCGCAAACACATGGGGGGCAATGCCGAGCGGCTCCTCCGGTTGATCTGAGGACAAGGGATCGAATCGATGGCCGGCAACGAGAGTAAGAGTGCCCGACTGCGCCGCTTGTTCTACCGGAGAGCTCAACCGGTGACCCACGTCAGCGCGCCCACCGTTTACGCCGCGATGATGATGGAGAAGGCTGGGTTCGAATACATTTTCCTGGGCGGCGACGTGACCTTCGGCACCATGCTCGGCCGTCCCGGCACCTATCTCACCCTGACTGAAAAGACCTTCATTGCCCGATTCTTCGTCAAGGCGGTAAACCTGCCGGTGGTCATGGATTGCGACGAGGTCTGCGGCCGCGGCCCGGCCTTTCACGAACGCGCCGTCGAGGAATATATCGATGTCGGTCTTGCTGGCATGGATATCGACGACCGCACCCTGCCCGAGGAACGTGGCGCGAGCAGCGTGGTCCGCGAGCACATCATTGAGAGCGTCATACCGCTCGAAGCAATGCTGGAGAACATCAGGGCCGCCTCGGACGTCCGGAAATCGCTCGACCCCGATTTCGTCATTCGCGTGCGCTGCTATGATTTTCACGGGGAGGGCTTTGGCCGCTCCAAGGTCCCGATCGAGCAGTCGATCGAGCGCATGCGACGTTATGCCGAGGCAGGTGCGGATGTCATCTACATCGGCGGCGCCGGCGTGCTCACCGAGGTCGAGGTGCGGAAATGCGTCGAACGGGTTCCGGTTCCTTGCACGGTGCCGGCGTCTTGGATGACCTACGACCTCGCCAAGGAGATCGGGCTCTGCGAGTTCCGCCAGCCTTATGAAATCGAGATGGCAATGCATGCGGCGGCCTGGGAGTTCATGAACGACTTCAAACAACGCGGCCATCTGGCGACGGTGGAATTGCGCGAACGCTACAAGGGGAATCCATATATGGCGCTTCCGGGAAAGCTGCGCTCCGGCCCGAGCGTGATCTGAAACCGAATCTCGCGACGGAGCCCTGCGGCTGGGAAAGTCGATTTGATCAGATCCCTGATCGGATCGATCGGGAGGCGCTTTCCATGCTCGAAGCTCGTGAATTCTGGCAAGTCGACGTCTTCACCGACCGGATCTTTCTCGGCAATCCGGCGGCCGTGGTCTTGGACGGCAACGGGCTCGACGCGGGCACGATGCAAGCCATCGCGCGCGAGATGAACCTGTCCGAGACCGTCTTTATTCTGACGCCGGGCGCGGCGGGCGCCGATTATCGCGCGCGCATCTTCACGCCCCGGAGCGAGTTGCCCTTTGCGGGTCATCCGACCCTGGCGGCAGCCTTCGCGATCGTCACGCAAATCGCGGAGCGCACTGGATTGCCACCGCCGGTGCTGCGGCAGGAATGCGGCATCGGCGTCGTGCCGATAGAGGTCGCACGCGACGGCAATTCCTACCGGCTAATGATGACTGAAGC